>Ga0209674_100049_pt1 | contig 346969 bp, 306 predicted proteins | sample AraplaCvi_mMS_r2_FD_184279 | JGI IMG/M metagenome (GOLD analysis project Ga0209674, IMG submission 184279) | Arabidopsis root microbial communities from North Carolina, USA - plate scrape CL_Cvi_mMS_r2 (SPAdes) (version 2) | ecosystem: Host-associated > Plants > Roots > Endosphere | place: USA... | reverse complement strand
TCGGAGAAGTCTTCGTGGCCCGGCGTGTCGAGCAGATTGATGACCGCGTCGCCGTACTCGAACTGCATCACCGAGCTCGCCACCGAAATGCCGCGCTGCTTCTCGATTTCCATCCAGTCGGACGTCGCGTAGCGATTGCTCTTGCGGCCCTTCACGGTGCCGGCGATCTGAATCGCGCCCGAAAACAGCAGCAGCTTTTCGGTCAGCGTGGTTTTACCCGCGTCCGGGTGGGAAATGACCGCGAAAGTGCGGCGGCGTTTGAGTTCGGAGACTGACATCGGGTCGGGCGGTCACAGATAGGGGTTCGGCGGTCTCCGGAAGCGGGTGGCCTCCGGTCTGCCGCGCGTGGCGCGGCGGCGTCGAGCTGCGCGAGTCGGGTCGGGAACCCGCATCACTATGGCAACCGGGCCGCGTCGGAAAACAGGTCGGGAACGAACGTTCGACAATACGGATAATCGCCAGCGCAGAACAGCGCAGGGAACGAATGATACACGCCGCGACGGCGGACGTGGGAAAGCCGCCCGCGACGGGGCGGGCGGCTGGGGGCGGACAAGGCGCCCGCGAAGCGCGATTCACGCGGCGCGCACGGCTTCGGGCCCGGTCGGCGCGGGCAAGCGTCAGCGCGCGCCGCCGGACCTGTCAGCCGCCGCTCGCCTCATTGAGCGTCAAATGTTTGGTTTCAGGCGCCCAGGCAATCGAAACAATCATGCCGACCAGCAGCACGGCCGCCAGCACGATCATCGTGACGTGGAACCCAAAGCCGGCAATGCCGAGCGGCAGCAGGAACGTGCCCACCGCCGAGCCGAGGCGGCTGCATGCAATGGCGAGGCCGACGCCGCACGCGCGAACTTCGGTGGGAAAGCATTCGGGCGGGAACACGCCGACCAGGTTCGAGAATGCCGACATGGTCAGCGTGAAAACGCCGAACGCGACGATCATGGCGAGCGTGGCCGACTCGGGCAGCGCGCTCAATGCAATCAGCGACACGCAGGTCACAGCAAACGAGCCGATCAGAAAGGCGCGCCGCGACAGCTTGATGGTGAGCCAGATGCCGATCAGCGCGCCCAGCACCAGAAAACCGTTCAGCAGCAGATCCGCGCCGGAGTCGTTGTTCAGGTGAATCGCTTTCAGGATGGTCGGCAGGAACGTGTAAATCGCGAAATACGGAATGACGAGGCACACGAAGAACGCGCAGTTGAACACCGTCCGGCGAATCAGGTCTTTTTCGAAGAGACGCATGAACCCGCTCGCTGTCTGCGCGTGTTCGTCATGGCCGCCGTCAAGCGTGACGTTTTCGCCGAAGTGCCTGAGGACGACCGACTTCGCCTCGGCGATCCGCCCCTTGCCGAGCAGCCAGCGCGGCGACTCCGGCGTGCCCACGCGCGCGACCAGCACGATCACAGCCGGAATGCCCGCCGAGGCGAGCAGCCAGCGCCATGCATCCGGCGACGCGTCGGCGTAATGCATGCCGAGCACATTCGCGACCACGTAGCCAATCGTCCAGATGACGCTGAACGAGCCGAGCAATGTGCCACGATGCTTGCGCGGCGAGAATTCCGCGAGAATCGCGTGGCCCACCGCAAAGTCGCCGCCCATGCCGAAGCCGATCAACACGCGCAGCAGACACAGCTCGACTGGGGAGCGCACATAGAACTGCGCAAAGGCAGCCACCGTGATGATGAGAAAGCTCATCAGAAAAATTTTCTGCCGGCCAAGCCGGTCCGACAGCCAGCCGAACACCAGGCTGCCGACGAAAATGCCCATCAGCGCGGAACTGCCGATCATGCCCATCCAGAACGCGTCGAGCGGCATCTGCCGGTTCATCGCCGCGAGCGCATAGCCGATGGTGCCGAGCGCGAAGCCTTCGGTGAAATGGGCGCCGAACGTGAGGCCGGCAATCTTGACGTGGAATGCGTTCAGCGGCACGTCGTCGATGGAAACGGGCTGCCTTGCGGGCGACGCCGCCGCCGGGAACGCGGGCGCGAGTCCGAGATGCGTTGCCTGGATATCCTGATTGTTCATGGTGTCTCCTGTGTTTGTCTTGTTCGGAGGGACGACGCTGCGGCAGCGCGGCAGCTTCATTGCCGCCCGCTGCCTGACGCTCAACGCCCCAAACCGCCCATCAGCATGTATTTCAGTTCGGTGTACTCATCGAGTCCATACTTCGAGCCTTCGCGACCCAAGCCCGATTGCTTGACGCCGCCGAACGGCGCGACTTCGGTGGACAGAATCCCTTCGTTGATGCCCACCATGCCGCTTTCAAGCGCTTCGCCGACGCGCCACGCGCGCGCCAGGTCCCGCGTGTAGAAGTACGCGGAGAGCCCGAACGGCGTTGCGTTTGCGGCGGCCACGGCCTCCTCTTCAGTGGTAAAGCGAAAGCACGCAGCGACCGGCCCGAAGGTTTCCTCCTGCGCGATCAGCATCGAACTCTTTGCATCGACGAGAACCGTCGGTTCATAAAAGGTGCCGCCTAGCGCATGCGGCCTGGCGCCGGTCAGCGCCCGGGCGCCCTTCTGCAACGCGTCCGCGACATGCGCTTGCACCTTCGCCAACGCGGCCGGATTGATGAGCGGCCCTTGTTCCACATCGCCCTGCAGCGCGTTGCCCACGCGCATCTTGCGCGCGGCCTGGGCGAGCGCCTGCGTGAACGCGTCGTAAATGCCGTCCTGCACGTAAAAGCGATTCACGCAGACGCAGGTCTGTCCGGTGTTGCGAAACTTCGACGCCATCGCGCCTTGCACGGCGGCGTCGAGGTCGGCGTCGTCGAAAACGATGAACGGCGCATTGCCGCCCAACTCGAGCGAGAGCTTTTTCAACGTATCCGCCGACTGCTTCGCAAGTAATTTGCCGACGCGCGTCGAGCCGGTGAACGAGAGCTTACGCACCACGTTCGACTCGGTCAGCGCGCCGCCTATCGCGGCCGCATCGCCGGAAACGATGTTGAACACGCCCGGTGGAATGCCCGCCTTCTCCGCCAGCACGGCGAGCGCGAACGCCGACAACGGCGTCTCTTCCGAAGGCTTGAGCACCATCGTGCAGCCGGCCGCGAGCGCGGGGCCGGCCTTGCGCGTGATCATGGCGAGTGGGAAATTCCACGGCGTGATGGCCGCGACCACGCCGCCGGGTTCGCGCGTCACGATGATCTTTGCGTTCGGATTCGGGCTTGGAATCACGTCGCCATACGCGCGCTTCGCTTCTTCCGCGAACCATTCGAAGAAGCTCGCTGCGTAGCCGACTTCGCCGCGCGCCTCGGCGAGCGGCTTGCCCTGCTCGCGCGTCAACAGTTCGGCCAGTGCGTCGCGATGCTCGAGCATCAACTCGCCCCAACGTCTGACGCGCGCGCCGCGCTCCTTCGCGGTCAACGAGCGCCAGGCGGGAAACGCGCGCTCTGCCGCGGCAATGGCTTGCGTCGCCTCGGCCGCGCCGCCTTTTGCGACTCGCGCGATCACTTCGCCTGTCGCCGGATTGAGCACCGGGTACGTGCTCGCGCCGTCGTGCCACTCGCCGCCGATGTAATGTCCGGTCCGCAAGAACGGGTTCATGCGGCTTCCTCCAGTTGGCCGGCGAACGCGCCTTGTGCCGGCCGCGGCTCGCGCGCAATGCGCTTGCCGGCGGTATAATCGTTGATCAGGTCGCACGGCGTGTAGTTGCGTTCGAGCTCGAACAGTTCGTCGTCGGAAAGCGCGGTGCTAAGCGCGGCCACGGCGCTGTCGAATTGCGCGGGCGTGTCCGCCCCGACCAGCATGCTGGCCACGCCTTTATGCGCGAGCACCCACGCCTGTGCAATCTGCGCGGGCGACACGCCGCGCCGCGCGGCCACGCGCGCCACCGACGCCGCAATCTCGCGCGACACGCCGTCGCCGTACATTTGCGCGGTGAAGAAGTCGGTCTGATTGCGCGTCGAGTGGGCGTCGCTTGTCAGGAGCCCGCGCGCGAGCGGACTGAACACCGAGACGCCGACGCCCTGATCCTCGCAGTACGGAATCATTTCGCGCTCTTCCTCGCGATAGGCCAGGTTCAACTGCAGCTGCATGTTGATCGGCTTGTGCCAGCCGTTGCGCTCGCAGGCCTGCATGATCTTTGCGAACTGCCACGTGTACATGGTCGAGACGCCGATGTAGCGCGCCTTGCCCGCGCGCACAATGTCGTTCAGCGCGGCCATGGTTTCTTCGACCGGCGTGTTCACGTCGAAGAAATGCAGCATGTAGATGTCGACGTAATCCATGCCGAGGCGCGTGAGCGACCCGTCGATGCCGTCCATGATGTGCTTGCGCGAATGGCCGCCCGCGTTCTGATAGGCGCCCATGTCGTAGCCGACTTTTGTGGTCACTACGATTTCCTCGCGGCGCGCGAGGCGCTTCAGGATGCGCCCCACCACTTCTTCGCCGACACCCGTCGAATAGAAATCGGCGAGGTCGATGAAATTGACGCCGGCTTCGAGCGCGTGGCGAACAATCGGCTCGCTGCGCGCTTCGTCGAAAATCCAGGGCTTCCATTGCGGCGTGCCCATGTTCATGGTGCCGAGGCACAAGCGCGAAACCTTCAGGCCGGATTGGCCGAGGCGAACGTATTCCATGAAACCTGTCTCCTTACAGATGGATGCGGCTGCGTGCGAGCGGTGCCGCTATCAGCGTTGTTTCGGTGTGTAGAAGGGATTCGAGACGTCGCGCGCGGCCGCGAAGACTTCGTCGCGATGCGGCAGGCCTTTCATCGCCGCGAGAATGGCGTTTCTGCACGCGCGGTAGTTGTTTTCGAAGACGGCGTCGAGGTCGTCAGTCGCGGGATTGACCCAGTTCGCCGACACCACCACCCAATCGTTCTCCGCCTCGGGCGGCAACGTGCCGTTCTCCAGCGACTCGGCCACCGCCTTCGCGATGCCGGCTTGCGATGCGCCCCATGTCGCGTTGCCGTGGAACTCGCTGCCGATTTGCGCCTTGTTCACGTAGAGCGTCAGCGGCTTGGTGGGCACGCCAGGGCGCGCGATCACGACGAACGGCGCGTGTCCCGCCGAGGGTGTCGCGAGCGCCGTCGCAAAAGCCTGGCCCGCGGGCCCGTTGCGCGGGCCGACCAGCACGTTGATATGGGCGAGATTCACGCCCGGGCCCTCGAATCCTTCGCCGATAAAAAGTTGTTTGTCCGCCGATACGCTCATGGTCTTTCCGTCGAGTTAAGTGGATGACCAATTGTGGCGTTCGACGTCCGCGACCATGTATCGATGAGTTTTGATCCGGGGTATGAGGCGAACTCAACTCCGGATTTCCCCGGAGTGGTCGAGTAAGAGGCGCGCTTTGTCGCTGGCCGCGACGCACGCAAAGGTGAGTGTTTTCGGGACTTGCCGCGGCGAGGTGTGCAGGAGAGCGAAAGGTGAGCATCCGCGAGATGCTTGTTGCACCGACGCGCTGCGTCGGTCCGCTGCCGGCTTCGCTCGTGGCGCGATTAATTCAGCGCGGGGGCGCTTCTCGCGATGCTTCGTACAGCCTGGGAATGCCCGCCAGCCAAGGCTGGCGCGGGGTGGCACGGCATGGGTGAGCCGTGAGTCGTGACCCGGGCTCACCGTGCGGCGGGTGCGCGCCGCGACGAAGCCAGGCTCACCGAAACAAAGCTCAGCGTGTGCGTTGTCCGTCAGGATCAATCACGGGCAGCGCGAATCGAATCCAAAGGTGAGCCTTTTCGGGACCTGCGCAGCGGTGCGAAAAAAACGCGCTGCTGCATCACTTGAGAGATGCCCGTCAAAGCGATACGCGCAAAAAGGCGCGCCGCCGCCGCGCATCAGGCATCGATGAGAAAACGTTCGCGGTTCTTGCCGGCGAGCCACGCGGGCGAACGGCCGCGGCCGCTCCACGTTTCGCCGGTTTTCGGGTTGCGATACTTGGCGACCGCTGCGCCTTTGCGCACCGCCGGGCGAGTTTTCGCGAAGCCGAGTTCCTCCGCGGTGAGATCGTATTCGGCAATTTTTTGCCTGATGTCGGCGATCGCTTGCGCGATTTCCTTTTCGCGAGCCGCCGCGACCTCCTTGTGAAGCTTCTCGAGCTGCGCAGTCAACTGCTTGTATGAGGCCATGACGGATGCTCCAGTGATTGTGGCGAACCGAAGTGCGAACGCTACCAGACGAATAAAACGTCGGATAGAGCGCCCGTCACCGCGCGTTGTTTGAAGGGGCGGCGGAACACACGAGGCGCGCGCATTCAATCGTCGACGGCATCGTACACGCGGCGTTCGAAGTCGACTGCCATGGGAAACGGCTCAATGGAGCGGCGCTGGATCAGCATGAGTCCGATCAGATCTTCCACCGGATCGGCGAACCAGCTCGTGCCGAAAGCGCCGGGCCAGCCGAACGAGCCCATCGACCGATAACCTTGCGGCAGTTGCTGCGCCGGATCGTCGACGATAGACAGGCCGAGGCCGAACCCTTGGCCCGCCCACATCACGTGACCAAAAGCCGGCAGGCGGCGCTGGTCGCGCGTCAGGAAGTTCGAGCGCATCAGATCGACGGAACGATGCGAGAGTAAGCGTGTGTCGCCTACGCGTCCGCGGCGCAACAGCAACTGCGCGAACTGCAGATAGTCCTCTGCGGTGGAGACGAGCCCGCCGCCGCCGCTCTGGAAGCGCGCCGGATTCGCCCAACGGCTCGCCGACGCGTGATCCTCGACCACGCGCCGCCGCGTGTCGGCATCGACACCATAAGCGGTGGCGAGCCGCGGCAGCTGCGGCTCCGGCACCCAGAACGCGGTGTCGCGCATGTCGAGCGGCTCGAAAATCCGCGTGCGGAAAAAGTCGCCGAGCGACATGCCGCTCACTCGCGTGATGAGTGCGCCGAGCACGTCGGTTGCGATGCCGTAGTGCCAGCGCGAGCCGGGCTGAAACATCAACGGCAATTCGGCGATGCGCGCGAGCCACGCGTTCACGTCGCCGCGCGCGTCGAAGCCGTTGAACGCGGCCGCGTACGCCTGCGCGAGCGGCCCCATCGCGGTGAAGTGATACGCGAAGCCGGCTCGATGCGTCAGCAGGTCGAGCACGGTCAGCGGTGTGCGCACCGGATCCGTCTCGTCGAGCGGACCGCCCGGATCGCGCAACACGCGCGGCGCGGCGAGCTCCGGCAGCCACTGCGCGATCGGCGTATCGAGCGCGAGCCGGTCTTCTTCCACGAGCATGAGAATGGCGGCGCTCGTCACCGGTTTTGTCATCGACGCAATGCGAAACAGCGTTTCGCGCTCCATCGGCAAGTGAGCAGCGTCGTCGCGCAGGCCGAGCGCCTCGAAGTAGCCGGTTGCGCCACGCCGCCACGCGAGCGCGACGACGCCCGCCACCTCGCCGCGCTCGACGTAGTCCTGCAAAGTCCTCGTCAAGGCCGCGAGCCGGGCCGCTGAAAATCCTGCTTGCATGTCGATGGTGTGTCCCGGCGTGGTGTAGTCGAGGGAAGACGACGAGGCTAAGCCGCGACCGCGACGGCAGTCAATCTTTTTGCCGCTCTTCCAGCGCCGCGAGCGCGGCGTTCAGACGTTTGATGCGATTGACCTGTGTCGGCATGCGGACGGCGTCGGAAACCGAATCGATGCGGTTACGCCAATACGACAGCGGGATTCGGTCTTCAGCGGAAATGTGTGAAATGACGTGTTCGAGATGCTGGATGTCTTTTTCGAGCTGGTGGTGATTCATTCTTTTTCCCCGGAATACTCGTTGACTTAATTCGAAACGCAACGGAAAAGCACACTATGTGCCGCTCTCAACGCATCGTTTTTTGTGTCGGCAACTTCTTCCTCGCTTTTGCCGACCGGCCTCGTCATCGGCAAAAGCTGCTGGTCGCATGCGCTAGCGAACCTGTGAAAATAGAATACTGCCGCGGGATTTGACGTTCCGTTACCTGGCGCACCGACTTCACTCCAGTGCGAAAAAATACAGCGACTTTTTATCGATGTCGATCCGTCCGGAATAAAACGCGGTAACTCGAATTTGATATGCGGAGTGCATTACACGCTCCGTGCGACCAGCCGCATTAGAAGCATCCATTTATGACGCTGGCGCACTTGTCGAAACGGTTTTCCGCGGAATCAGCGAGACGGGGGTGTATATCGGCCGCGCGCGGAAGGCGCGGCGCGTGGAATGCGTTATTTAGCCCGGCAGGCGTAGATCAGGCTGAGGGTGCCGTTGCTCGTGGACCGGCGGACGGTGTCGAACCCGCCGCCGCAGCTCGCGGCGGCCTGCTGCGTGCACGAGTCGGAACCCGCCGGGCATTCCACCAGCGTGGTCGGACGGCCGTCCGACAGAAAGAGCGGCGCGCTGCTGCTGCAGCCGCCCAATGCCGCGCCGGCGGCAAGTGCCAGCATCGCGCCGGTACCGCGCGCCAGGAAAGAGAAGCTCCGGTTCATGTGAAACCCCGATCACGTCTTGTTTTTAGATCACGCGATTGTGCCACGCGACTATGACGCTGCGTGATCCGACGCAAGCGCCGCCGCGGCCGCAGCCGCACGAACGCTTGTTTCAAACTTCGATGCCGTGCGCTGCGATCTTCTTGTAGAGCGTGGCGCGACCCATGCCGATTTGCGCGGCGGTCTCGATCACGCGCCCGCCGTTCGCGCGCAGGGCCTCGCTCAGAAAGCGCTTCTCGAAAGCCGCCATCGCGTCGCTCCACGACGACGGCTGTGCCGCCTGGCCGTTTTCGGCAGCGACCTGCGCGTTGCCGTCCGGCGGCGGCAAGCCGGCGCCCGGCGCGCCGCTCTGCCCCGCACCGATAAACGGCGCGAGCGTCCGCGCGTCGATCCGCTCGCTGTCGGAAAGCATGACGGCGCGCTCCAGCGTATTGCGCAACTCGCGCACATTGCCTGGCCAGCCGTAGGAGCAGAGCAGCCGCAAAGCGTCGTCCTGCAATTCGTAGTGGCTGCCGCCGCGCGCCTGGCTCGACAGATCCTCCAGCATGGCGTAGGCGAGCGCCTCGATGTCGGAAGCGCGCTCGCGCAGCGGCGGAGCCTGGATCGTCAGCACGTTCAGGCGATAAAACAGGTCCGCGCGGAAACGTCCGGCCGCGACGAGCGCCGGCAAATCGGCCGAGGTGGCCGCGATGATCCGCACGTCCGCGCGCACGATCCGGTTCGAGCCGAGCGGCTCGAACTCCTTGTCCTGCAACACGCGCAGCAGCTTGCCCTGCAAAGGCAACGGCATGTCGCCGATCTCGTCGAGGAACAGCGTGCCGCCGTTCGCCAGCTCGAACTTGCCGACCCGCCCCTTGCGGTCCGCGCCCGTGTAGGCGCCCGGCGCCGCGCCGAAGAACTCGACTTCGAGCAGCGTGTCCGGAATCGCCGCCACGTTCACCGTCACGAGCGGCTGGTTCGCGCGCGCCGAGCCGCCGTGGATCGCGTGCGCGAGCAGTTCCTTGCCCGTGCCCGTTTCACCGAGCAGCAGCACCGGCGACTCCAGTTGGGCCGCGCGGCGAGCCTGGCGCTTCACCTCGAGGCTTGCCGTGCTGGTGCCGACAAAACTGCCGAACGTGTATTTGGCCCGACGCGCCTGCGCAAGCGACTGACGCGTCGCGATCAATTCTTCCTGCACGCGCGAGTAGTGCGAAAACAGCGGCGTCAGCGCCTTGAGCTCGTCGAACAGCGCGAAGCCGACGGCGCCGACGGTCTCACCGGCGTCGTCCTTCAGCGGCAGACGCGTGACGACGAGCGGCTCGCGGTCCGTTTCCAGGATATCGAGCAGGATAGGCTTGCCCGTTTTGACGACTTCGCGCATCAGGCTGTTTGGAATCACCGCTTCGCAATCGCGGCCGATGGCCTGCTCCGGGTCGGCAAAACCGAAGCGCGCCGCGTAACGCTTGTTGATCCACACAACGCGCGCTTCGGCGTCGACGATAAACGTGCCTTCGCTGAAGTTTTCGAACGTGCGAAACAGGGAATCCATCGCGCGGCGCAGGACGTCGCCGTAGGTGGCGGGAAGGCCCGCCCAGTCGTTCATCATGTTGTCGCTGTCTCCGGGCTATCGTTTTATTGGCCGCTCTGTCTCTATCCTGAGACAAGCTTATCTCAATAGAGAGATTCGCGGCAAGCCCACTGCATCAAGGCTTCGGCGCCGCCATCGGCCACACGTGGCGCAATTCGCATCCCCGTTCTGAGACGTTTGGGTACAATCGGCGGCGCCGCGTCTCCCGGTTTTCGCGACGTAAGCCCGCCGCGTCGGCGCGGCAGCCGTTGCGAGCCGCATGGCATGGAACCTGCGTTCGCGGGCGCCATGCCGTCGCTACGAGGAGACGGCGCACACGTAGAACAAACCAAGCTTCTGGAGACTCAATGTCCTTTGTCATCGTCCTTGCCGCGCTGGCGTTTCTGATGTTCGCCGCGTACCGCGGCTACAGCGTCATTCTGTTCGCGCCGATCGCCGCGCTCGCCGCCGTCCTGCTGGTCGATCCGGCCGCCGTCGCGCCCGTGTTCACCGGCATCTTCATGGAGAAGATGGTCGGCTTCGTCAAACTGTATTTCCCGGTGTTTCTGCTCGGCGCCGTGTTCGGTAAGGTCATCGAACTGTCCGGCTTCTCCGAGTCGATCGTGGCCGCCGCGATCCGCTACATTGGCCGGTCGCGCGCGAATGCCGTGATCGTCGCCGTGTGCGCGCTGCTCACCTACGGCGGCGTCTCCCTGTTCGTGGTGGTGTTCGCGGTGTATCCGTTTGCCGCCGAACTGTATCGCCAGAGCAATATCCCGAAGCGCCTGATGCCCGGCGCCATCGCCCTCGGCGCGTTCTCGTTCACCATGGATTCGCTGCCTGGCACGCCGCAAATCCAGAACATCATCCCGACCACGTTCTTCAAGACGACCTCGTGGGCCGCGCCCGCGCTCGGCGTGACGGGCTCGCTGTTCATCATCGTGGTGGGTCTCAGCTATCTCGAATGGCGCCGCCGCTCCGCGATGGCAGCCGGCGAAGGCTATGGCACGGAACTCGTCAACGAGCCGGAGCGCGTCGAGTCGAAGCAACTGCCGCATCCGTTGCTCGCCATTGCGCCGCTGGTCCTCGTGGGCGTCGCGAACTTCGTGCTGACGCGCTGGATTCCGACCGCCTACGGCGCTTCGTACACCGTCGCGCCGGACATTCTGCCGGGCGTTCACGCGCCGCTCACCACCACGATCAAGACCGTGGTGGCCATCTGGGCTGTCGAGGGCGCGCTGCTCCTCGGCATCGTCATGGTCGTGCTGACGGCCTTCGGCCGCGTGCGCGAGCGCTTTGCGATCGGCACCAAGGCCGCCGTGGCGGGCGCGCTGCTGGCGTCGCTGAACACGGCGTCGGAATATGGCTTCGGCGGCGTCATCGCGGCGTTGCCGGGCTTTCTCGTGGTCAGCGACGCGCTGAAGAGCATCCCGAATCCGCTCGTCAACGCGGCGGTGTCGGTCAGTTCGCTGGCGGGCATTACCGGCTCGGCCTCAGGCGGCATGAGCATCGCGCTCGCGGCCATGTCGGACGTGTTCATCAAGGGTGCCGAGGCCGCGCATATTCCGATGGAAGTGCTGCACCGCGTGGTCGCCATGGCAAGCGGCGGCATGGACACGCTGCCGCACAACGGCGCGGTGATCACGCTGCTGGCCGTGACCGGATTGACGCACCGTCAGTCGTATCGCGACATTTTTGCGGTGACCGTCATCAAGACGCTGGCGGTGTTCTTCGTGATCGCCGTCTATTACACGACGGGGCTCGTGTAAGCGCCGGATTGCTTCGGGAGAGGATGCCGGCCAGCTCGCCGGCATCGCGACTTTTGATCGGTTATCGTGTCAGCCCGACACTCTCAGCCGTGAGATGCAATCTCCATGAGCCCCACCCCCGCTTTCTGGATGATCCCCGGCGCCCCGACGCCGGTCGGCCCGTTTAGCCACGCCGCCGAAGCCGACGGCTGGGTGTTCCTCACGGGCCAGATGCCCACCTCTCCCACTGACGACGCCGCGCCGCTTCCCGAAGGCGTGGTCGCGCAAACCCGGCGCGTCATGGACAACCTCGTGCTGGTGCTGAAGGGCCTCGATCTCGGCCTGCAACACGTGGTCGCCGTGCGCATTTTCCTCACCGAGTTCAAGCGCGACTACGCGGCAATGAACGAGACGTATCGCGCGTACTTTCCCGCCGACGCGCTGCCCGCGCGCACCTGCATCGGCGTCACTGCCTTGGCTCGTGACGCGCTGGTGGAAATCGACTTCGTCGCACGCCGGCCGGGCTGAGCCGCAACGCCGCCGCGCGGGTTGACGGCGCACGTTGAACGCGCAACGTGAGGCGCGGGTTGAATTCGCGGCTCAACGCGCCGATTCTTCGTCGACGCCATAGTGGTCGCACAAGGCTTCGTGCAGCGACACGGCGCGCTCGTCCATTTCGGTGGTCCAGCTTGCGCTGTCGTTGCACAGCCGCTGCAACTGCCTGCATGCGTCGACGAACCTCGGCTCCTTCACGATCACAAACGCGCCGCTCGCGCTATGCGCCCAGCCGGCGAGCGCCTGCCGGTCTTCTTCGTCGACAATGGCAAGAAGCCGCGGCAAATCGTTTTTCAGATGCTCCTTGAGCATGGCCGTGTAGCGGGCTTTGTCGTCGGCGGCGAGGGTGTTTCGCGGTGCGGCGGACGCGGCTGCGGGCTCGGCCACCGGCGCTGCGCGGTCTTCCGGCGCAGGCGCCACCGCGGCCAATGCAGCCTCCAGTTCGCTCAACGAGGCAGGCTTCGACACGTGGCCGCTGAAGCCGCGCTCGCGCCAGCTTTGCGCTTCCTGATCCTCGGCCACCGCGCTGAACGCGAGCACCGGCAGTTGCGGGTCCAGCTTGCGCAGCGCGGCGAGCAGCGCATAGCCGTCCATCGCAGGCATATGGATATCGGTGAGCACGACGTCGAATGAAGTGGTCTCGAAGAGGCCGAGCGCCTGCTCGCCATCGGCCGCGATGGCCGGCACGCACCCGAGCGTGGCCAACTGTTCGGCGATCAGGCTCTGAATCAGCGGATTGTCCTCGGCGACCAGAACCCTGAGACCTCGCAACGCGGGATGCACCGCGAGCGGAGCCGTTGCGCCGGACGCCTTGTCCGATGTCGCGAACGCCGCGCCCGCGACGGGCGCGCCGTCGGCGGCCAGTTCGATGGCCGCGCGCACCGCCGTCCCGCTGAATTCCGTCACTTCCAGCACGCCCTCGCCGCGCGCCTGCGGCCGCTCGGGGCCACCTTGCGTGATCCACACGGCGTTCACCGGCTGCAACGCACGCAAGCCGGCAATCGTGTCCAGATCGTAGGCGCCGGAGACGATCAACGCCTTCGGGCGGTGGGTGCGCAGCCACGCCTGCGCGTCGGCCAGCGTCGACACCACGTGTGCGTGCAAGCCGAAATGTTCGAGCCAGCGGCCGAGCAGATCGACAACCTGCCGATCGTGAAAAAGCGCGAGCAGCGGCCCGCGTTCAGCCGCTTTGGGCGCGGGTTTTTCCTCCGCGGTTGCGGCGAGCGGAATCGATACATTGAACACGCTGCCCACGCCGACCACGCTTTCCGCGGAAATCGTGCCGCCCATCAGTGCGCACAGGCGCGCGCAAATCACGAGCCCGAGTCCCGTGCTGCCGGCGCCGCGCGATGCGCCCGCCTCGCCCTGCGCGAACGGCTTGAATAGCCGCGCGATCAGTTCGTCGCTCATTCCCGGCCCCGAATCGCAGACGCGGCAATGCAGAACCGGCTCGCCTTGCGCATTGTCGACGAGCTCTGCCTGCAGCGTGATCTTGCCGCTCGACGTGAACTTGAACGCGTTGCTCAACAGATTGTTGATCACCTGCGCGACGCGCATTCTGTCGCCGATAACGGTCCGTTCGAGCGTCGGCGAAAGCAGCGAATAGAAACGGACGGGCCGGTCGCCCGCCATCGACGCATACGAAAGCGCAATGTTCTCGAACGCATCAAGCAGCGCAAACGGTGCACGCACGAGCAGCATTTCGCCGGCATCGATCTTGGAAAAATCGAGAATATCGTTGACGACGCGGCGCAGCGCATCGCCCGCCACGTTCAGGCTCGCAAGCCGCTGCGCATGCGCTTCGAGGCCGGGCGTGCGCGCGAACAGTTCCAGATTGCCGAGCAGCGCGTTCAACGGCGTGCGGATTTCGTGGCTCATGGCGGCGAAGAAATTCGTGCGCGCACGCATCGTCGCTTCCGACGTCTGCTGCGCGTGCCGCAACTCCTGTTCGAGCGCGTGTTGCGCGGTCACGTCGAGGATCGCGCAAAACAGCACGTCTTCGCCGGCGTAACGGGCAGGCGCGTAGGTGAACTGCAGAAACTGGACTTGCGCGGCGTCGGCTTCGTTCGAGCCGGCAGATGCCTGCGGTTGCGAGAGTCCTGCCGGTGTGGGGTGCCCAGGGTTCCCAAGCTGCGCAGGCGGCACCGGCACGGCTGGCGCGACAAAAGCCGCCACCCGCGCAAAAGCGGCAGCCGATGACTGCTTCGGCGCCTCGGCGAGCAACGCGGCGGCAATATGCTGCGGCAGGCGGCTCGTGCCCGGCTCGCTATGCAGCAGTTCGGTGGCGAGCGCGTTCGCCATCAATATCGAATGGTCGCTTTGCCTGACGATGCACAGTCCCACCGGCGTCGCGCTCACCAGAATGTGATTGAGCGTCTCGCTTTCCAACGCGCGCGACGTCTCGGCGAAAGCATTGCGCAACAGCCGCAGACCGAAGCAGCGCGCGGTGAGCGCGATCGCCAGCAGCACCAGCAACGCAAGGCCGCCGATTACGCCGAGCTGCCAGCCCATCGCCAGCGCGAGCGCACTCCACGGCACATAGCCGACGAGCGAGCCGAAGCCAGGCATCAACGACTCGTGGAAGATCGCGCCTTGCCGCCCGAAGTGGAAGACGTGGGGCGCGGTCGCGGCCACCGTCTGTTGCAGCATGGCGCCGGTTTGCGCGTCGAGCGCGGCGGACGACGCCAGAATGCGGCGGTCGGGCGCCATCAGCAGCGTCGCGCCCGCGCCGCCCGGCGGCGCAATGCGCGCCGCGAGGACGTCAAGCGGAATGCTCGCGCTGATCAGCGTGACCGGCGTGTCGCCTTCGTAATACGCGCTCACCGCGGAAATCACCGGCGCATTGCGCAGCGGATCGCGGTACGGCCCGACCCACACGCGCTCGCCTTTGGGCGGCACGCGCTTGCCGGTTTGCAGTTGCAGTTCGCGCTCGATCGTCTCACGCAGCGTGCCGATGACCGCCTCCTGAAGCCCTGCCGGGGCTGTCGGCGGCGCCTCGGCGTGCGCATCCGTATCCGCGCCCGCCAGCGAAGGCACGATCACGGCGTAATCCTCGTGAAGCCCGATGAGCGTGGCGCGCTGCGCAAGTTCAAAGGCCTGCTGCGTCACCAGCGTCGATTGTGCCGCTTCGTAGAGCCGCCCCAGCTTGTCGGCGGATTCTGCGCCCCATGCGGTGCGCGTTGCCTGCCCAACGACGATGTCGAACGCCGCGTCCACCCGCTCCACGTTGCCGCGTGCCGCGCCGGTTTGCGCAATGGACCGCTCCACCGCTTCCGGCGCGCGCCGCACGTCGGTTGCGCTGTCGTAATAGTCGAGCGTCAATTCGGCGCGCCGCAGGAACGACTCCTCCCGATGCAGCAGCAGCGAGAGGTCAGTGCCATTCTGCGACGCGAACGTGCGGCGGTATTCGAGCTGCTTGAGCGCCGCGACCGCGGCGAGTACCAGCGCAAAGACGACCACCATCAGCATCAGCGAGCCGATTGTCGCGAGGTAAACCCGCCGCTGGCGCTGCGCATGGTTGGCGAGCGAGGCAAACGCCTGAGCGAGTGACTCTTGAGTACGATCAAGGATTTTCTGCATCGGCTCAAGTATGGTGCGGTTCCCGCAGGCAGACCGCTGCGATTTCCGGCGAACCCCGTCTGCTGGCCTACACCGGCGCAGTGTAGACGTTTTGAAGGTCGCGCGCGACGCATCCGGCACCTTTAAATCGACCGTTTTCTCGCTGCACCCGAACCCTGCTTTAACGGCACTCGCACCGGCAAACCTGAGCGGATGAGTGGGGAAACCCTCAAGACATCAGGGCTAATGCCGTTATTCCTTGCAACGACGTCAGACCGCGCACGGCGCGGCGTGAGCACAGCAAGGAAAGTCATGCGCAACAACCAGCCTGTCACCGGGCACGAGTACGAATTCCCCTCGTCGCAAATGCTTGTTTCGGCGACCGATCTCACCGGCCGTATCGAGTATTGCAATCCGGCCTTTGTCGCCGTGTCGGGCTATACGCACGAAGAGCTCATCGGCCAGCCGCACAATCTCATCCGCCATCCGGACATGCCGCGCGAAGCCTTCGCCGACATGTGGACCACGATCCGCGATGGGCGTCCGTGGACCGCGCTCGTCAAGAATCGCCGCAAAAATGGCGACCACTACTGGGTTCATGCGAATGTCACGCCGGTGGTCAAGAAAGGCACCGTGGTCGGCTATCTGAGCGTACGCGTGAAGCCCACGCGCGACGCGGTGCGCGCCGCGGAAGCCTTGTACGCCCGCATGCGCGCGGGCGAAGCACGCGGCGTCAGGTTGCTGCGCGGGGTCGTCGTGCGCACGGGGCTGCGTGGGCGTCTGCAAGCGCTGACGCGCCTGCCCGTCGCGACGCGCGCGGCGACCGGCTATGCACTGACGCCGCTCGCGCTCGCCGCGGCCGGCCTGGCGTCATGGCAGGGCGCGCCGCCTGCGCCGTTCTGGATCGCGTTCGCCGTGGCAAGCGCCGTCAGTCTGGTTTCATGGAGCCTGCTTGCGCGGCACGTCGGCGCGCCCGTGCGCGACATGCGCGGCTTCGCTACCCGCCTCGCCGCCGGCGATCTGACGGTCGATCTGCAGATCGCGCGTCACGACGATCTCGGCGACGTCTTGCAGGCACTGAATCAGTTGAAGGCGAATCTGGCTGCGATCGTCTTCGACGTGCGCGAGCAGATCCACGGCATGCTCGACAACGCGCGCGAAATTTCGAGCGGCAACGTGGACCTCGCGCGTCGCACGGAGTTGCAAGCGGCCTCGCTCGAGGAAACCGCCGCCACGATGGAGGAACTGACCACCACCGTGCAAGCGAATGCGGACGCCAGCGTGCGCGCGCTGGATCTCGCGAAAGACGCGCAAGCCGCTGCCGCCGAGGGCGGCAAGATCGCAGGCCAGGTTGAACAGACGATGGCCGGCATCACGGCCGCCTCGCGGCGCATTGCCGACATTACGGGCGTGATCGACGGCATCGCCTTCCAGACCAACATTCTGGCGCTGAATGCTGCCGTCGAAGCCGCACGCGCCGGCGAGGCGGGCCGCTCGTTCGCGGTGGTCGCGAGCGAAGTGAGGATGCTCGCGCAACGTTGCGCGGCGTCGTCGAAGGAAATCAAGACGGTGGTCGAGGCAAGCGCGGCAGAGGTGGCAGCGGGCACCGAACTGGTCGCGCGCACGACGTCGCAAATGCGCGCCATCGACGAAGCGGTCGAACGCGTGTCGTCGATCATCGTGCAAGTCGCGAACGCGAGCAGCGAGCAAGCCGAAGGCATTCGCCAGGTGAACCAGGCGGTTTCGCACCTGGACGGCGCGACCCAGCAGAACGCCGCGCTCGTCGAGCAGGCCGCCGTCACGGCGCAGCGTCTTGCCGCGCAAGCCGACGTGCTGAGCGAGGCCGTGCGTCTTTTCACGGTGGATGACGCCGGCGCTGCGCCTCGTGCTGGCTCGGTGTCTGCGTCGCACACGGCGGCGCAGGCACGCCGCCGCGCTTCAGTCGATGCGGCGCACCACGCGAAGCCGGCAAGTGCGGTGCGGCACGTTCCGCGCGAAGCTCACGATGCCGCACAAGACGAGGCCGCATTGATCTGATAGATCGGCATTACTCCCACCTCGACAGCCAGGTATTGGCGCCGCACGATGCAAGCGTCAGTGCCCAATGGATGTAGGGCAGTCTGACCCAAGTAACAACGGCGTTTAGCGGCCCGTCCACGCGGACGGGCCGTTTTTTTTGCGCGCGGTTTAAGCTGTGCCGACGCGGCGGTTTATGCGCACAAACTCATGCTCATCCATCAGACTCGTCAGCATGCGGAGGCAGACATGATTTCTTCCGACTCGCAAGGCGCCGCGCCGCGCGATTCTTTGTGTTCGCATTTCACCGCGATGGCGCGCAACAACGCCTGGTCGAACCTCCGGCTGTATCGCGCCTGTCTGAGCTTGAGCGACGAGGCGTTCGCTGCGCACAGGGTGAGCTTCTTCCCGTCGTTGCAACTCACGTTAAATCACATCTTGCTGGTGGACCGCTATTACTTCGACGCGCTCGTCGGCGGCGGCCTGGGCCTCACGATTTTCGACGACGAACTCCCTTATCCGCGCGCCGAGCCGCTGTGGGAAGCGCAGGCGGCCAGTGACCACGCGCTGCTCAGCTTCTGCGAATCACTGACACCCGGCGATCTGCAGCGCGAAGTGGCAATCGACCGCGGTCCTTCAGTCGGCGTGCATCGCGAAAGCGTCGGCAAGGTGCTGCCGCATCTGTTCGTGCATCAGATCCACCATCGCGGGCAGGTTCACGCGATGTTGAGCGGCACCACAATCGCGCCGCCGCAACTGGACGAATTTTTTCTGGACGGCGATGCGCCGCTGCGCGCCCCGGAGATGCGGGAATTGCAGCGGATGCGCGAAGCACACCGCGGCGGACCGCTGTAGCAAAATCTCGGCGCGCACGGCATCTTCTCATGGCGGAATGCGTTGCCATGCGCGCTGCATGGGCTCCTCGCGCCAGGCGTTTTTGCCGATCAACAGGCACGCGCTTCGTCGCTGCGCGTAACCGCAGCTCGCGTCACGCGCGTGACAGCCCTGAAGAACGCGTGCACCGCCACGGGGCAGGAAAAATGCAGTCGTCCGCGCGACGAGTCGCGTTAAACTCATTGTCACCAAGGGACGTGGTCGCGGCGTCGGAGAATCGCTCAAACGTCAATATTGCGCGACAGACGGCGCGCCATGCTGCCCGTACAATGATTCGATCAACAACGGAACAAGGACAACTTCGATGCGCACTACCGGGTCTTCCGGGTCAATGGCCCTGCTCACCGAATACGACGACGCAACCGGGCGCGAACTGCGCACGCTGCGCCTCGAGTCGACAGAAGACGGCAAAGGCATCCTTCTGATCGAAGTCGACGAGCGCAAGCCGGGCATACATCGGGAAGTGCGCTACGAAATCACGCCTGCCGAGCTGATTGCGGCGATTCGCGCGCACGGCGCCGAACTGCCGGGCGAGCAGCACAATCACCGTCAATAACTGCACCGTGCGGCGTGTGAGCGCAAACGCGTTGAATTCGGCGGCGAGTCCGGCGGCTCGTCAGGCGCCGTGCTCGCGGCGCGCCGCTTCTTTCCTCTTCGCGCGCCACCTTCTTTAAGCGCGCGAGCTTCAATCGTTTTTCTTTCAGTTCGGGCCGCGCCGGGTTTTGGATTTGCGAGCGGCGCTAGTGCCTGCAACCCCGAATAACCGTTGTGTTTCAAGGGCTTTGCAGGCCTTGAAAATGGTCCATAATCGCTCCATTCTCCTTTGCTTTCCCACTGCGCGCCGTGCCTGAAAAGGCCGCGGATGTAAGTCGATGCTACATGACCTCGTCGAGCAATACGGCCCGGCGCTTATCTTTGCCAACGTGCTCGCCGCCTCCATCGGCCTGCCCGTGCCGGCCATGCCGTCGCTCGTGTTGTTCGGGGCGATGGCCGCCATGCATCCGGGCTCCGTCGGCACGCAGTTGCTGCCGGTGCTCGTGCTGTCGATTTTCGCCACGCTGATCGGCGACAGCGCGTGGTATCTGGCCGGCCGCGTGTACGGCGGCAATACGCTCAAAACCATCTGCCGCCTGTCGCTGTCGCGCGACACGTGCGTGAAGAAGACGGAGCGGTTCTTCGGGCGCTGGGGCGTGCGCGTGCTGGCCGTCGCCAAATTCGTCCCGGGCTTGTCCATTGTGTCGATTCCAATGGCCGGCGCCATGGGCACGCGCTATCGCACGTTTCTCACTTACGACGGCATCGGCGCCGCGTTGTGGTCGGGCACCGGGCTCATCGTCGGCGCATTGTTCGCGCACCAGATCGACATGGTGTTCGCGGCCGCCGGGCGGTTGGGGCGCACGGCCGGTCTCGTCGCCATTGCGCTGTTGCTGCTGTATGCGGCGTACCGGTGGATTCGCCGTCGTCAGTTGATCAACAAGCTCGCGTCCGCGCGCATGGAAGTCGACGAACTGGCCGCGCTGGTCTCGGCCGGCAACACACCCGTGCTGTTCGACATCCGCTCGCACGAGAAACGCAAGCTCGATCCGTTCGTCATTCCCGGCTCGCAATTCGCCGACGAGCGGCAGTTGGACCAGATCGTCGCCACCTATCCGCGCAATCAGAAAGTGGTGATCTATTGTTCCTGTCCCAATGAAATTTCGGCCGCCTGGATGGCCAAGCAGTTGAACGAAGCAGGCTTTGACGACGTGCTGCCCCTGCGCGGCGGCATGGAAGCCTGGCGCGACTCCGGTTGGCCCGTCGAGGCCCTGCCCGGCATGCCGCCGCCCGAGGCCGCGGTCGAGCACGTCGCGCCCAAAGCGGTTTGACGCCGCGGCGTCTGTCTCGCACTGCCGGCCGTGCGCGGTCGCGCCTTCGTTCCGTCAATCAATGAACATCGAAGGAGCGGTTCCATGCTTTCCATTGCAGAACCTGAAGTGCAGCCACAGCCCGAGGCCGTCGTCGCCGACGCGCCGTTTTCCAATCTGTCGACCCGCATGCACCAGATGTTCCCCGCGCTTACGCCGGCGGAGATCGAGCGCGTGCGCAAGTTCGGCGAAGTGGGCAAATGGCAAGCCGGCGAACTGCTGTTCGAGACGGGCCACACGGGTCCGGGCATGTTTGTGCTGCTCGAAGGACGCGTGAAGATCTATCAGCGCGACGGCATCGGACGCGAAGTGTTGATCGGCGAACATGGGCCGGGGCATTTTCTCGCCGAGGTCGGTCAACTGTCGGGGCGCCACGCGCTCGTCAACGGCATGGCGCTCAGCCATGTCGAGGCCTTGCTGATTCCGCCGGAAAAGCTGCGCGCGCTGCTCGTGGCCGAAGCCGAACTGGGCGAGCGCATCATGCGCGCGCTGATTTTGCGGCGCGTCTCGCTGATCGAAAAGGGCGCGGGCGGGCCGATCTTGATCGGCAGCAGTACCGACGCGCGACTCGTCATGCTGCAAGGCTTCCTGTCGCGCAACGGTCATCCGCACTCCACGATCGACGAATGCGACGAGGACGCGTTGCGCCTCGTCGAGCAATTCGGCGCGCAAGACGGGGATATGCCGCTCGTCATCTGCCCGGACGGCTCTGTGCTGCGTCACCCGAGCATGCCGGAACTGGCCACCGCACTGGGCCTGCTGCCCGATCTCAACGACTCCATGGTGTATGACGTCGCGATTGTGGGCGCGGGACCGGCCGGGCTCGCCACGGCCGTGTATGCGGCGTCGGAAGGGCTTTCGGTAATCGTGCTCGACAGCCGCGCGCCGGGCGGCCAGGCCGGCGCGAGCTCGCGGATCGAAAACTATCTCGGCTTCCCCACCGGCATCTCCGGCCAGGCACTGGCCGGGCGCGCGTTCGTGCAGGCGCAGAAATTCGGCGCGCACGTCGCGATTCCCGTCAATGTGAAGGCGCTGCATTGTGGCGAGGCGCCGTACCGTCTCGAACTGAAATGCGGCGGCCATATCACGGCGCGCACCATCGTCATTGCAAGCGGCGCGGTGTACCGGCGCCCCGCGCTCGAAGGGCTCGACCGCTACGACGGACGGGGCGTGTACTACTGGGCGTCGCCTGTGGAAGCGAAGCTGTGCAAGCGCCAGGAAGTCGTGCTGGTGGGCGGCGGCAATTCGGCGGGCCAGGCCATCGTCTATCTGGCGACGCACGCGGCGAAGGTCCACGTGCTGATCCGGCGCAGCGGCTTCGAGGCCACGATGTCGCGCTATCTGATCGACCGGATCCGCTCGCTGCCGAACGTCGTCGTGCACCCGAATTCAGAGATCGGCCGGCTTGTCGCGGACGACAGCGGGCTCGCGGGCGTCGCGCTGAAAAAGCCTTTGCCCGACGGCACCCAGCAGATCGACGCGCGGCATCTGTTCCTCTTCACCGGCGCCGATCCGAATACGGACTGGCTGCGCACCTGCGGCGTCGAGCTCGACGACAAGGGCTTCGTGCTGACGGGCGCGCTGGCGCACGGCGCGTCGGCCTGCGACCTCGCGACCACCGTGAAAGGCGTGTACGCAATCGGCGACGCGCGCGCGGGCTCGACCAAGCGCGTAGCGGCGGCGGTCGGCGAAGGCGCGGCCGTGGTCGCGCAAATCCACCAGTTCCTGGCCGTATCCGCCGACGAAGCGGTGGCCTCCGTCGCCTGACATCAAGCTGGTGCATGGCCCGCTGCCCTCACGCGGCGGCGGGCCGTCGCAATGCCCTGCCGCCGCGCCGTATCCGCCTGAAGTAATCCCCTGTTACACACACCTTCAACTCGTTGCACCTGCCTTTCTTTCTGTCTCGTAAGATGAACGTCAGCTATTCGACAGTGACTGCTCACGGTCGAAAGAGTCATCGCCTTGCTGGGACACAGGAGAAAAGCATGCACAAACGCGCCGTCGCCTTCGTCGCCTTCGCCGCCTTCGGACTTGCCGCCGCCTGCGCATCGACTGCCGCTTTCGCTCGCGTCGACGTTGGCGTGTTCGTCGGCACGCCAGGCCCGGTCTACGCCGCGCCGCCCGTGATGTACGCGCCGCCGCCCGTCGTCTATGCGCCCCAGCCGGTCTACGGTTACGGCTACCGCGACGACTATTATCGGGACCGCCGTTGGCATCACGATCATGGGCGGCATCGCGGGTGGGACAAGCATCACGGGCGTGGCTGGTAGGTTTTTGGCGCGGCACGCGGCCGTTGTATCACCGTCTTTTGGCGATTCGGCGTTCGGCGCTTGCGCGCTTGGGTATCCCCACGCTTCGGTCCTGCCGCGCTTTGTGCTCGGCAACCACCGCTACGCCGCATTCACGCTACAGTGTCGTCTGCTGATTCGGGCAAGCTTCCTCCCCGCCTCATCGCAGTCACTTACTGAACGACGTCCGCGTGAAGACCCTTCCGCTTTCCGCCGCCCGCACCATCCATCTGGCCGCACAAGGGTTGTTGTCGCCGCCGCGCCGCAAAGCCACCAAAGCCGACGTGCTCGACGCCATCCGCCGCATGGCGCAATTGCAGATCGACACGATTCACGTGGTCGCGCGCAGCCCTTATCTCGTGCTCTTCAGCCGGCTCGGCGCCTATTTGCCGCAGTGGCTCGACGAGCATCTCGCCGAGGGCAAGCTGTTCGAATACTGGGCGCACGAAGCCTGCTTCGTGCCGATTGAAGACTACGGTCTGCTGCGCCATCGCATGCTGGATCCGAGCGGCATGGGCTGGAAATACGCAGCCGACTGGCACCACAAGCACCGCAAAGACATCGACAAGCTGCTCGAGCACATTCGCGCGACGGGGCCGGTGCGCTCGGCGGATTTCGCTCGCGAGTCGGGCAAAGGCAACGGCTGGTGGGACTGGAAGCCGGAGAAGCGTCATCTGGAAGTGCTGTTCGCCATCGGGCAACTCATGGTGGCCGAGCGGCGCAATTTTCAGCGCGTCTACGACGTTACCGAACGCGTGCTGCCGCACTGGAACGACGCTCGCGACCTGCCGCCGCCAGAGGTTGTCGAGGGCGAACTGCTGCGCCGCACCTGCCGGGCGCTCGGCGTCGCCCGCGCCGACTGGGTGGCGGACTACTACCGCCTGCCGCGCCGTCCGTATCGCGACGAACTTCACGCGCTGGCCGATCAGGGCGAACTGATTGCCGTGCAGGTGCCCGGCTGGAAACAGGACACGTTCGTGCATCGCGAGTTCGCGCCGCTGCTCGATGACGCCGTGAGCGGCAAGCTCGCGTCGACGGTGACGACAGTGCTCTCGCCGTTCGACCCGGTCGTGTGGGATCGCAAGCGCGCGGCGGCGCTGTTCGACTTCGACTACGCGATCGAATGCTATACGCCGGCCGCGAAGCGCAAATACGGCTACTTCGTGCTGCCGCTGCTGAGCCGTGGACGGCTGGTCGGCCGCGTCGATGCCAAGGCGCACCGCGCGCAGGGCGTGTTCGAATTGAAATCCGTGCACATGGAAGCGGGCGTGCGCGCGAGCGCGCGACTCGCCGGCGATTTGCGGCGCGCGCTGCAACGGTGCGCCGATTGGCATGGCACGCCGCACCTGCAGATCGCGTCGGCGGCGCCGGAATGGCTGGAGGCGCTCAGCGCAGGCGAGAACGTCGAAACCTAGCCGCGCCGGCCGCGCGTGCAATCAATGCAACGCCGACCATGCCAGCGAAAGCGAAAACACGCCGAGCACAACCGACGCGCCGCGCTGCAGTTTCGCCGGATCGAGCCAGCCGAGCCTGCCGCTGCCGAGCGCCGCGCCGAACGCGATCCACGCCAGCGCGATCGGCGCGAGCAGGCACGCGAATATCAGCATGGCCAGCAGATACGACGGCCAATGCGCGAAAGCGTCGGCGGGGAAAATCGTTCCCGCGAACAGCAGCGCTTTCGGATTGAGCAAGGTTGCGACGAACAGGCTGCCCATGCCGCTCGCGTTCTGCGCGGAGTCCGGAAGCGCGACCGCCGCGCGCCACATGTCGACGGCGAGCCACGCAATGTACACGCCCGCCGCCACGCGCAACAACGCCGGCAGCCACGGCAGCGCGTGCGCGGCTTGCACGAGAAAACGTCCCCAGACGGAAATCGCGACGAGATAACCGGCGAGTTCGGCGGCAACGAGCGGCAGCGAGCGCCGCAACCCCTGGCGCAGCCCGGCTGACGCCAGCAACGTATTGGTGGGCCCCGGCGTGATCAGCACGACGACAATGCCGACGGCCAACAGCGCGACAGCGGACGCAGAGAACATGGAAAAGGCGGAAGGTGGGAAACAGTGCGCCCTTTTTATCATAGATGCCGGCACGCGGCGCCTCGCCGCAATGACGAAGCGCAATCGGCAATGGTCATGCGAACGCCGCGAGCGTTGCTCAGTGGTCGAGCTTCGCGCGCAGTTCGCGGGCTGCTTCGAGCAGCCCTTCGTAGCCGGAGCGCGCGTGCTCGGGCAGATCGGGATCGCCGACGAACGTGCCGAGCGTTTCGATGAGGCTATACAGAATGCCCTTTGCAGCACCCGACGCGATGCTGCCGGATGACACCTGCTGATCCACGTGACTGAGCGCCGCGTCGAGATTTTCCAGGTCAGGCCGGTCGCCCGTGGGCGGCTTGGGCGTTACGTCTTGCGTCATGATGATGCCTCTCCCCGTGAAAGCCTGGTGAATGAGCGATCCTTTCGCATTGTTATATACCGATCGCGCGGTGCCGTCTATGCGTGATCCGCGCTCCCGTAAAAGCTCACCTTTCCGTCTTTGATGCGGCTTCTCATGCCTTCATATTCGCGCACTGGCTGCGTCGCCCGAAGATGCGCCGCGTCATATCGAACGCGACGAGATTGCCGGCCACCACCAGCAGCAGGCCGATCACCGCTAATGCTGACCATTGGTAGCCCTCGAACACCGTCGACACCGCCAGCGCCACGATCGGAAAGAGCACCGTGGAATAAGCCGCCCGCTCCGGGCCCATGCGTCCCACCAGCATCAGATACGCGGTAAAGCCGACCACCGAGCCGAATACCGCGAGGTACGCGAGTGCGCCGAGGTAGCGCGCGGAGGACTCGACGCCAAACGGCAAGCCTGCGAGCAGACTGCCCACGGTGAGCACGCTCGCGCCGATCAGCATGGCCCAGCTATTTGTCGCGAACGGATGCAAGCCCATGGATTGCATCCGGCTCGACAGGAGATTGCCCGCCGAAAAACACAGCGTGCCGAGAAACGCGACGCCGAGCCCGAGCCATGCGGCGTGATCGCCGAGGTGCCCGCTCATCTGCTGAACGAACAGACACACAATGCCGACGAGCCCGAGCATCGCGCCCGCAATCGCCGACGGCTGCAAGGGGCGACCCATGAACAGCCGTCCGTTGATCGAATTGAGAAGCGGCGCAGTGGAAAACACCACGGCGACGAGCCCGCTCGGCACCACCTGCTCGGCGTAGTAGAAGCACAGAAAGTTGACGCAGAAGAGCGCGAGGCCTTGAGCGAACAGAAAGCGCCATGCGGCGCGCGGCGGCCACATCGGCCGGCGCATGATGCGCAATAGCGCAAACAGCACCAGCGCGGCGATCCAGAAGCGCCACGCGATGGAAACCGGGGGCGGCACCGCGCCCAGTTGCCATTTGATCGCGATCCACGTGGTGCCCCAGATGAGAACGGTCACGGCATACAGCAACAGATTCATGGTCGATGCCTGCACACGGCGTATATGGGAGCTCCACTATGCGGCAGCGCGGCTCGCCGGACTTGTCCAGGATTGCGCATTTCTGCGCGTGCGCAGCCGCAGCGCATGCGGCGGCGCGCAGCGAGCCGTATACTCACCGCTATCCGCCATAACAACGACATCCGCCCGTTCCGTGAACTCGAGCCCGCCCGCCCCTGTGACCCGCGCCACTGAAACGCCGTTCGGCATTCAGTCGGTGTGTCACACGCTGAGCCGATCGAATGCGCATCTGGACCGCTTCGCGTGGCTCGGGGACGGTCTCGCGATCGCCGTCTGGACGCGCGATACCGAGGTCGCCGAAACCATCTACGAGCGGCCCGGCCACCACACGCTGTCGTGTTATCTGGACCGCGGCTATCGCACGGAGCGCCAGAAAATGCCCGGCCGCTACGGCGCGCCGTCGCGCCTGTGCGCGTTGCCCGGCGATCACGAATCGCGCTGGTGGGTGCGCGGCCACATGCATTTCATGCATCTGTATTTTCTGCCGGAGCACTTCACGCAGCGCGCGGTGCAGGAGCTCGACCGCGAGCCGCGCGAGCTGACGCTCGCCGATCGCACGTATTTCGAGGACGCGCGCATCGCCGGTTTGTGTCAGACCCTTGCGAACGAGCATTGGGACGACGCCGACGGCCTGCTGCGCACCAACGAAACCGCGCACGAAGTGCTGAGCCTGCTGCTGCGCGCCCAAGGCGTCCGACGCACCGGCGCGGCGCTCAAGGGTGGCTTGTCGGTGGCCACGCGGCGGCGGCTGCACGACTACATCGAGAGTCATCTCGCGCAACCGCTCACGCTCGGCGAACTGGCGAACGTGGCTGCGCTGTCGGAATTTCATCTCGCGCGCATGTTCCGCACGTCGTTCGGATTGCCGCCCGCCGCGTGGATTGCGCAGCGGCGGCTCGAGCGCGCGCGGACGCTGCTGCGCACCACCGCGCTGCCGCTCGCGCACATCGCCGAACTATGCGGCTACGCGAACGCCAGCCACTTCAGTCACCGTTTCCGCGAAGGCGTGGGCGTGTCGCCGGGCGCTTACCGGCAGGCAGTGGCGGTCCGATAGGCGCCCGACAGCCGTCGATAGCGAGACGTGGCGCGCGTCATTGCAGCGCCATTGCCAGCACGCGCGCCACGTGCAGCGCCTTCACACCGGCGCCGTCGTGAATCTGATGACGGCAGCTCGTGCCGTCGGCGACCATGATCGCGCCGTCGTCCATCTTGCGCACGGCCGGCAATAGCGACAGCTCGGCCATGGCCTGCGAGGTCGCGTAATGCTCCGCTTCGTAGCCGAAGCTGCCGGCCATTCCACAGCACGACGACTCCACCGTCGACACCGTCAGCTCAGGAATCCACCTCAGCACCGTTTGCACGGGCGTGAAGGCGTCGAACGCCTTCTGATGACAATGACCATGCACGAGCGCCTGTTGCGTGGCCAGCGGTTTCAGCGATAGCTGCAGGCGTCCGGCTTGCTGCTCGCGCACGAGAAACTCTTCGAATAAAAAGGCGTGCTTCGCGAGCTGCGCGGCTTCGTCTCCGAATCCGTAGTGCAGAAACTCGTCGCGCAACGACAGCAGACACGATGGTTCGAGACCCACAACCGGCACGCCGCGCGCGACGAAGGGCTCGAAAAGATCGAGCATGCGCCGCGCTTCGTGCTTCGCTTCATCGACCAAACCGGCCGCGAGAAACGTGCGTCCGCAGCACACCGGCCGCTCGCCTTGCCGCGTGTTGAAGTGCACCGTGTAGCCGGCTGCCTCCAGTACCTTTTGTGCTGCCCGCGCGTTGTCGGGCTCCATGTGATTATTGAAGGTGTCGACGAACAGCAGCACTTCTTTTAGCGCCGCGCCGCGCGTGTTCACCGTCGGCTTCACAGTCGACAGGAACGCCCTCGCGAAGCGCGGCAAGCTGCGTTGCTGAGCGATGCCCACCGAGCGCTTGAGCCATGTCGACAGGAGCGGCACCTTGTCGGCCAGCGCGATCAAACCCGGCACACGGCTCGCCGTGGCCGCATAGCGTGGCATGAAGGCGACGAGCTTGTCGCGCAGCGTCAGTCCATGACGTTTGACGCGTGCGGCGCGCGCCTCGATCTTGAACTTCGCCATATCGACACCCGTCGGGCAGTCGCGCTTGCAGCCCTTGCACGACACGCACAGGTCGAGCGTCTCCTTCACGTCGTCGCTAGCGAGGCCCGCTTCGCCGAGCTGCCCCGAAATCGCCAGACGCAAGGTGTTCGCGCGCCCGCGCGTGACGTGCTGCTCGTCTTTTGTCACGCGATAGCTCGGGCACATGGTGCCGGCGTCGAACTTGCGGCAGTGGCCGTTGTTGTTGCACATCTCCACGGCTTTGGCGAGACCGCCCGACAGATCGTTGCCGCTGCCCGGCGCGCTTTCGCGGCCCGTCAGCGGATCGCGTTGCACATTCCACGCCGACCAGTCGAGCGCCGTTTCCATGCGCTGTTCGCGATAGCCTGGCGGGAAACGGAAGTAGCGCGCGTCGTCCATTTTCGGCGGACGCACCATCTTGTCGGGATTGAAACGGTTATCCGGATCGAACAGCGCCTTGATCTCGCCGAAGGCCTGGTTCAGCTTCGGACCGTATTGCCACGCGACCCATTCGCCGCGGCACAAGCCATCGCCGTGCTCGCCGGAATAGGCGCCTTTGTATTCGCGCACGAGCGCCGCCGCTTCTTCGGCGATCGCGCGCATTTTTATCGCACCGTCGCGACGCATGTCGAGAATCGGCCGCACGTGCAGCGTGCCGACGCTCGCGTGTGCATACCACGTGCCTTCCGTGCCATGCCGCTGAAAAACCTCGGTGAGCCGGCTCGTATAGTCGGCGAGATGCTCGAGCGGCACCGCGCAGTCTTCAATGAAGGACACCGGCTTGCCGTCGCCCTTCATGCTCATCATGATGTTGAGCCCGGCCTTGCGCACTTCCCATAGCGCCTTCTGCGCATTCATGTCCGGCATTTCGACGACGGAGCCGGGCAAGCCGAGATCGGCCATCAATTCGGTCAGTTGTCTAAGGGACTGCAGTTGCGCGTGGCGCGATTCGCCCGCGAACTCCACGAGCAGCACCGCTTGCGGCTCGCCCACCAGCGCCTTGGCGACGACCGGACGGAACGCCGGGTTGCTCATCGCCAGATCGATCATGGTGCGATCGACGAGTTCCACCGCGACCGGCTTCAGCTTGACGATGTGCTGCGTGAGATCCATCGCCTGCCAGAAGGTCGGGAAGTTGACCACGCCGAGGGTCTTGTGCGCGGGCAGCGGCGCGAGCTTCAGCGTCAACTGACGGCTGAACGCGAGCGTGCCCTCCGAGCCGACCAGCAGATGCGCGAGATTGGCGACGCCGTCGTCGGTATAAGCGCGCGGGTTCTGGCAATCGAACACGTCGATGTTGTAGCCGCCCACGCGGCGCAACACTTTCGGCACGCGCGCCACGATCTCGTCGCGCTCGCGTTGTGCAATCTGCCGCACGCCTTCGACGATCTGCTGCAATCGCGCACCTTGTGGCGGGTTTCGCAGCGACGCAAAATGCGCTTCGCTGCCGTCGGCCAGGATCGCGTCGATGGCCACGACGTTGTGCACCATGTTGCCGTATTCGATCGAGCGCGAGCCGCAGGAATTGTTGCCCGCCATGCCGCCGATCGTGCACTGCGCAGCCGTCGACACATCCACGGGAAACCACAGACCGTGCGGCTTGAGCCACGCGTTCAGGTGATCGAGCACGACACCCGGCTCGACGGTGACGGTGCGCGCGTCGGCATTGAAATCGACAATGTTGTTCAGCCACTTGCTCGTGTCGATCACGAGCGCTTCGCCGACGGTCTGTCCACATTGACTCGTGCCCGCGCCGCGCGCGAGCAGCGGCACCTTCTCGCTGCGCGCAATCTCGAGCGCCGCGCGCAGATCGTCCTGATCGCGCGGCACGACCACGCCGACCGGCATGATCTGATAGATGGATGCATCGGTCGAATAACGGCCGCGGCTTGCTGCATCGAACAGCACATCGCCGCGCAGCGCCTTGCGCAGATGCTGCGCGAGCGGCGTCGTCAGCCGCGCCGCCGACGGCACCAGATGAATCGGCTTGACCAGCAAAGCGGAAGTGGGATTCGTCATAACGTCGAGGGTTGTGGCAGTACACACACTTCGTGCACGCCATGCACTTCGCGCGAAACGCGCTCAGGCGCATGCGCCGTGAGCGCCCGATTATTCAGTACAGCGTGACGCTCACCGGCGGCAGGCCTTCAATGCGCCCGTGCGCCATGCCCGCGCTTCGGGGGAAAAACATGCCGGTATACGAACCCGTCGTGACGATCATGTCCGGTGTCACCGTGATGCCGCGCGACGTCGCGTGATTGACGAGCCACGTGAGCAATCGGCGCGGATCGCCCGCCGGGTTCGCGGGCGTCAATTCGACGACATCGCGCCCGTTGAAGTCGAAGCGCAGCGCCGGCGCAACAAACGGAAAATCCTCGTGATACGGCATGAATTCGCCGACGATCAGCGCGCCGTGGTTCTGCAAGTCCGCCAGTTGCGCGAGCCGGTCCACGTCGGGCCACTCCGCGAAGCGGCTGGCGACAATTTCGATTGCCGCACCGAACGAGCCGATGGCCGCGTGCACGTCGGCTTCGCGATAAGGCGCGGCGGACGGCTCGAAGCTGCGGCCGAAACGAAACGCGATTTCGAGTTCAAGCGCAAGCGGCGTAAAGGCCGTGCGCGGCAGCATCACGCCATCGGGATGCAAATCGATGTCCGGCAGCGGCGCGCCTTGAATCGGGCCGCTTGCCGACTTGGAGCCGATCTTCCAGCCGCCGACGCGCGCGCCGGCGATGCTGAGAATTTCGTGCTGGATGGCATAGGCCGCGTCCGCGTCGGCGGGCGCGCGGCTGGGCTGGAGCTTGCCGAGCGTCGCGTGATTGCGGCGTGCATCGGCAAGCAGGCGGCTGAGCGGCGAAGTGCTCAGCTTGAGGGCGTCGGCGCGAAAGGACCTGAGCATCGCTTACACGCCCATGCTGGTGGGCAGCTGCCCCTTGTCGGCGCCGCCGCCCGCGAACCGGCTGTCCGGTTGCATGCGGAACGCGAGCACGACACCGAGCGCCATCAACAGCATGCTGCCGACGAACGGCAACTCCCAGTTGCCGAAATAGTCGATCAGGAAGCCGCCCGCCACCGGCGAGATGATCGCCGCGAGCGCGGAGCCCGTGTTCATCATGCCGCTCGCCGTGCCGGAGGCTTCCGGCGCGATGTCCATCGGGATCGCCCACATCGGGCCGATCGTCATTTCGGCGAAGAAGAAGCCCGACGCGAGACACGCCATCGACACATACAGGTGGTGCGTGAACATCAGCGGAATCAGCGACAGCAGGCAGAACAGCATGCATACCGATACCATCCAGCTGCGCGCGCGCTTGAGGCTGCCGGTGCGCGTGTAGATGAAGTCGGTGACGATGCCGCCAAGCGTATCGCCCACCACGCCGGCGAGAAACACGACCGACGCGAAGATCGCCGACTTCTTCAATTCCAGGTGATAGCTGTGCAGGAAGTACTGCGGAATCCAGCTGAGAAAGAGCCACAGGGTCCAGCCATAGCAGAAGTAGACAATCGTGACGGGCGCCATGCGGCGAAACAGCTTGCCCCACGGCACGCCGGCGCCTTTCGCTTTGGGAGCGGGCAGAACGTCGAGTTCTTCCTTCGTGATGCGCGGGTGGTCTTTCGGATGCTCGGTGAAGGTGAACGCCCACACGACAACCCACAGAAGGCTGAACGCGCCGCAGATATAGAACGATTCGCGCCATCCCCAGCTTGTCATCACGAGCACGACAATGCCGGGCGCGACCGCATTGCCAACGCGCGAAGCCGCATGCGTGATGCCTTGCGCGAAGCCGCGCTTTTCCTTCGCGACCCAACGCGCCATGGCGGACGTCGCCGCCGGGAAAGTGGCGCCTTCACCGAAACCGAGCAGCACGCGCGCCGCCAGCAGCGACATCAGACCGCCCGCAAAACCGGTCAGCAAAGTGGCGATGCCCCAGATCGCGCCGCACGCGAGCAACGTGCGCCTCGCGCCGAAACGGTCGCTGACCCAGCCGCCGATGATCTGGAAAAGCAGGTACGGATACGCAAACGCCGAGAACACGAGGCCGACTTCCGTGTGCGAAAGATGGAATTCCTTGCCGAAGCCCGCTGCCGCCGTACTGACGTTGACGCGGTCCAGGTAGGTGATGAAGTACATGATGCATAGCATCACTAGAACAATACTGGTCGCACTGGTCACACGAAACCGCTTCATCGTCTCTCTCCATTTGCATGTGTCGACGGCGTGCCTGATAGGGCGCGCTTCGTCGTCGCAAGGCGGCATGCGCCGCCTCGCCATCGCATTGTTCAGGGCCGCGTTCTGTGCGCGGCTTCATGATGGAACTGACTTCGTCGATGCCTGTTTGCGTTGTTCCTGTCTTCTTTCGATTGCGGCGGTTCGAGCTTGCCGCCGCAGCCTCGTCAGGCGGCCGCCTTCAAACCCGCGGCGTGCGCCGGCTGGCTCAACCAGTTCATAGCGGCAGGCAAGCCGCTTTCCTTGAGGGGAACGCCCGCGAGACGCAGGCCCATTTCGCAGCCGGCGAGCGTGGCGAGCAGCATCAGGTCGTTGCAGTCGCCGAGATGACCGATGCGGAACATGCGGCCTTTCATCTTGCCGAGCCCGGTGCCGAGCGACATGTCGAACCGTTCGTAAATGAGCTTGCGCACCGCGTCGGCATCCACGCCCTCGGGCATCATCACGCCGGTCAGCACCGGGCTGTACACAGCCGGATCCGCGCACTGGATCTCGAGTCCCCAGGCGCGCACCGCGCGGCGGGTCGCCTCGGCAAGACGCTCGTGGCGCGCAAACACGTTGTCGAGCCCTTCTCCCAGAATCATGTCGATCGCCTCGTGAAGGCCGTACAGCAGATTCGTGTTGGGCGTGTACGGCCAGTAGCCGGTCGTGTTCATCTCGACGATTTCTCTCCAGTCCCAGAAGCTGCGCGGCAGTTTTGCGTGCTTGCTCGCAGCGAGGGCCTTCGGCGAGATCGCGTTGAAGCTGATGCCCGGCGGCAGCATCAAGCCTTTCTGCGAGCCTGACACGGTGACGTCGACGCCCCATTCGTCGTGGCGATAATCGGCGCACGCGAGGCCCGAAATCGTATCGACGAGCAACAGCGCGGGATGGCCCGCGGCGTCGATCGCGCGGCGCACGGCCGCGATGTCGGACGTGACGCCCGTCGAGGTCTCGTTGTGCACGACGCAGACGGCCTTGATCGACTGCTGCGTGTCGGCGCGCAGGCGCTCTTCGATCATGTGCGGTTGCACGCCGCGCCGCCAGCCTTCGATACCCGGCAAGCCAAGGAACTCCGGCGTGAGGCCGAGGCTTTCCGCCATCTTTTTCCAGAGCGTCGCGAAGTGACCCGTCTCGTACATCAATACGTGGTCGCCGGGGCTCAGTGTGTTGGCGAGCGCCGCCTCCCATGCGCCGGTGCCGGACGCCGGATAAATCACAACCGGATGCTGCGTTTTGAAGATTTTCTTGATCCCGTCCAGCACCTTCAGACCGAGTTCGCCGAATTCCGGTCCGCGATGGTCGATGGTCGGATAGCTCATCGCGCGGAGGATGCGATCGGGCACGGGGCTCGGCCCCGGAATCTGCAGGAAGTGACGGCCGGCGGGATGAAAATCTAACTTCAGCATTGCGCTCCTCCGATTGAATTTTGCATGCAAAAAACTATATCAGACGAAGTTGCGCCGACGAAAGTTGAAAATTGCCTTTGCGCACCCGTGTTTACCCGCGTCCTACCCTTCATTGCGGCGATCCGATAAAATCGACCGAAACGGGCATTGAGGAAGTTTGTATGCAAAATTCGGAATTTGAGGGCAGCTCGCTCGGCGCGTCGCAGTTGCCTAAGGTGGAGCGGCAGCGCTTGCATGACACGGTGGTCGAGCATATTCGCCGGTTTATCGTCGAAGGCGTGCTTGAGCCTGGCAAGAAACTGAATGAGCGGGAGTTGTGCGAAACGCTCGGCATTTCACGCACGCCGTTGCGCGAGGCGCTCAAGGTACTCGCCGCGGAAGGGCTGATCGACATTTGGCCGAATCGCGGCGCGTCGGTGTCGAAAATGTCGGAAGCCGAATTGCGCGAGACATTCGAACTGATGAGCGGCCTCGAGGCTTTCTCCGGCGAACTCGCGGCCGAACGAATGACGGCGGCCGAACTCGCCGAGATCAAGGCGTTGCACTACGCCATGCTCGCGTGCCGCGCGCAAAACGATCTGGCCGGATACTACAGCCGCAATCAGGCCATTCACGACAAGATCAACGAAGCCGCGCGGAATTCGGCGCTGCGGCAGACTTATGTCTCCGTCAACCGGCGTTTACAGGCGCTGCGTTTCCGCTCGAACTTTCAGATTCCCAAGTGGGATCGCGCGATTCACGACCATGACGAAATGCTGAAGGCGCTCGAGGCGCGCGACGGCAAGAAGCTGAGCGCGATTCTTCGTCAGCATCTGCTCGATAAGCGCGATGCGGTGTTGCAAGTGCAGTCGCGCGAAGATGCGGCGGCGGGCTCGGGGTTGAAGGCTTGATGGTTAGGTGCCTCGTGCCTTATGCGTCGCTTCGGCTCATGCGTGGGCGCGAAAACCCGCGAAGTTGTCCACGCAAAATGTTTGCAAGGCTGTGGACAACGTTCGCATAGGCCGGCCAAGTGATTGACGCGATGGCGGAATCGGCGTGCGGTCGATGTATGGGCAGTGCAAGCGATAGCGATAGTTCGTCCCGCGCGCGGACATGGTTTGCGGTCGCGGTCACACTCGCGCTGCTCAGCAACGTGCAGTTGTCCACACAATTTGTTGAAAGGGCTGTGGACAACGTGCGCACATATGCGCCAAGTGTTTGACGCGTCGGCGTAATGTCCTCGCGGTGCGGATGAATGCAACGCTTGCATTTACACCGGTCCCCTAGGACCGCCCTTCTATCGGATGCTGCGTCAAATTCAGGTGCTGTCTAACTTCCGGCCGGCCTGCCGCAATAACATTCAGCATTGCAACGCCCAACCGCCGTGCCAGTTCATCGTCAAACCGGAATTCCTCATCATCAAGGAAAAACGGCACTGCCATCTTTCCCTCGATGAGCGGCGCCACCAGAACGGAGTCCACGGCTTGCATCGTCAATTGCCGCGGTTCGTCGGTATAGGTCAGCACGACGGTGTACGGTGGGTGGTTAACCATTAATATCCCCCTGCATTGCTGGTATCGATCAAAGGCGCTTTCCTCGCACAGCGCGTGATTTCGCTCGCCGCGAGGCTTAGCCGTCAGTGTACAGGCGACCAAATCCGCCTCGTACTCCATGACACTTTGCCGCCTGACCACTTCTGCCCGCGCACACCAACCCGCGCCGCGCCTCGAACCCTACCGCACGCCATCCTTCGCTCTAAGCGACTCCGGCAACCCCCGCAACACAATCACCGCGCAGATCAAACTCATCGCGCCGATCACATACAACGCAGGCGTGGTGCTTCCAGTCAGATCCCTGACTCGCCCGACCATGATCGGACTCACAATCCCGCCGAGCTGCCCCAGCGTATTGATCAGCGCGATGCCGCCCGCCGCCCCCGCGCCCGTCACCAGCTTCGGCGGCAATGCCCAGAACGCCGGAATCGACGCCACCACGCCCGCGCCCATTACCGCCAATGCGACGATCAGAAACCCCGTCTGCTTGTCGAAGAAACCTGCTGCAAAAAATCCGATCGCCGACATCAGGAGCAAACCGAATACGAACTTGCGCCGCTCGCCGCTTGCATCCGACAAGCGCCCGACCACCACCATGCAGATCGCGCCGCACACGTAAGGCACGGCCGTCAGCAAGCCGATGAGCGTCGGATTATGCGTGCCCGCCACGCGGATCAGATGCGGCGCCCAGAAATTCAATCCATACGACGCCACCTGAATCAGAAAGTAGACGAGCCCGAGCGTGAGAAAGCCCGGCGTCCTGATCGCCCCGAGGAATGAATGCCCGGTCTGCGGATGGCGGCTCTGCTCTGCGATCTGCCCGGCCAGAAAGGACTTCTCGGCGGATGAGAGCCAGTGAGCGTCGTCGATGCGGTCTTTCAGCAGCTTCAGCACGAGATAACCGAGCAGCACGCACGGCAGGCCGCCGAGCAGGAACAGCCAGTGCCATCCCGGCATGCCGAGCACGCCGTTCATATGGCCAATGACGAGCCCCGCAAGCGGCGCCCCGACCAGCCCTGAAAAAGCCGACGCGAGAAACAGCATCGACGTGATGCGTCCGCGATAGCTCGGCGGAAACCACAGCGTCAGGTAGTACAGCACGCCGGGGGCAAAGCCCGCCTCCATCGCGCCGATCACAAAGCGCAAGCCGTAGAACTGCCATTCGTTGTTGACGAACACCATCGCCGCCGTCGCGATCCCCCACGAAATCATGATGCGCGCGATCCAGCGCCGCGCCCCGACCTTATAGAGGAATAGATTGCTTGGCACTTCGAACAAAACGTAGCCGATCACGAACAGACTTGCGCCGAGACCATAGGCGGTATCGGACAAGCCGAGATCGCTTTGCAGCTGGAACTTCGCGAAGCTGATGTTGATGCGGTCAAAAAACGCGAACAGATAGCAGATCATGATGAGCGGCATCAGCCGCCATGCCACTTTGCGGATGATGGCCGCCGCACGATCCGCGCTCTTTTCACGCCCATCGGTTGCAATTGCGCCAAGGTCACTCATGTTCGTCTCCAATGCCGGATTCGGCCGTGCCGTCCGGTCGTTTAGTGGATGAGGGAAAGTCAGATTTGCCGCACGTAGTCCGGCACGGGATGCAGGTCGCGATTGCGCCCGGCCTTCGCGACCTGCCCGGGCACATCGTGGCCGAGCAAGGCGGGCAACGCGCGCGACAGCGAGAGCAGCTTCTCGAGATCGATGTCCGTGGGAATGCCCATCTCGTCGCACAGATTGACGAGGTCTTCGGTGCAGATGTTGCCCGACGCACCCGGCGCGAACGGACAACCGCCGAGACCGCCGAGCGCCGCATCGAAGCGCCGCGCGCCGGCTTCATACGCGGCGAGCACGTTGGCGAGCCCGAGTCCGCGCGTATTGTGAAAGTGCAGCGTGAGCGCCGCAGACGGCACGCGTTGCAGCACGCGCCCGACAAGCCGCGTGACCTGGCGCGGATTGGCCATGCCGGTCGTGTCGGCGAGCGTGATGCCCTCGATGCCCATCTCGCGATACACGTCGACGATACCGATCACGCGGTCCTCGTCAATTGCGCCTTCGAACGGGCAGCCGAACGCCGTCGCCACCGATGCATTCAACAGCACGCCCGAACCCTTCATGTGGCGCACAATGTCGCCGAACGCCGCGAGCGACGACTCGCAGCTCATGCGCATATTCGCGCGGTTGTGCGTCTGACTCGCCGACATCACGAGGTTCAGCTCGTCCGCCTTCGCCGCAAGCGCGCGCTCGGCGCCCTTGAGGTTCGGCACCAAGGCCACGTAGATCACGCCCGCGCGCCGCTCGATCTGCTGGAACACAGCCTCGCCGTCACGCAACGCGGGAATCGCTTTTGGCGACACGAACGACCCGGCCTCGATGCGCGTGAAGCCCGCCGTGGAAAGACCGTTGATCAACTCGATCTTGTCCGCCGTCTCGACCCAGGTGGGTTCGATCTGCAAGCCGTCGCGCGGTGCGACTTCCTGCACGATCAGTTTGTCGGCAGACACCATGGGCGATGCAAGCTTGTTGGCAGCACTCATTGCACGGCTCCTTCGCGGCGCAGCCGCTCAATCTCTTCATTCGCAAAGCCGAGTTCGCTCAGCACGCTGCCCGTATGTTCGCCAAGCGCCGGGCCTGACCAGCGCACTTCGCCCGGCGTGTCCGACAGCTTCGGCACGATGCCCGGCATCTTCACGGAGGCGCCGCCCGGTAGTTGCGCCTGCAACAACATGTCGCGCGCCTGGTAGTGCGGATCGGCGACGATGTCCGCGACAGAATAGATGCGCCCCGCGGGCACGTCGGCGCCCTGCAGCGCGGCCAGCACGTCTTGCGTCGAATGGTGGGATGTCCATGCGGCGATGGCGTCGTCGAGCGTCGCGCAGTGGCGCACGCGGCCGTCGTTGTGCGCGAGCGCGGGGTCGTCCGCGAGATCGGGGCGGCCTATCACCTGCATGAGGCGCCGGAAAATCGGATCGCTGTTGCCCGCGATCACGACATAGCCGTCGTCTTCAGTCGGATAAGTGTTCGAGGGCGCGATGCCCGGCAATGCGCCGCCGCTACGCTCGCGCACGTGGCCGAGCAGGTCGTATTCCGGCACGAGGCTTTCCATCAGATTGAAGACGCTTTCCACGAGCGACACGTCCACGACCTGACCCTCGCCTTGGCCCGTTTTTACCCGCAGCAAAGACATCAGCGCGCCGATCACGCCGTGCAGCGAAGCGAGCGAATCGCCGAGACTCACGCCGACGCGCGCAGGCGCTCCATCCACTTCGCCCGTCGTATAGCGGATGCCGCCCATGGCTTCGCCGATCGCACCGAAGCCTGGCCGGTCGCGGTACGGGCCTGACTGGCCATAGCCGGAAATGCGGACCATCGTCAGTTTGGGGTTGATCGCATGCAGCGCGTCCCAGCCGATGCCGAGCTTTTCGAGCGCGCCTGGCCGCAGGTTTTCGATCACGACGTCGGCTTCGGCGGCCAGCCGCTTCACGATCTCGACGCCCTCCGGCGACTTCAGGTTCACGCAAACCGACTTCTTGTTGCGCGACTGCAGATACCACCAGAGCGAGGTGCCCTCGTGCAGCTTGCGCCATTTGCGTAAGGGGTCGCCGGTTTGCGGCGCTTCGATCTTGACGACATCCGCGCCGAATTCCGCCATCAGACGCGCGGCAAACGGCGCGGCGATGAGCGTCCCGATCTCGACGACGCGGATACCTTGAAGGGGTCCACTCATGTGCTGTCTCCATGCAGTTTTATGTTGGGAGACAGCTTGAGGGCATGACGCGGCGGCGTCCAACCGCAATTCGCCAACGACCGTTCGCGAACGGCGAACGGTCGCGCGGGCTTTACGCCGCGGGGGTTTGCGCGCCTTCGGACGCTTCTATGGAGCGCAGATGATCGAACAGCAGGCGGCTCACTGGCGACAGTGCATCCACGTCGCGCACCACCAGCACGAGGCTGCGTTGCGACCAGTCGTCTTCGAGCGGCGCCCCGACGAGTCCGAGCGGACGCCCCATCAGTTGATAGACTTTTTGCGGCAATACGCCGACGCCCATGCCGGCCTGCACCATCCGGCACACGGCGTCGAATCCCGGCACGTGGATACGCAGCCGCAACGGCTTGCCCGCCTGGCGCGCGGCGATATGCGTGCGCGCATTGATCGAGCTCGCAGCGTGCAGGCCGACGTGGTCGCCGTCGAGCGTTTCGGCAAATGCCACGCTGCTGCGCGCGGCGAGCGGATGATCGTCGCGCATGACAAGCACCAGCGAGTCGCGCCGATAATGCTCGACATGCAGCTCGCGCGTGTCGGCGTCGGCGGAACAGATGCCGAGATCGGCGAGGCTGTCGTCCACCGCTTCGACTACGCCGCCGCTCGGCCGCTCTTCGAGGTCGAGCTTCACGCGCTCGTGCAGCAGCTGGAACGCACGCAAATCCTCAGGCAAGAACTCGACGATGGCAGACAGGTTCGCCATCATCCGCACATAGCCGCGCACGCCGCTCGCGTGGCCGGCCAGTTCAATGCCGATGTTCTCGATATCGCGCATCACGCGTCGTGCATGATGCAGCAGCGTTTCGCCGGCCGGCGTGAGCGTCATGCCGCGCGCGTTGCGCTGAAACAGCGTTGCGCTCACCGCCTGTTCCAGTTCGAGCAGGCGCTTGCTGGCAGCCGATACGGCAATGGCCTCGCGCTCCGCGGCACGCGTGAGCGTGCCTTCCTCGTAGACGGCGAGAAACAGTTGGAGCGTGGTGAGGTCGAGCTTGCGGAGAAGGTTTTTGATCACCATGGCGCGGCGCCGGAAGTTCGGTCAATCGCTCATCATCCCATATGCCGCCGCGCACGTTGCATCATTCCTTCCACGACGAGCCGAGAATCATCGTGCAAAAATTCTCGCGATGGTAATGCGGGTCCTTAAGCTCAAGCACGTCGGCCTTCACGTTGCCGAACGTCGTGTGCGGCTTGTGGATGATGCCCTGCGTGAAGGCGTCGATAATATTTTCCTTGAAGTGCGCGCCGCGCGGATGCGCGTGCGTGACCGCGTGGCGTTCCTCTTCGGTGAACTCGTCGTAGGCGAGACCCAGCACGTCCATCTCGACGCCCGCCGTCACCAGCGCAACGACCGGTTTCATATGCTGAGGAATGCCTGGCGTAGTGTGCAATGCAATCGACGTCCACACCTGCTCGATGTCATCCTCGCCGATGCCGTGGCGCCGCAGAAAGTCGCGCGCCGCATTCGCGCCGTCCACCTCGAAGCGTTCGTGCTCGCTGCTATACGGCGCGACGAGACCCATGTCATGAAACATGGCGCCAATATAGAGCAGCTCCGGATCGTACTTGAGCTGCTTGCGTTCGCCGGCCAGCGCGCCGAACAGAAACACGCGCCGCGAGTGGTGATACAGCAGCTCCGTTTCGGTGTCGCGCACGAGGTCGGTCGCTTCGCGCGCCATGATGCTGTCGGGAATGTGGATGCCTGCAATCGTGGTCATGTGCGTAACTCCTTGAATGGCGTGGATAAAAGGAACGCGCCCGCGTGCAGCGGAAAAGCGCGTTTGGTATGCTGAACCAGCGCGTTTTTCGTGCGGCTCATGCAGTGAATGCGGCGCATCCGATGAAGTCCAGTATTGGCCAGCACCGTGGCCGCGACAATCGTGCGAAGCCGTCGAACACTGCCAATCGCACCGCGTTGACTGCCGTGGCTCGCTCATGCAGAAGGAATCAATCAATGCCCACCGTCGCGATAGCGATCTTTCCTGGCGTGCAGGCGCTCGACGTCGCGGGACCCGTCGACGTCTTCTCCGAAGCTAACCGCTTTGTCTCGCCGGACGCGCGTTACGAAGTCACGCTGCTGAGTGCGGACGACGCGCCGCTGCGCGCGTCCAACGGCATCACGCTCGTCGCCGACGGCCTCTTCTCGCGCGCTCGCGAACCCTTCGACCTCGCGCTGGTGGCGGGCGGTCCCGCGCTGCCCGAAGGCGAACCGCCCGCGGCGCCGCTGCTCGACTGGCTGATAAACGTCGCGCCGCGCTGCGGCCGCTACGGTTCCATCTGCACGGGCGCCTTCGCGCTCGGCCACGCCGGTTTGCTCGATGGGCGCCACGTCACGACGCACTGGCAGCACGCAGCGCAGCTCGCCGCGCAGTTTCCGAAGGCACGCGTCGACTATGACCGCATCTATCTGCGCGACGGCCAGCTGGTGACTTCGGCGGGCGTGACTGCGGGCATCGACCTGTCGCTTGCGCTCGTCGCGGAAGATCACGGGGCGCACATTGCGCTGGCGGTGGCGAAGCGGCTCGTCGTATTTGCGCAGCGCCAGGGCGGCCAGTCGCAGTTCAGTCCGTATCTCACCGCGCCCGCCGACGAAACGTCACCGGTCGCGAAAGTGCAGGCGCATGTCATGGAGCGCATCCACGAAAGCTTCACCGTGAAGCAGCTTGCCGACGTCGCCGGCATGAGCGCGCGCCATTTCGCACGCGTGTTCGTGCAGGAAACCGGCGTGACGCCGCACGAATTTGTCGAGCGCGCGCGCGTGGACGCGGCGCGCAAGCTGCTCGAAAGCAGCAGCGCAGCGCTGAAAGCCATTGCCTACGATTGCGGTTTCGGCACCGCGGACCGCATGCGGATTGTCTTCGTCAAGCGGATTGGCGTGACGCCGATGCAGTACCGCGAGCGCTTTCGCGCGAGCTGAAAGCGCATGTGAACCGCGCCGCTGCGCGTCCCGGACATGCGTGAGAAGATAGCGGCCTGCCTCAGCCAACGCTCAAGGAACGACATGAACTCATCCTCCCCGATTCGCGCCATCGTCACGGGCCACACGCGTGGGCTCGGCGCGGCGCTCGCCGAACAACTGCTTGCGCGCGGCGTCGCGGTGCTCGGTCTGTCGCGCTCGCGTCACGCATCGCTGAAACAGCGCTTTCCTGCGCTGCTCGAAGAAATCGAACTCGAACTCGCGGACACCGCGCGCGTTGCGCAATGGGTCGCGACGGACGCGCTGCGTGTATTCGTGAGCGGCGCGCGCACTGTCCTGTTGATCAACAACGCCGGCATGGTGCAGCCGATCGGCCCTATCGAAGCCCAGGATGCCACGGCCATCGCGACCGCGGTGAGCCTGAACGTCGCCACGCCGCTGATGCTCGCAAGCGCGCTCGCCGCAGCCAGCCCGGACGTGAGCGACCGGCGCATCATGCATATTTCGAGCGGCGCGGCGCGCAATGCGTACGCCGGCTGGAGCATCTACTGCGCGACGAAGGCCGCGCTCGATCATCACGCGCGCGCCGTCGCACTCGATGCCACTCGCGCGCTGCGCATTTGCAGTCTCGCGCCGGGCGTTATCGATACAAACATGCAGGCGGAGATTCGCGGCACTGGCGTGGAGCAGTTTCCGATGCGCGAGAAGTTCGAAGACCTGAAGCGCAACGGCCAGCTTGCGACGCCCGAGCAATCCGCCGCTCAACTGCTCGACTACGCATTCAGCGATGCATTTGGTACAACGCCTGTGGCCGACATTCGTGAAATTGCGAAGCCGGTGTGATTTTCACGGCTCCTGAAAAATCTCACCTTTGAGCGCACACGGTCGCGATTCGCGTGGTTTCGGGGCGAACATCACGCGAATCGCGCGTTGTTTGTAGCGGCTTTGCCGCATGGCCGCCGCTGATTGCCCGGGCCGCTCGTATCTCTCTGACGCTCCCGAAAATCCTCACCTTAGGCGCGCAGCGACCGACGTCCTGCGCCAGCCGACGGTTTCATCGCTCCTGAAAAAGCTCACCTTTAGCCGGCTGATACTGGCCGCAAAGCCATGGTGGGCGGGCACCGACGACGCCTTGACCAGGAACTCCCGAAAACTCTCACCTTTCAAAACGCGCGAATGATCTGCATACCCAGGTAAGAGGTATCGCGTGGGGATTTGGCATGAACGATGAATGTGACCGGTGAGACACGTCGCTTCCCGTCGCGCACGGATCGTCACGTCGCGCGACGGGCTCCCGAATCTCCTCACCTTTCTCGCGGTAAGGCCGACAGCAACACTTGCTTTCGCTCGTGCATGTGGCGGACGTCCAGCAGATTTCGCGCAGTGCAGCGACAACCAGGCGGCCACGCCGGGCGCTTCAATCGCGCCGCGAGCCGCTCCCGAAAAGCCTCACCTTTAACCCGGGTCGTGCGCGCTTCAGCTCGCGAGCTTGCGAAACGTCTCGAGAACCGCGTCGCCCTTGAACGGCTTCACGATCCAACCTTTGACGCCCGCCGCCTTGCCGCGCTCTTTCATCGCCGGGCTGCTTTCCGTCGTGAGCATGATGACGTTGACGGTCCTGTTCGCGAGTTCGCCGCGGATCTTTTCGACCATCGTCAAGCCGTCCATGTTGGGCATATTCACGTCGCTAATCACGAGCTTGATGCCCGGACTCGTTTTCAGTTTCGCGAGACCGTCCTTGCCGTCCACCGCGGTGTCCACGTCGAGGCCGTTCTTCTTCAGAAAGCCGGCCACTTCGTCGCGCACCGTGCTCGAGTCATCCACCACCAGAATCTTGGACATGTCCTTTTACCTCTCTCCACTCCATCAGACGATCAAAACAGCTCCAGCTCGCCGCTGGTTTCCTCAACGGCGCTCGTGTCGGCGATAAAGTCGACTGGCGCATACGCGCAAACGCAAACGGTCGCGCCGAGCCGCGCAGTGCCGCCCAGCGTCACCGAATACGACGATAGCAGCGCGGGCTGCAACTCATGCAAATGCGGCAAGCAACGCGCGCTCAGTACGTAAGGCGTCGACATGCCGAGGTCCGGAAAATAGCGCAGCAGTTCCTGGTTCATCGCCCCGCAACACAGGTTGCAGATTTCGAGGAACGCCTCCTGGAATGGCCGCTCGTCGGCTTCTTTGAGGTAATAGCCGCGCGTGCTGTCGTTTTCGTCGAAATGAAGGATGAGCAGCAGCCTGAACACGATCGACGAAATGGTCAGCACGGCCACCTGAGTACCCTGCGCCGCGCTCTCGCCGGTCTGCGCGAGGGGCATGATCGCGCACTCGTCGTCCGGACTGGATGGCAAGCGCGCCTGTGCGGCCTTGCGAAAAATGCGCTCGAAGCTGTCTTTTGCATGCGCCGTAATCACGCCGGCACCTCGTCCAGCTTCGCGTGAAACTGACTGGCCATCGACTCGACACTGGCCAGCGAGGCCGCGATCATCTTGCCGCCCGCCTGGATGTCCTGAAACGTCGAGGTCGTAGTCAGATCGTTGCGATGCAGACTGTCGCGATAGCTTTTCGACAACTCTTCGGAACGCGCGGCGAGCGTGCGCACTTCACTCGCCACGACAGCAAAGCCGCGGCCCGCCGCCCCCGCGCGCGCCGCTTCAATTGACGCGTTCAGCGACACGATCACCACATGCCGCACGATCGACGACAGCTCCTGGTTCTTCGCGTGCATGTCGTGATTCTGCGTCATCAGCGAGATCATCTGCTCGTGCCAGCGCTCAAAGGCAGCCCCGAGACTTTTCAGTCGCGCCGCTTCGCTCGCGAGTTGCCGCGCCTGCTGTGCCCACTGCGCTTTATCGTCGGTGGCGGCTTTCAGCGCAGTGCGCAAGGCGTCCACGCTCGCCGATTGCTCCATGAGCTCCGCGCGCAATTGCGCGGTCTCTGTTTGCAGCCGATGTTCGGCCTGCTTGCGTTCCTCGGCCAATACGTCGAGGTTGTTCTGCTCCAGCTTCAGCGACTCGATTTGCGCCTGTGCATCCGCACGCAGGCGCGCCGCGAACCGTGCAATATGCAGCCGATGCGCGGCCAGGCCGAACAACGCGGTCGCCGCGCTGCCCGCGAGCGCCGCCAATAGATACTGTTGGATCACAACCATTCCTCGAAGAGCGCCGCGATCTTGCGGCGCAAACCGTGCTCAACGCTTCATTGCGTCAATGCATCTGTGCGAAGTTCGCCGTCTTCATCGCGCGCTTCAGCGCCGAGCGTGTCGACGGCCACGCTATCCGGCAGACTCACGATCGTTTGAAACTGACGGAACGGCGCGCCTTTGCGATCGTCGGTAAAACGCAGTTCGATGCTGCCGTTCTCGCGCTTCAGGAAGTCGCGCACGGCGTCCATGCCGACGCCACGGCCCGACACCGCCGTTACGCTGTCCGCCGTCGAAAAGCCGGGACGGAAAATAAACGCGGCGATGGCCTCGTCGCTCAAGACTTCGCCCGGGTTTATCCAGCCGCGTTCCATCGCGATTCCGCGGATGCGCTCGAGCGCGAGCCCGCGGCCGTCGTCGCTGAGCGTGATCTGCAATGCGTCGCTGTCCACGCCGACTTCGATCGATATTGCGCCGGCCGGCGCCTTGCCTTCCGCGCTGCGCGCCTCGGCGGCTTCAATGCCGTGATCCATCGAGTTGCGCAGCAGGTGCATGAACACATTGTTGAGCAGTCCGCCGGCGTGGCCGCGCAGACGGTAGCCGTTGTCGTCGATGTGCACGCTCGGCGCCGGCTTGCCCAACTCGCCCGCGAGCGAAGGCAGCGAGCCGAGGACGCCGGCGAGCGCATCGCGGATGCTTTCGCTGCCGAGCGCGCGCAGGTTCCGGCGCAGCGTGTCACGCATGGACTGCAACGCGTGGAGCGCGTTGGCATCCGTCGCGTCGAGCAGATTGAGCGTGCGCTGAATCTCCTCCTTCTCCACCATGACATAACGGCCCGCATGTCCCGCGTCTTGGCGCTGCGTCTTGCCTTTGCGGCCGAGGCTCTGTTCGTTGATGCTCGCGTAGGCCTCGATAGCTTCGCGCACACGCGCGAGCTCGCGCATCAGATGCTCCTGATCCCACGAGCGGTCGGCGTCGGGCTGGCGCAGTTCGTGATAGCTCTGCTCGGTTTCGTGCACGACATCCGTCAGATGCTGCAGGTTACAGGTGCGCGCATTGCCCTTGATGGTGTGCATGTTGCGGAACAATTCGGCAATCGCCGCGTGATCTGCTTCGGAGTGCTTGCGAATAATGCGCTCGTTCTCGCTGATAAAGCCCGCCGAGCTTTCAATGAAGTGGTGGAATTTCTCTTCGCTGACGGCGAGAATTTCGCCGATCATGTCAAGGCGCCGGCGCTGTTCGCTGGCTTCGGCAGCGAGCTTGCGCAACTCCGTCACGTCGCGCACGCACAGCATGAGGCGAACAATGATGTCGTTTTCGTCGGTAATCGCAGACCAGCTCAGGTCGAGAATCTTCATGCGGCCATCGGGCATGCGCTTCGAAATTTCGCCCACCAGCAAATGCTGATTGAACGCGAAGTTGATGCAGTCTTCGCCGAGGCACGCGTGCGCGGCGGCATCGACTTGTGACAGGGCGTCCGCCCCAAGGTCGGTGTCTGCGAACACGAGGTCCATCAGCCCGCGCCCGGCAATGTCGCGAGCCTCGAAGATATCTTCCAGATACGCCGAGTACTCCGCGTGAATCACGGCGCCGTCGATCACCGTGAGAATGCCCTGCTGCATGTTCTGCAACATCGCCTGAATGTCAGCGGTTTTTTGTTTGAGTTGTGCCGAGCTTTCCTGAATCTTTTCGATCATGCCGTTGAAGGCGACAATCGAATGGCCGATTTCGTCGAGCCGCCCGACCGGCACGCGGCGCGTGAAATCCTGGCTCGATGCGATCTCGCTCATCATCGCCTGCATGCGGCTGAGCGGCCGTGTGATCTGCCGATAAAGCAATGCGCCGATCGATGTCAGCAAAATGATCGCGATGCCGGTCACGACGGCGATTGCCGTCGTCGTGGTAGCGAGCGTCGCATTGAGCGCGGTGATCGCTTCGTCTTTCTCGCGGTTCTTCTCGACGCGCAGCGTGTCGACAATCCCTTCCAGTTCATCGCGATACTGCGCAACGTTGGCGAACAGATACGCCTGCGCGAGTTCGTTCTTGCCGTCGGCTTTCATTTTTGCCGTCTCGGCTATCGCGGAGAAGTAATTGTCGAGACTGTCGCGGGCCTGCAAAACAAGGCCTTTCTGTGCGTGGCTCGCGGCGTCTTTCGCCTGAAGCGTGAGCGCCTGCTCCAGCGCGATTCTTTTCTTTTTCAATTCGTCCTGAGCCTGCGCGAGCACGTCGCCGTCGGGCGCGTAGACGAGCGTCATGGTGGCAAGCTGAACATCCTTGACTTGCGAGACGAGATCGGCGGATGCGAGTGCGCTCGGCACCACACCCTCGGTAACCTTGCGCACTTCGGCGGCACTGCCACGCGTTTGATACACGGCGTAACCGCCGATCGCCGACAAAGCGACGAACATCAATACCACCAACAGTGTGATGCGATGACGAATGGTCATGTGAACCCCGGATTCTGGCCTTCGCGTCGGCTCTCGTTGGAGCCGCGCGTTTTTTGTGCGCATTGAATCGCGCTTGTAGCACTGACGAGTATTGCCGAGGCGTGTTACCAAGCGATGACCATGCGTCTTCATCCGCATTCAGAGCCGCAAATAAACTTCTCAAGTTTTTCGCGGTGACGCCGTTAAACGACGGCCAGTCATTTTGCGCTGTCGGCAGCCGACACTCCTCTTGCTCGGCTCCCGAATTTCCTCACCGCAAACTTCAAGGTGCGCCGACAGGTACGCCTATTCTCACCTCGCCGGCTCCCGAATATTCTCACCTATGCTTGCGGCAGCAGGCCATGCACCAACTCCTGGAAGTCCTCACCTTTGGCGCAATCTCCTGGAACTCCTCACCTTTGCATGCGCCGCGGCACAAACAGGACCAACGGTGCGGCATGAATCCTGGGATAACTCACCATTGCCTGCGCGCACCGCCTCCTGGAACGTCTCACCTCTGAGCTTGACATGTGAAGGTGACGGCATCTCCTGGAATTCCTCACCATCCTGGAACGTCTCACCTTTGGCAAAATCCGGGCGCAGCGTGTGCGTTCGCGCGAACGGTTATCGCGTCATCCTGATGACGTTCGACACTCCCGCTGCCGTCGAGGCGCCGAAGCTATAAGTCGAACGGCCGCTGCGTTTGGCCGCGTACATGGCGGCATCCGCAACGTCGAGCAGTCCCGCGATACTCGGGACTCTGTCCGGAAACGTCGCGATGCCGATGCTCACGCCAATGGCGAAACGGCCGCCATACTCTCTTTCGCCCACCGCACGCACGCTCGACACAAGACGCTCGGCCAATTCCCTCAATTGCGAGTCGTCGCCGCAATCGTCGGCGAGCAACACGAACTCGTCGCCGCCGACACGGGCCAGCATGTCGTCGTGGCGCGTGACTGCGCGCAGCGATTCGGCGAGCCGGCGCAACAGCACGTCGCCCGCGCTGTGGCCCATCGCGTCGTTGACGTTCTTGAATCCGTCTATGTCGAGATACAACAGCGCGGTTCTCCGCGACCCGGCTGCGTGGCCCGACAGCTCGTCGATGGCCGACAGCAGCCGGCGGCGGTTCGGAAGTCCTGTCAGCGTGTCATGAGCGGCCTGTTGATCGAGTGCATTCGAATAGGCATGCACCCTCGCGAAGGCGCGGCGCTGTATATAGACCGTGTACACCATCAGACAGCACACGAGCACGGCAATGGCGACCAGCGCGGCGCTTCCGAACACGAGGCGCCGGTGCGCATCCTGCGTGGCGGCCTTTCGTCGGTCGCGCCAATTGTTCAGCAGGAGGTTCAGGTCCTCGCGCAGTCCATCCATGTACAGCTTGCCTTCGTTTGTCTGCACGAGCGCGATGGCGCCTGCGCGATTGCCGCTGCGGGCCAGCTCGATGGTGCGTGCGAGTTCCGTCACCTTGTTGGTCTTCGCATGCTCGACACGGCGCACGAGTTCAAGAGATTTTTCGTCGCTGCCCGCGGCCTGCTGCAGGCGCAGTATGGTGTCGTCCAGATCGTGAACGCCTTGCCGATAAGGCACGAGGTAGCTTTCATCCCCGGTCAGCAGATAGCCGCGCTGGCCGGTTTCCGCGTTCTCGAGATCGTGCAGCACGCGATTGGCCGCGCCGAGCACGCTGAATGCCTCCTCGTCGCGCAGACCGTCGGCGACGATGATCTTCGCCTCATACACGAAGAGACCCGCTGCGACGAGCAAGCCCACGGCCATGCTCACATAAAGCGCAATGAAACGGTTTCGATCGGCTTTCGCGGAGCGGAACAGACGCGCGGGCACAAGAGCCTCCAAAGCGGTGTGGAAGGGCAAGGATGCAATGATACTGGAGAGCCGTGACAGGCTCTCGCGAAGTGCGGTGCTCGACCGACCGGTGCCGGAAGTCCGCCGCGGTGGATGAGCTTAGAACTTCACCTTCACCTGAAAGCCGATGGTGAACGGCAGGTCGTCGGAAGGAATGGGCGGAATCACGATGAAGTTCGCGCCGACACGCTTGTATTCGACCATGATAAGCGGCGCGATCACCGGGCCGATCGTATGATCGCGACCGAGTCCCCAGTTGCCGTAGTTGTAGCCGGAGATGATGCCGCCCATGGCCGCGACCCGCACGATGCCCCAATGCAGGAAATCGGGCGACCACACGCCGCCGCCGTAGTACGAAGGCCGGCGTAGCGAATTGCGAAAACCGCCTGCGGTGAGCGCCCATTGGTTATTGAGCCAGCATTCCACGCCGAGCCCCGGGTTGAATTGCTCGAAGTGCTTATCCGGGTCGGGGTTGATGTGATAGGAGCCGAGCATCGCGTCGACCCATACGCCGCCCTCGCACCAGTTGCCCGCCTGCGCGGCCGTGCTGCCGGCGAGGCCCGCAGCCAGCGCCAGCAATGCGCGGCCGATGTACTTCCTGCTATTCCTGATGTTCTGCCGAAGATGCATGTCCTCTCCATCGCCGCTCGAGCGCCGGCGTAATGCTGTTCTGTTTTTGGCGCGTGCCGCCCGTCGCGCACTGTACCGCAAGCCACTCGTGCGATGTTGAACACGCACTCGGGCTAGCGGGCACAAGACGTGCCGGCAGTCGGCAGCACAACCATAACGGAGGAGCGATGGCAAAGCGGTGAAGACGCGGCGCGCCTTCACGTTGCATGCGGGGCGCTTACAGACCGAGGTCCGAGAGGCTCGGGTGATCGTCAGGACGGCGGCCGAGCGGCCAGTGGTACAGGCGGTCGGCTTCGCGGATCGGCAGATCGTTGATGCTCGCGTGACGGCGCGCCATCAATCCGTGCTCGTCGAACTCCCAGTTCTCGTTGCCGTACGAGCGGAACCAGTTGTTCGAATCGTCGTGCCATTCATAGGCGAAGCGCACGGCAATGCGGTTATCGGTGAAGGCCCATAGTTCCTTGATCAGCCGATAGTCGAGCTCCTTCGCCCATTTGCGGCGCAGGAACTCGACTATCCCGGCGCGGCCACGCGTGAACTCGGCGCGATTGCGCCACACGCTGTCCACGGTATACGCGAGCGATACGCGTTCGGGGTCGCGCGTGTTCCAGCCGTCTTCAGCGGCGCGGACTTTCTGGATGGCGGTTTCGCGCGTGAAGGGCGGCAGGGGCGGGCGGGTTTCGATCGTGTCGGCCATGAGGCACCTCGCTTGTGGGTCAGGTTGGAGTCCGCCTCGTCGGCGGGGGCTTGGTTGATGATCGGCGTGAGCCGGCGTCGCGGGCGGCCGCGTTCGGCTTGCGGGGCAATTGCGCGTCGAGCAGGGTTCGGGCGACCGCCTGCGCGTCGAGCGCGGCGTCAGGCTCGCCGCTCACGAGCGCAACGGCGATCGCGCCGTCGAGCAATACGAGCCACTGCCGCGATAAAGCCGCGGCGCGCCTCGCGTCCAGTTTCGTTTCAGCGACGAAGTCGTCGAACTGCGTCCGCACGAAAGCCAGCAGGCGTTCCTTGTGCTCGCGCGCGACCACGCGAATCGGATCTTCGGCCGAAGCAATCTCGCCGGCCGCGTTGAGGAACGCGCAACCGTGAAAGTCCGCCGACGCGAACCATTCGCGCAACACGTCGAACATGCCCAGGAGACGCTTGCGCGCGCCCGTGCCGTGCTGCTGCGTGCCTGCGATAAACCAGTTCATCCAGCGTTCGTCGCGCCGTTCGAGCGCGGCAGCAACGAGCGCGTCTTTGGATTCGAAATGCGTGTAGAAGCTTTTGCGCGCGGTGCCGGACTGCCGGACGATCGCATCGACGCCGGTTGCATGAATGCCGCCCGCATAGATCAGCGCTTCCGCCGCGTCGAGCAGGCGCTCACGCGCGCTCGGCGCGGGTGCGTTTTCAATGTGAGCGTCAGTGGCCATGGGCGAAGAGTAGAACGATCATTCTCCCTCGTCAAGTCCTAGCCGGTTTTTGCGCGAGCTGTGCGGCAACTGTTATCTTTGCTGGCGAGCAAACAACCGGAACCCACCTGATGAAGGCATTCACCGCGCGCGCCGTCGTCGTGCGCGCTTTACTCGGCGCGGCGCTGCTCACTGCCGTGGCCTGCACGCCGCTGCAAGTGCTCACGCACTCGGTCAGCCAGGACGAGGCGCGCGTGCCGGCGGGGCGTTACGATCTCGACGCCGACCATTGCAGCATCATCTTCGACGTCGAGCACTTCAAGTACTCGCGCTTCGCGATGCGCCTCGATCGCAAGAAAGGGCAATTGCAGTGGAACCAAGGCGGTCTCGCGCAGAGTAGCGTGTCGGTGTCGATCGACGCCGCGAGCATCGACACGAACGTGCCATTGCTCGACAAGATGGTGAAAAGCGCGAGCCTGCTGGACGTGGAGCAGTATCCGGAAATCCGTTTCGTGAGCACGAAATTCGAACGCACCGGCGACGCGCGCGGCACGTTGACGGGCGATCTGACCATTCACGGCGTGACGCAGCCGGTCACGCTCGATGTGACCTTCAACGGTTTTGCGCGCGATCCGCTGACGAAAAAGGACACGCTCGGTTTTTCCGCCGAGGGGCGTTTCAGCCGCGCGAAGTTCGGTCTGGCGACGTGGTATCCCGCAGTCGGCGACGACATTCACGTGCATATCGAGGCCGAATTCGGCAGAACGCCCGCAGGCGCGTAAGCGCACTGCGGGCGTTCGTGATGCAGTTGCCGCGAATGTCGATTCGTTGACTGGGCTATGCGGTGGTCCAGTCGAGAATGACCTTGCCGCTTTCGCCGGAGAGCATGGTGGCGAACGCCTGCTGATAATCGTCGACCTTGAAGTGATGCGTGAGGATCGGCGACAGGTCAAGGCCGCTTTGCAGCATCGCCACCATCTTGTACCAGGTCTCGAACATCTCGCGGCCGTAAATGCCCTTGATTTCGAGGCCTTTGAAAATCACCTGCGTCCAGTCGATGGCGGTCTGCGCCGGCGGAATGCCGAGCAGCGCAATCTTGCCGCCGTGGTTCATCGCTTCGAGCATGCTGGTAAAAGCGCTCGGCACGCCGGACATCTCAAGGCCCACGTCGAAACCTTCGGCCATGTGCAGATCCGCCATCACGTCGCGCAACGATTCACGCGACACATTCACGGCCCGCGTCGCGCCCATCTTGCGCGCGAGTTCAAGCCGGTAATCGTTGATGTCGGTAATGACGACGTTGCGCGCGCCCACATGCTTGGCAATCGCCACCGCCATGATGCCGATCGGACCCGCGCCGGTAATCAGCACGTCCTCACCGACCAGATTGAACGACAGCGCCGTGTGCGTGGCGTTGCCGAACGGATCGAAAATCGCCGCGAGGTCGTCGGATATTTCCGGCGGAATCTTGAACGCGTTGAACGCCGGAATCACGAGATATTCCGCGAACGCGCCCTCGCGATTCACGCCGACGCCCACCGTATTGCGGCACAAATGCCGGCGGCCCGCGCGGCAATTGCGGCAGAAGCCGCAGGTAATGTGCCCTTCGCCCGACACGCGGTCGCCGATCGAAAAGCCGCGCACTTCCTGACCCATGTCGACGATCTCGCCGACATACTCGTGGCCGACATGCATGGGCACCGGAATTGTTTTTTGCGCCCAGTCGTCCCACTTCCAGATGTGAATGTCCGTGCCGCAAATCGCCGTGCGCGTGATGCGGATCATCACGTCGTTATGGCCGACTTCGGGCACCTTGACGTCGGTGAGCGTGAGGCCCGGCGCGCGTTCGAGTTTGGCGAGTGCTTTCATGCGCCCTCCGCCGGTATCACGCCAAGCTCGCGGCCGACGCGCGCAAACGCATCCACGGCGCGGTCGATCTGTTCGGTCGTATGCGCAGCACTCATTTGCGTGCGGATGCGGGCGCGGCCCCTCGGCACCACGGGGAACGAAAAGCCGATCACGTAGACGCCTTCGTTCAAGAGCGCATCGGCCATTTTCGAAGCAAGCTGCGCGTCGCCGAGCATGACCGGAATGATCGGATGTTCGCCGGGCACGAGCGTGAAGCCGAGCGCACTCATTCTGCTGCGAAAATGCCCGCCGTTTTCGCGCACGCGTGCGCGCAGTTGCGCGCCTTCGTCGCTGGCCAGCAATTCGAGCACTTTCAGCGACGCCGCCGCGATGCTCGGCGTGAGCGTGTTCGAGAACAGATAGGGCCGCGAGCGTTGGCGCAGCAATTCGACGATTTCCTTGCGCGCGGCGACATAGCCGCCCGAAGCGCCGCCGAGTGCCTTGCCGAGCGTGCCGGTGATGATGTCGACGCGCGAGAGCACGCCGCAATGTTCCGGCGTGCCGCGCCCGTGCTCGCCGACAAAACCGACCGCATGCGAGTCGTCGACCATGACGAGTGCGCCGTAGCGGTCCGCCAGATCGCAGATGCCGGCGAGGTCGGCGATGATGCCGTCCATGGAAAACACGCCGTCTGTCGCGATCAGCTTGAAGCGCGCGCCCGCAGCGTCGGCCTCTTTCAGCTTCGACTCGAGGTCCGCGAGGTCGTTGTTCTTGTAGCGAAAGCGCTTGGCCTTGGAGAGCCGCACGCCGTCGATGATGCTCGCGTGGTTCAGCTCGTCGCTGATGATGGCGTCGTTCTCATCGAGCAGCGTTTCGAACAAGCCGCCGTTTGCATCGAAGCAGCTCGAATAGAGAATGCAGTCGTCGGTCTGCAGAAATTCGGCGAGCGCCTGCTCGAGCTGTTTATGCACCGTCTGCGTGCCGCAGATGAACCGCACCGAAGCCATGCCGAAGCCGTCGGCGTCGAGCCCCTGTTTTGCGGCCTCGATCAAGCGGGCGTCGTCGGCAAGGCCGAGGTAATTGTTCGCGCAGAAATTCAGCACGTCCTGGCCGTTGGCGAGCCGGATATCGGCCGATTGCGGGCTCGCGATCACGCGCTCGCTCTTGTAAAAACCGTCGGCGCGGATCTGCTCGAGCGTGCCGCGCAGATGGGCGAGAAATGGGTCACGCATGAAGCGGGCTCCTGAATGGGTGAGACTGCCGTGGGCGAACAGGGAATGGCCTGTTATAGTCGGCTGTCAGTTTTATCGGATATTTTCGTTTTTCCGAACTAAAATCCGGTATGTCGAACAACTCTAAACGATGGGTCAGGAAATGGCAAGTTCGGGTATTCGCCGTGCGGCGGCCGGCGCGGCACCCACTGCCGGTGCAATGGCGGCGCCGGCAATCGCCGCACCGCCGCGCGTCGGCGAGCAGATTCAGCGGCTGCGCGCCGAAAGGCGCATGACGCTCGACGATCTCTCGCGGGCGGCGGGCGTGTCGAAATCGATGCTTTCGGAAATCGAGCGCGACAAGGCGAATCCGACAATTGCGGTTGCCTGGCGGCTGACCAATGCGCTGGGCGTGAGCCTCGATTCGCTGTTTGCGCCGCAGAAGACGCCTGAGGCGATCGCCGTGGCGGGTCCGCACGACATCCCCACGCTGAGTGGCCACGATGCGAAATACCAGTTGCGCGTGTGGGGGCCGATCGAGTTGGCCGGCAAATTCGAGTGGTACGAGTTGACGCTGCAGCCGGGCGGAGCGCTCGTGTCGAATGCGCACGAACCCGGCACGCGCGAACATCTGACGGTGCTGCAGGGCTCCATGGAAATCGAGGCGGCGGGCGCGACGAAGCGGCTCAAGGCGGCGGACACCGCACGCTATGTCGCGGATGAGCCGCATGCCATCCGCAATGCCGGCAAAAGCGAGGCGAAAGCCTTGCTGGTGGTGATTCACGGCTGAGCGGCGGGCTCACCGTGGCGCGTCGCGCCGGATCGCGGGGCGGCAGGCTACCGGAATCCGGACTTGCGCGAGGTTGCGTCGAACACTGTATGTTTGTACAGTACAGGCTATCGACTGGAGCCGATAATGAACGACCTCAAGACCGCCCCGACCGACCGCGCTCTGGCCGCGCTGCGCTACCAAACCGCCGCGCGCGATCTCGAACATATCGTCCGCAACATCGCCGCGCGCTACATCGTGCAACAGGTTCCGCTGACCTGGCGGCTGCTTCATGCCATCGAAGCGGAGGCGCTCGCGGACCTGGGATTTGCGAGCCGGCATGACGCGCTCATGCTCGGGCTCTTTCAACGTCCGTCGGACCTGCCTTATCCCGAAACGGACGAGACCGTGGATTTCGGCATGTCCACCGCGCTGCCCGCCGTTTTCGCGTTTGCTGTGTCGGCCTACGAAGAAGCGGCTCGCGGTGCCGCGCAGCGCGCGTCGCAAGATCCCGCGCCGAAGCGGGTCCAGGCTTGGGGCGACTGAGCCGGCGCTTTGCTTTGCTCGTCTACACTATGCGCAACTAACCGATAATTAGCGCATGTCGCCTCCACACCTGTCCGATCTCGTCCCGCGCCCGGAGCCGTCCACCGATCTCTTCGATCAGCAACGCGAAGACTGGCGCCGCGATCCGCACATTGCCTTCGACGCGTGGCTCGCGAAGCAGCATTTCCGGCGATCGTCAGCACAGGTTTATCAGGCGCAGTGGGGCCTCTTTCTCGAGTGGCTCGCCGCGCGCGGAAAAAGCCTCGCTACTGTGGATACCCATGCCATCGCCGATTTCGTCGCCGGCCTCGACGTTCGCAAACCGCAGCGCGTGCGCTATCTGCGGTTAATCGAGCGGGTGCTGGATCATGTGCGCGAAGTCGAGGCATCGTCGACGAATCCCGCACGCTTCATTGCTCAGGACGGCGAAGCTGCATGGCGCAACGCGCGCGACAATGAGCCGACCGGATTTCTCGATCATGCGGAGCGGACCGCGCTGATCGCGCATCTCTTTTCACCGATGCAGGGTTTGTCCAGAGCGCAGCGCTGGAAGGAGCGGCGCGACCGCGCGCTGGTCGCCGTGTTTCTCGGCGGTGGACTGAAGACGGGCGAGGCCGCCGCGCTCACGGTTAGTTGCACGACGCCGGGCTCGCCATGGGTCACCATTGACTCGGCGAATCCGACGCTGGTGCGGCGGACACGGCTGGCGCCCTTCGCCTGCGCGATTCTCGACGCCTGGCTCGCTGAACGCCGGCTGGTGGAACTGGCCGGCAATCTCGTGTTTGCGGCATCGCCATCCGGCCGGCCGATGCACAAAGCCACCATGCTTCGCGCCGTGGATGCGCTCGTGGACGCGGCCGGCATTGCCGCGTCGCGTACTTCGCGCGCCAGCCCGCAAACCTTGCGTAACACTTTTGCAGCCGATCTGTTCGAAAGCGGAGTGGAGGCGGAACTCGTCGGGCAATGGCTCGGATTTGTCCAGGCGGTCTCGGCGAATCGTCTGTATCGCGCCTGGCAAACGTGGATGGAACAGCAAAATTCACGAGCAACCGACGAACCGGATCCCGCCGCGCCGCTGCTGCCGGAACCTCGGACGGACGGGCGTTTGACGCGGACGGCGGGACCAGCGGAATCCTGAAACCTCTCACGGCTCGCGTCCCGAATTTCCTCACCTTTCGCGACTGTCGCACGCTCGCTTCAGGCGGTCGTCGACAGTGCGCCGCGCGACAAAAACCGGCTCACCGCTTCCAGCCGTGAATCGCCGGGCCCCGACGAATGCTCGCATTCCGGACATTGCAATTCGAACCGGTGATCCACCTGGGACAGTTCCGGCTCACCTTCCTCGCACTTGGGACAACGCAGCGGCAAGCTCACATGGCCATCTGCCGCCGTGCCGATGGTGTGCAATTCGTCGCTCGTGAGACGACCCGCCTGCACGAGCGAATAGAGCAGACTGCCAATGGCGGGATCGATACCTTGCTGGCTGCGCAGCGTCGCCAGTTCCTTCGTCAGCGCATCCAGCTCGTCCGATTGTTCGCGCAACTGGGCGTCGAGCCGGTCGCCGCGTGCTTTGGCGGCCGCCAGTTGCTGAATGAACTCGAATTCCTTGCGACTCGCGTCGCGCACGCCGGACTGATACGTCGCGGCCATGCTGCGCAGCGAGTCCAGTTCGACGAGCATCGGCTTGACGCGGCGCTCGGCCTCCGCGACGGCGTCTTTGATCTGTTGCGCATAATGCTCGGTGCTCTGGCGCAGCTCGACGTGCAATGCGTCGATGCGATCGCGCAGCGTCGCGTTCGTCGCCTGTTCGCGGTCGACGCGTTGGCGAAGCGTCTGGTTTTCCTGTTCCAGCCGACGAACCGCAGCCTGCAGGCCTTCCTGGTGAGCTGTGCCATGTGTCGCGACGCTCGAAAGCTCGGCCTCCAGTGCTCGAACGCGTTCCCACGCCGATTCTGCCCGTTGCTCGCTGCGCTTGATGGCGTCGTCGGCGGCGTCGCGGCGGATTTCCGCATCGCGCGCACGTTGCTCGGCCGCGGCGATCTGGGCGCGGACTTCCTCGCGCTCGGCATCCAAGGCGCTGCGTGCCTGCGCGACGGCTTCTTCGAAAAGCGCGCCCAGCAGTTCTCCGGCGCGCTCCTCCAACGCTTTCGGGATGGCGCCGGCGCCGACCTTCATGCGCGACACGTCGCGAATGCGCTCCCAGAAGTGATCGATGTCCTTCGGGATGTCGCTCGCACTGCCCGTCTGCGTGAGATCGCGCACGGCTGCGATTGACGGACGTATGCCGAGATCAAAGAACAATCGCTTGCAGGCGTGCAGCGACAGCTCCTGCCGTCGCGCCCCGGCAGACCGCAGGGTGTCGAGCTCTTCGCGGATCGCTCGGCGTTCATCGTCCAGATTCATACGGGCCTCGTCTACGTGATTGCACGAATCATAACAATTTACGTATCGAACGCTACAGTTTTTCGCTCTTGTGTTGCCGTGAGAGGCAAAAGGGCCGACGCGCGGTTTATTTCCCTTTGCTGTACCGCACGAGGTCGCCTTTTCCGTGAAACAAAACTAAGAACATCTAATAAGCGATTGTTCATAAAGGGAATTATGAGTTCGTAGACACATCGCGCACTGTTTCACGATACGCAAGCAAGGGCCGACGTTGGGTTAGGGGTCTATCCGAAGGACTCGCGGGTCTCGGGCTTGAGAGTAATAAATATAAACACCTTTGAACCCATGTTAAAACCGTTAACGCCATGGCAAAGCCTTACCTGGCGGGCTTTACCGGCCGTGAAGGTGAAGCTTTCCGGGAGGCTTGGTGAGGTCTTGCGGGAATCTGAAGTGATGGGGTTCGGGGACACCGGTGAGCAGCTGCGGGACAGATCGTGAGCGGGTTCAGGAAGCGCCCTTTTGTGGCAAAACAGGCGACGGTGAGGTTTTCCGGGAGCAAACCGGCGGCAAGTCCCCGGCTGTGCGCGCGGACGAGTCCAGGCACCGTCAGCGGCAAGGTGAGCGTTTTCGGGACCGTTCAAACGGCCTGTTTTTATCGGTGTCCGGGCCTCAAAAAACCTCGAGGTGAGCCGGGACAGGAGAAAACGCCAGGCGAAGGTGAGGTTTTACGGGGCTTGCGAGCCGCTTTTGCCTCAATTTTGTGCAATGCAAGGGCCAAGGTGAGCTTTTTCGGGAGCTTCCCGGGACACGCGCTGCTGCGTCCGCATGGCGGCGATGGAGGAAAGTTCGACATCCGGCCGAAAGGTGAGCAAATACGGGAGTCGTGCTCAGTGTCGGCCGCCTCATGGGAAATTGGAGTCGCTGGTCGCCAGAGGTGAGGCTTTTCGGGAGTTGTTTTCGGTGGCATCTAACGACAAAGGTGAGGTGATCCGGGAGCCTGGCACCATCTGCATGCCGGAAATGTGCTCTGGATGGGGCTTCTTTTTGTGGCTGCGGCGGCTACGTGAATCGTAAAGGTGAGGTTTTTCGGGACCGTTTCTAGCGGGGTAAAGGGCCGAGGACAACAGCGGTCTGCCCTTAAGGTGAGGCTTTACGGGAGAACGTCATGGCATGAGCACGCCGTGTGTCCGCTGTGTGAGTGGGCTAAATAATTGAAAATTAAAAGGAAACTGGAGAATTCAACGAAAGGTGAGGGTTTTCGGGAACGTGCGTTTTCGCGGATCTCGCGACGGGGTTACGGTCCTAAGGTGAGCGTTTCCGGGACGGTTTATATCCGCGTCTAACGCATTGTGCTTGCGACACCCGCGCCATGCGGAGCGCTCCAGCTCCTCAACGGTGAGCCTTTACAGGAGATGGACGAGCTTATTGAGGCCCAGCCTCGACATGGGCGTCCGAGGGGTCAGTCAAGAACCGTCGCGAGCGTGGGCGAACGACGACGTGCATCGCACTGGAAGTGGGCACGTGTCAATAAAACTGTCGATGCGTGGGGACGAGCGCCAGGGCTGCGGCGCCAAGGCACAATGGTCGAAAGCGCAAAAAATTTTTGTGGTGAGAAGATTCGGGATGAGACGTTCCCCTTTCGGCGCATGGGAGAAATCTCCCGATTTTTCCCAACCCGCGACGCTAAAGGATCGCCGGAATCCTGCGTGCAATCATGAGGTGAGGGTTTTCGGGAGTCGCCCCAGGTGAGTCGCGTCGCGTAAGCTGCCATCACCCGCAACGGTGAGCGCCGCGCTATAGACGCGTATCACCACAGTCGGTATGCTCTCGCCAAATCCTCCTTGACCAGACGCATGGCCACGAAGCGCGCCAAGAAAACCGATGTAGTCAGCCCCAGCTCGGCGGAGTTGCGCAAGGCCGTCGAGGCGATCGCGATTCAGCCCAAGAGCGGCAAGATCACGTTGCTGACCCGCAAGCTCTTCAATGTGCTGCTGGCCGTTGCCCAGCAGGCGGACGAATCGGGCGACACTTATCGCGCGTTGCTGTCCGACATTGTGGCCAATTCCGCGTTTGACTCCAACGACACCGCGCTCGTCAAGGAGCACCTGCGGCGCATGGTTTCGGTCCAGGTCGAGTGGAGCACGGGCACCTCCAGCCAGAAGCCAGGCCGCAAATGGGGCATCTCGACGCTGATCGCCGACGCGGAAATTCTCGAAGATCCGACCACGCGCCGGGTCTGGGTGGAGTTTTCGTTTGCGCCCAAGATCAAGAAAAAGCTGCTCGACCCGGTCCAGTACGCGCGCTTGAGCCTGCAATTCCAGAGTCAGTTGCGCAGCAGCGCGGGCCTTGCGCTGTACGAAATCTGCGTGCGCTATCTGACCAATCCCAGCCATTTGACGATGCGCGAATCGTGGGAATGGTGGCGTCCCATTCTGTCAGGTACGCCCGACACGGAAGCCGGCGACGAGGCAAAGCGCGAGTACAAGTACTTCAAGCGCGACTATTTGCGGCCGGCAATCGCCGAGGTCAACGCCGTCACGAATATCTTCGTCGAGCTGATCGAACATCGCGAAGGCCGGCGCGTGGCTGAGATCCAGTTTCGCGTGACCGAGCGCAAGCAGCCGATGCTCGCGCTCGACGAGCACCCGAACGTGTTCGACAGCACGTTGGTGGACCGAATGGTCAAGATCGGCATTCCGCTGAAAGAGGCGCAAACGCTCTACGCGGACAGCGAGGAAAACCGGATCCGCGCGGCTTTGCAGATGACGGAGCAACGCATGCGCAGCACGTCATTGCCGCCGGTCCGCAGCGCGCCGGCGCTCTTCAAGGACGCGCTCAAGAAGGGCTACGCACCGCCGGTCGAAGCCGTTCCGTCCACGGGCGGGGCCAAGGCTGCGGTGGCGGCCCCTGCCGACGACCTGAAGGCGCGTCTGTTGGGCGAATACTCCGCCTATCGCCGCAAGGAAGCGCGCGAACTGTATGACGAACAGGGCGAGTCTGAGAGGGAAATTGCGCGGCAGTCTTTCGAGGAAGAGGCGTTGCCGGGCCTCGGCGCTCATATGCGCGACGACTGGCGCCGCCGCGGGCTGGACTCGAAGATTGTCGAAACCGCTTTCTTCGACTGGCTCGCGCGCAAGACCTGGGGCGAACCGACGGACGGCGATCTGCTCGCCTTCACGTTGAGCCAGTCGCGCGCGGCGTGAGGTGCATGCCCGCCTGATCGTCTGGCGGCCGCGCGGCGTTTGTGGCGGCGGCCATCGGCAGTAGCCGTTGTGCCGCCGCTGAGTGCTGCTACTTCTGCTGCTTCTGCATTTGCTACTTCAACATCTTTTCAATCTGGCGAAGGATGTCGTCGCGCTTCTCGCGCGTGAGACCTTTGAGCCGTAGCTCGAGCCGGTCATCTCCGTACGACTTCAGGTCGCCCACTGCCACACCGTCCAGCTTGATCTCCAGCCGTTGCGCGTAGCGTTGCCTGCCCGCCGGCTTGGCGCTTTCCTGCGTGGTGGCCCTGCCCTTGACGATATCGGCGACCTGCCGCGTGCTCAGGTCGTCGGAGAGAATTTTGTTGATGAGCCGCAGCGTGGCGTCCGCACCGCGGGCGGCGTGGTAGCGGCCCACCTGATAAGCCATGTTCGAACCGAAGCGATCCGGGCGCGCCACCATCTCTTGCATGACGGTCTCCGGCAATTTGGCGATTGACAGTGCCACCGCGACCGTCGACTCGTCCAGGCCGAGATGCTCTGCGAGTTCTTTCTGGCTCTGGAAATGACGATCGTCAAGAAAGCGTTTCCAGACGACGGCGTTGTCGAACACCGTCTGCGAGTCGCGCTGGACGTTCAGATCGTAGCCGAGCTTGTAGCTTTCCAATCCGATCGGCAGATCGATCACGATCGCCTTTACGGTTTCCTTGTTCGCTTCCTTCAGCGCGCGCACGCGTCGGCCGCCGTCGCTGACGAAGTACGTGCCGGGGTTGTCGTAGTCGGGAATGACATGGATTGCCTGCTGCTGCCCTTGCTTCGCCAGGTTGACGGCCAGCTCGGCAATGGACGACTTCAGATAGAAATGCCGCGGATTGAACGGGCTCGGCTTGATGGTCTTCAGCGCGAGTTCGATGACCTGGCCGGGGCGGTAGCCGTGCTGCAATCTCCACGCACGATAGGCGGCGGACTCGTTTTCCGTATCGACGGAGTCGAGGTCGGCGGACATCGGCGAGACGACGGACGACAAAGTCCGAGCGGTTCCATCCGGCGGCTTCGGAGCATTGTTCTTGACCAAACCATCGATGGCGTTCAGACGATCCAGGGCAGTTCGTTTCTCGCTGCTGGTCGTATCAGGACGTGCTTGAAAGCCTTTGGCGAATTGGGAGGGTTTCATTCAGGGTCCTTTATGCGCATAAACTCAGGGGAGCAAAGCGGCGATCTCGTTCGCGCACGCCCTCACTTCGATGGCCGCGAGCTTGGCGCCGCGGTCGCTCATCTGGAGTACTGTCTGGCCCAACGCCATGGCCTGCTTGTAGGCTTCCCGCGTTGGGATCTGGGTCTTGAGGAGGGGGAACCCGAGTTCCTCTAACGCGCGCTTGAGTTCGCGCGTCAGCATCCGCTTTTCTTCGGTCTTGTTCAGCAGGAACACCGCGCGCAGATCTTCGTTCATGACCTGTGCTTGCTGGACGAGCTTGACGAGGCCGACGCTCGACCAGTAATCAGCGGGTGAGGATGATGTCGGTATCACGGCAACGCTCGCCGCCAATAGCACCACGCCCGACACCTTCTCTGTGATGGAAGGCGGGCAATCGACGACGATGATGTCGTAGTCCGCTACGAATTTCTTGATCTCACGATGAATCTGACTGCCGGCCTCGGAAAGATTTACAACGGGGAACGGTATGCCGGTGTCGCCGTCGGATGAGGCGCTGGCCCAGTGGATGAGTGTGTTCTGACCATCGGCGTCGACAACCAGGACTCTTTTGCCCCTCTCATGAAAGGCCGCCCCGAGGTGCATCGCGATTGTGCTCTTCCCGACCCCACCTTTCTGCTGAGTTACCGCGATGATTTCCGCTGCCAATGTTCACCTCCTTTTTTAGACGCAGATGGATTTTACCTGGTTGATTTCTCATTTCAATCGTTTCTTTTAAAAAGGAGATGGAAATAGCCGAACGGCCAGGTTTATGCGCATAAAGATTGGGGGCAGAGAAACGGCGCTGAGCGAAGTGTCTTCCTTGCCCTGTCGTCTCGTATGGTGAGGGCTCAAGCTGAGGTTCAGTCCGACGCCGAAGTCCGCCAGTTAGAGGAGCGCGCGGGCACCGGCATGTGATGCCGGCGCTCTCAGGACGGTGCTGAGGATCTGGGCGGCGCATACGCGGGACCCCAGGCGCACACGGCGCGCGCCCGGGCGAAAGGGGGCGGCTAGTCCTGGCGGTTTATGCGCATAAACTGGGCCCTCAGCCTCAGCCTCAGCCTCAGCCTCAGCCTCAGCCTCAGCCTCAGCCTCAGCGACAGCCTCAGCGACAGCCTCAGCGACAGCCTCAGCGACAGCGACAGCGACAGCGACAGCGACAGCGACAGCGACAGCGACAGCGACAGCGACAGCGACAGCGACAGCGACAGCCTGGGGCGCGCCGCGACTCTTCCGTGTCGCGACTAGGCGTGCACGAAGCCGACAAGGATCAAGCCGCCACCCACGCGCGGGTTCCCGTGACTCAGCGACACAGCCCAACGTTGCTCGAACCCCACGGTTCTCTTACCTCCGCATCGCGGCAGAGAAGCCGACGGATGTCCATCTTCTTCCGCGGGCGGTTTATGCGCATAAACTCCCGAATCCCGACGGCGCACCGCGAGGACGCACAGCAAGCCGGCCACCCAATGGAACCGTCGCCCCAGCCACCATCCACGACCGGCTAAAATCCAACCATCCGTCACCCGACCCGGTCACCGCCGCTCACCCCGCGATCCAACCAAATCACCAAGCAAGCTGCAATGATCACCATCTACCACAACCCCCGCTGCTCGAAGTCCCGATCGACTTGCGAGTTGATCACCGCCACGTACAACCGCGACCAGGAACCGACCGAGGTTATTGAATATCTGAAGCAGCCGCTCACGGTCGAGCAGTTGCAGGAGCTAAACGGGCAACTAGGCTGCCCCGTCCGGGACATGATTCGCGACTCTGAGCCGGAGTACAAAGAACTGGGCCTTTCCGACGCGACGCTTTCCGACGCTCAGTTATACGAAGCATTGGCCGCCCACCCGATCCTTCTGCAGCGACCGATTGTCGTGCGGAACGGGCGCGCGGTAATCGGGCGACCACCCGAAAACGTAGCGACCTTATTCGCGTGACGCCGCCACGGCAAACTTCAATCGGCGGCAAACGCAAAAGCAGGACGAGGAGCCTCGCCGCACCGCTGGCAGCAATTGACGCCTGAGTGTCACTTGCCTCCGGCGCCCGCCACTTAAACTGGCGCAGTGCTCGACGGCAAATCGTTCGCCGTCGTAAGAGTGCCGTGCATGAAAGCACAAAGTCGAACAGAAATGCGGAGTCTGAATGCTGGAACTACGACCGTCTTGCGAAGGGTGTGGCAAGTCACTGCCGCCGAATGCACCCGACGCGATGATCTGCACCTATGAGTGCACCTTCTGTGAAGTTTGCGCACTCACCGCCTTGCGCAACGTGTGTCCGAACTGCGGCGGCAATTTCGAGCGTCGGCCGATACGCACTCGCGCGCAGTTGGCAAAACACCCGGCCCGCAGTGAGCGAAGCCCGATCGCAATCGATGAAGCGTCGCACGCCAGCTTCTTCGAGCGCTATCGCGACACCCCGCCTGGCGAACGGTAAAGCGCCCGTCACGACATTGGCGCTATTGCAAGCTAGCGCGAGCTCAATCGTCGCTGCCTGCCGTGTCCGACATGGAAATGCCGCTCATCGTATGAGCCGCTTCACGCAGCAACCGAATCTGTTTGCGATAGTTGCGGCAGCCGCTGCATGTCGGTAAATGCAGCCGGATGGCGACCCACTCGCCCGTCGACAAAGAGCGGTCGAGCGCGTCGGACAGCAGGCGCGTGATGTTCTTACACTTCCCCATTGGCATCCTCGCTGGATAGGCCCTTCTCGCTCAGGCAGGTGCGCAAGCGCAGCCGCGCCCGATAAATCAGCACGCTGCAATGGTTGGCCGTCATCCGCAGCTCGGAACAGATTGCTTCAATGTCCAGGTCGAGGAATTCGCGCATCATAAAAACGCGGCCGATGTGCTCAGGCAGATGTTCCAGGCACATCTCGAACAATATCCAGAATTGTTGCTGGCGCAACGCCGTTTCAGGCGTCGGCCAAGGTCGGGGCTTGGTCTGTTGCGACCAGTGGCCGTTGTCCTTGAACAATTCGCGGTCGAGCAGCGCCTCGTCCTCGAGTTCCGACTCCAACGCAGAGAGATTCACGGTACGTTGCCGGGCGCGCAGCGTGTCCACGAGCTTGTGCCTGAGAATTCCGAAAACCCACGTCTTATGCTCGGACTGTCCGGCAAACCGGTCCGCCTGTGTCCAGGCAGCGGCGAGCGCTTCCTGAACCGCGTCTTCCGCTGCGGCAGCATCGCGCAGTTGGAGACGGGCGAAACGCACCAGGTCCCGGCGCAGTTGCGTCAGATAGACGGGATCGTCGAATCCCGATTCGCTCACGCGAGCCACGAGATGCTCCGCTCCGCGCTTCGCGGAAGACAAATGTTTTCGTTTGAATGGTTGTCGCTCATGAGCGGGGCGATGATCTCGCACGGGGTTCGAACACGTGCGCCATTCTGCCGTAGGTTGCAGCGCAAGCGAATCGGTATTGAACATGTGCGGCTTCTCGCGGTGGGTTACTCAATGACCTTGTCGGATCTCGCGAGCCCGTATGACAAACGGAAACGCATTATTGTGAAAATTGAAAAGGCGACAGGATCGCCTCGTGGCCACATTCCCGATACGTGCAAAGCCGAAGTAGAAGCCCAGCGCCCCCTTTCAGCGTCAGCGCGCCGCGTCCACTATTTCAAAATCCGAAAAGATGTCTTCCCGACTTGCGCGTTTTTACGCAGGCGCTGAGTCGCTATTCTTCACCCATCGATCAACCGGGATCGCAAGCCAACCCCACGAGGAGTAGCACCATGAAACGCATTCTGTCCGCCCTGATCACTTCCATTGCCCTGTTCGCTGCCGCGTCGGGCGTCGCGCAAGCCGTCGCTCCGTCGCAATGCAACGGCCCCGCGTCTTACTGCAACGTGTTTTTTGGCAACTAAGCCATTGGCGGCTGTAGTCCCGACGCGCATCGTTGTGCCGGGGCGGACAAGAGCCCACGCAGGCAAAGGGCGCCCAAGCGGCGCCCTTGTTACATCAAAAGGCAAGGTGAGCGATGAGCGGTTAGGAACGTGGTCGAGTCGAGAACAACAGCTCCCGAAGGACCCGACAACGCCGCGCAAAACTATACGCGCCACCAAGCTCCCCGCCGATCCCGAAAAAGGCGTGCTGCCTCCAAAAGATATAGGCCGGAGGCAGGCTTGATTGACAAGGCAAAAGTATCAGTTATCCACAAGGTTATTCAGCAAATCTGTGGATAACTTTTCCGCCCGCGGGCTTATCCACCGGGCTAGCGCAAAGCCGTCACGCTATTGCGTCAATTGCGCCACGCGCGGCCTTCAACCAGCACCGATCTGCGCTTTTTGCCTATGATGGACAGTTCGTACCCTTCGCGCCCCGAGCGCCTCATTCAAGGAAACGAATCATGGCCCTACATATCGCAGTCGTCGTCGGCAGCCTGCGCCGCGAGTCGTTCAACCGCCAGTTGGCGCAAGCCGTCATCTCGCTCGCACCGCCCGAGCTCACGTTCGAGTTCATCGATATCGGCTCATTGCCTCTTTACAGCCAGGAGTACGACGCCGATTTCCCGGAAGTCGCGAGGCAGCTCAAACAACGTGTGGAGGCCGCCGATGGCCTGCTGTTCGTGACACCCGAATACAACCGTTCCATTCCCGGCGTGCTGAAAAACGCGCTCGACTGGGGCTCGCGCCCGTGGGGCGCGAATTCCTGGGGCAATAAGCCGGGCGCGGTGATCGGCACTTCGGTCGGCGCGACCGGCACTGCGCTCGCGCAGCAGCATCTGCGCAATGTGCTCGCCTACCTCGACGTGGCTACGCTCGGGCAGCCGGAGGTGTTCATCAAGCACGACCCCGCGGTCATCAACGAGAAAGGCGAAATCCTCAACGAAGGCACGCGCAAGTTCTTGCAGAGTTTCGTCGACCGCTACGTCGCATGGGTCAAGCGGCACGCGGCCGCTTGAGCCGCGGTGCACGGCCACGCGCGCCCGTGAGGCCCGTGGCGTGTTAATCGCGTGCCAATTGCGTGTTAAATGCGGCGGCGGCGCTCAGGCTTCACCAAGCGCGCCGCCGCTACCGCTTCCCCGTTTCTGCTTCCTATACGTGGTGATGTCCCGTCACGCGTTCCCAGCCGTGGCGCACGGCGAGCTTGAAGCGCTCCCACGTGCTGTTGTCCGCCGACGTCGATTCCCAATGACGTCGCGCCTCAGGTTCCACCTCGTCCCACGCTCTGTCGCGAAAACGCACGTCCCTGCCGATCTCGGCGCCGTAGCGATAAGCCGGCACATAGTCCTCGTAGCGCGAGTCGTCGGCTGCATACTGCTCGTCGTAATGGATGCGGAAGTCTTCTTCGTACTCCAGATATTCGTTTGGAATCTGGCCGCTCAAACCCGCCGTCGGATGCCCTGCGCCGGAGACCACTTCCGACGGCTGCATGACCGCGCCCGAGCCCGGCGCCGAGCCGGCGGCGATGGCGCTGCGTCCGGCGTCCCCGGTTAGCGGGTCGCGTAGGGGCTCGCTGAGCGGATCGGTTGCCGGACGCTCGCTGAGCGGCGGCGGCACAAACGGTTCGGCGTCGGTGCTGCGCGGGGACGTCGAATAGAGCGGATCGGGCGCGAGCGGATCAGACCTCAGCGGATCAGACCTCAGCGGATCAGACCTCAGCGGATCAGACCTCAGCGGATCAGACCTCAGCGGATCAGACCTCAGCGGATCAGACCTCAGCGGATCGGCCGTTAGAGGATCGGTCCTCAGCGGATCAGTCGTCGCCGCAGACGGCGTCGTGGCGCTGAAACCGGTCGCGCCCGGCGCGCCCGCACCGCCCGCACCGCCCGCACCGCCCGCACCGCCCGCCGGCAGGGTTCCGCTTGCGGCCGACGTCGTCGCGCTCGTCTCCCGGCCGGTGGCGCCCGTCATGCCGCCTTGGGCCCCGCGCACCGCACCCGGCGCGGCACTACCCGCCGTTCCCGTGCCAATCCCCAACTCGTCCAGCAACGAATGCTCGCGCGCGCTTTCGGAGGCCGTTTGCGTGCCCCAGTCCGGCGAGCGCTCGCCGATATCGGTCGCGCCGAGCCGCGTCAGCGTGTTGCGGGCGAGTTCCGCGTGCGATTCGCTGGCGGCGTCGATCACGACCAGCACCGCGCCCCGACGCACCGCTTCTGTGTAGCGTGCCGTCTCGGGCGCGCGCGGGCCGCTGGCAAAGAGGCTCGACAGAAAACGTTCGATGTTGGCGAGCACGCCCGACCCGGCGACTTCCTCGGTGGCGGAGCCGACCGACGGCTCGGCGTTCGCCTGCAATTCAATGGTGTCGCGAGCGAAACCGGTCTGCACTAAGGTGTCGCGAGCGGCTTCGGCGTCAGCATAGGTGTTGAATAAACCAATCACGGTATGTCGCATGGCTGTCTCCCGTTTGGGTAGGACGGACAGCGCGTGGCGCGCCGTCCCCATTACCTGCCGGATGCCGCAACCTTCATGCCGGGAATGCGGCTCGCGCGCCGCCGGCCCGCAGCCGTGGGCCGGCGCGAAGGCCCTCGACGAAATCCCGCGGCTGGCCGCGGCCTGTGCGTTTTTACAATCCGCGGTAACGGAGCGCACGAGGCAAGCCGCCCCCCGCCGGAACCGCCGGTGCGCTATTGCACCTGATGCGCCGCCGGATCCAGTCCGCTCTGCGCGAGCTCCCGCTGGATTCCCTGCAGCAGGCTTTCCAGCAGCGCGATGTCGAAAGGCTTGGACAGCACGCGCACATTGACCTGGCGCGCGCGATCGAGCTCCTCCGCGTAGCCCGTCACGAGAATGACGGGCAGCGTGGCGTCGAAGGCCCGGATTGCCTCGGCGAGGTCTATGCCGTTCAGACTGCCCGGCATATGGATGTCCGACAGCACGACGTCGAACGGCAGCGGCTCGCCGGTGCGGCTATGCTGCCGGTGCCCGTCGTCCAGCAGGCGCAAAGCCATGTCGGCGTTCAGGACGCAGGTGACGTGGTGGCCCATCATCTGCAGCAGCGCTTCGGTGCCCGCCGCGACTTCTTCGTTGTCTTCGACAAGCAGAATGCGCAGTCCATGCGGTGCGCTACCGTCCTCGGTACCCGTTTCGACCGGCACGTCGACTGCCGGCGCTTCCGTCGCGCGCGGCAAATAGAGCCGCACGGACGTGCCTGCGCCGACAGCGCTGTCGATCGCGGCAAGCCCGCCCGAGCGCTCGCAGAAGGCGAACACCTGCGGCAAGCCGAGCCCGGTGCCCATGCCCTTCGCCTTGGTCGTGAAGAGCGGCTCGAAGGCGCGCGCGAGCACCTCGGGCGCCATGCCGACGCCGGTGTCCTCCAGCGACACCTGAACGAAATCGCCGGTCAGCGGAAAGCCGTCTTCGTGACGGAACGTGATGTTGGTCGCACGCACGGTAAAGCGCCCGCCGTTGGGCATGGCATCGCGCGCGTTCACGGCGATGTTGATGAGCGCGAGTTCCAGTTCCGCGACGTCCACGCGCATCGGCCAGATGCCGACGCCGACATCCATCACCAGCGAAACCTTGGCGCCGAGCGACGCGCGCAGCAGGTCGCGAGAGGCCGGCAGCCAGCGGTCGAGCGCGACGGTTTCATTGCGCAGCGGCTGCTTGCGCGCCACGCCCAGCAGCTGCCGCGTGAGCGACTGGCCGCTCTTCAGCGCGCGCTCCATGGCCGAGAGTTCGCGGTCGAGCCCGTTGGCGCCGCGGCGCCGCGCGATCTGCACGTTCGCCGACAGGATCATCAGCAGATTGTTGAAGTCGTGCGCGACGCTGCCGACCAGCGTGCCGAGCGCCTCCATCTTGCGCGACTGCCGGTACGCCGATTCGATCGAGCGACGCATGGAGGCTTCCGCCTGCCAGCGCTCCCACGCCTCTTCCTCGGCGCCGAGCCGCCGCAGCGACAGCCAGATCACGCACCAGAGCGCGACGGACGGCGTGAATATGGAGAGGAACAGCACCGCAAGATGCCGGTACCACGCGGCCCACATGGCCGACGCACGGTAGCCGCACATGACGTAGACCGGATACGAGCCGACGTGCCGGAATGCAACGATCATGTTGTCGCCGTCGATGTTCGAGCGCATGCGCGTCACGCCCGCGCGTCGCCCTTCCTTCATCGCCTCGGCGAACGGCGAGTCCGCCGCGACCGCGTTCGGCTCGCCCGGGCGGCGCGGATAATGCGCGAGCACGGCGCCGTCGGTGCGCACAAGGGTCATGGTCATCGGCAGGCCGTCGGTGCCGCCGAGCAACTCGCGGTAAAACGCGTCGAAATAGCTCGGCCGCAGCGCGACCGACACCACGCCGGCGAATGTGCCGTCGGGCGCGCGACGTTCCACGCCGGTGTTGAACACCTGCTCGCCGGCGACGTGCCCCGACATCACCTTCGAGACGTGCTCGAGGTCGCGGCCCTCGCGCAAGCCGACGAAATCGTCGCGGTCCCCGATCGAAACCGGCGGCGCCGGATAAAACCGGCTCGTCACGAGCAAGGCGCCGTCGCGGCCGAAAATCGACACGGCGGCGACTTGCGGATAGCCGCCGCCCATGGTGCGCAGTTTCTGATGAATGGCCGCCTCGCGCGCGCGAATGCCGTCGTCGCCGAGACCTTCCGTCAAATCGACGATGCGCGTGTCGAGCGTTTCGTTCATGTCGAACACTTTCAGCGCATGTTCCTCGGCGACGCGCACGGTGCGCAGCGTCATATCCGTGGCGTCGGCCTCGCGGCTGCGCAGGTCGTTAAACGCCATTGCCGCGACGTAAAGACACGGAAGCACGACTGCGGCGACGAGCAGCGCGATCAGCGTAATGCGCCGCACGTGAAAATTCTGTTCGGGCACGGCGGGAAATACGGCGTCGCCCTGCCTTTCAGCGGAACGGCGGCTCGCTCGGCGCGGATCGAACCGGTCTTGTGTCATTGTCAGATGCTCGGCATTTCCAGGCGAAAAGAGACAGGATGATACGAGAAGCATAGTCGCAGAACGGCGGTAGAAGTTACCGTCATGGACTGCGCTTGCCTGTAGGACGCGCAATTCATCGGACTTTTAAAACAGTGACGAATTACGAAGCGCAAACGTACACAAAAGTATAAACGGTATAGAAACGATTATTATGCGGCGCGTATCTTTTCGAAAAATGGATAATGCAGGAAGATATTGTTAGCCAGGCGAGAATAGCGCGTATTGCGTTTCGGCTGGTTTACTTCGAGAATCGACGCCACGACAAAAAGTGCGTCCGCCATGTTCGAACGCATACGCCGCGAGGGCACCGGATCATGCGTACGCGCGTGAGCACCGGGCGTTCGCGGAACCACGCGCGCGGCAAGACTTAAGCCAGATTGAGCGAGCCGCGCCGATTCATCTACGGGGTAGGCTCAGCACATGCCGGTCATAGCCGTCGTCCGCCGCACGCGCGCGCAGTTCTGCGCGCGCACGGCTTTCGCCCAACGCGCCCTGCCGCGCCTTATCCCCGCCTGGCCGACAGGCGCCTTCCAGCAGGCGCCTGTCGCCGCTCGCCGTCAGACTCCGCCCTAAAGAGTTCCCACCACCCGCCGTTAACCCGAACGAGCTTATTCCGTCTTTTGCCCGCCATGTCTTTGCCTATCGTGATCGCCGATGATTCGCTGCTTGCCCGCAAGGTGCTCACCAAGGCATTGCCGGCGGATTGGGACGTCGAGGTGTCCTACGCCTCGAACGGACGGGAAGCGCTCGCTTTGTATCGCCAAGGGAAAGCCTCGGTGATGTTCCTCGACCTGACCATGCCGGACATGAACGGCTATCAGGTGCTCGAAGCATTGCAGCATGAGGATCTGAACACCTTCGTCATCGTCGTCTCAGCCGATATCCAGCCGATGGCCCAGTCGCGCGTGCGCGCGCTCGGCGCCGCGGCGTTCGTCGCCAAGCCCGTGACGCCGGAGGCGGTACTGCCCATCCTCAAGGAGTACGGGTTGTATGTCTGAGCCAGTCCTCACCGAAGATCAGCGCGACGCGCTGCAAGAGGTCGCCAATCTGGCGATGGGTCAAGCCGCGACGCGCCTCGCACGGCTGCTCGATTCGTTCATCGAGCTGTCGGTGCCGCGCGTGAGGGTGGTGGCGGTCAGCGAGGCGGCGCAGGCGCTGAGGGAAATGACCGGGATCCAGGATCCGGTGAGCGCCGTGCGTCAGGGCTTTCGCTCGGACATCAAGGGCGAAGCGCTCGTGATCTGTCGCAGCGACAGCGTCGAGGATCTGTGCGCGCTCGTGAGCGACCCTTACTCGCGCTCGGCCTACGAATCGGTGAGCCAGAAAGAACTGATGTTCGACGTCGCCAATGTGCTCACCGGCGCGTGCGTGTCGTGCATTCTGGACCAGCTCGGCCGCACGCCGGTGTTCTCCGCGCCCGGCCTGCTCGGCGACGCACTGACGCTCGACGAAGTGTTCCAGCCCGGCGTGCTGCAATGGGAAGTCGCGCTGCTCGTCGAGGTCAATTTCACGCTCGAAGACCAGAGCTTCCGCGCGCATCTCGTGATGCTGATGGCGGAAGAGTCCATTCGCCACATGAACGACGCGCTCGACGCGCTCCTCTCCAGCCTATGAATTCGCCCGCGCCGTCGTTGAGCGATCTGGTGGTCGAGCGGGTCGGCTTCGGCATCTTCGTGCTCGATCGCGACATGAACGTGCTGATGTGGAACCGGTTCATGCAGGACCACAGCGGCTTGTCGGCGAAGCAGGTGGTCGGCAAGTCGTTGTTCACGCATTTTCCGGAACTGCCGCGCGTCTGGTTGTCGCGCAAGATCGAAAGCGTCTTTCAGTTGGGCAGCTTTGCGTTCAGTTCGTGGGAGCAGCGGCCCTATCTGTTCAAGTTCGATCACGACCGGCCGATCACCGGCGGCGTCGACTACATGCAACAGGACTGCACCTTCATGCCGCTCACGCGCGAGCGCGAAGTGGTGGCCGTGTGCGTGACGATCTCCGATGTGACGCACGTGAGCATCGTGCAGCGCGAGCGCGAGGAGGCCGTCGCCAAGCTCCAGGAATACGCGGACCGCGACGGGCTCACGGGCATTGCCAACCGCCGCTACTTCGAGGCGCGTCTGCAGGACGAATACACACGCTGGCAGCGCTACGGCGGCGACATGTCGGTGCTGCTGTTCGATCTCGACCACTTCAAGAAGATCAACGACCAGTTCGGCCACGGCGTCGGCGATACCGTGCTGCGCGTGATGGCGCAGCGCGTCGCCGGCGTGGTGCGAGCGCAGGACACGTTTGGGCGTTTCGGCGGCGAGGAGTTCGCCTTGCTGCTGCCGTGCACGCCGCTCGAGGATGCAATGCGCGTTGCCGAAAAAATCCGCTGCACGATTGCGGACACGCCGGTCGAGGTGCAGGGCACGAGCGTGCCGGTGACGGCAAGCGTCGGCGGCGCGGCGGCGCGCCCCGGTTTGCCCGCCTACGAGGTGCTGATCAACGAGGCCGACGCGGCGCTCTACAGCGCGAAGCGCCAGGGACGCAACCGCTCGGTCGCGCTGACGTGAACGCCTGCCGCGGCTCTCACTAACGCTCGCGCCCCATATTCCGCAGGCGAAACTGCGCCGTCTCACAAACGTTGATATACTTTTCGCCGTTTCCGGCCTCCCAGCCGTCTGTTTCGCGCGTGTCCGCGCGCGCGGGCGCCCGCCCCTGCGGCGAGGCATCACAATTCCTGTACGCCTTTCAGCGGGCGCCCTCCTGCGGAGATCGTCTTGGCTGTTTCCAATCTCGTCGTGGACGATACTGAAATCGACGCCGCTGCCGCCACGTCCGGCAGCTCGTTCTATCTCGCCATGCGCATCCTGCCGGCCGCGCAGCGCGACGCGATGTATCAGGTCTACGCCTTCTGCCGCGCTGTCGACGACATCGCCGACAGCGACATGCCGCGCGCCGAGCGTGCCGCCGCGCTCGAGCGCTGGCGCGCCGACATCGACGCGTGCTATGCCGGCGCGCCGCGCGCCTCGTTGCGCGCGCTCACGCGGCACATTCACACGTTTCATCTGCAGCGCGAGGATTTCCACGCGATGATCGACGGCATGGCAATGGACGCCGCCGCCGACATCTGCGCGCCCGACGAAGCCACGCTCGACCTGTATTGCGACCGCGTCGCGAGTGCGGCGGGCCGTCTGTCGGTGAGAATATTCGGGATGCAGGAGGAGCCGGGCCGTTTGCTCGCGCACCATCTGGGCCGTGCGCTGCAGCTCACGAACATTCTTCGCGACATCGACGAAGACGCCGGCATCAACCGTTGCTATCTGCCGCGCGAGTTGCTCGCGCGCGAAGGCATCGCGATCAAGAGCCCGCAGCAGATCGCCGACGACCCGTCGCTGCCGCGCGTGTGCGCGACGCTCGCCGCGCGCGCGCAGGAGCACTTCGCCGCCTCCGACGCAATCATGGACCGCGAGCCGCGCGGCCACGTGCGCGCGCCGCGCATCATGTCCGGCGTGTACCGCGTGCTGCTCGAGCGCACGCTGGAGCGCGGCTTCGACATTCCGCGCACGAAAGTCAGCAAGCCGAAGCTGCACTTGCTGTGGATCGTCGCGCGTTACGCGCTTTTCTGAGCTGATGCCGAGGCTCGTACATGTGGTCGGCGCGGGCCTCGCCGGCCTCGCCGCCGCCGTGCAGTTGCAGCGGCGCGGCGCGCGGGTCGTGTTGCACGAGGCGGCCGCGCAGGCCGGCGGCCGTTGCCGTTCGTATTACGACGCCACGCTCGGCGCGACGATCGACAGCGGCAATCACCTGATGATGTCGGGCAACAGCGCCACGCTCAATTACCTGCGGGCAATCGGCTCGGCGGATGAACTGACGGGGCCGGCGCTGCCGGAATTCCCGTTTGTCGACCTGGCCACGCGCGCGCGCTGGACGGTGCGCCTGTCGGCCGGGCGGCTGCCATGGTGGATCTTCGACCCGCATGCACGCGTGCCGAACACCGGCCCGGGTGATTATCTGAGCATGCTGCCGCTCTTTTTTGCGAAGCCCGGCCGCAGCGTCGCGCAGACCATGGGCAGTAACGGCCCGCTGTGGGACCGCCTGCTCGCGCCATTGTTTCGCGCGATGCTCAACGTCGAGCCGCGGGACGCGTCGGCGGAACTGGCTGCGGCGATGGTGCGCGAGACGCTGATCGCGGGCGGCCTGGCCTGTCGGCCGCTGGTTGCGCGCAATGGCTTGAGCCGTGCTTTCGTCGACCCGGCGTTGCGGCTGCTGCAGCATGGCGGCGCGACGATCGAACTCGGCTCGCGGCTCGACAAACTGGTGTTCGCCGCGGACGCCATAGCCGGCGCCAAGGCCACCGTGAAACCCGGCGTAAGCGCGGCCCGCGTGCAGGCGCTGCATTTCGCCGAACGAACTGTCGCGCTCGACGCGAACCACGCGGTGCTGCTCGCCGTGCCGCCGGAAGTGGCGCAGACGCTGGTGCCGGGGCTGCGCGCGCCGACCCGCTTCACGGCGACCGTCAGCGTGTATTTCGCGGCCGAGCCGCCGTTCGGCTTGCCGCCCGTCACCGGCCTCGTCAACGGCACCGCGCAGTGGCTCTTCGCGTTCGACGGACGCCTGTCGGCGACGGTCTATGGCGCGGAACACGTGATCGACACGCCGGCCGAAGAGCTGGCAGCACGCGTGTGGGCCGAGGTCGCCCAGGCGGCCAATCTGCCCGCCGCGCCCCGGCCGGCCTGGCAGGTGGTGGTCGATAGACATGCGACGTTTGCCGCGCTGCCGGATCAGGAAACGCTGCGTCCCGGCACGCGCACTCGCTGGAACAATCTGATGCTCGCGGGCGACTGGACGGCTACCGGCCTGCCCGCGACGATTGAAGGCGCGATCCGCTCCGGCCAGAAGGCCGCGGATACGCTGCTGAATCAACCGATGGAACGCTGATGAACGACTTATCTCAAGCCCACCTGCTGGGCGCCGCCCTGTCCGAACCCGCCGGCGACGCGCGCAGCGCGCCCGCTGCGGCGCAGGCGTTTGACCCGGCGCTCGACGCCGCCATCACGCGCGCGACCGACGCGATTCTCGCCGCGCAGAATCCGGACGGCCACTGGGTCTACGAACTCGAGGCCGACGCAACGATTCCCGCGGAGTACGTACTGCTCGTCCATTACCTCGGCGAGACGCCGAACATCGAGCTGGAGCAGAAAATTGCGCGCTACCTTCGGCGCATCCAGTTGCCCAACGGCGGCTGGCCGCTCTTCACGGACGGCGCGCTCGACATCAGCGCCAGCGTGAAGGCGTACTTCGCGCTCAAGATGATCGGCGACGCCGCGGACGCCGAACACATGGTCCGGGCGCGTGAGGCGATTCTCGCGCACGGCGGCGCGGAAGCCGTGAACGTGTTCACGCGCATTCTGCTCGCGCTCTTCGGCGTGGTGTCGTGGCGCGCGGTGCCGATGATGCCCGTCGAAATCACGTTGCTGCCGACGTGGTTCCCGTTCCATCTGTCAAAGGTGTCGTACTGGGCGCGCACGGTGATCGTGCCGCTTCTCGTGCTCAACGCCAGGCGGCCGGTGGCGCGCAATCCGCGCCGCGTGCGCATCGACGAATTGTTCCGCGGGGCGCCCGTGAACACCGGCATGCCGGAACGCGCACCGCATCAGCACGTGGGCTGGTTCCGCTTTTTCCGTGTCGTGGACACGGTGCTGCGCGCAGTGGACGGCCTCTTTCCGAAAGCCACGCGCGAGCGCGCGGTGCGCGAGGCGGTGGCCTTCGTCGATCAGCGGCTGAACGGTGAAGACGGCCTCGGCGCGATTTTCCCGGCCATGGCCAACTCGGTCATGATGTACGACGTGCTCGGCTATCCGGCCGATCATCCGAATCGGGCGATTGCGCGTCAGTCCATCGAAAAGCTGCTCGTCATCAAGGACGACGAAGCGTATTGCCAGCCCTGCCTGTCGCCGGTGTGGGACACGTCGCTCGCGGCGCACGCGCTGCTGGAAACCGGCGAGGCGCGCGCCGAGCAGGCGGCCGAACGCGGCCTCGCCTGGCTGCGTCCGCTGCAGATTCTCGACGTGCACGGCGACTGGATCTCGCGCCGGCCGAACGTGCGGCCGGGCGGCTGGGCGTTCCAGTACAACAACGCCTATTACCCGGATGTCGACGATACGGCGGTGGTCGCGATGGCCATGCATCGCTCGGCGGCGCTGACGCAGACGGACGTGGACCGCGAGGCGATTGCCCGCGCGCGCGAGTGGGTGGTCGGCATGCAGAGCAGCGACGGCGGCTGGGGCGCGTTCGAGCCCGAGAACACGCAGTATTACCTGAACAACATTCCGTTCTCGGACCACGGCGCGCTACTCGATCCGCCTACCGCGGACGTGTCCGGCCGTTGCCTGTCGATGCTCGCGCAGCTCGGCGAACTGCCGCAGAACAGCGAACCGGCGCAACGCGCGCTCGACTACATGCTGAAGGAGCAGGAAGCCGACGGCAGCTGGTACGGCCGCTGGGGGCTGAACTACATCTACGGCACGTGGACGGCGCTCTGTTCGCTGAACGCGGCCGGCATGCCGCACGACGACCCGCGCATCAAACGCGCTGCCCAATGGCTGCTGTCGATCCAGAACGAAGACGGCGGCTGGGGCGAGGGCGGCGAGAGCTACAAGCTGGACTATCGCGGCTACGAGCGCGCCCCGAGCACGGCGTCGCAAACGGCGTGGGCGCTGATGGGCCTGATGGCGGCGGGCGAGGTCGATCACGAGGCGGTCGCGCGCGGCATCGGCTATTTGCGGCGCGAACAGCGCGAGCACGGTCTGTGGGACGAGACGCGCTTCACGGCGACCGGTTTCCCGCGCGTGTTCTATCTGCGCTACCACGGCTATCGCAAGTTCTTCCCGCTGTGGGCGCTGGCGCGTTACCGTCACCTGAAGCGCAATGGGCTCACGCGCGTCGCCGTCGGGATGTAACGGATGTTGCGTTCGACAGCGGCATCCGCGGATGCCGGCTCGGGTTCCGCTTCCGCCGGTCTGCCGGTGATTGTCGTGACGGGCATGGCCTTCGAGGCGCGTATTGCGCGCGGCGAGGGCGTCGAGGTGGTGTATGCGGCGCGCGCCGACCTGCTCGAGCGCGCGCTGAGCGCGGCGGTGGCGCGCGGTTGCTCGGGCATTGTCAGCTTCGGCACGGCGGGCGGCCTCGCGCCGGACCTGAAGCCGGGCGCGCTGGTCGTGGCCGACGCGGTGGTGGGCCCGTTCGGCCGGGTTCCGACCGATTCCGCGTGGGCCGACCGGCTCGCCGCCGCGCTGGCCACGGGCCCGCTCGCGTCGCGCCTGAACCGCGGTCCCATGGCGGCGGTCGCCGCGCCGCTCATATCCGCCGACGACAAACGCGCGCTGCATCGCTCGACGGGCGCATTGGCGGTGGACATGGAGTCGCATCTGGCCGGCGCCATGGCCGCCGCGCGCGGTGTGCCGTTCGCCGTGTGCCGCGCGGTCGTCGACCCGGCGTGGCGCACGCTGCCGTCCGCGGCGACAGCCGGTTTGCGCGACGACGGCAGTACCGCGCTCGCACCGATCCTGCGGGAACTGCTGCGCGAGCCGTCGCAGATCGGCGCGCTGATTCAGGTGGCCGTCGATGCCCGCGCGGCGCGTCTTTCCCTGGTGCGGGCGCGCGAGGCGCTCGGCGCGGCGCGGGCGCTGGAGATGCGCGCCGCCTGACGCGCTGGCGCGTCGTTGGTTTGCCGGGCGCTCGTTTGAAGTCCGCTCGGTTGTGGCCCGCCCGTTTGTGGGCCGCGTATTTGCTGCGGGCCTATTTGCCGCCGGCCCGTCGCTTCGCTGTTCGAACGGCCATGTCAGTCATCGGCGCACGCACTGAGGCGTGCTCTTCCCCAATAAACCTTACTGAGCAGCCGGCGCGGAAGCCGGCTTTTCCGTATCAGGAGACGCAGAGCGCGGAGCCGTGGGCGCTGCGCCTGCCGTCGAGGCCGCAGCCGGCGCGGCCGGCCCAGCCGGCCTGACAGTCGCCCCCTCATTGGACCCCTCATTCGCCCCTTCATTGGAGCCACCCGGCGCGGCTCCGACCGAGCCAGCCGCACCGCTCGCCGGCGTATCGCCGGGATCGGTGTAATTGGGCAGCCCACTCGCCGGCGCCCCCGTAGCCGCCCCCGACGCGCCATCCGGCGAAGCAGCCGTATCGCCCGGATCCGCGTAGTTCGGCAGCGCGGCCGGCGCACCTGCGGCGGCGCCCTTGGCCGGCACAGTGGCGGCGCCCGAGTCGCCCTGATCGTCGTATTCCGGAAGCGGCGCCGCGTTGTCGCTCGTGCCGCGCAGACGCGCGCGCCGTTGCTGCGTGTACGCATCGCGCACGAACGAGTACTTGTCCAACGCCGCCTGTTGCAGCAGATCCGTCGCGCCCAGCAGATCCGAGCGCACGCTCACGAACTGCAGCACGTACAGCGGATTGCGCACCGCGGGTTCCATGTAGTTCAGCGGATTGAACTTCACGTCCACCACGAGACCCATGCTGTCGCGCACGGTGCTGGGACCGAAAAGCGGCAGCACGAGATACGGTCCGGACGGAATGCCCCAGCGTCCGAGCGTCAGGCCGAAATCCTGATGATGCTTGGGCAAGCCCGCCGGCGTCGCCCAATCGAGCAGGCCGCCCAGACCGAACGTCGAATTGAACGCGAAGCGGACGATGTCCTGCGTCGCGTCGGTGATCTTCAGCTGCAGCAGTTCGTTCGCGGCGTTCGTGAGGTCGCCGAGATTCGAGAAGAAGTTGCTCACGGCCGTGCGCAGCGGCTGCGGCGTCACCTTCTGATAGCCCTTCGCGACGGGCACCGCGACATAGCGGTCAAGGCCGTCGTTGAAGTTGAACACCGCACGGTTCATCGGCTCGAACGGGTCGCCGGGCTTGCGGTCGGGGCCGGTCGCGCAGCCGGATACAAGGCCGGTGGCGGCTAGCGCCAGCACAGTGGTACGCAGTTTCATGCTTATATTCCTTTGTGCTTCGCGCGACGTGGGCGGGGCGTGCCCATCAACACGGGTTGGAAAACCACCGCACCAATGAGCGTGCAAAAGAGCGACAGCGCCAGCAGGCGGCCCATGCTCGACGTGCCCGGATGATGCGATAGCCAGAGGCTGCCGAACGCCGTCGCCGTGGTCGCGGCGCTGAACAGCACTGCGTGCGTCAGGCTCGACTGCAAGAGGCCCGTCTGCCCATTGCGCCACGCCATCACGAAGTAGATCTTGAAGGCCACGCCTACGCCGAGCATCAGCGGCAATGCGATGATATTCGCGAAATTCAGCGGCATGCCGAACACCACGCACAGTTCGAGCGTGACGAGCGCCGAGACCAGCAGCGGAACCAGCGTGCGCAGCATGTCGCCGAGGCGGCGCAGCGCCACCCACAACAGGATCGCGATGGACAGCAGCGCCCAGCACGCGGCCTGCAGGAACGCCTTGATGATCGTGTCCGCGGAATGGAGGATCGAGATCGGCCCGCCGATCGCACCGGGCTCCGCCTTCTTCACGGCATGCGCGAAGCGTGCGAGCGCGACGTCGTCGTTCGGATCGGCGCCGGGCTTCACCTTTGGCGCGATGTCGACGAGCGCCCGGCCGTCTTTCGAGACCCAGCCCTTGGAGATGTCCTTCGGCAGAGTCTCGCGCGTGATTTCCGTGGGCTGCAGCAGATTTTCGAGTTGCTTGAGCGCGATGCGCAACGTCTCGGACATCGCGGTTTCCGCGCGGTCGCGCGTGGCGGCGTCGGCGGCGGCGAGCTTTTGCAGCGTGGCCGACAGATGTTTGGCCTCGGCGGCGCCTGGGCCCGGGTGGTCGTCGGCGGCGAGCGAGAGCTGGTTCGACGCGCGCTTGAGCGCCGCGACGCGCACCGCGTCCGTGGCTTGCGGCGCCGGCTGTTGCTGCAACGCGGGCAGCAGCTGCTGCGCGGCGCTCGCGATCAGCATCATTTTCTGTTGCTGCTGCCCGGGGACGAAGCTGTCGAGCGTCGTGACGCGGCCCACTTCCGGCAACGCGCGCAAGCGCTCGGCCATGCGGTCGGCGTCGGCCAGCGACGGCGCGAGCACATGCACGTTGTTGACCGCGGCCTCGGGCGAGTCCTTCAGCGACAGCAGCGTGGCCATCGATTCCGTATGCGGATCTTTCAGATGCAGCGGATTGAAGTCGAAGTGCAGACGCGTGAGGAGCGGCGTGGCGCCGATCACGACGATCAGCGTGCCGATCAGCACGGGCTTGCGGTGGCGCGCGAGAAAGTCGTCGACGGGAGCCAACTGCTTGAAGCCCGGCGATGCCGGCTCGCCCGGCGGGTTGAAGATCTTCAGCAAGGCCGGCAGCAGCGTCATGTTCGTCAGATACGCGACGAACATGCCGACGCCGGCGATCTCGCCCAGCTCGGACACGCCGCGGTACGCCGTCGGCAGAAACGAGAAGAAGCTGAGCGCAACGGCGACGGCGGCAAGCGTCAGCGGCACGCCGATACTGTGCGCGGTATGGGCGAGCGCAGCCGAAAGACGGTCGTCGCGATTGCGTTCCTCGCGATATTTGACGCCGAACTGCACGCCGAAATCGACGCCGAGCCCGACGAACAGCACCATGAACGCAACCGAGATCATGTTCAGCGCGCCGACCATCATGAGGCCCAGCGCGGCGGTGATTGCCAGTCCGACAAAGAGCGTGATGAAGACCGCGGCGATCATGCGGCCCGAGCGCAGCGCGAGCCACAGAATGATAAGCACGACAACAAACGTGGCGATGCCGTTGAGCACCGCGCCGTCCTTGACGGACGCGAACTCTTCGTCGGCGAGCGGCTGTTCGCCGGTCAGACGGACGGCCGCCCCGTAGCGCGAGTCGAGATGCAGCGAAGCGGCCGTGTCGCGGATGCGTTGCGACGCCGCGGCGCCCGGCTCGAGCGCGTCGTAGTTCACCACGGGTTGCACGACCACGAAGGCCCGCGCCGGATTCGTGGCAGCGCTCCTGTCGACGAGCGCGCGCCACGAGAAAGCGGCCGGCTTGCCCGCCAGCACGAGGTCGAGCGTATTCGCGCTTTGCGACAACAGGCGACTCATGTCCGAAAGCTTCACCTGACCGATCTGCAGCGGCAGCAACAGGCTCGTGGTGAGCGTGCCTGCCAGTCCCGTCAGGCTCGGGTCGTGCGCGAGCGTGTTCACGAGCGGGCGCGACTGCACGAGCTGCGACGTGGTGGACATGACCTCTTCCGTCGACGGAAAGAGGAGCCCATTGTGTTCGAAGAACGGCCCGCCGGCCGGCTGTGAGACGGCGACGAATTCTTTCGGCTCGGCTCGCAGTGCAGCCGTCAGCGCGCTCGCGGCTGCGTCGGCGAATTCCGGCGCGCGTGCTTCGACGACGACCAGCACGGTTTGGCCGCGGTCCGGGAAAGCCTGGTCCATTGCATGCTCGAGCGTGGACCATTCCTTGTCGGTTTCGATGAGACGGCTGATGTCGGTGTTGATCTTGAAGTGATGCGCGACATAGATGCCGCTCAGAATGGCGAGCACGATCGACAGTGCGATGATCCGCAATGGATGGCGCACCGAATAGGCGACGAGGCGAACAATAGATGACTTCAGCATGTAGGCGGAGCTGGCCTTATCACGGGTGGCATTTTGACGAAAGTGCACAAGTATACAGAGCCGGAGCAAACCGGACCGCATTCGGCAGCAATGCGCGCCGGCGGCGCGCACGCAGTCCGCGCTGCGCGGCGGCGATGCCGGGCAGACAATCGCCGTAGCAATTGCGGCTCCCGGGCCATGGCGGCGGTGTAGCGCTGCCGGGACCCTGAACGCCCATTGCACGGACCCTCTGGGGCGGGAACGCAATCTCGGTATACTGGTCTATCCAGCTTTCGCCGCCAGCTTGCTTCGGGCTTGCTCAATCGCCCCATCGCATGTTCCCTGACCGGCGGCGCACACTCTTTTCAGGTTGCCTGAGCGTATGAAACGTTATCTGTCTGCATTCCTCGCTGCCGCCGTGGTGTCAACGGCGGCCTTTGCGCAAAGCACGCCGGACTCGGTGGTAAAAAGTGCCGTCGAAGGCACGGTCTCGGCAATGAAGGCCGATCCGCAGGCGCGCGGCGGCGACATGGCAAAGATCACGCAACTGGTCGAGACGCGCTTCGTTCCGGCAACCGACTTTCAGCGCACCACGCGTATCGCGGTAGGCAAGGCGTGGAGCACCGCCACGCCCGAACAGCAGAAGCAGCTTTACGACCAGTTCACACTGCTGCTGGTGCGCACGTATGCGTCGTCGCTTTCGCAATTGCGCGACCAGGACGTGAAGTTCAAGTTCTTGCCGGCCAATGTGCCGGGCGGCGCGAAAGACGTCGTGGTGCAATCGCACGTCATCAGCAATGGCGGTGACGATGCAATCGACTACCGGCTCACGAAGGGACCGTCGGGCTGGAAGATCTACGACATCAACATGATGGGCGCGTGGCTGATTCAGGTGTACCAGACGCAATTCGCCGATCAGCTTGCCAAAGGCGGGGTCGACGGCCTGATCAAATTCCTGACCGCGCATAACGCGCGCAGCGCGGGGTGATCCAGCGCGGAGGCTGAAGGTACGCCTCCGGCTTCACAACAAAGCCGCAAAAAAAGCGCGGTGGCCTGCAAAGCCACCGCGCTTTTTTGCATCATGCAGCACGAATTGCCGGACGACAGCCCCGCCGCACGGAGCTGCGCCGCCGTGAATACTCGGTGTGCGCTCAGTGCGCAGCCGTCGCCGTCTGCACCTTGTTGCCCTTGCCCGCCACCTTGATCTCTTCCAGCTTGATTTCGACGTGGCGCGAGAACACGTACTCGGCCGGGCGTTGCTTGTCGAGCGGGATGTCCTTGGCGAACGCGCCCGTGGTCTTCGGACCGCGCATGCTGACCTTGAGCGCCTTCAGCGGATGCGCCACTGTATCCATCACGGCGGTGGCTTCGAAACCGCAGTGGACCATGCAGTCGGCGCACTTTTCGTAGTTGCCGGTGCCGTACTTGTCCCAGTCCGTGGTTTCCATCAATTCCTTGAAGGTCTTCACGTAGCCTTCGCCGACCAGGTAGCAGGGCTTCTGCCAGCCGAACACCGTGCGCGCCGGGTTGCCCCACGGCGTGCATTCGTACGTCTGATTGCCGGCGAGGAAGTCGAGGAACATGGCCGACTGGCTGAACGACCAGTTCTTGCCGTTGTTGCCGCGCTTGAAGATTTCGCGGAACAGGTGCTTGGTCTTGTCGCGGTTCAGGAAGTGCTGCTGGTCCGGCGCGCGCTCATACGCGTAGCCCGGCGAGACGGTGATGCCGTCCACGCCCATCGGCCCGACCGTGTCGAAGAACGCGGCCACGCGCTCCGGCACCGCGTCGTTGAACAGCGTGCAGTTGATGTTCACGCGGAAGCCGCGGCGCTTCGCTTCCTTGATGGCCGCGACGGCCTTCTCGTACACGCCTTCCTGCGACACCGAATGGTCGTGCATCTGCTGATCGCCGTCGAGGTGAACCGACCACACGAAGTACGGATTCGGCTCGTAGTCGTCCATTTTCTTTTCCATCAGCAGCGCGTTCGTGCACAGGTACACGAACTTCTTGCGCGCGATGATGCCTTTGACGATCTGCGGCATCTCCTTGTGCAGGAGCGGCTCGCCGCCTGCAATGGAGACCACCGGCGCGCCGCATTCGTCGACGGCGCCGAGGCATTCTTCCAGCGACAGGCGCTGATTCAGGATAGGGTCCGGATAGTCGATCTTGCCGCAGCCATTGCAGGCGAGATTGCAGCGGAACAGCGGCTCCAGCATCAGTGCGAGCGGATAGCGTTTGTTGCCGGACAGGTGCTGACGCATGATGTATGCGCCGACCCGGACTTTCTGTAGCAGCGGAATAGACAAGACGTCCTCCTTAAACTTCGCGTGCGGCGAGTGGTTGCATCAGCTTCGATGGCAACTTGAATTCGACCTTCTCTTCACGGCCCGCCATCGTCGTGACGTCGACGGGTCCCATTGCGCTCAGCGCATCGATCACGTTCTTGACCATTTCTTCGGGCGCGGAGGCACCCGCCGTGATGCCGATGGTGTGCGCATTCGCAAACCACTCGGGCTTCACTTCCGAACCGTCGGCGACGAGGTAGCTCGCCACGCCGCTTTCGCTGCCGATTTCGCGCAGCCGGTTCGAATTGGAACTATTGGTGGCGCCGACCACCAGCAATACGTCGACCTGCTTGCTCAGCTCGCGCACCGCCGCCTGGCGGTTTTGCGTCGCATAGCAGATGTCGCGCGTGTCCGGCCCGACGATGTCGGTAAACTTGCGCAACAACGCGTCGATAATGCCGCGCGTATCGTCCACCGAAAGCGTGGTCTGCGTCACGTAGGCGAGCGGCGTGTCGACCGGCAGGTCCAGATGCTCGACTTCGGCTTCGCTTTGCACCAGCAGCACTTTGCCCGGAATCTGGCCGATCGTGCCTTCCACTTCCGGATGCCCCGCATGGCCGATCAGAATCAGCGTGCGCCCGGCAGCCACATATTGACGCCCTTGCACGTGCACTTTAGTGACGAGCGGGCAGGTCGCGTCGAGCACGTCGAGCCCGCGGGCTTCCGCGTCCCGTTCGACCGTTTGAGCGACGCCATGCGCGCTGAAAATCGCCACGGCGCCTTGAGGCACTTCGTCGAGTTCCTCGACGAAACGCGCGCCTTTCTGGCGCAGATTGTCGACCACGTGGCGATTGTGGACAATTTCGTGGCGCACGTAGACGGGCGCGCCGTGCTGCTGCAGCGCCCGATCGACAATCTCGATTGCACGAACAACGCCCGCACAAAAGCCGCGGGGTTGGGCAAGGATGACTCGCATAAGTTGGCGGACTCCGACTGACGCGGGTTTCGAGGAAGCCGGAAATTCTGACTTTATCGCCGCGACGATCTAATTAATTAACGTCTTGAGCTCCGGCGACGGGCCGGTACAGCAAAACCAAACGCGCATTCTAACGCTATCAGGCCAGCTTTGCTTTGGCGGGGCCGCCGCAGTGTTGGGCGGACGCGGCAGTTGCGGCGGGCGCGCCGGCCGTTTTGCCGAAACTTGCGCGTCGATTTATGCGGCAAGAATTGCACACTGCACCGGTTTGGCGGAACCCTTAAACTACGTCGTCCTGTGGAGCGCTTCGCGCCCACGTCGAAAATCATTCCGACGCTTGCCGGAAACAGAGGGTAACGCTTAATGGGCTGGGTGCCGGTCATTCTGTTTTTTCTTTCCTGTTTGTCCTTGCTGATCTGGGCTGTGCTGCTATTCGCCCGCGGCGGTTTCTGGCGCGCGCGCCCGGCGGCGGCGCTCACTGTCGGGCCGCGCGCCGCGTGGCCGGCGGTGGCCGCGGTGGTGCCCGCGCGCAACGAGGTCGACGTGATCGCCCACGCCGTCACGACGCTGCTCGAGCAGGATTATCCCGGCGCTTTCCACGTGATCGTGGTGGACGACCACAGCACCGACGGCACCGCCGACGCCGCCCGCGCCGCGGCATTACAACTGCAATGTCCCGACCGTCTCACGGTGCTGGGCGCCAAGCCGCTGCCGCCCGGCTGGTCGGGCAAGGTGTGGGCGCAGTCGCAAGGCATCGAGGCCGTGCGTACGCTCGGCTTGCCGGCGGACTTTCTGCTGCTGACGGACGCCGACATCGGCCATCCTACGGACGCCGTGACGCAGCTCGTCGCCCGCGCCGACGCGGAAAAACGCGATCTCGTCTCGCTGATGGTGCGTCTGCGCTGCGATTCCTTCTGGGAAAAGGCGCTGATTCCGGCTTTCGTATTCTTCTTCGCCAAGCTGTATCCGTTCGCGTGGGTCAATAATCCGCGCAATCGCACGGCGGCTGCGGCGGGCGGCTGCATGCTGGTGCGCCGTAGCGCGCTGGAAGAAGCGGGCGGCATCGAGTCGATCCGCGCGGAACTGATCGACGATTGCAGCCTTGCCGCGCGCATCAAGCATCGGGGCGCCGGGCGTCATCCGATCCGGCTCGACGTGGCGGCGCGCAGCGTGTCGCTGCGCCCTTACGACAGCTGGCGCGAGATCTGGAACATGATCGCGCGCACGGCGTTCACGCAACTGCATTATTCGCCGCTGCTGCTGGCGGGCACGCTCGCCGGCATGGCGATCATCTACCTCGTGCCGCCGGTCGCCGCGCTCGTGCTCGGGCCCACGGGCTGGCCGGCGTGGCTCGCCTGGGCGGCCATGTGCTGCGCGTATGCGCCGATGCTGAGCTACTACCGCCGCTCGCCGCTGTGGGCGCCGTTTCTGCCGCTCGTCGCGCTGTTCTATGTCGGCGCGACGTTCGCTTCGGCGGTGCGCTACTGGCGCGGCAAGGGCGGGCAATGGAAGGCGCGGGTGCAGGCGCCCGTGCAGGAACGCTGAGGCGTCGACGGTCTGCAGGGCGGGGGCGGCGGCAGCGCCGCGCGGTCATAAAAAAACGGCGCATGAGCGCCGTTTTTTCTGCCTGTCCGGAACTGCTTTTCACTTGTTAGTGAGCATCATGTAGAGCTGAATCACCATATCCGGCGAAAAAGTGAACGGCACCCAGCCGTGGCCGGTATGGCGCATGACCAGCAAACGGTCGCCGTTCGACTGCTTCTGCACAGCCATGACCGGGTTCTTGGTCGACACGAAACGCCAGCCTGGCGGAATGCCCGGCGGCGGTTCCGGGGTCATGGAGGCGCGCGCGTTCGACAGTTCCTCGATCAGCTTGCCGATCTGCTCGGGACGCAGCGCGACCGTCTGACCGCCGATCGTCATGGTGATCTCGTTCTGCGCCGGACGATTGATTTCCAGCGTGGGCAGCGGCGCCGCGGCGGCGGGTGCCGCCGCCTCTGCGGCCGCACCGGCTTGCGGTTCGGCCGTTTGGGTCTGTTCCGCCGCGGTTTTCGCTGCGGACGCTGACTTGTCCGCCGAGGCCTCTTGCGGCGCGTTTTCGTTGCCTGTCTCGGGGGTGTTCTGGGCCTGCGGGGCCACGACAGCCTGAATGAGCTGATCGACGCCCGCTTCCAGCGCGCCGAGCTGTTCGTGAAGGTTCATGCGAGGTTTCTCTGGTAAGACCCACGATTTTAACTGCTGCGCGCAGGCTTTTACCTTTCGCAATCACAGCGACGTTGTAACAAAATGCGTGCGCTACGCCTTCAGATAGCCTGCGCCGCGGAACCATTCGAGTGCGTCGCTCAAACCCTCGCGGTAGGGCCGCGCCCGGTAACCCAGTTCGCGCTCGGCTTTTGCGGAACTGAAGTACATCTTGTTTTTGGACATCTTCAATCCGTCGACGGTCACGAACGGTTCGCGCTTCGTGAACTTGGCGACGGCTTCGGCGCCCACCGCGAGCGGATAGAGCGGCCAGCGCGGCAAGCTGATGGTGGGCGCCTTGCGGCCGGTCAGCGCCGCGATATCCGCGAGCATCTGCTGCAGCGGCAGGTTTTCGCCGCCGAGAATATAGCGTTCGCCGATCTTGCCGCGCTCGAGCGCGAGAAAGTGGCCGGCCGCCACGTCGTCCACGTGCACGAGGTTCAGGCCGGTATCGACAAACGCGGGAATCTTGCCGAGCGCCGCTTCGACGATGATGCGCCCGGTCGGCGTCGGCTTGACGTCGCGCGGGCCGATGGGCGTGGATGGATTGACGATGACGGCGGGCAAGCCGTCCTCTGCGATCATGCGCTCCACGGCGCGCTCGGCCAGCACCTTGCTGCGCTTGTACACGCCGATGGCCTGATCGGCTTTCAGCGGCGAGCTTTCATCGGCTGAATGGCCCGAGCTCGTCACCTTGAGCGTGGCCACGCTGCTCGTGTAGACGATGCGTTCGACGCGTTCCTTCAACGCCGCGCGCATGGTGGCCTCGGTGCCTTCGAGATTCGAGCGCTCGATCTCGCTCGGGTCCGGCGCCCACAGCCGGTAATCCGCCGCAACGTGCAGCAGATAGCGCACGCCGCGCAGCGCGTTGCGCATCGACGCTTCGTCGCGCATATCGCCTACGACGATTTCCGCGTCCAGCGACTCGACGTTTTGCCGCGGACTGGTGGCGCGCACGAGCACACGCACTCTGAAGCCTTTCTGCTGCGCGATGCGCGCCACCGACGAGCCGACGAAGCCGGATGCGCCGGTCACGAGCACGAGATCGCCATTCTGTTCGGTCATTCTGTTTCCGTTTCCTGCGTGACAGTCGGGGGATTGTACGTGGCGCGCGGGGCGGGTGTCGCTGAGGCTGCGCCGTCCGGCGCGAGGCAACTCGCGAGGCAACTTCGGCAGGCAAGCTCGCCGCGCCCCGACTAGAATGCCGGCTTGAAAGATTGCGAGGAGAAAACGGCATGGCACCGGATCTGGATGAGCGGATCGAAACGTATTACGTGCGCGTGCGCGGCACCGTGCAGGGCGTCGGCTTTCGTCACGCGACGGTGCGCCAGGCGCATGCGCTCGGCATCAAAGGATGGGTGGCGAATCTGGACGACGGCTCCGTGGAAGCCGTGTTGCAGGGCGCGGCCAATCAGGTCGACCGGATGCTGTCGTGGCTGCGGCACGGGCCGCCGGCGGCGCGCGTGACAGAAGTGACCGGCGAAGAGCGCGCGACGGAAAAGCGCTATGAGCGCTTCGAGCAGCATTGAGCGGCGCGCGAGCCGGGAACGGCTCGGCGTTGCGAAAACATTGGACGGCCCGCGTTGAGCTTCGTTGAGATTCAACCCCCGTGCATCTGACGCTAAAAGCGGTGCGATTCAAAAGAACATGCACCGCCCGATTGGCTGCGTCGAAAAACCTGGTTCGCGGAAAAAGGCGCGAGCCCTTAGCGCGCGACCAACAGGCTTTCGGCGAATCCCCACTCGCTTTCCACCCACTGATGGCTGCACGCGAAACCCGCGTCGTCGGCAATCGCCGGCACTTCGTCCGCGCGGTATTTGTGGCTGCTCTCCGTCCAGATCGTCTCGCCTGCCTCGAGCGACACGGTCAAATTCGCCGCGCTGACGTGCGCGGTGAGCTCGCGCTTCGCACGCAAATGCATTTCGATGCTGCGCGCGTCCGGATTGAAACGCGCGACGTGCTCGAACGCATCGAGCGGAAAATCGCCGCCCAGTTCGCGATTGATGCGCGCGAGCAGATTCAGGTTGAAGGAGGCCGTGACGCCGATCGCGTCGTCGTAAGCGGCAATCAGCACGGGCGTCGGCTTGATGAGGTCGGTGCCGAGCAGCAAGGCATCGCCGGGCGCGAGCATGTTGCGGATGTCGCGCAGAAAACGCGTTGCCGCGAGTCTGCCGAAATTGCCGATCGTACTGCCAAGGAACAGCACGAGGAGGCGCTCGCCGGACGCGCGCTTCTTGCTGACTTCCGCGAGGCCCGCCAGATAATCGCGCTCGTAACCCACAATCGAAATACGTTCGATGTCGCCCAGCTCGCGCCTGCACAACTGCAACGCACTGCGCGAAATTTCAATCGGGCAGTAAGAAGTAGGGCGCTTTTTACACAGCGCCTCAAGAATGCGGCGGGTCTTGCGGCCGCTGCCGCTGCCGAGTTCGGCGACGGTGACATCGTGTGGCAGATGCTCGACGATGTCCGCCGCGTGCTTCGCGAGCAGCCGCTCCTCGGCACGCGTCACGCCGTATTCGGGCAGCACGGTGATTACTTCGAACAACGCGGAGCCGACTTCGTCGTACAGATACTTGGAGGGCAGCTCTTTCTGCGGCGTATGCGTGAGGCCGGCGCGGACGTCGGCGGCGAAAGCTGAGCGTAGATCGGGCGATGCGTCGTGCGAGAGGGCTGGCTGGGTCATGGTGGCTCCAGTAGTCACATTCGATGAGCGGGATTCGTGGCGGGACGCCGGCACGGCGGATGGAAATCGACGCGTGCCGCGAAGGAAGCGGGTCCGGCCATGCCGGCCCGGCTCGTGGATGTTGCAAACGCTGCAGCAAGTTACCGAAGCAAGATTCGCGCTTGAGCGATGCAGTGCTGCTGCTGCGTTGCCGACAAACGCGCGCGGGTTGTCTCGCGCGCGTGAAGTTATGTTCTAGTCCATTGCGGCGAGATGCGCACGGATTAATTTGCCGCCGCTGGGCTGCCGCTCCGCGCTCCTGCCGCGCCTCAGGAACCAGGCCGCGCGGCTGCGCAGGGAGTACACGCCGGTAATCCAGCTAGAATGCGCGGCTTGCTCACGGACCTTCACGTCGAATGACCACCCTCACAGCGATGCACGCGCGCATCGGGCCACGGACCGCACCATGAACCAGTATTCGCCGAGGCGCGGCATTGCCTTATCGGTGAGCGCCTGTGCGATGTTCGCGTTGCTGTCGGCGTATGCGACGCTGCTCGCGCCGCTCAGCGGGCTCGATATTTTCGCGTGGCGGATCGTGTGGACGGTGCCCGGCGCGCTGCTGCTCGTGGCGCTGCGCAAACGTCTACCGATTTTGCGCGAGCTTCTTTACCGGATGGTGACGCAGCCCGCGCTCGGCGTCGCGATGCTCGCGGCCGCCGCATTGCTCGGCGCGCAGCTGTGGATCTTTCTCTGGGCTCCGCTGCATGGGCGCATGCTCGAAGTGTCGCTCGGCTATTTCCTGCTGCCCCTCGTGATGGTGCTGGTTGGGCGCTTCTACTATCGCGAGCGCCTCGACGGTTTGCAATGGGCCGCCGTCGCCTGCGCGGCCGTGGGCGTCGGCCATGAATTGTGGGTGACGGGCGCGTTCTCATGGCCGACGCTGTGGGTCGCGCTCGGCTATCCGCCGTACTTTGTGTTGCGGCGCAAGATTCCCTACGATTCGCTCGCCGTGTTCACCGTCGAAATGATCTTGCTGCTGCCTGCTGCAGTTGCGTTCATCGTCAGCGGCGGATCGCTTGCGCTTATCTCCGGGCGGCTCGACATGTGGCTCCTGCTGCTGCCGGGCCTTGGCGCGCTGAGCACCCTCGCTTTGGCTTCGTATCTCACCGCGAGCCGCCTGTTGCCGGTCGCACTGTTCGGCATTCTCGGCTATGTGGAGCCGGTATTGCTCGTGCTGGTCTCCATCACGCTGCTCGGCGAAACGTTGAGCGCCGCGCAATTGGCGACCTACGTCCCCATCTGGATCGCCGTCGCATTGACCGCGCTGCACAGCATGCGGTTCGTACGCTTCGGCTGAATTCGGGGAAGGCGCGCCGCGCATCGTACGGCGCGGCACGCGCTTAGCGATGCGCGGCGGCGCGGTTCGGGTTGACGCGCGTCGGTCCCGCTTCGCGCTCTATCGCGTCGCGCAATGCGGGCCGCCAGCCGATTTCAAACAGCGCTTCGGCGAGCACGAACAGCGGTCCGATCAGCAGGCCGATCACATCGTCGACGAAAGCCGGTTTGCGATGCTCGTACGCCACGTGCCCGATAAACTGAAACACCCAGCCGATCACGAAGAGGCCAACGCCCGTTGTGAGCCAGACCAGCGTGGACTGCGCCGCGATCCACTGGCCGAATGCGATGCACAGTGCTGACACTGCTGCCATCATCAGACCGAGCGGGACGTCGAGCACCAGGTAATAGAGCGTGGCCGCGACGAACAGCAGCCACGCCGGCGATAGTGTGACCGGCAGCGCGGCGAGCGCGAAAGCGGGACGACTCAACAGGACGGCCAACGCCAGCACGATCATCGGAATGCCGACGAAATGCGTGGCGATATTGCGCCTGTCGCGATGGTAGGCCGCATAGTGCGTAAGCTGTTGTGTCAGCGTTCTCATGGATGCCGCTCCTCGGTCAAAGCCAGCATAATCGCGGCGATCGAGATTGGAAACCATCGGGTAGCCGACAATCGGCATAGGCGCGATTCAATGACCGCAACTCTTCCTTCCATCCAGCTTGCCGCGCGGCTCGCCGACAGCGCATGGTTTCGCTCGGCCCCGGCCGCGTTGCAGGCGCAATTGGTCGAAGCAGGCCGCCTGAAGCGACTCGCTGCCGGCGAGCGTCTCTTCACGCGCGGCGATTCCGACGACGGCTTCTATTGCGTGCTCAGCGGCTTGATGCGAATCGGCGCCGCGAGTGTGAGCGGCAAGGAAGCGTTGCTTGCGGTCATCGAGCCGATGAACTGGTTCGGCGAAATCGCGCTGTTTGACAATCGTCCGCGAACGCACGATGCGTATGCCGAGCGCGAGACGGAGCTGTTTCATGTGCCGCGCGCCGCACTCGCGGCGCTGCTCGAACGCACGCCGGCCTATTGGCACACGTTCGGCTTGCTGCTCACGCACAAGCTGCGTCTTGCCTTCGACGCGATAGAAGAAGCGGCGTTGCTGCCGGCTGCGCAGCGCGTCGCGCGCCGGCTGCTGCTGATGGCGGGCGGGTATGGAGAAGCGGGCGCGCTGCGGCGCGTGATCCCCGTGCCGCAGGAAGATCTCGCGATGATGCTGGCGCTGTCGCGGCAGACCATCAACCAGGTGCTCAAGCAGTTTGAAACGCAAGGCGCGTTGAAGCTTGGCTACGCGGAAATAGAGATCGTCGACGCCCGCAGGCTCGGAGAGTTCGCACAACTGAACGGAAGTTCGGATCAGTAGCGCGCGCATAGGCGCCGCACGGCGGCCGCCTGGACTAATCCACGCCGCACAAGCGCATAAAAAAAAGGCGAGTCATACGACTCGCCCTCCCTGAACGGCCTGGCCCGGCTTCGATTATTGGCTTCTATCTTTTAGTGCACATGTGGCCGGTGCGCGCCGAAACCGTACACGTGTTATTGCGTTTTGGTCGTGTCGGTCTTTGCGCCGTCGGCGTTCACCGGCGCATTGCTGGTTTGCTGCGTGCTGTCCGTTTTCGCTTTCGCTGCGCTCGAATCGGCCGGCGTTTTCTTCACGGCTTTGTGATGCTTCGCGACGTGCTTCGACGACGTCTTCACATGCGACTTTGCAGTGGCTTTGGAAGGCGCTTTGGCCGTAGCCGCGCTGTCATCCGATGCACCGGTTTGCACGGCGGTGCTCGCCTTCAGATTCGCCTGGCCGGCGGACTGCGTTTGTGCGGGCTGCGCGGAGGGGGACGATGCCGGTGCCGCCGTTTGGGCGAAAGCAGTCGACACGAGCAGAGCGGAAGCGAGAGCGGCGAAAAGCGTCTTCATGGTTTGACTCCTTGTTTAACCGGTGGATTCCTGTTGGTGGATCCTGACCGCGGCTGAATTGTTCAGCGCTGCCGGTTTAACGCAGTCCGGAAGACAGCAGTTGACGATGCTCTGGTGACAAAACGTAACGACAGCGCACCGCAGAAACATATCGGCGTGCTGAATACGCTTTAAGTGTTTTTGCTTCCGCCTCGTCTGACGATTCTTAAACGTCATTGAAACGGGTTTTGAACGACGCCCGGTTTTTCATCCGGCTCGTCCTTTACTTTGGCGGGCAACCCAGGATGCGCCTGCAATGCCGCGACGATGGCATCCACGGCTTCTTTGAGTGCGAGCGCCGCCTTCAGCCCGCGCTGATCCTGCGTGAGTTCGAGCGTGCCGTTGAGTACGATGCGCGTCGTGCCGTTGCTCACGGTCAGTGCGTCGCCCTGGATGTTGAGCACGTCGTCATCGTTCGAATAGGGTTTAAACACCTTTGAGTCCTCCCGGTCGCTGATCTTTGAGGTTCTCCGGAATGCCCGGAAAGCGGATACCCGACGCTGCCTCGAGTTCGTGAATCGTCCTGATTTCGTAGCGGTTCGTCGATACATTGTCGACCACGACCGCGAACGCAAGTTGCCGCGAGGGCACGTAGACCGCCTTGAAAAGCTGCGTCGGCACGAACACGTGCGTGGGTCCGATGGTCTGCAGTTGCTGGCCGCTGAACATGGGCCCGGTGACGACATAGGTGTCGTCATACGCAACGGCGATTTTACGCACGGACGTTTCGATGCGCGCCCACAAGCGTTGATTATTCTCGCGATTTTGCGGCACGATGTTGGCGAGCGAAAACGATTGCGCCATCGCTTCGGCATTCCAGCGATTACCCGCAGGACTCATATGTCCGCGATCGAAGCCGCTGCGCCGGTAGTCCGCGAGCGTCGCGCCTTCGCCGTCGGGCAAGCGCTCTTCTTCGAAAAACTTGTTGGTGCGCACCATGTCTTTCGCGGCTTCGATATGGTCGCGCGTCAGATGTTCGGCGGACCACAACGGACCGTGCGTGATACCCGAATGCATGACGGCGAAATCGCTGTAGCACAGCATGCGCGTTTTCGGCGCCATCTTCTGATTGGTCAGAACCGGCCATTGCGCATTCGGTGTGAACTGGGTGCAGGAAGGCGCCGCGCTGGCGTTAGCGGCAAACGCGACGAGCAGGCAGGCGAACCACTTCTTCATGTGTCGAACGGTGAGGAGGGAAGGGGCGCAAAGTATAGCGTTGCGCGCACCGTCGGACAGCAGGGATTGCGAGAATCGCGCAGGCAAAAAAATGGGCCGCCTTGCAGCGACCCGAATGCGTGGATTTCCAACTCTACGTACGCAAACTTAAGACGGGCTTAAATGCGTGCGTTAGGCAGAATGGTCGGCGCGTTACCGCGTAGAGCATCAACGCCGCAAAAAATGACCGCGCGCGGGCCGCTCGGCGCGCGCGTGGGAATTTCGACCGGGAAAGGAAAAGACGCTGGAATTAATTGCCGAACACGCTATTTTCCGCGTGCACGTTTTGACGATCCACTGCTTGCAAGCGCCAGAACCCGCTTGTCGGTGTGCGGTTGCGCAGCGCGGTCCACGCGGCGTCGCCTTGTGCCGCGCTCACACGCTGTTTGCGGTCCACGTGCAGGCCGCGCAGCGTGCAAAGCGGCGCGTTGTTACTCGGCGCGCAGAGTGTCGTCACGCCGTCCTCATCGTGTAATTCGCCCCACGGGGGCAGATCGATCCCTTGATGCGCTTCCCTCGACCACCGGCCTTGGTCGGTGTCGAGCCAGAGAACAGCATAGTCGTGACTGACGGTGGGATCGGAACCGTTAATAAGGATAGTGAGGCGCATATCAGTTCCGTGCGAAGTGCGGAGAATTGCTTTATCAGTCTATGTCGCGGCACCGGTTATTCAAGGCAAACGTATGACTCTTTCGGGGCTTATGAAATACGCGTGAAGGCGCCGCGCGGCGGCGCGTTCTCCGACTACATTCACGCGAGGTCGAGTGGCGCCGTCAAATCGCCGAGCGGCGCGAGACCGTTGCGTGCAAATGCGCGGTCGCGCGCGACGACGCCGTCGAGCGGTGCGAGTCCGTGCACACGGCTGATAAAGCGAAGAATCGAGTTGGTGTCGTACACGGTGTGATCGACGTAGCCCTTCCTGGCGAGCGGCGAAATGACGAGCGCGGGGATTCGCGAGCCGGGGCCCCAGCGGTCGCCCTTCGGCGGCGCGACCGGATCCCACCAGCCGCCGTTTTCGTCGACGGTGACGATCACGACCGTGTTGGCCCATTGCGGGCCTCGCTGGATATGCTCGATCACACGTGCGATGTGCCGGTCGCCCGCTTCGACGTCGGCATAGCCGGCATGCATATTCAGATCGCCCTGCGGCTTGTAGAACGCCACAGTGGGCAGACGTCCCGCGTCGATGTCCGCGATGAAACGGTTGGTCGACGGATCGCTGCCGAGACCCGCATCGCGCAGATATTTGCGCCGCGCAGCGGTGCCGGGCGCGTAGTTGGCGAAGTAGTTGAAGGGCTGGTGGTGATACTGGAAGTCGGGCACCGCGCCCGTGTCCTGATGCTCCAGCGCGTATTGCCACGCGCCGCTGTACCAGGCCCAGTCGACACCCTTGTCCGTGAGACGGTCGCCGATCGTCGCGTAGTTTTGCGGCGGCAGCACGCGCGGATTCGCTGCGTCCGCGAATGCCGGGTTGCCGCCTTCCGCGGGGCGCACGTTGCTCGGCTGATACGGCGGCGCCATGGTGTTGACCGCGTAGCCGTCGGCGGTGAATGCGCCGTCGTTGACGAACTTCGGCGGGCCGTCCAGTGCCGACGCGGGCGAGTCCGCCGCGAGCTTCAGCCGCGTGCCGGTGGGATCGTCGCCTTCGACGACGGACACCATTTTTTTCGCCGGACTGTTGTGGATGTCCGGATAAAACGGCGCCTGCGCTGAAATCAGAAAGATGTGATTCAGCCAGGAGCCGCCGAACGCGGCCATGAAAAAGTTATCGCACAGCGTGTACTGCTGCGCGAGACTCCAGAGCTTGAGCGTGTCGGCGGAATTGCGGTAATGCCCCATGACGAGGCCGCCGGAATCGCCCCACGCCGCGAACTGGTTGTTGCGGCCGGCGTTGATCTGCATCTGGTTCTGATAGAAGCGATGCACCAGATCGCGCGTGATCACGCCCGTAGGCAGCGGCGCACCGTGCGCGTCGGTCAGATGGAACGGCCCATTGCGCAGATTGCCGATGTCGTTCTGGCCGATCATGTAGCGCCTGCCGTCCACTTCCTGCGCTTGCGGAACGAGGCCGCCCCAGATGGCCGGCAGCCGCGGCAGCGGCGTTTTGCCGTCGCGGTCGAATTGCAGCGAACGCTCGGCGCTCACGGCATCGAGCGGATGCTGGATGCCTGGAAAATTGCCGTAAAGATTCGCGAAACTGCGGTTCTCCGCGTAGATCACCACGATCTGTTTGACCTGATCGTGCAGTGCAGCGTCGAGCCGGATATCCGCGGCGCTGCGCGGCGTGGCGGCGTTGGCGATGTCGTCGGTCTTGCAGCCGGTCAGCGCGAGGCCGAGGCCGACCGCCGCAAGACCGGTCAGCACGCGGCGGCGCTCCGGGTTGTGCGGATCGTCGGCGGCGTTGGCGGCGTGGTCGGCGCTGCCGGGGTTCGGCGGCAGGGAAGAGTCGTGGTCTGTCATCGGTCGGTTCCGGAATGCGTGACGAGCGTCAAATGCGGCTCGGGGCGGCGCGCGGGGCGCCGGCGGTAGCTACGATTCTGCGCAAGGTACGGCGGAAGTTTGCACCGGAAGACCGCTCCGGCTTACTGCAGGATGTGATGCGGTGTTGGGCAGCTAGGGCAAGCGACGCTTGACGCGCCAACTGTTGTGCGTTGCATCGACGGCGAGCAGCAGCCAATGTCTCGCGTTGACGGGGTGGCGCGTTTGAGTCGCGTAACCGTCGACGGTCAATTCCAGTTCGTCGTGCGCGCGCAGATGGCAGGTGGCGTTGGCCCCGGAGCCGTCGGCGAATTCGACGACCGCCGCGGCCGCCCGTGCGGGTTCCGGCAAGTGGGCGATATGCACGGCGCACCCGGGATAAAGATGCGAATCGGCAACCTGGATCTGCACGGAATTGGACATGAGCGTGGCCTCCGACGCTTGAGCGGTACGAAGGCGCGGCAACGGGGCCTCGCGCAGCGGACCGCATCAAAGCATAGCACCGCAAAGACGTTATGATGCTGATCTGACCTCGATGAACAGCAGAAAACGGCAGCGAAGATGGCAAAAGAAGATCAGACCGGAGTGGGACGCAAGCAGGCGAGGCCACGTGCTGCGGCAGCGCCGGCTTCGCACGACGACGCGCTGTCGCCCGTGCATGAAGCCGCCAACGACGAAGACAGCGCCGCGGGCTCGACCTATCTGGTGCCGGGCCTCGAGCGCGGCCTGCGCATCCTCGCCGAATTCAGCGCACGCGAACCGGTGCTCGGCGCGCCGGAACTCTCCAAACGCATCGGCATTCCGCGAACCACCACCTTCCGTTTGTTGCAAACGCTCGAAGCACTCGGCTTCCTGGAGCGAGTGAACGGCGACCGCTATTTCCGCCTGAGCGTCGCGGTGCTGCGGCTCGGTTTCGAATATCTGAACTCGCTCGAACTGACCGACGTCGGCACGCCGATTCTCGAACGTCTGCGCGACGCCACAGGCTTGAGTTCGCATCTGCTGATTCGCGATCAACGCGACGTCGTGTTCGTCGCCAAGGCGCAAACGCACGAGCCCATGTTCAGTTCAGTGAAAGTGCATGTGGGCACGCGTTTGCCGGCACACGCAACCGTCCATGGCCAGGTGCTGATGGGCGATCTGACTTTCGACGAATTGCGGCGCCTGTATCCCGAGCCGCAACTCGAACGCTTCACCGAACGTACGCCGGCGACGGTCGAAGAACTGTATGGAAGAGTGCGCGAAAGCGCGGCGCTCGGCTATGCGCTCAGCGAGGCGTCGTTCGAGCGGGGCATTTCGGTAGTGAGCGCGCCGGTGCGCGATCAGAGCGGCAAGATTGCCGCCGCCTTGACGGTTACGATTCCGCGCTCCGACCTTGGCGAGGCCGAGGAGCGCGAGCCGCTCATCGCCGCAGTTTGCCAGGCCGCGCTCGAGTTGTCCGAACGCCTTGGCCACCGGCCACGGCCGGACGATCCAACTGCACTGCAGGCTCGCCGCAAACCGGTCGCGGCGAGCTAGCCCAGCCTCGTCGTCAGAACGAGTGGTGAATGCCGGTCAGAACGATGGTCTGATTCCGGCCGCTCGACACCCCCGCCGTGAAGAAGGCGGCGTCCGTGTTGGAGCCCGCGCGCTCATAGAGCGCGTTCACGTACACCTGCGTCGTCTTCGACAACGCATACACGTCGCCGATTTCGAACTGCGTCCAGCGGTGCCCGGCGAGCGTGGTGGTCGCGGCGCCGCCGGACACGCTGTTAAACGGCGTGAACTGGTAGTTCGCGCCCACGTCGTAGCTTTGATAGGTGTCCGAATGTCCCGCCGACTGCAGTTTGACTCGCGTATAGAGGCCATGCACGAGCAGCTTGCCGAACTGGTATGACGCGCCCGCGCCCATGTTCTGCACTTTGTCGGCGCTATAGTTCGCCGCTGCCACGCCCTGGAAACGGGTGATGCCCGTGGTCACAATAGAGGGCGTGCGATTGTGCTCGTTCGCATACGTCGCACCGGCCTTGAACGGACCGTTCGCATAGCTAAGCGCAAAGCTCAGCGTTTTGCCGGTGGAGAAGTTCGTCGTGTTGCCGAGGCCCATCATCGCGCCAAACGAAAAGCCGCTGAAGCTCGCGGAGCGGAACTTCACCGAATTGTCGAACGGCACCACGCCCGTGTCGGCGAGTTCGTCGATATTGCCAGGATGGAACGCGTACCAGCTCGCGGCGAGATAGGCGGTGCTCAGCGGGCCCAGCACGTCGAAGCTGAACGGCGTCTGATGACCCAAGGTCAACGTGCCGATCCGGTCAGAACTCAAACCCACAAACGCCTGGCGATTGAACAGCGTGCCCGCTTTGGCAAACGCGCCCGTGTTCGTATAGAAGCCGTTCTCCAGCTGAAAGACCGTCTTCAGCCCGCCGCCCAGATCTTCGACGCCCTTCAGGCCCCAGCGGTCCGGCTGCATGTTGCCTTGCTCCTCGATCCACTTCGAGTGGCCGCCCGCATTGCTGATGTAGGCAATACCGGCATCCAGGCTGCCGTATAGCGTGACGCTGCTCTGTGCCCATGCGCCTGTCGTCGCGCAGATGGCGGTCAAGCCGGCCGCAATAATGTGCTTCACCGTTGGTTCTCCTGATCGCACGACGGACAGCGCGCGCCGGTTCCGCCGCTTCTGACCCCATGCTTTTGGGTTGATGCAGTCTTCGCGTTTCGCGCCGGAAAACTGCGCTACTTTTGTTCCATCTATGGGCGTTCGTATCGCCTATGGAAAAGTATAGTGACTTCCCGCGCCGTCAAAATAAATTTTCGGTGTCCGTACAAACCCGAATCGTTTCCAGTCCGAAGTCTCTTTGTTCGCGTCGAATGCCCGTGCGGTAGGGGTTTCCGGCGCAGGTAGCCATCGCCGCGCATCGCGCAATGCAGTGTTGTGAACACTGCAGTCAGTGTTTTCCCCTAACGCATGAGATTTTTATTTGCTCGCTCGAGAGCCGCTCCTATAATTATCCATACACGAACTGATGTTCCTTATATGGAACGTCAGGCTCCAGGAGAAGGCGAGAAATGACTGACCAATGGCGCTGCGCCGGACATGCCGGCGATCTGTCCGAAGACGCGCCGCTCGAGTTCAAGCTCGACGGCACCGAGATCGGCATCTACAAGGTGGGCGACGAGCTCTACGCGCTCGAAAACGTCTGCCCCCACGCATACGCACTGCTGACGCAAGGCTTTATCGACGGCGACACCGTCGAATGCCCGCTGCACGAAGCCGTATTTCACATTCCGACGGGCAAGTGCCTGAAAGAGCCGGGCGGCCGCGACCTGAAGATGTATTCGGTGCGCCTCGCCGGTGAAGAAATCCAGATCAAGGTGGAATGACATGCGAGAGGTAGCCGTGAACTTCAATCCCTTCCTGAAGCCGTGGCTCGCGCCGCAGCCGAACAACGTCGCCGGCAAGGGCGTGATCGAGAAGCCCGGCGAGGCGGAAAACTTTATCTGGCAGACGCGCAAGGCCGAGCCGACGCAATACGAAAACGACTTCGGCGACGCGCTCGAAAAAGTGTTCGAAGCGGGCGCGGTAGAGCTGCAGGAAGTCGTCGACGGTTTGAACGGTCTTGGGTTCCGCACGCCGGAAGGCAACGCATGGAGCGCCGAGCGTCTCGCTGCCGAATTTCGCCTGCTCGCCGAATAAGCGCGCTTTTCCGAACACGTTTCATCGCATCCGCATCCGGAGTCTCTTCATGACGTCCCCCACGACAACGCAACACGCGGCCGATCCGATTCAGTCCTACCTGGACCGTGGTCTGCGCAACTACTGGTATCCCGTCGCGCCGAGCTGGCAGGTCGGCGATGCGCCGATCGGCATCACCCGCCTCGGCGATCAGATCGTGCTGTGGCGCGACAAGGAAGGCAAAGTCAACGCGCTGGAAGACCGCTGCCCGCACCGCGGCGCGCGTCTGTCGCTGGGCTGGAATCTCGGCGGCAGCGTCGCGTGCTGGTATCACGGCATCGAGATCAACGGCAGCGGCACCGTCACCAAAGTGCCGGCGGTGTCCGCGTGTCCGCTCGAAGGTCAGAAGTGCGTGAAGTCGTATCCGGCGCAGGAACACGCGGGCGCGGTCTTCCTGTGGTTCGGCGACGACGCACATCAGGAACCCGCGCCGCTGAATCTGCCGGAGGAACTGGTCGGCGAGGAGTACGCGAGCTTCCTGTGCATGTCGAACTGGAAGTGCAATTACCAGTACGCAATCGACAACGTCATGGACCCGATGCACGGCGCCTATCTGCACGCGACGTCGCATTCCATGGCCGAAGGCGACAAGCAGGCGGACATGCGCGTGCGCAAGACCGAAACCGGCTTGATGTTCGAAAAGGTCGGGCAGCGCGACGTCAACTTCGACTGGGTGGAACTCGGCGAAACCGGCTGCCTGTGGATGCGTCTCGCGATTCCGTACAAGAAGAAATTCGGCCCGGGCGGCAACTTCGGAATCATCGGCTTCGCGGTTCCCGTCGACGAAAACAATTGCCAGGTTTACTTCTGGCGGACCCGCAAGGTGCAAGGCTGGCAGCGCGACGCCTGGCGCTTCATGTATCGCAATCGCCTGGAAGGCCTGCATTGGGCGGTGCTGGAGCAAGACCGCTATGTGCTCGAAAGCATGGCGCCGAACGCGCGCGAGCACGAGTTCCTATATCAGCACGACGTCGGCATGACGCGCGTGCGCCGCATGCTGCGGCAACGCGCGCAGCAGGACTTCGCCGCGCTCGACGCGCATCGCGCGCAAGCGGCGCAAGCCGCGCAGCTGGGCGCAGCGCACACCGAAACCGCGGGCCACGGCCATGCATAACGACGCCACGCTTGCGCTCAATGGCCGGCGCGTTCTCGTGACGGGCGGCGCGCGCGGTCTCGGCGCGGCGTTCGTGCGCGCGCTGGTGCAAGCCGGCGCGCAGGTCGTGTTCGGCGACATTCTGCACGACGAAGGACGCGCGCTCGCGGCGTGGCTAGTGAAGGAAGGCCATGCGGCAACCTATCTGCCGCTCGATCTCGCCGATCCCGCGAGCATCGCGCGATTTGCGCAGCAGGCCGCGGCGCAACTCGGCGGCCTCGACGCGCTCATCAACAACGCGGCGATCACGAACTCCGGCGGCAAATTTGCCGACGAGCTTTCCGTCGAAACCTGGGACGCCGTCATGAATGTGAACGTGCGCGGCACCTGGTTGATGAGCACCGCCGCGCTGCCTTATCTGCGCGAGTCCGGGCGCGGCAGCATCGTGAACATCGCGTCCGACACGGCAATGTGGGGCGCGCCGAAACTGCTCGCGTATGTGGCCAGCAAGGGCGCGGTGATTTCGATGACCCGCTCGCTCGCGCGTGAATTCGGCGCGCATCAGGTGACGGTCAACGCAATCGCGCCCGGCCTCACCGAGGTCGAGGCGACCGCGTATGTGCCCGCCGGGCGTCATGAGTATTACCTGCAAGGCCGTGCGCTCGCGCGCGCGCAGGTGCCCGACGATGTCACCGGGCCGGCGCTGTTTCTGTTGTCCGATGCCGCGCGCTTCGTGACCGGCCAATTGCTGCCGGTGAACGGCGGCTTCGTGATGAATTGATCTTGTCGAATCGAAAGGAGAAAGAGATGGCGGACGCCGAAATCGAACGCAAATCGTGGGACCAGCCTGCGGACGCGAGCTTTGCACAGTGGCTGGACAGCCGCGTCGCACGCTTTGCAACGCGGCGCTACGACTGGGACGCACTGAAGTTTCAGGCCGATTACGACCCGAAGTACCGCCGCGCGCAGATGCGCTATGTCGGCACGGGCGGCACGGGCGTCGCGAAAGACGTGAACACGGTACCGGCAGGCGGCTTCACGTTTTCGACGATGGTGATTCCGGCCGGCAATATCGGCCCGAGCCATATTCATATGGACGTCGAAGAAATTTTCTTCGTGCTGCGCGGCAAGATGAAGGTGATCTGCGAGAAAGACGGCGAAACGTGGGAGGCCGTGCTCGGCGAGCGCGATCTGATTTCCGTGCCGCCGGGCGTTTATCGCACCGAAATCAACGTCGGCGAAGAAGATGCCTTGATGTGCGTGATGCTCGGTTCTCCTAAGCCCATTACGCCGACGTATCCGCCGGATTCGCCGCTCGCGAAGCTCAAGCGCTAAACCTACCTCCTTGTGAATATTCCCGCGAAGCAGATATGTCCGCCACCGCTCTCACCGATGCGAACGCCACGCTCGAAGCACGCCTTGCGCGCTTTCCTGCCCGGCAGATCGCGCTCGCGCAGCGACGCACGCTGAGCTATCGCGAAGCGAATGGCGCCGAAGATGCCGCTCGCGACGCGGATAACGCGTTGCCGCTGGTGCTGCTGCACGGTATCGGTTCGGGCGCGGCTTCGTGGGTGCAGCAATTCGAGGCGCTGGGTGCGCGCCGTCGCGTGCTGGCGTGGGACGCGCCCGGTTATGGCGAATCGACGCCGGTTGCTGCGGCGTCGCCCGCGGCAAGCGATTACGCAAGCGTGCTCGGTGAATGGCTCGCCGCGCTTCACATCGAACGCTGCGTGTTGGTGGGTCATTCGCTTGGCGCAATCATCGCTGGGGCGTTTGCCGCGAGCCATCCCGAGCGCGTGGCAGGGCTGCTGCTGCTCTCGCCCGCCGGCGGCTACGGCGCGGCACCCGCGCAAGTGCGCGAAGCCAGGCGCGACCAGCGTCTTGCGATGCTGAACGAGCTCGGCCCGCAAGGCCTCGCCGACACACGCAGCGCCAATATGTTGTCTGAGCAGGCGAGCGACGAAGCACGCGCATGGGTGCGTTGGAACATGTCGCGCGTGATTCCCCATGGCTACGCGCAGGCCACGCATCTGCTGGCCAACGCGGATCTCGCCGCCGATCTCGCGCGCTTCAAGGGCCGCGCCAACGTGGCGGTCGGCGCCGACGACACCATCACGCCCCCCGCCGCCTGCGAGCGGCTCGCACTGGCGGCGGGCACGCCGCTGCAGGTGGTGCCGCGCGCGGGGCACGCCGGCTATATCGAAGCCGACGCCGCGTACAACGCGATCCTCGACACGTTCTGCCGCGCGAGTGCCGGACCACGGAGCCAATAAATGACGCCCGAGACCCTCAATGAGCGCGACGCGGAAGACGAGCGCAACAACGAGCACAACAACGAGCAAAACGGCAACCACAACGACAGCGGCGGCGAATCGAACTATCGCGTGCCGGGTCTGGAGCGCGGTCTGAAGATACTGACGGAGTTTTCGCCACGTGAGCCCGTTCTCGGCGCCCCGGAATTATCGAGGCGCCTGAAGATTCCTCGCACGACGGTTTTCCGTTTGCTGCAAACGCTCGAGTCGCTGGGCTTTCTCGAGCGCGCGGACAAGGACCGCAACTATCGGCTCGGCGTGGCCGTGCTGCGCCTCGGCTTCGAATATCTAAGCTCGCTGGAGTTGACCGACCTCGGCTTACCGATCATCGAAGCACTGCGCGACGACACCGGCCTCACCACGCACATTGTGATTCGCGATGGACGCGACGTCGTCTTTGTCGCGAAGGCGCAAAGCCATGCGCCCATTTTCAGTTCCGTGAAGGTCAACGTCGGCACGCGCTTGCCCGCGTATGCGACCACGCACGGCCAGGTGTTGATGGGCGACATGACGCTCGACGAATTGAAAAAGCTTTATCCAGAGCCGCAACTGGAGCGTTTCACACGGCAAACGCCTGCCACCGTAGATGAACTCTACGAACGGATCCGCGACGACGCGCGGCGCGGTTTTGCGATCAGCGAGTCGTCGTTTGAGCGCGGCATTTCGGTGGTGAGCGCGCCGGTGCGCAACGACACGGGACGCATCGTCGCCGTGATCACGACGACGATTCCGCGCCAGGAAATCGACGCGTCGCTGCTCGACAGCGGCCTCGTCGACAAGGTGCGCCGCGCGGCCGGCGAACTCTCGCAGCGGCTCAATTACCGTCCCGGCAATGCGTCGAATTCCGGCAGCAAATACATGAAGGCACTGGGGCTCAAATGATTCAAATCGATCTGAACGGGCAGGTGGCGGTGGTGACAGGCGGCTCGTCCGGCATCGGCCTCGCGTGCGCGGAACTGTTCCTGCGAGCCGGCGCATCGGTTGCGATTTGCGGCCGCGATACCGAGCGCCTCGCGCAAGCCGAGGCCGCGCTTAGCGCGAACTATCCGGACGCGCGGTTGCTCGCGCGCCGCTGCGACGTGCTGAATACCGAAGACGTCAGCGCGTTTGCAGAAGCCGTGCAAGCACGCTTTGGCCGCACGGACATGCTGGTCAACAACGCAGGCCAGGGCCGCGTGTCCACCTTCGCCGACACCAGCGACGAAGCCTGGCGCGAGGAACTCGACCTCAAGTACTTCAGCGTGATCCGCCCGACCCGCGCGTTCTTGCCGATGCTGCGCCATGCCGCGGGCTCGGGCAACGCAGCGATTGTCTGCGTGAATTCGCTGCTTGCGCTGCAACCGGAGCCGCACATGGTGGCGACTTCGTCGGCGCGTGCAGGCGTGCAAAACCTCATCAAGTCGCTGGCGGTGGAACTCGCGCCGCAGCGCGTGCGCGTCAATTCGATTCTGATCGGCATTGTCGAATCGGGGCAATGGCGCCGCCGTTACGCAAAAGAAGCGCAGCCCGGCCAGAGCTGGGACGACTGGACCGCCGAGCTGGCGCGCAAGAAAAACATTCCGCTAGGCCGCTTCGGCAAACCCGAAGAAGCCGCTCAAGCGCTCTTTTATCTGGCTACGACGCTGTCGTCCTACACGACGGGCAGTCACATCGATGTTTCTGGAGGCGTTGCACGACATGTCTAATACAACCACCGTTGGCGAGCTGATCGCCGCCTTTCTCGAGCAATGCGGCGTAAAAACCGCATTCGGCGTGATCTCGATCCACAACATGCCGATCCTCGACGCGATCCACAAGCGCGGCAAGATTCGCTATGTCGGCGCGCGCGGCGAAGCCGGCGCCGTGAACATGGCCGACGGTCTCGCGCGCGTCTCCGGCGGCCTCGGCGTGGCCTTCACCAGCACGGGCACCGCAGCGGGCAATGCAGCGGGCGCGATGGTCGAGGCGCTTACTGCCGGCACCGCGCTGCTCCACGTGACCGGTCAGATCGAAACCGAATACCTCGACAAAGATCTCGCCTACATTCACGAAGCGCCGGACCAGTTGTCGATGCTGCAGTCCATCTCCAAGGCCGCGTATCGCGTGCGTTCTGTCGAAACCGCGCTGCCTACTATCCGCGAAGCCGTGCGCGTTGCGCAAACGGCGCCGAGCGGTCCGGTCAGCGTCGAGATTCCCATCGACATTCAGGCAGCCGAAATTGAATGGCCCGCGGATCTGGCGGCTCCGCACATCGTCACGCTCACGCACTGCGCAAAGCGCGTCGCGCAACTCGCGGAGCAGCTCGCCAAGGCGAAGCGCCCCTTGTTGTGGCTCGGCGGCGGTGCGCGTCATGCGACGCAGGCTGTGGAGCGTCTCGTCGCGCTCGGCTTCGGCGTCGTGACGAGCGTGCAGGGCCGCGGCGTGCTGCCGGAAGATCATCCTGCGACGCTCGGCGCCTTCAATGTGCATGCCGCCGTCGAAAGCTTCTATAAGACGTGCGATGCATTGGTGGTCGTCGGCTCGCGTTTGCGCGGCAACGAGACGCTCAAATACAAGCTCGCGCTGCCGCAGCCGCTGTATCGCATCGACGCCGACGCGCTGGCCGATAACCGCGGCTATCGCAACGAAATGTTCGTGCACGGCGACGCGAGCGCCGTGCTGGAAGAACTCGCCACGCTGCTGGAAGGCCGCATCAAGGTCGATCCGGCCTTCGCGCAGGATCTCGCCGCAGCGCGCGAAAGCGCCGTCGCCGATGTGAGCAAGGGCCTTGGCCCGTACAAGCGGCTCGTGGACGCGCTGCAGGCGGCGGTGGGCCGCGACTACAACTGGGTGCGCGACGTCACGATTTCGAACAGCACGTGGGGCAACCGCATGCTGAAGATTTTTTCGCCGCGCGCAGGCGTGCATGCGTTGGGCGGCGGCATCGGCCAGGGCATGCAGATGGGCATCGGCGCGGCGCTCGCGGGCAGCGCGGCGAAAACCGTGTGCCTCGTCGGCGACGGCGGCTTGATGGTGAATGTCGGCGAACTCGCGACAGCCGTCCAGGAAAACGCCAACGTGATGATCGTGCTGATGAACGATCAGTGCTACGGCGTGATCCGCAACATTCAGGATGCGCACTATGGTGGGCGCCGCTGCTATGTCGATCTGCATCAGCCGGATTTTGCTCAGTTCTGCGAAAGCCTGAAGCTCACGCATTACCGCATCAAGTCGCTCGATGAGGCCGACGCGATCATCCGCGAAGGCATGGCGAAAACCGGGCCGGTGCTGGTGGAAGTCGAGATGCTGTCGGTCGGCTCGTTCGCCACCGCGTTCGCGGGGCCGCCCGTCAAGAAAGAGGAGCCGGAACATGCGTGAAGCGGGCTACGCGGGGCATCACGCACCCGTCGACGTCGCGATGATCGGCTTCGGCGCAATCGGCCAGGCGGTGTATCGCTCGGTTGCCGCTGATCCGGCTGTGCGCGTGTCGCACGTGATCGTGCCGGAACATCATATGGCGTCGGTGCGTGAAGTGGTCGGCGCCGCGGTGGATGTGGTCGCCTCCGTGTCCGCGCTTTCCAGCCGGCCGCACTTCGCGCTGGAATGCGCGGGACACAGCGCGCTGGTGGATCACGTAGTGCCTTTGCTCAAGGCCGGCACGGATTGCGCGGTCGCGTCGATCGGCGCGTTGTCCGACGTGATGCTGCTCGACGCGTTGTCGGCGGCCGCCGACGAAGGCGACGCGACGTTGACGCTGCTGTCGGGCGCGATCGGCGGCGTGGACGCATTGGCCGCGGCCAAGCTCGGCGGTCTCGATGAAGTGCTGTACACGGGCCGCAAGCCGCCCACCGGCTGGCTCGGCACGCCGGCCGAACAGGTCTGCGATCTGAACGCGCTGAAGGAAGAGCGCGTGATTTTCGAAGGCAGCGCGCGCGAAGCGGCGCGCCTTTATCCGAAGAATGCCAATGTGGCCGCGACCGTTGCACTGGCCGGCCTCGGACTCGATCAGACGACTGTCCGCCTGATCGCCGATCCGAATGTGACGCGCAACGTGCACCGCATTCTCGCGCGCGGCGCATTCGGCGAAATGTCGTTGGAAATGTGCGGCAAGCCGCTGCCCGACAACCCGAAGACGTCGGCGTTGACCGCGTACAGCGCGATTCGTGCGCTCCGCAATCGCGCGGCGCGCTGCGTGATTTAAGCCGCGCGAAGCAACCGCTCAAGCCAACCGCTCAAGCAAACCGGAATGACCGACATGACTCACTTCGATACCAGCCTCGTGCCGACCGGCGATATTTTTATCGGCGGCGAATGGCGGCAAGGGCGTGGCAACCCGTACAAAAGCCTGTATCCGGCGGATCAGTCGGTCAACATGGAAATCTCGACGGCCAATGCCGACGACGCCCGCGAAGCCGTGGAGGCCGCGGATATCGCGTGGCGCCGCGCCGACTGGTCCGGTTTGAAGCCGCATCAACGCGCGCTGATTCTGTACCGCATCGCCGATCTGATCATGGCGCGTCACGAGGCGCTCGCGCAATTGCAGCGCCGCGACAACGGCAAGCCCATCGGCGAAACGCGCGTGCTGGTGGCGAGCGCGGCCAACACGTTCCGCTATTTCGCAGCGTGCCTTGAAACGCTCGACGAAGAAGTGACGCCCTCGCGCGGCGACTATCTGACGATGAGCGTGTACGAGCCGATCGGCGTGATCGCGGCCATTACGCCGTGGAATTCGCCCATTGCCTCCGACGCGCAGAAGCTCGCGCCGGCACTCGCAGGCGGCAACGCGGTGGTATTGAAGCCCGCGGAAGTGACGCCGCTCGTTTCGTTGGCGCTCGCGCGCATCTGCGAGGAAGCCGGCGTGCCGAAGGGCGTGATAAGCGTGCTGCCGGGCAAGGGTTCGGCGATCGGCGACGTGCTCGTGCGTCATCCGCTCGTGAAGAAAGTGTCGTTCACCGGCGGCACCGAAGTGGGCCGCGGCATCGCGCGCATTGCAGCGGACAAGCTGATGCCGGTCTCGCTCGAACTGGGCGGCAAGTCGCCGACCATCGTATTCGACGACGCGGATCTCGATCATGCGGTCAATGGCGTGCTGTACGGCATTTTCAGTTCGTCGGGCGAGGCGTGTATCGCCGGCTCGCGTCTTTTCGTGCAGCGGTCGATTTACGACGCGTTCATGAAGCGTCTCGTGGAAGGCGCGCGCAAGCTGCGCGTCGGCGATCCTTCGCGCGCGCAAACGCAAATGGGTCCGCTCATTACGGAAGCGCATCGCGAAACAGTCGAACGCTACGTCGCGCTGGGTCTGCAAGAGGGCGGCCGGCTTCTGTGCGGCGGCGAACGTCCGGTCGGCGACGGCCGCGAACAGGGCACCTACTACCAGCCGACCATCCTCGAAGGCCTCACCAACGACGCACGCATCTGCCAGGAAGAAATCTTCGGGCCGGTGCTCGTGGCCATGCCCTTCGACGACGAGGTGTCATTGCTGAAGGACGCGAACCATAGCGTGTTCGGCCTTGCCGCAGGCATCTGGACGCGCGACTACAAACGGGCGTATCGAATTGCCCGCGCACTGGAAGCCGGCACTGTCTGGATCAACACCTACAAGCTGTTCTCGATTTCGACGCCGTTCAGCGGCTGGAAAGAGAGCGGCATGGGACGCGAGAAAGGCCGGCTCGGCATCCGCGAGTACATGCAACAGAAGAGCCTCTATTGGGGCTTGAACGACGCGCCGCTGGCGTGGGCTGACTAATACGCAAGAGGCGCTTTATGACGATTCTCGGCATTGAACAGATTATCTACGGCGTGACGGATCTCGCTACCTGTCGCCGCTTTTTCTCCGACTGGGGGCTGAAGGAGGTGGCGTACGACGAAACGCACGCGCGCTTCGAGACGCTCAACGGCTGCACCGTTCTGGCCGTCGACGCCAACGATCCGTCGTTGCCGCCCGCGTTCGAAGAAGGTCCGACGCTGCGCGAAGTGACCTGGGGCGTCGCGACCCGAGCGGAGCTCGACGCATTGCGCGGTCGCTTCGCGGGCCAGCCGGGCCATTTCGAAACCGACGAGGCAGTCGGCTGCATCGACCCGAACGGCATGGCGATCCGCGTGGAAGTGACGCGCAAGCGCGCGCTCGACATTCACGGCTCGCCCTCGAACGTGTGGGGCCAAACCTTGCGCGTCGATCAGCCTTCGCCAATCTATGAACGCGCCGAGCCGGTGGAAGTCGGGCACGTCGTGTTCTTCACGAACCGGCTCGCCGAGCAGGAAAAGTTCTATCACGAGCTGCTCGGCTTCGAGACGTCGGACCGCTATCCGGGCCGCGGTGCGTTCATGCGTCGCGCGCCACACGGCGGCCATCACGACATTTTTCTGCTCGCGCTGCCCAACGGCAAGCGCGGTTTGAACCACGTCGCGTTCACCGTGCGCGACATTCATGAAGTGTTCGGCGGCGGCATGCATATCAGCCGCTGCGGCTGGGACACGCAACTTGGGCCGGGGCGCCATCCGGTTTCGTCGGCGTACTTCTGGTACTTCCAGAATCCCGCGGGCGGGCTGATCGAGTACTACGCCGATGAGGACCAACTCACGCCCGAATGGCAGCCGCGCGATTTCGAACCCGGCCCGACCGTGTTCGCCGAATGGGCGATAGACGGCGGCATCGACGGCAATACGCGTCGCCAGAAAAACGCGAAGGCGCCGGAAGGCAAGTTCATGACGGAGCGCAAAAATGACTGATGCTGCTACTGCAAAGGCGCAGGCCGTGCATGCCGAACTCGAGGCGCCGCGCACGATCGCCGTGATCGGCGGCGGTCAGGCGGCGGGCTGGGTGGTGAAGACGCTGCGCAAGGAAGGCTTCGACGGCCGCCTCGTGATGATCGCCGACGAGGTGCATCTGCCGTACGAGCGGCCGCCGCTTTCGAAGGCCGTGCTGGCGGGCGAGGCCAACATGGACACGGTGCGCCTCGTCAAGCCGGACGATTTCGACGCGCTGAACATCGAGGCGTGGCAGCCGGACTCGGCAATCTCGATCGATCGCGAAACGCGCACGGTTCGCACGCAAGCGGGCCGCGAAGTGCACTACGACCGCCTCGTGATCGCAACGGGCGGCGCGGCGCGGCGCTTGCCTGAGTCGCTCGTGAAGACCTCGCACATTGCCTATCTGCGCACGCTCGACGAAGCGCTCGCGCTCGGCGAACGGCTGCGTGCCAGCAAGCGTGTGCTGGTGGTGGGCGGCGGCTGGATCGGCCTCGAAGTCGCGGCAACGGCGCGCAAGCTCGGCGTCGAGGCGACGGTCGTGGAGGGCGCGCCGCGTCTGTGCGCGCGCTCGTTGCCGCCGCTCGTGTCCCGCTTCCTGCTGGAACTGCATCGTGCGAATGGCGTGGACGTGCGCCTGAATGCGGCGCTCACGAAGCTCGACGATCATCCGAACGACGCGACTCGCATCCGCGCAACTTTCGCGGACGGTTCGACCCTCGACGCCGATTTCGCGGTGGCGGGCATCGGCCTCACCCCGCATACGGCATTGGCGCAGGCGGCGGGCGTGAAGGTGGAAGACGGCATCGTGGTCGACCATTTCGGCGCGACCGACGACCCGCGCATCTTCGCGTGCGGCGACGTAGCGAATCATCCGAGCGCCTGGCTCAAGCGGCGCGTGCGGCTGGAATCATGGGCCAACGCGCAAAACCAGGCGATTGCGGTGGCGAAAGCGCTGCTCGGCACGTTCGAGCCGTACGCGGATATTCCGTGGTTCTGGTCCGATCAGTACGACGTCAATTTGCAGATTCTCGGCGACATTCCGGCCGATGCACAGCTGGCCGTGCGCGGCGATCTCGCGGCCAAACGGGCGACGCTGTTCCATCTCGAAGACGGCGCGATTCGCGGCGTGATCGCCATCAACACGCCGCGCGAGCTGAAGCTCTCGCGCAAGTGGATGAATCAAGGCCGGACTATCGACCTTGCCACACTGACCGACGCCTCAACGGCGCTTGCCTAACCACATCTACGGACGGCACAACGGCATGAGAACCATCGACAACATGATTGGAGACCGCAGCGGCGCCGGTGTTTCGGGCCCTGTCACAAGAGGGTCGATTATCGCGCGACTCGAGCGGCTGCCGAAGAATGCGATGCAGGTGCGTGCGCGCATTCTGATCGGTCTCGCCACGTTTTTCGACGGCTTCGACGTGATCGCAATCGCGGCGACGCTGCCGGTGCTGATCGCGAAATGGCATTTGACGCCGTGGGAAATCGGCTTTCTGATCGGCTCCGGTTCGGTCGGACAATTGATCGGTGCATTCGTGTTTCCGTGGTACGCCGAGCGTCAAGGGCGTGTGCGGGCGATTGCGCTGAGCTCGGGCATCATCGGCGTGACGAGTATTGCGTGCGGCTTTGCGCCGACGTTTGCAGCGTTTGTCGCGTTGCGCGTGATTCAGGGCCTGGGCCTCGGCGGCGAGTTGCCGGTTGCCGCGACTTACATCAACGAGATCAGCCGGGCGCATGGGCGCGGCCGCTTCGTGCTGTTGTACGAGATCGTGTTTCCGGTGGGTCTGCTCGCTTCCAATGCGCTCGGTGCCTGGATCGTGCCGCGTTTCGGCTGGCAGGCGATGTATTTTATCGGCGGCATGCCGTTGATTCTGTTCTTCGTGCTGCGCAAGCTCGTGCCCGAATCGCCGCGCTGGCTCGCCGAACGCGAACGCATGGCCGATGCCGATGCCGCCGTGCATGCATTCGAACGGGCGGCGAAGGGACCGCTGCCGCCCGTCACGCAGGCGGCGGAATTCGAAGCGATGGCGAACCGGCACCCGAAGCGTCGCATGAGCGATCTGTTCGGTGCGGCGTATCTGAAGCGCACGTTGGCCGTCGCGATGCTGTGGATCACGTGCGGCTTCATTCAGTATGGCCTGTCGACGTGGTTGCCCACGATCTACCGCACGGTCTATCACGCGCCGCTGCAACTGGCGTTGAACCTGGCGGTGGCAGCTTCCGTGCTCGGCGTGGTGGGATCGTTGACGTGCGCGCTGCTCGTCGACAAGGTGGGGCGCAAGCCGATCATCAATCTGTCATTCGTGGCGTGTGCGCTGTCGCTGCTGTTTGCAGGCGTTTTCCACGACTCTTCCGTGTATGTGGTGGCGGCGTGTTGTGCGTTGTCGCTCGGCTTTCTCGCGTGCGGCTTCATCACAGCTTATGTTTATACGCCGGAGCTGTATCCGACCAGCATCCGCGCGATGGGCTGCGGCGTGGGCGGCGCGTGGCTCAAAGTAGCGGCGATCTTCGCGCCGGCGATTGTGTCGAAGACGATGATCGGCGGCAATTTGCAGTTTGCGTTTTATATTCTCGCGGCGGTGCCCTTTCTGGCGGCGGTGGCGGTTCATTTCCTTGGCATTGAAACCAAGGGCAAGGTGCTCGAGCAGCTGGAGGCTTGAGGGCAGGGTTCCCAAGGCGGTGATGTGATGCGGTGATTGCGGGGACGAAAAAGCGCACTGGGAGGTGCGCTTTTTCGTTTTGTGGCGGCGTAGAAAAGCGAATCGATATCGCGACTCAAAATGCGTCGGAAAAGGCCTACAGGCGGCAGGAGAAGTACTACTTAAATAGAGACCGGTCTGATAGATATCCGTCTTACGCTTAGGTATCGTTTATCACTTGGTAGTGCTACTTAATATAAACAATAAGGATATCGATGATAAGTCTTCCACGGGAAGAACCCGCGCGTTTTTATGTGGCTGCCCGGCAAGGGCGGGGGCGGGTGCGGCAAATTGTGAGCGTGGGTGCAGTGACATATATGGCGATTCTGCCGATGACGGCGCATGCCGACGACATTACATACGGCTATGACGCGATAGGCCGCCTTACGTCGGTTTCGGTCGCGGGCGAAACTGCCTATTACGACTACGACGCGGCGGGCAACATATCGGCGATCCGCAGACAGATGGCGGTGTCCTCAACGCCTTCCGGTGCATTGAATTCTTCTGCGTTGGCAGATGCAGAAGTGTCTTCTTGATCCGTTGCTTTAGCGCAAACCTCGCGCTAGTCAGGCAATTCGCCCTCTTCCTCAGGAAATCCATGCAAGTCACCGATGCCATTGCAGCGCGTCGGGCGCTAATGCGTCCTTTCGCCGTATTTTTCTTGGTTCTTTTATCGGGCTTAGTGTCACCGCATGCCTATGCAGCAATAGATTGCGAAACAAAGTATGCCAATTCCGGCGCTTATCCGGCTGACCCGCAATGCCCGTTGAACGCCGCATCCGCCGATTTTGGCGGCATGGGTGGTTATGCGTGCGGAGATACTTCAGTAATTGCCGCTTACTGTAGCGGCCCGACTACCGGTACAACGTCCGAGCCGTCCTCTCCGGACGGGACTGCGACTGCCGACGGCGACGGTACTGACGGCGCTGACGATCAATCCGGCGGAGCCGACGGTTCAGGTGACTCAGCCGGTTCTGACGATTCCGGTAGTTCGGGCGATGCTAGCGATGCTACTGGTGCAGACAACTCTGCGGGTTCCGGCGGCTGCGGGGACGGAGGCGCGACGGCAGGGTGCGGCAGCAGTACGTCGGGCGCGGACCCCGTGAAACTCAACACCGGTCAGTTCCACCTTGTAGCCCATGATCTGCGCGTCAGCGACACTATCGCGCTGGATCTCGCACGCGTCTACCGTAGCAGCGCATACGACTCGTCAGGCAGACCGATGGCCGGCGCCTTCGGCATCGGGACGACGGTCAACTACGACGGCTACCTAACGGTGAGCGCTGCAGACAGCAACAATCTGCGGCAGCTCATCCAACTGTATCTACCGAGCGGAATCCGCATTTCGTTTACGCTTCGCGCCGGCACTACGTCGACGTGGGACGACCTGACGAGCCCTGGGAAGTACTTCCGCGCTACTATCACTGGCAGCGGCACGAAACTGCTGACGCTGCGCGACGGCCGCACCATGCAGTTCACCATGCTCGGCGGCCTGTACCGGTTGACACGGCTTCAAGATCGCAATGGCAACACGGTGACCATGGCGCGCGACAGTAAGACGGGCGCGCTAACTAAGCTGACGAGCCCCAACAGCAGGTCGCTCACGTTCACGTCGGTGATCGGTACGCGAGGTACCCCGCTCATTTCTGGCGTCACCGACGGGCTGAACCGCCATGTGAGTTACCAGTACGACGGTCTGGACCGCCTGACGCAGGTTACGGATGCGGCGGGCGGCCTCTGGGAATACAGCTGGGATGACAAGAGTCGACTTGTGGGCGTGACGGACCCCGAGGGCAACCAGCAGGTCATCAACACTTACGACGACAATGACCGCGTAGTGAGCCAGAGGCTCGCGGACGGCAGCACTTTCGCGATGGCCTATACCGCCGCAGGCGGGAAGATCACTCAGACGGAGGTGACGGACCGGCGTGGCAGCATCCGTCGTCTGGAATTCGATGCGAACGGTCGGGTGCAGCGTAATACCTATCCGGCGGGACATGACATTGCTCAGGTTCAGACGTACGGGTACGACACCACGGGTCGAATGACAAGTGCCACGGTCGGCGACCGTCAGTATGTGTTCGTCTACGACGCAAACGGCAACCGCGTCACCGATGCGGACCAGTACGGCACGCTCGTGACGCGGACCTTCGACGCCTACAGCCGGTTGCTCACGAAAGCGTCGGCAGGCGATCCTCAGCGCGGTGTCAGCACTGTCTACGCGTACGACTCGAAGGGAAATCTGCTATCGGCTACCGACCGGCTCGGCAATCGCACAGTCTTCACGAACGATAGCCAAGGTCGCCGTTTGACGGTCACTGACGCGCTGAAGGGTTTGACCAAATATGTCTGGACGGGCGCCGATCTTACGAGCGTGACAGACCCGCTGAACCGGACTACTCAGTTCACGACTGATGCCGTCGGTCGGGTGACCGCGGTACAAGACCCGCAGGGAAACAGGACACAGCGGACGCTGGACGCACTCGGTCGCACCGTCGACATCACGGACGCGCTCAATGGCGTTACACGTTTCACGTGGGACCGCAACGGTCATCTGCTGAGCCGGTCTGATCCCAAGGGCGTCACAACGCGATACACGTATAACTCAATTGGACGTCCTCAGACCAAGACAGATCCTTTGGGTAACAGCGAGAGATACGCGTGGAATAGTGCCGGGCAGATCGCGGCGGTGACCGACCGCAAGGGTCAGGTAACGACCTATATCTATGACGCAGCCGGTCGTACGGTACGGACCGATTTCCGAACGGCAGCGGCGGCTGCGCCTGTTCGAAGCTGGGTGTACGGCTGGGATAACAAGACTGGATACTTGAGCGGCACGCAGGACTTTTTCCCGACGGCTGACGGTCGCAACCAGAAAGAAGTCGATACGGTGTTTTACTACGATGCCGTAACGGGCAAGCTGATACGTACATTTGATTCTCCGACAATTCAAGGCATCTGGACATATCGCTATGCGCCTGACACGCGCGACGTCGCCGGCATCGACATGGACCGGGCAACCGTGAATTACAGCCGCGACGCCGAACATCGCGTGACGCAGATCCAGTATCAGGTGAATGACGAAGATGTGCGTACGTTCGGTTACTCGTATGACGCGCTCGGTCGACGAAGTCAAGAGACGTTTGCCAACGGAATTACTGCCATCTACGCGTGGGATGCTGCGAGCCAACTGACGGGTATCACTTACAAGCGGGCCGACGGCGGCTTCTTGGGGGATCTGACGTATGGGTATGACGCGGCCGGACGGCGTATCAAAGCCGGTGGCAGCCTCTCTAAAGTAAGTTTGCCGCAGGCGGTCAACGACGCGCAGTACAACGCGGCGAACCAGTTGACGCGTTGGGCGGGTAAGACATTCGCTTACGACCTTAACGGCAACGTCGTAAGCGACGCGATCAATCAGTACAACTGGAACGAACAAGGCCTGCTTAGCCGGATCAGCGGCGGCGTGATGGCGAGCTTTGCTTACGATATGTTCGGTCGCCGCAGGGATCGTACGGTCGACGGTCACCGTATGCAGACCACGTGGATCGGCGGTGAGATGAACTTCATGGTGCCGGACGGGGATTGGTCACAGCGCATCCGCGTGTTCTCGCCGTACCCGACGAGCGATGTCGATGAATTGACGTTCCGACGTATCGGAGATGATTCGAGTCAGGACAGGTACGTTCTGCGCGATGCAAATAACAATGTGATTGCGTTGACGGACGCTCAGCAGCAGAGCCAGACGGTGTATAGCTACGAGCCATATGGTGCGACGATGCAGACCGGTCTGGCTGACCCCAACACGCAGCAGTACACCGGGCGGGAGAATGATGGGACGGGGTTATATTACTACCGTAACCGGTATTACAGTCCGCAGACTGGCAGGTTCATCAGCGAGGATCCGATCGGTTGGGCGAGTGGGCAGACGAATGCGTATGCTTATGTGGGTGGCAATCCGCTTTCCTATAGCGATCCATTGGGATTAAGCCGCGGCACGCTCTGGACAGGCGGTCCTTCCGGCGGATTCGTGGTTCATCCACACAAGGGAGACATTGACTATTACGATGCCAGTGGAAATCTCTCTGCCCAGTATCACCGGAGTCACGGTGATGCGCCCCATGGGCATAACATCGGTCCGGGTTTTGATCGTAATGAACACGTGCCGCTGTGTCCGATTCCATAGGCAGTTTCAGTAATGGAGAAAAAATGGACGAAGTGAGTGGTTCTGCGTGGCCCGTTGTGAAAGACAATGAGCTTCTCCTGAAGGTCTTCGGGAGATACCCGTCGTTTCATGATGCGAGCGTGCTTTCCATTAGCATGGAGCGAGCGAAGCGGATGAGGAGACATGATCCGGCAACTGGGCCCGTCGATCCACGTCGGCTGGAGTTTGTCGATGTGATACTTGAAGTACTACACCGGGAGCATCGACCGGCGGCCGAGCGGATTGAGCGGTCGGATTACGCGGTTACGATCGCTCTCCTGGATGTGCGCAGTGCCAGTATTGATGTCAACGCCATGCTTGATGACAGCTTTGTTTCGGAAATCAGCTTGCGACATCAGCCTGACGGGTTACTTGCGTTTGATCTTGAGCCTAACATCGGACTCGACGTCCAACTCGTTTGTGCGGCGGCGGAAATCCGTTCCATCCGGCCTTATCGCGGCGCTGTGCTGCTTGAGCCCAATATCGTGGTGTTTCCATAGCAGGTGTGGAGTGGTGAAGTGACCAGAAGGGCCGCGTTCGCGGCCCTTCTGTATTTAAAGCGGCGTAATGACGAGTTTCTGGTGCTCGACGGTAATACGCACGCGCTGTCCGGGCTCGAAACCGGCGGTCTCGATCCATCGCCCGGAGAGCTTCATCCACGGAAAGGTGGCCGGCTCCTTGCGCAGATGAAAGGGCAGGCGTGCCGGTTTCTGATAGCGCCAGGATTGCTGGATGGTGACAGAGCGTTCGGTGACGGGTGGCGGTGGTGCTTTATGATTGGCGTCAGCCATGATCGACTCTCCTGATAAGAGTGGGTGGTGGTCAGCGGGCGGTGAGTGTTGGTAGCACTCATCGCCCGCGCTTCGTTTACGGCGTTACATCGCCTTCCTTACTGCTGTTGCGCCTGCGCGAGCACGGCTTCGAGCATCTGCGCGACGAACTGCTGCTTCGCTTTAGGTAGCTGCGCAATGGCTTCAATGTGCTTCTGCCATCTGGGCATGGGACCGCGTTTGCGAGGTGAGCTAACCGGTATTACAGTCCGCAGACTGGCAGGTTCATCAGCGAGGATCCGATTGGCTGGGCGAGCGGGCAGACGAATGCGTATGCTTATGTCGGTGGCAATCCCGTATCAAGGGCCGACCCATTCGGGCTTGGGCCTTGGGATCAGAAGTATGGCTTGCCGAATACTTATTGGAGGTGGCTTCACCGGCAGGATGGCGGTTCGTTGATCAAAGAGCTTAAAGATCCGCAGACCGGACAACTCCCCAGGGATACTGCGTTGGAGTACTACAAGATCTATCTTTTAGAAACTGGACAATGTGGGTGACAGCTCAGGATTTGTAAGGTGATGAATTTATGCCCGGTTGCATTCTTTGTGGATTTGGTGCGGAGTTTGAAGTGGACAGCTTCTTGGCGTCCTCGCCGTGGTCAGGCGTAGCCGAAACATTTCGACGAGGAGCGACCGGAAATGCATATCGCCCAACTCGGGAGTACTCGTCGCTTCAGATCGCCGTGTCTCCCATTGACGAAGATTTTCTCGAGCCCCAAGTCAATGCGGCGCTTGCTTTCTTGCGAACGTATGACGCCGAGGTGAGGCGTCTGGTCACGTTTCCAGGCGTGGACGCAGTAGAGTTTCGCCTCGGCCTCTTCTGGCTGCCCGATACGGCTATTTACCCGATTTCTCTCACGCCATCGTTTCTCAAGGCAGTTGGCGACGTTGGCGCGAGCGTTGACATATATGTTTATGCAAGCGACGGTGAAAGCGAGGTTTAAACGTTGCCATTGGCAAAGGTATAGCTGGGAGCTCACGGACGAGCCGCAGTGAGCGACAACGCGGCGAGCCGGTTTTGGCGTAGGACAAGGCACGGAGTGGTGGCGTGACATAAAGGGCCGCGCGAGCGGCTCTTTCGATTCAAAGTGGTGTAGTGATGAGTCGCCGGTTCCCGACGGTGTTGCGCGCGCGCTCAATCTTCGGAACCAGCGCTCAGAACCCATTCCGTCGCCCAACGCCACTCACGCCCCACTTCACACCTGCTTCCGATAAACCACAAACCCCGACTTATCCGCCACCGTGTCATACAAGCGCATCGCAGTGTGGTTCGTCTCATGCGTTTGCCAGTACACGCGTTGCGAGCCGTCCGCTTTCGCGCGCGCATATACGGCTTCGATCAACGCGCGGCCCACGCCTTTGCCGCGCTCCGCCTCCAGCGTGTAAAGATCTTGTAGATAGCAGATCGGTCCCGCGAGCGTCGTATGACGGTGATAGAGAAAGTGCACGATGCCGACTAACTGATCGCCGCGTTCGGCGACCATCGCGTGCATCGGTTCATAAACGTCGAAGAAGCGGCCCCAGGTAAGCTGAGTGATTTCGCGCGGCAATGCGGTTTCGCCGGAGCGGCCATAAAACGCGTTGTAGGCATCCCATAGCGGCAGCCATGCGTCGAAATCCTGTTGTTTGACGGGGCGGATGTGAATCGTGTCGGACATGCGCGGCTCCTTGTTATGTCGGCAGGCAAACCGTCAGCATAAGAAAATCGGGCCGCTATTGTTAGCTCCAGCGCGCGGCCCTAATTTGGAGCCATGCTTTCGTCGGGCCGTCGATGCAAGCGTGCTTACACCGTCTCGGCTCTGAGCCACTGGACAAGCGCGCTGTCGTCGCCGGTTTCGAGCGCATGCGCGACGCGCTGCCCGACAGCGGCGCCGAACTTGTAGCCGTGCCCTGAACATGCCGACACCACGAGCGTCTTGCCGATCCGCTTCGAAAAGAACCGCTGATCCGCCGTGAAAGTGTACGCGCACGTTTTCACCTCGGTTACCGCGTATTCGTCAATGCGGCTCAACGGCGGCGCAAAGAGCCGCCGCAACCGGTCGCCTTCGCCGGGCATGGCGACGCGGTCGGTTTCCGCATCCGCCACTGCTCGCTTTAACACGCCCGCCCCGAACTTGAGACCGACGCCGTCGATGGGCGGCAACACGTAGCCGTCACTCGAACCGCCAATATCGACGATTGCCGGCGCGTTCGACCATGTGTGCTCGAGATCCGCAGGCGGCGTCAGATAAGCCACGGTGTTGCGATAAATGGTGAGATGGTCGGCCAGTGACGGAAAGAGCCGCAGCGTCCACGCGCCCGTCGTCACCACGAGCCTGTCCGCGTGGATCGTCGTGCCGTCTTCGGTGTGAATGCTCGCCGCTTGGGGATCGATTGCAACTGCTTTCGCATGCAGGCGAACGTCGACGCCGCGCATGCGCAGCCACGCTTTCAGATCGTGCGCAATGCGCTCGCTGAAGAGCGCGCCTCCTTCGCGATCGAGATACGCGTACCGGAACGTGGCGGCGTCGAGAAACGGATAACGCTCGGCGGCTTCTCGCGGATCGAGCCGTTCGTAGTCGAAACCCATGCGCTCGAGGCCAAGGCGAAACTGCTCGGCGCCGTCGCCCGCAAACTGCGAAATGCCGAGCACACCGCAGTTCGCGTAATGCGACACGCCGAGATCGTCCCACAGCCTGTCCCAACTATCGAACGCTTCGGCGATGGTCTGTGCATAGCCGTCGGCGTCGCCATATGCACGGCGAATCATGCGATGCCGGTCGCCCGACGCCGCGAGCGGATTCGGGATCGACCCCTGCTCGATTAGCGTGACGTCATGCCCTGCTTTGGTGAGCGACCACGCCGTGCTCAGTCCGGCGATTCCCGCGCCAACGATTGCCACACGCATGCCCATTCCCCGATCGGTTGAACGGGGTCCAGTCTAGCAGCGGGAAAAAATAAGCGGTGTATTGCGAAAAGCGGCGAAGAGCGGCGCGCGTGTCCGTTCAATCAACCGACGAATGGCACGCGCCTTAAAATGGTGGTCGCCCCGCGCCGCAATGCCGGCGGGGCAACAATGGGGACAAGGGCGGGCTCAATGCTTGCGACGCGAGCCGTCGCGAAGCTGGTCGCGCACTTTTCTGGCCGCAAAAAGCGGCACGTAATCGAATACCCGCGCTTGATGCCGATAGTCGGCGAGGATGTCCTGATACATCTGCGAGACGGTTTCCGCGGGCGTATTGGTTTCCTCAGCGATGCTTCTGACCACTTCGTCTACATTCGGTTCGGGTTGCGACATGGAATGTCTCCAGTTAAGCGGCGGTGGGATACGCGAGTGTGGCCAAACACAGGGCTTTTATTAGAGGATGCGATGCCCGCCGATGCCAATTGAATCGGTCTATCGCGTGTTGCACGCCACAGAGATTTTTTTCTTGCCTCGCGAATTTCGCCGCCTTAGCGCAGACTCGCCGGCCGCCAGCGTGAAATAAACCGAAACACATCATTGAGCGCGTCATGGAATAAAACGGCACACTCAGCAGTTCTTGTCCGTGAATGGCGCACCGCTGAAAACCGCCATGACAAACACTTTGCAACGACTTCCTCGCCGAGCGCACGACTGATGAACACGCAAGCCGAACCCCTCGCCAAACACACTGACTTATCCGCGCCCTCGCGCTATACGCGCATGGCGATGGCGCTGCACTGGCTCATCGCGCTGCTGATCATCGGCAATGTCGCGCTTGGCCTGTCCGCCGACTCGCTGCCCGACGGCTGGGTGCGCCCCGTGATCGACACGCACAAGTCCATCGGCATCACCGTGCTCGGCCTCGCGCTGCTGCGCATTGTATGGCGCGTTTCGCACACGCCGCCGCCGTTGCCGCGCGAGTTTCCGTCGTGGGAAAAGTTGGCCGCGCATGCTGCGCACTTCATGCTCTATCTGCTGATGATCGCGCTGCCGCTTTCGGGCTGGCTGCACGACTCGGCATGGAAGGACGCGGCCACGCATCCCATGCGGCTTTTCGATCTGTTCACGTGGCCGCGTATCGGCTACGTCATGAATCTTGACCCCGCGTTGAAGGAGACGCTGCATGACCGCTTCGGCGTATTGCATACGTGGCTCGGCTATGCACTGTACGCATTGCTCGCCATGCATGTCGGCGGCGCGCTGAAGCACGAGTGGATCGATCGCAAGTCGGTTCTGAAACGCATGGTGCCGTGAGCGCCGTGTCGTTCATCGTTTGAAACCGCAGCCAAGACGGGCCATCTGCCATTTTGAAAAAGACCCTGGAACAGGCGTTCGCGCTTGCATCGCCTCGCATCGTGCCGCGCGGCACGACATTGTCGAGCACGCTGATTCACGCGGCGGTCGTCGCTGCATGGCTATTGCTGTTCGCGCGTGCTTTCTTTTTGCACGGCGTAGTGGCGTGGTCGACCGGGATTGCCTACGTCGTCTATGACACGTTGCTGCTCGCGTTCGTCACGTGGAAAACCTTACCGCTGATGCGCCGTGCGCCGCCGCTCGATCCCGACTACGATCGGCGCAATTTGCCCAGCATGGGCGTGGTCGTGGCGTCGCATAACGAAGCGGCGGTGCTGCCGGTCACGCTCGCGGCGCTGCTTCGGCAGGCGCACGGTCCCGCGCAAATCGTGATTGCCGACGACGGCTCCACGGATCACACGCATGCGCTGCTCACGGAGCGCTTCGGCCTCACCGCGCCGGCCGAGGGAAAGCTCAGCGCGCCCAGCGCGCTTCATCCGAATCTGTTCTGGCTGCGCATGCCGCACGGCGGCAAGGCGCGCACGCTGAACGCCGCCATTACGCTGATGAACACCGACACCGTCATGACCGTCGACGCCGACACGCTTCTCGACGACGACGCCACTTACGCCATGCGCGCCGCTTTCGCAAGCAGCCCCAAGCTGGTGGCCGCGGCCGGCATTCTGGTGCCGGTGTGCGGCAAGTCGGCGTCGGGGCGCGTGCTGCAGTGGTTTCAGACGTACGAGTACATGCGCAACTTCATCGCGCGCTTTGCATGGATGCGCGCCGACAGCCTGCTGCTCGTCTCGGGCGCCTTTGCTTCGTTCAGGCGCGAGGCGCTCCTGGACGTCGGCGGTTTCGATCCGCAGTGTCTCGTCGAGGACTACGAGCTGATTCACCGGCTGCGCCGCTATTCCGTCGACCGCGGCCTCGGCTGGGACGTGCGCGTGGTCGGCAACGCGCACGCGCACACGGACGCGCCGGACACCCTCGGCGGTTTCCTGCGCCAGCGCCGGCGCTGGTTTGCGGGCTTCCTGCAAACGCAGTACTGGAATCGCGACATGACGGGCAATCCGCGTTATGGAACGCTCGGCATGCTGATGCTGCCTGTGAAGGCGCTCGACACCATGCAGCCTATCTACGGCCTGACCGCGTTCGCACTGCTGCTCGCTTTTCTGCTCGGCGGCCACGGCGCGATCGTCGTCTCGATCTTCGGCGTGATCGGCCTCAAGACGGCAATCGACCTCGCCTTCTATCTATGGAGCATTCATCTTTACCGACGCTGGACCGGCCGGGGCACCGGCGCCACCATCGGGATGGCGATGCTGGCGGCGTTGGCCGAGCCGTTCACGTTCCAGCTGTTGCGGCACGCAGGCGCCGCGCTCGGCTGGCTGCACTTCCTGCGCGGCGGGCGTTCCTGGGGCGTGCAGCGCCGCACCGGTCTCGTGAGCCGCGACGAGGCGTAGCCCCGAAGCCCCGAAGCCCGAAGCCCGAAGCCCTCCAAACAACGCCTCGCGCCACCGCCCTGTCCCCCAGCCCAGCCGGCGCGGCGCTCTGGCCCCGTCGGACCCATGCTCTGCCCGGTTCGAGTAGACTGACGACGATAACGGCCGCGACACGCGGCCGCCTACTCTATCCGCACGTGCACGGAGGCTCCACACTATGCATGCTGTTCCCCCGCTCGAACAAAACACCGTCGAGGCGTCGCCAACGCATGCGGCATCGCCGAAAACCGCTCCCACGCAGGGCCACGCGGCCAACGACGCGCCGGTCCGCGACTTGCGCCGCGTCGGCATTCATCCCGACTACTGGTATCCGCTCGCGTGGTCGCATGAGGTGAAGCGCGGAAAGACGCACGGGGTGACGTTCGCTGGCGATCCCATCGTGCTCGCGCGTACGGAATCCGGCAAAGTGTTCGCGCTCGAAGACCGCTGCGCGCATCGGCAGGTGCCGTTGCATCAGGGTGTCGTCGACGGTGAGTCGATTCGTTGCGGCTACCACGGCTGGACTTACGACTGCTCGGGCAAATGCATCGACGTGCCGTACCTCGGGCGCGAGCGTTTGCCGAACGGCGTGCGCTCTTACCCGTGCCGTGAAGTGGAAGGACTGATCTTCGTGTTTCCCGGCGATCCAGCCATGGCCGAGGTTCGTCCGCTGCCCCGGCTCGGCTCCGTCTCGGACAAGAAGTACAAGACGCGGCGCTTCGGCCGTCCGGTGAATTGCCACTATTCGTTCATGCACGAGAATCTGATGGACATGAACCATCAGTTTCTGCACCGCCGCCAGATGGGGCAGATGCGCGCGCGTTCGCTCGGGCGGCGGCACGGCGAAGGCTGGGTCGAGGTCGACTACACGTTCGCGCGCATGGCGGGCCAGCAGCCCGTCGGCGAGGCGATCGTGTTCGGTCAGAGCCGCAAGAGCGGCGGCGACAACGACAAGGACGTGATGACGATCCGCACCGAATATCCGTATCAGACGCTGCAGATCCGCACGTCGGAAAACACACTGGTGATGGATTTGTGGATCGTCTATGTGCCGCTCGACCGTGAGCAGCGCACGAACCGCACGTTCGGACTGCTGTCGATCCGCAAGCCGGGCATTCCCGGCGCACTGAATCTCGCGTGGCCGCTGCTCGTATGGTTCACCGAGCGCATCTTCAAGGAAGACCGCGAAATCGTCGAGGCCGAGCAACGCGCGCACGATTCGCAGGGCGCGGACTGGAACCACGAGGTGTTTCCGGTCATCAACGAATTGCGCGCGCTGCTGCGCGAATGCGGGGCGCCGGACCAGATCGTCGGCGCTGGCACGGGGCACACGGAAGTGATCCGCTTCTGGGACTCGCGTCACGGCAGCCCGTTGGCGAAGACCTGAGCGTCACATGCACGGGCAGCTTTGCGCCTCGCCAGGAATTAATTCATCTCTGCCCCGCGAGTAATACGGCCCGGTCGGACAGCGATAATGGGAACCGGGCGGCAACGCCTGGCCCACTGATGCAGGCGGGTTTGCGCAAATCGGCATGCGCGGCGGCGCGACCCGTGTACCATTTCGCTTTTTTCGATTTCTGAAGACCGTCCCGTGACCACGCAACCGCTCCCCACCGCATCGCGCAAATCCCTCACTCTGCTGCAAATGCTCGGCCTGATCGGCGGCGCCGCTCTGATCGCTGCTATCGTGCTGAATCTGCTGGTTTAACGCCGTCATGTACAGGAAGGGCGTCGCTGTAGAACTGCAGTTTTCCCCCGAACGGCTCAACGACGGCGCAGGCGATCCCTACTGGATCGACCTGACGCATGACGAGGCGCAGCGCCTGCTGGAAAGCCTGCAGACACGCCTCGCCGGCAATGGCCATGGCGAGGGCACGCAGGCGCCGCTCGTCGTGAGCCTCGACGAAACGCCGGCCGCGCCGCAAACGCACGGCGCGCCGGAATCGCCGGATTCGCCGGCCGCGAACAATGCTTCGCCCGACGACTTCAAGCAATGGGTCTGTGTGATCTGCGGCTGGATCTACGACGAAGCCGCCGGTCTGCCCGAGGAGGGCATTGCGCCGGGCACGCGCTGGGCCGACGTTCCCGCCGACTGGCGCTGCCCGCTCTGCGACGTGGGCAAGGAAGACTTCGCGCTGGTTGAGTTCTAGAGTTCCAGGCGCCGGCCTGTGTCGTTTCAGCGCGCCCGCACGGTGCGCGTGTACGAGGCGATCATCGTCGCGAGTTCTTGCGCAGCAGGTGTGAGCGGAATGGCGGCGCGCTGCAGCAAGCAGACCGTCTGCTCGATCGCGCGCTCGCGAACCTCGATGGTGCTGAGCGCACCGGCAAACGGACCCTGCCTCGCGACAATCGACGACTCCAGCGACAGGCAATCCGTCGCGCCCACCAGATGCAGCGTCTCGTATAAACCTTCCACGGTCGCGACGATCTTCGGCGGCGCCAAGCCGTGGCTTTCGAACAGGTGATTCAGGCGATTGACGTGCGGGTCGTCGGTCAGATTCGGCGAGCGCGTGGCGATCCATGTGCAATCGGCCAGCTCGGCCAACGAGCGCGCCGGTGCCTTCGGATGACCCTTGCGGCACACGATCACCGGGTCCGACGCGTAAAGCGGCACGACGGACAGATCCGCCGTATCCGTGTGCTTGGAGACGAGTGCGGCCGCGAAGTCCAGCGTGCCTTCACGAATCCACGAAATCATCATGCGCGAGGTGCCGGTGCGCAGATGCAGCGCCACGCGTTCGAAGCGCGTGCGAAAGTCCATCAGCACATGCGCCAACGCATCGACCAGCGGTTCGGTCGTCATGCCGAAGGTGACTTCGCCCACATAGTCGCCGCGCAACTGCTGCACTTCCTGCTCGGCGCGCTCGCATTCGCCGATAATCGCGCCCGCCCGCTGCAGCAGACGTTGACCGAGCGCGGTCAGCGCAATGCCGCGGTTGGTGCGGATAAAGAGCGTCGCGCCCAATATCGATTCCAGGTTCTGCACCTGCTGCGTGATGCCGCTCTGTGCGACGCCGAGCGCGCGCGAGGCCGCGCGCAGGCTGCCATGCTCGGCGACTGCCTTGAAGGCGCGCAACTGGGAGATCGTGAGCGCCATGTGAGCGTCCGTGTGGTGATCGGGGCCATGCGCGCGTGCGTGCCGCGTCGCGTGCCGGCGTGATCGGCAAAAGCGATCATGATAGTCCGAAGCGGACTTTTGTGAAGCGCCGCGGCGGCATACGATGGCCTCGCCGTGTTCCGCCCACCTCCAGACCACTTCCGCTCCCATGAAACTTCCGCTGATGATGCTGAGCGCCGCGCTGATTTTCAGCAACGGCGTGCTGGCCGCCGAAACCGACACGCTGCGCCTCGGCATCGACCCGAGCTACCCGCCCATGGATTCCAAGGCGCCCGACGGCAGCCTCAAGGGATTCGACGTCGATCTCGGCAATGAGATCTGCCGCCGCATTCACGCGCGCTGCCAATGGGTCGAGCTCGAATTTTCGGGGATGATTCCCGCGTTGCAGGCGCGCAAGATCGACGCGATTCTTTCGTCGATGGCGATCACGCAAAAGCGCGAGCAGCAGATTCTGTTCACGTCGAAGCTCTTCCAGTTCAAATCGCGGCTGATCGCGCGGCAAGGCTCGCCGCTCGCCGGCGGCCTTCAGGCGCTTGCCGGCAAACAGATCGGCGTGCAATCGGGCACGCAGTTCGAAGGCTATGCACTGAAGAACTGGGCGCCGCTCGGCGCGCATGTCGTCGCGTACAAGAGCCAGGACGAGGTCTTCGCCGACCTGCAGAATGGACGGCTCGACGGCGCGCTGCTCGGCTCGGTGGAAGCGGACTTCGGCTTCCTGCGCACGCCGGCCGGCCGTGGCTTTACGTTTGTGGGCGACCCGCTTTCAATGGGCGACCGCGGCACCGGCATCGGTTTGCGCAAGGACGAGACGGCCGTGCAGGCGTCGATGAATGCGGCGATTGCCGCCATGCTGAAAGACGGCACATACGCGCAGATCGCGAAAAAGTACTTCGACTTCGATCCCTACGGCAATTGATGCGCGCGCGTATTGCTTCTCCGCTGTTTAACTCCAGGCTCTCCTTATGAACAGGCAATCGCATCCGCTTCTTTCGCCCGCTGTCGGCACCCATCGCGAAGTCGTCTCCTTCCATTTCGGCGCGGCGAGCCGCGGGGAAAAGATCTATATTCAGGCGTCGCTGCATGCCGACGAAACGCCCGCCATGCTGACGACGGTGCTATTGAAGCGTCGTCTGCTCGAACTCGAAAAACAGGGCGCGCTGAATGCGCAGATCGTGCTCGTGCCGGTTGCGAACCCCGTCGGCCTCGGGCAAACCGTGCTCGGACAGTTTGTCGGCCGCTTCGATCTTGCGAGCGGCAAGAATTTCAACCGGCATTTCCTGCGGTTTCCGACACTTGTCGCCAACGCGCGTGAGGCACTAGGTTCGGACGCGGCGGAAAACGTGCGGATCGTGCGCCGGCTCATTGCCGATGAACTGGCCGCGCAAAAGCCGCTGACGGAATTCGAATCGCTGCAATTGTCGCTGCTGAAGCTTTCGTTCGATGCCGACGTCGTGATCGATCTGCATTGTTCGCTCGAAGCCGCGATGCATCTCTACACGAGCGAGGCAGCATGGCCGCAGTTCGAACCGTTTGCGCGCTATCTCGGCGCACAGGCGTCGCTGCTCGCGACGAACTCGGGCGGCGAGGCATTCGACGAAACGCACAGCCTGCTGTGGTGGCAGTTGCAACAGGCGCTGCCCGCGAGCAAGCCGGTGCCGAACGGCGCCATTGCCGTGACGGTGGAATGCCGCGGCCAGCGCGACGTTTCGTATGAAACGGCCCAGCAGGATGCCGACGCGATCGTCGATTATCTGGTGTGGCGCAAAGCCATTGCGCTCGAAGCGAAGCCGCTGCCGCCGCTATTGACGCCCGCTACGCCGCTTGCCGGCAGCGAGCAGTTCTACGCGCCGGTGAGCGGCATTCTCGTGCATCGCGCGAAAATCGGCGACACGATCCACGCCGGCCAGCCGCTGTTCGATATCGTCGATCCGTTGACCGATGAGACCACCACGCTCACGAGCAACACCGAAGGCGTGCTCTACATGCGTCGTGCGATTCGCTTCGTGACGGCCGGCGCGCCGCTGGGTCGGGTGACGGGAACGCGCGCCTTCCGTACGGGAGTTTTGTTGGGCGCGTGATGTCAAGCCGCATGCGAACCATGCCTGCAACAGAGGCTGCGGCAGGACGCGCCGACATTGCGCGCGTCAACCGGAGCCTCACCCGCTACGCGTCAGTTCGCCACGTCAGTTCACCACCAGCACCGGCGCAATAGCAGCCGGGTCGCTGATGCTCGGGCGGCCGTTTTCGACGTGACCCGCCACGCGACGCGAGAAGCTGTCGTCGTCGTTGCTCGTCACCGTCAGGTCGTACCAGTGATGGCTCGACGCCAGCACCCATACCTCCTCGATATGCGCGCCCGCCGGCACGATCACCGGGCGCGGGCGGCCGCCATACGCGTTGTCGGTCACCGTCAAGCGCGCGAGGCCGCCACCCTTGTTGCTGAACTTGAGGAACACGTTGCCGTTCGCGACGTCGTATTGCACCTTCACTTCGGGCTGCGGCGCTTTGTCGTGGTGATGGCCGCCGTCAAGCTGCGCGGCCTGCGCCGCAGGTTGCGTCGCTGCCTGCGTGTTGCCCGCGAATTTGCGCACAAAGCCGTTCGGCCCGAAGACTTCGAACGCGTACACGCCGTTGGTCGCCGTCAGATCGAACGATTCGCCGAGCGACTTGCCTGCTTCCACGGTATAGCGCCACGGACCGTCCGTGCGATTTGTCGAGTACACGTAGAAGTGCGCGCCCTGGTCGCCGGTATTGGCGAACGAGATCTCGAGCGTGTTCTGCTTCGGGTTCGCGTGGCCGTTCACGTGCAACTCATACGGCAACGCACGGGCGAAACGAATGCCGCTTTCCTGCGGATCGATTGCGCCGGGCGTCGCGGGCACCGTCGGCTTGGGCTGCGTCGCGCACTGGTTGTCGGCCATGCTCTTGTAGTTGCTCGTGTCCGGCAGCGGCGGGATGCGCGAATCCGGCGTGCGGAAATCGAACGCCGTGGTGAGATCGCCGCACACGGCGCGACGCCAGGCGGTGATGTTCGGCTCATACACGCCAAAGCGCGTTTCGATGAAGCGGATCACCGACGTGTGGTCGAACACCTGCGAGCACACGAAGCCGCCCTTCGTCCACGGCGAGACGATGGTCATCGGCACGCGCGGGCCGAGGCCGTAGGGCAGGCCGTCGGCGGTATAGCTGCCGCCGCGCCCCGGATTGACCACGTTGTGAATTTCGCCTTCCGTGCTGACCGTCGACTTGCCTTGCGCAGCCGTGGTGGCCGGCTGCGGCGGCACCATGTGATCGAAGAAGCCGTCGTTCTCATCGTACATGATGAAGAGCACGGTCTTGCTCCACACCTCGGGGTTCGAGGTCAACGCGTCGAGAATCTGCGACGTATATTCGGCGCCGTACGCGGGCGTGTATTGCGGATGCTCGGAGTACGCGGCGGGCGGGCACAGCCAGGACACCTGCGGCAGCCTGTTCGCGAGCACGTCGGCCTTCAGGTCGTCGATGGTGCGCACAGTTTGCGCGCGCTCATACAACGGCGAGCCGGGCTGCGCGTTAATGAAGTTGCTGAAGTTTTGCAGGATGTTCGTGCCGTAGTTGCCATTCAACGGATCGGCGCCGGTCAAACCTTGCTGGTAAATCTGCCACGAAATGCCGGCAGCCTGCAGGCGCTCGGGGTACGTGGTCCATGACAGCAACTGATAGTTCGGCGGGCCGTCGCCGTCCACCCAATCGTTGTTGTCGAGCAGCGGCCCGCCGAACTTGCCGGTCGGGTCCACGGTGCCGGTCATCAGATACGAGCGATTCGGGTGCGTCGGTCCCGGCAGCGAGCAGAAATACGCATCGCAGATCGTGAAGGCGTCGGCGAGCGCGTAGTGGAACGGAATGTCGCTGCGCAGGTGATAGCCCATCGTCATGTCGGTCTTGGTGGCCGGCCACTGATCGTAGCGGCCGCCGTCGATAGCGGCATGCGTCTTGTACCAGCTGTGGTCCAGGTCGCCCACACATTGCGCGCTGGTGGTCGACGTATTCAGATGGAACGGCAGCACCGGCTTGGTGGGGTCTGCCTTCGACGGTTGATACCACACCGGCTTGCCGTTCGGCAGCGGGATCGGGAAGCGGTCGTTGTAGCCACGCACGCCGCGCAGATGGCCGAAGTAGTGGTCGAACGAGCGGTTCTCCTGCATGAACACGACAATGTGCTCGACGTCGCGAATGGTGCCCGTGCGCGAAAACGCGGGAACGGCCAGCGCATTGCGAATCGACTCGGGCAGCGCGGTCAGCGCGGCGGCAGCGCCGGCGGATGAAGCCACGGTCTGCAGGAAACGGCGACGGCTATTTGATGTCATGGAATATCACCTTCTGCGGGGGAGAGAATAGCGCGCCTCGCGCGCCGGTGGAATCGGTCAGTTGCTGTCCGCGCCGTCGCCCGGTGCATAGCGCATGACGGGCGGCACTTGCCGGCTGTCGGCGGCGAGCGTGGCTTGCATGTTCTGGGCGATCGCGTCGGACGCGAGAGCGGGGTTCGCGGCGAGCGTGGACGCGGCGTCGGGCATGGCTGCGGCAGGCAGCGCAGCAGGCGATGCCCCGCCCGGTACCGGTGCACCGCTTGCGCCTGCATTCGCCGATAAAGAGGAAGACGAAGAAGCATTCGCGGATGCGGCGTCATCCGCGCCGCAGCCGTTGAGCGCGAACGTTGCGAGCGCAACGAAGAGGGCGACGACGAAGCGTTGATCTCTACTCATGTCTCACATCCGGTTTTGTGAAAGCGGATGCAGTCTCCAACCCTTTCAAGAAATAATTGTGAAACGTTTGCGAGTGGAAAAAATGACTCGCACTTGTGAGTTCTTCGAAAGGAATGGGAAAGTGATAAGTAGGAGAATGGACACGGCAGCGCCTTCTTCCGCACGATTGCTCACGCCATGACACGCATTGAACGACCTTTCGACATGACGCGTCTCGAAGACGAATGGCTCGAGGCCGACGGCTTTGGCGGCTTTGCTTCGGGAACCGTGGGCACGTTGCGCACGCGCCGCTATCACGCGTTGCTGCTCACGGCCACGCGCGCGCCGGGCGGACGCGTGGTGCTGATCAACGGCGTCGAAGCATGGCTCGAAGGGAACGGTGAGCGTTATCCGCTCAGCATGCAGCGCTATATGCCCGACGTCCTGTACCCGGATGCCACGGCGAACCTCGTCGAATTCACCACCGAACCGTGGCCGACCTGGCGTTTCGAGTTCAATGCGCAGACGCTGATTACGGCGGAAGTGTTCGTCAGCAAGGCAACGTGCGAAACGGTATTGCGCTGGCGGTGGCAATGCCCGCAAGGGCGATCGCAAAGCGACGCGCTCACGTTGAAAGTCAGGCCTTTGCTCTCGGGCCGCGACTATCACGCGCTGCATCACGAGAACGCGGCGTTCAATTTCGCCGCACAAATCACCGACGACGCGAGCGGCGCGAGCTGGCAACCCTACGGCGACCTGCCGCGTATTCATGCGGCGAGCAACGGCACTTACACGCAGGCGCCGGACTGGTACCGCAACTTCTGCTACGTTCGCGAGCGCGAGCGCGGCCTGGATTACACCGAAGACCTCGCGACGCCGGGCGTATTCAGCTTCGATCTGGCAGGAGCAGAAGCGCACGCGCTGATGATCCTGAGCGCATCGAACGAGGCGCCTGCAAACTCTAAAGCCGCAGCAACGCGTCGCGCAGGCGACCTGGAAGAACTCGAACAGCGGCGCCGCCATGCACTCGGCTCGCGCCTGCAACGTTCCGCCGATGCCTACGTCGTGCAGCGCAACGAGGGCCGCACGCTCCTCGCGGGTTTTCCATGGTTCACGGATTGGGGCCGCGATACCTTCATCGCCATGCGCGGTTTGCTCATCGCCTCGGGCCACCTGGACGCCGCGGAGGCGATTCTGCTCGAATGGTCCGGCACTTTATCCGAGGGCATGCTGCCCAACCGGTTTCCCGATTACGGCGACGCGCCTGAATACAACTCGGTGGATGCGTCGCTGTGGTTCATCGTCGCCGTGCACGACTATCTGGCAACGCATCACGCGGGTGCCGCAACGACAGCGCGCCTGCACGCCGCCGCCGAAGCGATCCTCGCCGGCTATACGCAAGGCACGCGCTTTAACATCAAGGCCTGCGCGCAAGACGGTTTGCTGTGCGCGGGCGTGCCCGGCGTGCAGCTCACGTGGATGGACGCCAGGGTCGGCGATTGGGTCGTCACGCCGCGCATCGGCAAGCCGGTGGAAGTAGAGGCGCTCTGGATCAACGCGTTGCGCATTGCAGCAACGTGGAACGGCGCGTGGCAAGAACCGGCCGCGCGAGCGATGCAAGCGTTTCATGAACGTTTCGTCGATCCGTCGACGGGGGCGCTGTTCGACAACGTCGACGTCGATCACGTAGCTGGCACCGTGGACCGGTCGATTCGTCCGAACCAGATTTTCGCGGTGGGCGGCCTGCCGTTTGCCTTGCTAGAAGGCGCGGCGGCGCGCGCCGTGGTCGACCAGGTGGAAGCGCAACTGCTGACGCCGCTCGGCTTGCGCACACTCGCGCCGTCGGATCCCGCCTATCGCGGACGCTACAGCGGCGCCCCCTTTGAACGCGATGGCGCCTATCATCAGGGAACGGCGTGGCCGTGGCTGCTCGGTCCGTTCGTCGAAGCCTGGCTGCGCGTGCACGGCAACACGCGCGACGCTTGCCGGCAGGCGCGCACGCGTTTCCTCGCGCCGCTGTATGCGCATCTGGATCACGCCGGGCTCGATCATATTTCCGAAATCGCCGACGGCGATGCGCCGCACGCGCCCGCCGGCACGCCGTTTCAGGCGTGGTCGCTCGGCGAGCTGCTGCGCCTCGACTACCTGCTTGCAGGGTTGGATCGCAACGCCGCGTAAACCGCGCTACGATGTGTGTCCCACCGCCAAGCCCGACGCAAGGAAGCTGTCATGCCACCGCTGCGCGCTGCGAATCTGTTCGCCACTACTGAAGGTTCACGTCTGCATTCGGCGGATTGTGCCCATTGGCAGCGCTGGGGACCGTACCTCAGCGAGCGTCAATGGGGCACGGTGCGCGAGGATTACAGCGCGGACGGCACCGCCTGGGAGTACTTCCCGCACGACCATGCGCGCAGCCGCGCCTACCGCTGGGGCGAAGACGGCATAGCCGGTTTCGGCGACGACACGCTGAGCTGGTGCGTGTCGCTCGCGCTGTGGAATCGCAAGGATCCGATCCTGAAGGAGCGGCTCTTTGGTCTCACGAATGCGCAGGGCAATCACGGCGAGGACGTGAAGGAGCTGTACTTTTATCTCGACGGCACGCCGACGCATTCGTACATGCGCATGCTTTACAAGTACCCGCACGCCGCTTATCCGTATCAGGATCTGATCGAGGAAAACGCGCGGCGCGGCGGCGACATGCCGGAGTACGAAATTCTCGACACCGGTGTATTCGACGATCTACGCTATTTCGACGTGCAGGTGGAATACGCCAAGCACGCGCCCGACGACATCGTGATGCGCGTGACAATCGACAATCGCGCGGACGAGCCGGCCTCGCTCGACGTGCTGCCGCAGATCTGGGCGCGCAATTCCTGGTCGTGGAAGGAGAACCCGGACAAACCGTCGCTCGTCGCAGGCATCGACCACAACGGCCGCGCGCAGTTGATCGGGCATCAGCACGGACACGAGCCGATTGTCGTCACGGCCTGGTCGAACGACGCGCCGCATGTCACCTGGCTCTTCTGCGAGAACGACACGAATGTGAAGCGCCTCTTCAATACAGAGGCGCCCGGGCCGTTCAAAGACGGCTTCAACGACTACCTCGTGCATGGCGATCAGCAAGCGGTGCGGCGTGATCGCGGCACGAAGGCCGGTGCGCATGCGCCGATCGAACTGGGTCCGCATGGGCGCGCGGTGGTGTATCTGCGCTGGCGTCCGGAGGCGACACCCGACGAAGTGCCGCTCGACGCCGACGCGCTGTTTGCAAAACGTATCGCGGAGGCAGACGAGTTCTACGGCGCGCTGCAACGCGACATGGACGACCCGGACGCGCGACTCGTGCAGCGCCAGGCGCTCGCGGGCATGCTGTGGTCCAAGCAGTATTACCGCTATGACGTGCATCGCTGGATCGAAGGCGATCCGTTGCAGCCCAAACCGGCGGACGCGCGCAAGCACGGACGCAACGCGGACTGGATGCACTTGTGCAACGCGGACATTGTGTCGATGCCGGACAAGTGGGAGTACCCGTGGTATGCGTCTTGGGATCTCGCGTTTCATGCGGCGGCGTTCGCGCTGATCGACCCGGCGTTCGCGAAACGTCAATTGCTGCTGCTCGTGAAGGACCGCTATCAGCATCCAAATGGGCAATTGCCCGCCTACGAATGGGCGCTCGGCGACGCCAATCCGCCGGTTCACGCTTGGGCTGCGTGGCGCGTGTACGAGATCGATCGCGCGCTCACCGGCAAAGCCGACCGCGATTTCCTCGAGCTTATTTTTCACAAGCTGCTGCTCAACTTCTCGTGGTGGGTGAACCGCAAGGACGCCGACGGCCACAATATTTTTCAGGGCGGTTTTCTCGGGCTCGACAACGTGGGCATTTTCGACCGGTCGTCGCCGCTGCCTACCGGCGGCCACATCGACCAGGCGGACGGCACCGCGTGGATGGCCGCCTACGCGCTCGACCTCATGCGCATCGCGCTCGAACTCGCGTACGCGAACCATGTGTTCGTCGATATCGGCGTGAAGTTTTTCGAGCACTTTTTGTATATCGCGCAAGCCGTGAGTTGCGACGACGGTTGCGATACCGGACTCTGGGACAGCGAAGACGAGTTCTTCTACGACAAGCTGCGCCTGCCCGACGGCACGAGCCTGCCGATGCGCGTGCGCTCCATTGTCGGACTCATTCCGCTTTTTGCGGTGCACGTGCTCGAAGAGCGCCTGCATGGCGAATTGCCCGGATTGCGCGACCGGTTGATGTGGTTCCTCAAGCATCGGCCGGATCTCGCGAAGCTGGTTTCGCGCTGGAACGAGCCGGGCAAGGGCAATGCACTGCTGCTCTCCGTTTTGCGCGGGCATCGAATGAAAGCGCTGTTGCGGCGCGCGCTCGACGAAAGCGAATTTCTCTCCGACCACGGCGTGCGCGCGCTTTCGCGCTATCACCGCGATCATCCGTTCGTGTTCACTCACAACGGCAACAGCTTCACGGTCAAATATCTGCCGGCCGAGTCCGACACGCGCGTGTTCGGCGGCAATTCGAACTGGCGCGGTCCGGTGTGGATGCCCGTCAACTATCTGTTGATCGAGTCGCTCTACGAATTTCACCGCTATTACGGCGACGGATTCCGCGTCGAATATCCGACGGGCTCGGGGCAGACTTTCTCGCTCTGCGAAATCGCCGACGAACTGGCGCGTCGCGCCACGACGCTGTTCCTCAAGAACAAGGACGGCGAGCGGCCGGTCATGGGCGCGTATCCCTTGCTCCAGGCGGACCCCAAGTCGGCGGACCTGATTCTGTTCCACGAATACTTCCACGGCGACAACGGCCGCGGCGTGGGCGCTTCGCATCAAACGGGCTGGACCGGACTCGTCGCGTTGCTGCTGCAACCGCGGGAGATGGCGCCGTCGGGCAGCGTGCCGCTCGCGGGCGAGCCGGGGCGCGCGCCGATTCCCATGGCGCCGTCGGCGCCCGCGCGGCCCACGCAGACGGCCACGCAGCCCGCGCCCGAGCCCGCCACGGCGCTTGCAACCGAGCACGAAGGCGCGTCGGCGTTGGCGGGTAGCACGGTGAAATAGCGCGCCATCGCGGTTGAACTGTGTGGGGGCGGACGTGGTCTTTCCAGTATTGCCACGTCCGGTTCATTGGCTTTCCCGAGCGAATTCCATGTCGACTACACCGAATCCTCAAGCCGCCGATTCTCCTAAGACAGGCGCTGACGCCAACGCCGCCGTGCAGCGCAGTTGCAAAGTGAGTGCGAGTCCGCACGGCGAGCCGCCGTCGCCCGCGGGCAAGCGGCCGGCGCCGCCCTGCACGCTGGTGATTTTCGGCGCGGGCGGCGATCTCACGAAGCGCCTTCTCATGCCCGCGCTGTACAACCTCGCCGTGGACGGTCTGCTGGACGCCGGCATGCAGATTGTCGGCGTGAACCACGGCGAGCGCGAAACCCGCGAGTGGATAGAAGACCTGCACCAATCGCTGCAAAAATTCGCCGCCGATAAAGCCAGCACCTTCCACGCCGGCCGTCTCGACGACCGCGCGTGGGACTGGGTCGCGCAACGCCTCGACTACATGGCCGGCGACTTCGAGACGCCCGATACGTTTGCGCGTCTGAAGCAGAAACTCGCTCAGGCGCCCGGCGGCAATGTGATTTTCTATCTCGCAGTCGGCTCGCGTTTTTTCAAGCCGATCGTCGAGCATCTGGGCGAGACGGGTTTGCTCAAAGAGGACAACGGCTTTCGCCGCGTCGTGATCGAAAAGCCGTTCGGCACCGACCTCGCGTCGGCGCGCGACCTCAACGCGCACATCCTTTCGTACGCGAAGGAATCGCAGGTCTACCGCATCGATCATTTTCTCGGCAAGGACACCGTGCAGAGCATTCTGGCCGTGCGCTTCGCCAACGCGCTGTTCGAGCCCGTGTGGCGGCGCGAATATATCGACAGCGTGCAGATCACGGCGGCCGAAACCATCGGCGTGGAAGGGCGCGGCAAGTTCTACGAGCAGACCGGCGCGTTCCGCGACATGGTGCCGAACCATCTGTTCCAACTGCTCGGCATGGTCGCCATGGAGCCGCCCAATTCGTTCGATGCGGAAGCCGTGCGCGACAAGAAGGCCGAAATTTTCGACGCGATCCTGCCGCTCACGCCGAACGACGTCGTCTTCGGTCAATATGAAAAAGGTCCGGCAGGCGTGGGTTATCGCGAGGAACCGGACGTCGCGGCGGACAGCACGACGGAAACGTATGCGGCCGCGCGCGTGTTTGTCGAAAACTGGCGCTGGGCCGGCGTGCCGTTCTATTTGCGCACCGGCAAGCGGCTTGCGGCGCGCCGCACCGAAATCTCCGTGCAGCTGAAGCCTGTGCCTTTCCGGCTCTTTCGCGACACGCCGGTCGACGCGCTCACGCCCAACGTGCTGACCTTGCGGATCGATCCGGCGCATGGCACGTCGTTCGATTTCAATGTGAAGACGCCGGGCCCGGTGATGCAGATCGGCCCCGTGCAGTCGTCGTTCAACTATGGCGACTTTTTCGGACAAAGCGCAAACGTCGGCTATGAAACGCTGTTATACGACTGCATGCTCGGCGACGAGACGCTGTTCCAGCGCGCCGATAGCATTGAAGCGACGTGGTGTGCGGTGGACGGCGTGTTGCATCCGCAGACCGGCGGCGCGGTGGCCGTGCACGGCTATGCGGCCGGCAGCGAAGGCCCGGCAGGGGCCGATGCGCTGCTCGCGCGCGATGGCCGCGCGTGGCGGCCACTCAAGCGCGATGCAGTCGAAAAGAAGTAAAACCTCAAGCACAACCATACCAACGGGGGTCACCGTGGCGACATCCAAAGATAAAGCGGCAACCAGTAACGAACGGATTCTTGCAATCGACGTCGGCGGCACGGGTCTAAAAGCGGCCATCATCAACGCGAATGGCGAGATGCAAACCGAACGCGTGCGGGTCGCGACGCCGCATCCGTGCACGCCGGAACAACTCGTCGATGCGTTGGCTGCACTCGTCCAGCCGCTGATCGCGAAGGTGCCGGCGCAGCTGATGTCGATCGGCTTTCCCGGCGTGGTGCGCAACAACCGCATTCTGACGGCGCCGCATTTCGGCGTGGAGGGTTGGCACGGCTTTGCGCTCGCCGATCTGCTCGCGCAAAAACTCGGCGGCTTGCCCGTGCGCATGATCAATGACGCCGAAATGCAGGGCTTTGCGGCAATAGAAGGCAAGGGCATCGAATTCGTGCTGACGCTCGGCACTGGCGCGGGCACGGCGCTCTTTCGCGACGGCGAGCTGATGCCTCATCTCGAGCTTGCGCATCATCCGGTGAGCAAGAAAGGCGTGGCTTACGACGAGTACATCGGCGAGGCCGCGCGCGAAAAAGCAGGGAATAAACGCTGGAACCGGCGCGTTCGTAAGGTGATCGGCATTCTCGAATCGCTCGTGCATTACGACAAATTGTGGATTGGCGGTGGCAATGCGGCGCGCCTCACGTTCGAATTGCCCGCCAACGTGGCCACCGTCTCGAACGATGCGGGCATCGAGGGCGGCGCGCGGCTGTGGCATCCGCGGTCGGTGCGCGAAACCCGTCAGTTGCCCGAAGCGAATGCGCGCACGGGCAAGTTCAAATGACCTCGACTGGCAAGACTGGCCGGAGCAAACAGTGATGATCCGAAAGCCTCAACCGGGCGCTGCACGGCGCCTGACTTACCTGCTTGCAGGTGCCGCGTTCGCGTTCGCCGCGGTGCAGTTAAACGCGTATGCGGCCGACGCCGCGTTCACGCTGACGTCGCCCGGTCTGGCCGACGGCGGCACGCTGGACTCGTCACACGCGGCCAGTGCGAACAACTGCGGTGGCGGCAACGTGTCGCCCGCGCTGCAATGGCGCAACGCGCCGGCGGGCACGAAGAGCTACGCCGTGACGATCTTCGACCCGGATGGCGCGAAGGGACTCGGCATCGTGCATTGGGTGCTCTACGGCATTGCGCCTTCGGTCACAGCGCTCGGTGCGGGGGCCGCGGCGCCGCCCGGCAGCATCGGCGGAACGAACCGGACGGGCGGTCCCGGTTATTTCGGACCGTGCCCGCCGGTCGGCGAGATGCCGCATCACTACATCGCGCAGGTTTATGCACTCGATCTCGTGCCCGATGCGCTGCCCGCGGGCTTGACGAGAGACGCGCTCCTCGCCGCCATCAAGGATCATGTGATCGCGGCCACGAGCACGGTGCTCAGATACGGGCGCTGATCCCGGCACATTGCGGATAGCAAGCACGCGCGCTGCGCCCCGACGCTCGAACTAACGGGCGGCATCGCCCCAACGGTATTCGACGCTGGCTTCATCCAGTTGCTTCTTGGTGTCGTCGTCCAGCACGAACTCGGATGCGGCTAGCGTATCGGTCAATTGCTCGGCGCGGCTTGCGCCGATAATCGCCGACGTGACGAGCGGATTCGCCAGCACCCACGCGAGCGAGATGCGCGTGAGCGACTCGCCGGTCGGCGCAGCAATCGCCTTGAGCCGCTCGATGGTTTCGAACTCGCGTTGATGCCAGTAGCGCTCCTGGTACATCGCGCCCGCCTTGCCGACGGTCTCGGTGAAGCGGCCCGACGTGGGCGTGGCATCCAGCTTGTGCTTGCCGGTCAGCAAGCCGCCCGCGAGCGGGTTGTACGGCATGACGGCGAGTTGCTCCTCGGCGGCGAGCGGCAGCAGTTCGCGTTCGATCTGGCGAAACAGCAGGTTATAGCGCGGCTGCACGGACACGAAGCGCGCCACGCGCAGCACGTCCGCGCGGCCAAGCGCACGCGCGAGCCGATACGCGAGAAAGTTCGACACGCCGATGTAGCGCGCCTTGCCCGAACGCACGATCGCATCCAGCGCTTCGAGCGTTTCGTCGAGCGGCGTGTTGGCGTCGTCGGAATGCAGTTGATAGAGGTCCACGTAATCGGTGCCGAGACGTTGCAGCGAGGCGTCGATGGCGTCGAGCAGATGTTTGCGCGACGCGCCCTGGTCCCATGCCGACGGGCCCATTTTGCCCACGGCCTTGGTGGCCAGAATGAAGCGGTCGCGCTTGCCCTTCAGCCAGCGCCCGACGATTTCCTCCGTGCGTCCTGCAATGTCCTCGCCGCCGCCGAGCGGATAAACATTGGCCGTGTCGATGAAATTCACGCCTGCGTCCGCAGCCGTGTCGAGAATGCGGCGCGAAGCGTCTTCTTCGGTTTGCAGGCCGAAAGTCATGGTGCCGAGACACAAGCGGGAAACGGTCAGGCCCGTGCGGCCGAATTTGCGGTATTGCATGCTCAACTCCGGAATGGAACGAAACGATTGCGATGGAGAACACGGCGAAAAGCGTCCAGAGAGGATAAACGCAAAACGACAGTTGCGTTCGCGGGCGCTCGGCTTGCATTCGGATCGTAAGCTGCGTGCCTGCCCGCGTGAGAGCGGCCGCTCGCGCTAGAATCGTTGCAGTCCATTCGTTATGCCGCTTCAGCCGGAATTTCGCCGATGACCTGTCCCGCTCATAACGCCGCTTATCAAACTACCAGCGCTGCCGACGCGGTCGATGCCGCGCTGATCACGCGCCGCTCGGTCCGCGCGTTTCTTCCAACGCCCGTGCCGCGCGCCGACCTCGAGGCCATTCTGGAAGTGGCGAGCCGCGCGCCGTCGGGCACGAACACGCAGCCGTGGAAAGTGTATGTGCTGACGGGCGATTCGCTCGCGCGTCTTTCGAAGGCGCTATTGGCGGCCTACGACGACCCGCAGCGCGACACGCTGTATCGCGAGGAATATGCGTACTATCCGCGCCAATGGGTGTCGCCTTATATCGACCGCCGCCGCAAGATTGGCTGGGACCTGTATGGCCTCCTCGGAATCGGCAAGAGCGACAAGGCGCGTATGCATGAGCAGCACGCGCAGAACTATCGCTTCTTCGGCGCGCCGGTGGGTCTTTTCTTTACCATCGACCGCGTGATGGAGCGCGGCAGCTGGCTCGATTACGGCATGTTCCTGCAAGCCATCATGACGGCCGCGCGCGGGCGTGGCCTCGATACCTGTCCGCAGGCCGCATTCACACCGTTTCATCAGGTGATCGCCGGGCAACTCGGGCTGCCGCCGAATGAGCAGCTGGTGTGCGGCATGTCGCTCGGTTTCGCCGACGACAGCGCGCCCGTGAATGCGCTGCGCACCGAACGCGAACCGGTTGAACGATTCACGCGATTCCTCGATTGAACGGCCGCGAATAACAAGCGCATCTAGTTCGTGCACGCCCCACCAACACCCTCGGAGAACAACAATGAAAACGTCGCGCCGCCATTTTCTCCTGATGAGCGTGAGCGCCGGCTCCTCGCTCGTGTTGTCGCGCACAGCCTTCGCCGCCGACGCCAGTACGTTGAGCGAGAGCGATCCGCAGGCGCGGGCGCTGGGCTATAAGGAGGACGCGTCGAAGGTCGACAAGGCGAAGTATCCGCAGTATGCAGCGGACCAGAAGTGCGGCACGTGTTCGCTGTTTCAGGGCAAGGCCACCGACGCGTACGGCGGCTGCACCTTGTTCGGCGACAAACAGGTTGCGGCGCGCGGCTGGTGCAGTTCGTACACGAACATGTGAGCGGCGCACGGCGGCGGATTCGTCAGATTAACGCACCGAGCGCGAGTTCGTGCGAGTGGCCAATCCAGAGCGCGGCGTCGCGATGGTCGCAGAGCGCGTCGCCAGTGTTCGGATGCACGAAGATGTCGAGCGCGCCGTGGTTGAGCGTGAGCCAGCCGATGAGGTCGCCGAACTGCTCATGAGCGAACGCGAGCTGATACGACCACATCGGATGCGGCCCGACCGGGCGCTCGTGAAAGCGGCCCATTTGCAGTTTGCCCTGCCAGTGCGCTTCGATTTGCTCACGCAAGGCCCACGCGCTGTCGCGAGTCGTCGCGTCGAAATAGACATGCGCGTGCCAGCTGCGAATGCTGGAGGTGGGACGAAGGGTCATGCCGGCTCCGTGATGGGTCAGTCGTTATCCGCCATTTGTTCTGCTGGGATTTCCGGCGAGGCGGTGTCGGGCCGCGCCGCCCGTTAGTAAGAATGGGTGTGAATTGTCGCGCTGCCAGCGCTTTTTTACCATGCATGGTCTGTCCGGTCTGCGGACCTGAAGTCGGAAGCCGCCACATTGCAGTGGGTGCGGCCGGCTAAAGCCACGCCCGCCGCTACTGCTTTATCCGCAACGCATAAGGGCGCCCCGGATGTTTGTCGCCCGCACGCTGCCTCGTGCTCACGGTTGACTGGGCAAGCGGAACGGCCAATGCACTGCGCTCGGTGTCGATTGGCATGTGCCTTGCTTTTGCCCTACCCGGATCGACGCGCGCCGACAGGGGCGCAGCCCAACCTCCCACGAGCAATGCTGACTACCGAACCACACATTCTGACGCGCGCCATAGAGGGCGACGTGACGACGCTTGTGTTCTATCCGGACACAGGCTGTCTCCGTTTTGCCGATTCGCGCGGTGTGGTACGCCACGAATTACGGCCGCCGCATTCCTGGTTCGCGATTGCATCCGCGTCGCGCGGAGTGCGCGGCGGGACACACGCGATGTCCGAAGGCTTGAGTACGCTATTGCATGACTTTTGTGTGAAACGTTCGCACGCTGTGAGGGCTGCGCCGCGCTCGCCGACACTCGCACGCGCGTGCGTTTCCGTCGACGCCGGGTGGCACGCGCGCGCCAGTGTATCCGCCGGAACACACAGACATGCACGCGCGCTCACCTTCGCTTACGATGGATATAACGGCTGCGTAGCGGCGGATTCATCTGCGGAAAAGGCGATGCGGGCTGGCGTGTCTATTCAGTTTTGTTCGGTGTCGTTCGTTGAATAGGGCGGACGGCATAACCAACTTTGCGAGGTGGGCCATGGAGATTATCGAGCTTGAACCTAGCGTCTCGCCAGACGGACGCGCGGTGATTTTCCAGCTTTCGGCGCGAGGACGGGACCTTGAATGCGCCGTCACGCGTGAAGCGCTGGAGCAGTATTTCTGGCTGCAACGCGGCGCCGCGGAAGACCGCATGCTGAAGACATTTGCGGATGGCCGCAAACGCATCACCGCTGTGGCCGAAAGAAAGATGCTGGCGCGACCCGGCGAAAAAGTGCTGCTGACGATCAGCGACTTTGCCGCGCGGTGATGACGCGTCGTGATGTCGCGCGCTGATGTCGACTGATCTGCTCGCACGCAACGTTTTGCTGACGTTGTGTGCGCATTCTTCGTTGCATGCCTGATTGCGCTGAGCGTGTCTCGCGGCGTTCGAGTGCGCTCGCGGTTGCTGCTCGCCGCGCTGTTCTCCGGTTGTTCGCCTGTTGTCCCTCCCACATGCGTCCCCGATTGTTACGCCCATTCGTTAAACAGGCGTGGCAAATCCCTTCCTTTTGCCGAATTGCTTGAGCGTTCGCTCGCCTAAACTGTTTTCCATGGAGCGACAGAACACCGCGCCCATCGACGCGGTCTTCCCCCCGCGTCGCTTTGAACCGTACCGTTGATGGCAGTGTGCCGCGGTGGTCGACGCGGCAAGGCAGTAAGCAACACGAAGTAGAAGCAAGGCATATGGCGCAGTAGCAGTAACAGTAGGCGTTGCAGTCGCAGCGAATCGTTTCTGGAGTTTTGCCGTTTTGCGTAACCGTAGTGGTTGAACCCGCAGCGAACGTTGTCGAAGTAGCAGTAACCCTGCATTCGCAGCAAAGAGCACTAGCAGTTGAATTTGCAACGGAAGTCTTCGCAGTAGCAGTCAAGCTGGCAATCAACTTTTTTCGCAGCAGCAACAACACAAGCAGTAACAGCTCTCGTGGTTTCGATGGTTAACGGTCGGCGGGCATCCACGCGCACGCACGACGCTTCCATCCTGTCCGGCCCTGTTCTCTCGCGGGAACAGGGTTTTTTTTCGTCGATGCGGTGAAGGTCCGGGAATTCCGCCGTTTAAGTCGGTCTTAATAAAGGCTTGCCATGATGCTTGCACAGACTCACATTAGAGGCTGTCGAGCCGCCGGCGCATCGGCGGCATTCGTCGCCGGAAAATCGTACCGATCCGGCGACGAAGCCGAGAGTTAGCGAAGGAGGTTGAACCTATGTCCAGTAAATCGCGAGTCCGCAAACACAAGGCGCCGGCCATCTCGCCGCTGCTGCGTGCGCTGACCCATAGCCGCAGCGCTCACGCGCCCGTCACCGAGGCGATGATCCTGCAGTGCTATGCGGCCCTCGACGCATTTCAGCGTGGCCACGGCTCGCGCGATCTGCACATCACGCTGAGCCGGCATTTGCTGGTGTCGCAGGAACTCGCGGGTCTCGGTCTCGGTGAAGATGCACTCGACGATATTCAGCGCGGACATGCCGCCATGGTTCATCTCGACGAACGCGAACAGCGGACCGGCGCATGGACGTTGAGCAGCGACGAATACGCGCAACTCTGCACGTCGCTCGCTATTCTGGACGGGCAATTGTCGGCGGCATCGCTGAGCGAGATCGCGAGCGCGCAGGCGCGCATGATAGAAGGCTTGATGCGGTCCGCGCGGACGAAGGCTATCGCCGAAGCGGTGCTGTGAGCTTTCGGCAAGCCGGAGATGAGGGAACGCCCCACATGGGGTAACGCGGTTCGGTTAGAGTCTTTCTAAGGTACCGAACGGTGTAACGTGAAGGGCAGCATTCGACGACCCGGTCGCCTGCGCGGCCGGGTCGTTTTTCTTTGTACAGGGACTTCAGCCATTCAGGTAGGCGCTGCAGACAGGCGGCAGTTTTGCATAGGCCGGGGTGATGGCAACCCACATCGTTTCGCGCTGGATCGTATGGAGGGCTCGCACGACGCTAATTTCGGTCGGTGCGAGATTCGCTTCCCATGCGGCGCGGGCAATCATCTCACCGTGAACCGGGTCGTAGGCGATCAATTCGCCTCGTATCTCCTGATACAGCGCCTCGACGTTTATGTTCAGTCATCTTCAATTCCAGATTGCTTCAGGTATAAGAACCTGGATTTAGGATCCGCAAACCGTATTTTGAATACCCAACTGTCCCAATCTTCATCTGAAATGTATGGCTTCGTTCTTGCTCGCCAATCTTCGATGAACTTGTCTTGCTCCTCCAGACTCAAGCTCAACCAATACGGCGACCAAACATAGACAGACCAATACTCTTCATTTCCTTGATTGGAAGAATGAGGCCCGAGGTCATGCCAGACAATCCAAGGCGGAGGCGGCCCGTACCTCGCTTTAGCCAGCGATCTTATAAGCTCAATATCATTAGTGAGGAGGCGAATGTTCCTTCCACCAAACTCATCGTCATGAGCAACCAGCGTATGCCTTCCATCTTGCTCAAAATGATTGAGCGAGATTTCTTTCTTTCCAGCCTTGATTAAGTTAAAGCACAGCGGGAAGGAGTTAATCTCCACATTAAAAATAACGAGGAAGGCCTCAATTCCAAGATTCCCCAGATTCTCAGCCCTTGGATAATCGGAATTGAAGTTTTCTGCTGGATTTGAGAAAAATCCCTTCAATGTTTCCAGTGGAATACCGAAGACATGTTCAAGAGCATTCAGGCGGCCAGTCTCAACCTTTCTGGACAGGACTTTCTCTTGTCTTTTAATCGAAAATTCTTCAATAGCACGGGACAGGGAGAACATAGCTTCCTCAATTGTTCGGAATCTGGTCAGCAACGGCACTGCCGCCCATGTAACCAATCGCACCGAACACTATGCCACCAATCAGACCCGTAATGATTGTACCTGGGCCAGTTTCGATACCCACAAGAGCGCCGGCGGCAGCCCCCATCTTCGCACCAGCCACGGCACCACCCCAGCCGGCAATCTGCCTCGCAACCTCTTTCTCAATAGGGCGCACGCTCTTCATCTTGAATGACTGGTCAGTGGCAACACCGAGATCGTAAGCCGTGAAGCCAATCCCAATTACTTGCACAACTCGAGCGTATTTCACAATGCCGAGAGACGCCTTCAAGCCCGTTTGGCTAAACACACCAGACGGCGGAACACGAGGACGAGGCTGAATAAGAATCTCCTTGTCTATGTTCATGACCTTTTGCCTGATATGCTCAGCCTCACGTCTCCCTTTGGAATTCAAGCTCATCTTGTATTCGTCAATGGCACGAACGATTTCCTCTGTAGTGACGAGCTTTGCACCAGATTTTTTTGCTTTGGCAATATCAACATAAACCGTCTTGCCATTCATGCGAAGTGTACCATCAGGATAAGTGCCGCTTGTGGAAGCATAAGAGGTTATTTTCTCAAACTCCAACACATGCTCAGCAACACTTACTTTTGATTCTGGACCGCCTCTTGACCACAAGCCATACTCTTCAGGATAGACCTCACGAAGATTGCCGATGGGCATCAAATTTAGCTGGAGAAGATACGGATCTTCAATGGAGCTATAAACACGGCGAACAAGAAAGCCGTCTTTCCCGGGCTCATCAACAACGACAAAAACGAAAATGCGGGCAGGCATGAGATGCCCAAGCACGTCATATTGAGAACCCTTCTCGTCGTTCGTTGGAATGTTGTAGGTAAAGGTACTCATGCGTTCCACCGCTCCACAGCTTTGTAGCCGATAGCAATATCCAGTTTCTCAGCATGGGTCGTATAGATCCGGGGGCAATACCCTTCGGAATCCGTAACGCCCTTGTGAATGGAACCGCTTCTGACCTTTATATGGAATGGAACGCCGGATAGAGGGCGACCAGAGCCGTCAAGCACTCTCACCCTTTCGTCAAAGTCACCAACGGGGTCTTTCCTCAACGGAGTGCCGTTGCAAGCGAACCCCATATCCGTCAGGTGATGAGACTCAAAGCTTTGAGACATCGTGCTTTGCGATGCGAGCATGACAGGATGCGGATAGCAGTTGCAGGCACACAGATCGCCGTCTAGAGCCGCCTCCTTGCCCATCATGTTGTCCAGCCACCGCGGCCCCTTCGGGACAATTCGGCCCGTAGAGCCACAAGCAGAACAGACCACCTGAGCTCCAAGGAACGTCAGAGGCGTTCCGTGATGGGTGCATGACGGTATCCCTTCAATGATCGTGCCTCCCGTCGAGGACTTGTCGCCCACCTTCAGATAGAACCTCCGCATATCACCCTATAGAAAGAATGGAGAATCCCGACACTTATCACAGGGCTGTCGACGCGGCAAAAACTGTTACGACGGTTGAGAATTTCCTTAACAATCTCCGGCAAAGCCACCAAGAAGAAAGCCCCTCTAGGCGCTTCCCACATGGGGCGTTTTTCTTGCGCGACGGCTAATCGTTGTACTGCGTCACATCGCCATAGCGGATTCCATTCTGACCACCGCCGAGTTCCACCGCACGCGATGCGCCCGCGGTCAATGCGGGGAACGGGCAATTGGTGCACGTGCGCGCGCCGGATGAATCGATGCCCGCGCTGACAGTCGTCTGATATTGCCCAAACGTCGTATTGTTCGGACTGCCGATTGCAAAGCCGTCGATTTCGCCGCTCGTGCCCGCGAGCGTGAGACCGGATGCGCGAATCTGCACCGAGTTCACCGGATAAGCCACATTCTGTCCGTTGACGAGGCTCGACCAGCTCACGCTCATCGCGTACTGACTGCCGGCAAGCGAGCCGCCCGGCGTGAGGAATTGCGTCGCGAAGTCCGACAGCAAGGTCGGCCATGAGACCGCCGCGCCGGCTGCCGCGCCGAGCGGGCTGCCAGGGTTCATCACCTGCGACTGGCCGAGTTGCGCGCCGTTGCTGTCGTAGAACGTCACCGTGTAGGTTGCGTAGAGCGGCACGGTGCTCGCGTCGACGGATTGCGGGGCATACACGCCGCTGACAGCGGGCGGCGCGAAGCTCGCCGTCGAGGACAGCGACTGCCACGACCAGCGATACATGGACGTGCCGCTGGCACTCGTCGCCGGGGAGACGGGTGCGGCGCCAAGCGCGCTATCGGCGAGACCGAGCGTGCCGCTGCCGGCCGCATTGCGCGGCAGCAGCCAAACCGGCGCGGCGAGCCCCGGCCCGCTGACGGACGCCGAATACACGCTCGGGTTCCTCGCCGTGGGAATCGTGATGTCGAGGCCGGACTCGTAGCGGTTCACGTCGTTGAGCCGCGTGTCGAGGAACGTGCGGCGCTCGATCCGCGAATTGATCGACACGGCAAATTGCGACTGGTTGCCGATAAGGTTCCAGCCGAGCTGCGTGCCTTGCGTTGCGTTGGCAAGCGCCACGGGCGCGGCCATCTGCTGCGCGATGCTGTACAGCACGACTGCCGTGCCGTCCGCGAGCGTGAACGGAATCCGCACGAGCGCTTGCTGCTTGCCGCCGCGCGTGAAGAACGCGAGCGTTTTCGGCGAGCCGAAGCGCGCGCCGGTCAGCAAGGCGTCGGTCAAGTCGTGGCCGACCGCCAGGTCGCTCGAACCGTTCTCCAGGAAGGTTGCGTCGATGGCGGGCGAGCATGACGTATTCAGCGTGCCCTTCGCGGCACACGCGGTCAGCAGCGAGGCGAGCGGTTCCAGATAGTTCGCCGCGACCGATGGCGCCGCGAGCTTCGTCGAGAGTCCCGTCTGCTTGTTCAGTGCGATGGTCGTCCCGGGCGCGGCATTGGAGAGCAGCAGCAAGCCGCCGTTGGCGCCGGTGACGAGCGAGACGGTGTCGATCACCGCGTCCGCGCCCGTGTGGTTCGCCGTGAACGCGGTGCCGACAGGATTGAAGCCGGCCGCCTGCAGCCCGTTCTGGGTGAGGATGTCCGCGAGGATTGCGTCGAGCGTGATGATCGCAATCTGAACCGACGACAGCGTGACTTTCGCGAGTGCCGTGCTCGACGCGAGCTCGGACGGATTGCCCGACGCCGTCAGCATGGCGGCGATTGCGGTGGTCAGCGTCGTCATGTTGACCACAGCCGGCGCCGTGCCGTTGGGCAGCGTCGCAAGCACGGACACGAGCGGGCTAGAGAGGCCGCCCGCGTCTTTTGCGGTCAGCAGAAACGGCGCGGTCATGCCTTTGACGGAGAGGGTGTAGGCACCTTGCGCGTCGGTGCTGGCGGTGACCTGGGCGCCGGTGGCATCCATCAAGGTGACGCTCGCGCCCACCCAGGCGCTGCCGCTCGCCACGGTGCCCGTCACCGAAGTCGGCGTAACAGTTTGCGTGCTGGACGAGCCCGAACTCGAGCCCGAACCGCCGCCGCTGCAAGCGCCCAGTTGAAGAAAAGCAAAAGCCACGGCGGCCGCAATGGCGCTGCGGGCTGACAGTCTGTGCATGTAGTTCCCCGATGTTGTGATTTCTTGTGGTCTGGTATCGGCCAATCATGCCGACGAGCGTTTTTAATCCGCCGCGCGCCCGCGCCGTGGCTTTGCGGGAGGGGCTTCGGTCAGACAAACGCTCATAGATTTTCTCGCCGATTAATGGCCGCTTTTGCCGCGACGTTCGGCGCGTTGGGAGAATACTTCAATCGACGCCATTGCGCCGCGCGACAAATGTCAATTTGCTTGCGGCGAAGCGATTACGAGTCTTCGTAAAACAGCACGGCTAGCCGCGGATTACTCGCGCGAGCCGGTTTACCAGAGCGATCCGCGCTTGTTAGACTGGCTTTCCGCGCTCACGCTGGGCGCGTCTATCTCGCCGTACGACTGCCGGGCTGCCGGTCCGCAGCGTAATCATTGGAGACGCCATGTCTTATATGCTGCTGATCGTCGAGCCCCCCGAACAGCGCGCCGAGCGCGGCGAGGCCATGGGCCGCGAAGTCTACGACCAAATGCTCCGTTTTGCCGCCGACCTCAAGGAGCGCGGCAAACTGCTCGCGGCCGAAGCGCTCACTTCTTCTCGCGACGCCGTGCGCGTCCAGGTGCGCGGCGGCCAGCCGAAACTGCTCGACGGCCCGTTCGCCGAAGCCAAGGAAATGATCGGCGGCTTCTACCTGCTCAACTGCGATTCGCGCGAGGAAGCCGTCGCCATCGCGCAGGCCTGTCCGGCCGCCACCTGGTGCACCGTCGAGGTACGCAAGCTCGGCCCGTGCTTCATGTAGGCGATTTTTTGCTCGGGGTTTTCCCCAGGCGGCGCGCGGAATGTGTCGAATCGCGTGCGCATTGCCCGTCGTGTGAGTAAGAGCGGCCCACGCGCCGCGCTGCACCTCACCACTTACGACGAAAGGAGTCACGGCGATGCGATTCATGATCCTGGTCAAGGCGACCGCAGCAAGCGAAGCCGGCGAAATGCCCGAAGCCTCACTCATGGCCGCGATGGGCGCGTACCACGAAGAGCTGGCCCGCGCCGGCGTGTTGCTCGATGCCACCGGCTTGCAGCCGAGCTCCAAGGGATGGCGGGTTCGCTACAGCCGCGGCCAGCGCTCGGTGATCGACGGGCCGTTTGCCGAAACGAAAGAACTGATCGCCGGCTACACGCTGATCCAGGTGCGCTCGCGCGAAGAAGCCATGGAATGGGCGCGGCGTTTTCCCGCGCCCTTCGGCGACGAGGCCGATGGCGAAATCGAAGTACGCCAACTCTACGAACTGGAGGACTTCGAGCCGAGTCCGGAACTCGAGCGTTTCCGCGAGCTGGAAGCGCGCCGTCGCTGATTGATCGCTAACCGATTATCGGATTCCATCATGCATAAACAGATCTTCGTGAATCTGGCCGTTGAAAACCTTGAACGGTCGAAGGCGTTTTTCAATGCGCTCGGTTTCAGTTTCAATCCGCAATTCACCAACGATCAGGCGGCGTGTCTCGTCCTCGGTGAAAATCTTTACGCCATGCTGCTCGTAAAAGACCTGTTCAAGTCGTTCACGCGCAAATCGCTTTGCAATCCGAAAGAAAGCACCGAGGCGCTCGTGGGCTTGTCATGCGAAAGCCGGGGCGAAGTTGATGCGCTCGTCGCGAAAGCGGTCGCCGCGGGCGGCAGCGTGCCGCGCGCGCCGCAGGACTATGGCTTCATGTACGGCCATGGCTTTGAAGACATCGACGGACACATCTGGGAGCTGATCTACATGGACCCGAATGCCAAGGCGGCGGGCTGAACCCGTGACGAAACTGGCCACTCATCGTGCCATCGAGGCCGTGTGGCGGATCGAGTCCGCCAAGGTCATCGCCCACGTCGCGCGCATGGTGCACGACGTCGGGCTCGCCGAAGAACTGGCGCAGGACGCGCTCGTCTCGGCGCTGGAGCACTGGCCCGACGCGGGCGTGCCCGACAATCCGGGAGCGTGGCTGATGGCGACTGCAAAAAATCGCGCGCTCGACCGCTTGCGGCAGGAAGCGCTGCACGCGCGCAAGCGTCAGGAGCTGGGCCACGACATGGATGCGCTGGAAGCGCATCTCGTGCCCGATTTCGTCGACGCACTCGACGCCGCGCGAGCCGACGATATCGGCGACGATCTGCTGCGGCTGGTGTTTACCGCCTGCCATCCGGTGTTGTCGACGGATGCGCGCGTCGCGCTCACGCTGCGCCTGCTCGGCGGCCTGACCACGGACGAGATCGCGCGCGCCTTCCTGGTGCCCGAGCCGACCATCGCGCAACGGATCGTGCGGGCGAAGCGCACCTTGTCGGCGGCGAAAGTGCCGTTCGAGGTGCCGCAGGCCGAGGCGCGCGCGCCGAGGCTCGCGTCGGTGCTGCAGGTGATTTATCTGATTTTCAACGAAGGCTATTCCGCCACGGCCGGCGACGACTGGATGCGGCCGGCGCTCTGCGAAGAAGCGCTGCGCCTCGGGCGCGTGCTGAGCGGTCTGGTACCCGGCGAAAGCGAGGTGCACGGTCTCGTCGCGCTGATGGAAATTCAGGCGTCGCGCACGCACGCGCGCACCGACGCGCAAGGCCGCCCGGTGTTGCTGCTCGATCAGGATCGCAGCCGCTGGGATCCGCTTCTGATTCGTCGCGGACTGGCGGCCCTCAGCGCGGCGCACGCGCTGGGTGGCGCAAGCGGGCCCTATGCGCTGCAAGCGGCGCTCGCCGCGTGTCATGCGCGCGCGCATCGGGCGGAAGACACGGACTGGGCGCAGATCGTCGCGCTCTACGACGCGTTGGCGCAGGTCGCGCCGTCGCCGGTGGTCGAGTTGAATCGCGCGGTGGCGGTGGGCATGGCGTTCGGGCCGGCTGCGGGACTCGAAATCGTGGATGCGCTTGCCGGCGATGCGACCCTCGCGAACTATCACTGGCTCCCGAGTGTGCGCGGCGATCTGCTCGCCAAACTCGGCCGCCTGGAGGAAGCGCGCGCGGAGTTCAAGCGCGCCGCAGCGATGACGCGCAATGCGCGCGAGCGCGAACTGTTGCTTGAGCGCGCGCATTCGGTGATGCAGTAGGGCGCGGGCAGTTTGTGCGCATAAACTCCGCGAAGGGGCGGGCGGCCTCGCAGACCGTGGCGACCTCTCGGACCTCTCGGACTTCTCGGACCTCTCGGACCTCTCGGACCTCTCGGACCTCTCGGACCTCTCGGACCTCTCGGACCTCTCGGACTTCTCGGACTTCTCGGACTTCTCGGACTTCTCGGACTTCTCGGACTTCTCGGACTTCTCGGACTTCTCGGCGTTGGCGGTCGTCGCGGGCTTCCCAGGCCTTGCGCGTGGCGGGCTTCACCGCCGGCAGGCCCGGCGCGGCTCGCTCACCCGGCGGCCCGCCAGGCGCGCCGCGCGCGCCCGTCCACCAGATTGAGCGCCTCGAAACAACGCTTACCGCATAAACTGCCGCACACCCAACGTAATAATCACGCCGCCGCACACACGATCCACCCACGCCTTGCTGCGCCGATACGCGGACGAAATGCGCGAATGCGATAGCGTCAGCGCGACAAAACCATACCAGCTGCTGGCCACGACGAACACCATCCCGAGCATCGCCGCGAAGGTGCCGATGCTCTCATGCGGCGGCGCCGCCGACGAAAACACCGCGGCAAAAAACGCGACGGACTTCGGATTAGCGATATTGGTCGCGAAGCCTTGCGTGAACGCCTGACGGACGCTGCCGACGGGCGCTTGCGCGAGCGGCTGTGGCTTGCCCGCCGAAGCTTTAACAATGAGCCGTGCGCCGAACCACAACAGATACGCGGCGCCGGCCACCTTCACGGCAAACGCAAGCCATGGAAAAGCCGCGAACACAATGCCGACGCCCAAGATCGCACAACTCGCCCAGAAGAGATTGACGAGGACGATGCCCGCGACCACCGCAAGCGCTTCGATGCGCGTGGCCGATGCCGCCTTGTGCGCGACGGCCACGAAGTTCGGGCCGGGAATGACCACGCCGGCCACATACACGGATAACACGCCGAGAACGGCAGAACTATCGACCACGGCAGGCTCCCATCAAGCCGAGAAAAAAGCGAGCGCGCCGGTAGCGACGCCCGCCGCGGCGACCACGAACGATAGATTGCGCAGCCACTTCTTGCGTGTCAACAACGTAATGGCGCACAGCGCGATGGCAACCTGAATCAGCGTCGTGGCCTGTGCCCAGCGATGGTGGCCATGCAGCAGCGCTTCGCTTTTCGCGTCGTTGTCGAGCACTTCTTTTTCGATGGCTTCGGCTTTGGCGCGAATCGGCTCTTTTTGCTGCTTGTATTTGTCGACGTCGGCGACAAATTTGGCGTGCGCCTCCGAATTGCCTTCCGACAGCGCCGCGCCGAGTTCCGCGAGGTTCTGCTTCTCGCCCTTGGCCTGATAGTAGCTCCACTGATTCGCCGCCTCGGTCTTTTTGATCGCGGCTTCGTTCTTGTAATAGAGCGCGAGGTTTTCACTGTTCCCGCTTTGATAGGCGCACAGCGCGCCGATTGTCGCGAGGACCGCCGTGATGACGGCCATGCGGCTCCCGAAAGAGTCGGCGTCGTGATGGCCGGCGTGCTCTACCGCATGGTCGTGCGGACCATGCACTTCATACTCTTCAGACATCACATTCTCCGAGGCAGACGTTCTTGTCGTGTCCGGGCGTCGCGCGGGCCCGGTGACCTCAATCTTAGCCTGTGATGCGGTGCGGCTGGAAAAGCGTGCGTTCGGCGTGCGCCACGGCGTTTCGATTCACGTGCGATGGCCCATCTCTAGCAGGAGCAGCGAGAGTGTCACGACGGAGCCGAGCGTCGACAGCAAAATCGTGCGCGACGTGATGTGCGCCTCGCGCTCGTAGAACTCGGCCAGCATGAACGGGCCCGTGCCGGTGGGCAGCGCGGCCAGCACGACGGCCATTTCGACCAGCGCCGGCGAGAGCCCGAAGACGCGCGCGGCGAGCCACCATGTCAGCGCCGGTTGCACGATCAGCTTGACGAGCGTGAGCAGCCACGCGACGCCGCGGGTGCCCGATTCGGACGGCCGCTTTTCCGCGAGAAACAAGCCGAGGCTCACCAGCGCGCAGGGGCTGGCCGCGCCGCTCAGCAGCTTCAGAAAGGTTTCCGCGCTGGCGGGCAACGCGACGTGAAGGCTGGCGAACAGGGCGCCGGCAATCGGCGACACGATCAGCGGATTGCGCGCCAGCGAGCCCAGCACTTTGAGGCCGAGCGTGTGCGGCGTGCGCTCGGTCTGCAAGCCCACTTCGATCAACACGATCGCGCCCGCGAACAGCACGCATGCCACCAGAATCGTCGCGATAGTGGTGGGCGTGAGACTCGCGTTGCCGAACGCAATGATGCCGAGCGGAAAGCCGATATAGCCCGTATTCGGATACGACGCGGCGATAGCGTCGACACTCGCATCGGCGAGATGGCGTCCGCTCACGAGGCGCAGGACCAGAATGAGCGCGAAGATGCCGGCGCACGCCACCGAAAACGTGACCACAAACGCCGGCTGATACAGCTGTTCCCACGTGGCGCGCGCCATGGTGTCGAAGAGCAGCGCGGGCAGCGCGAGCCAGACCACGAAGCGATTCAGTTCCGACGCGGAGTTCGGCCCGAGTACACCGCGCCGGCGGCACGCAAAGCCCGCAAAAATGAGGCCGAAGACGGGGAGCAGGATCTCGAGCGTGGCTAACATCGGTGCAAATATCGGTGCAAATTTTGTGCGAAAGGCGCGGGTAACAGGCCGCGAATAAGCGGGCGACGTGTCAGCGTAGTGATTCGCGTTGATACAATCCAATACTGTTTTTTAGCACTGACAATACCTTTTCTGCATCGTCGAAAATGAGGTGGATGCCACTGTGATCGACATCAAGCCGCTGCGCTACTTCGTGACGCTGGCCGAAACGCGCCATTTCGGCCGCGCGGCGGCGCGCCTAAATCTGTCGCAGCCACCGTTGAGCCGCCAGCTCGCCGCGCTGGAGGCGAGTCTCGGTGTGACGCTGATCGAGCGCAGCCCGCGCAGCGTCACGCTCACCGCCGCAGGTGAGCGCTTTTACGCCGACGCCAAGGCGATTCTCGCTTCCGTCGAGCAGGCCGTGAGCAATGCGCAAGCGGCGGCGTCCGGCGAAGCGGGCAAGCTCGCCATCGGCTTCACGATGTGCGCGGCCTATAGCGTCGTGCCCGGTTATGCGCGCGCGTTCGGTGCTGCTTATCCCGAGGTTGCCTTGAATTTGCGCGAGGTTGTCTCGAACGATCTGGCCGCGCAAGTGGTGGCGGGGCACATCGACGCCGCCATCATGTTTCCGCACGTGCCGGACAAGGGGCTCGCCACGCGCACGATCGTGCGCGAGCCGCTGTGCGTGGCGTTATCGCGGGGGCATCCGCGAGCCCGCGCGCGGCGGCTCGAAATTGCGCAACTGGCCGGCGAACCGTTCGTGCTGGCATCCGAGGAAGTGGCGCCCACGTTGCACGCGACGATTCTCGAGCATTGCCGCTCTGGCGGCTTCGAGCCGGATATTCGCTTCGAAGTCCAATTGCAGCAGACGGTGCTGAGTCTCGTCGACGAAGGCGTGGGCGTTGCGCTTGTGCCTGCTTCCATGCGCAAGGCGCAGCTGGCGGGCGTGGTGTTCAAGCCGCTGGCGGATGCGCCTTTGATCGAGCAGATGCTGGCGTGGTCGCCGGCGAATCGGAACCCCTGTTTGGGGCGGTTTTTGGAGTTGGTGTAGGGGCGGCTGGAATCTGCGATGATCGAGTGGATTCGCGTTCAAACCTTTTAGCCGCTCGCTGCAAGTCATAGCCGATAAATTGCCGTCCTTCCCCATGCCGACCCAGCCTTTGACCCTCACCACCCCCCGCCTGACCCTGCGCCCTCACACGCGCGACGACTTTCCCGACAGCCTCGCGATGTGGTCCGATCCCGAGGTCGCCCGTCATATCGGCGGCAAGCCTTTTACGCATGAAGAAGTGTGGGCGCGGCTGCTGCGCTATGTCGGTCACTGGACGCTGCTCGGCTTCGGCTATTGGGTCGTGCGCGAAACGCAAACCGGACGCTTTGTCGGCGAAGTCGGCTTCGCGGATTTTCAGCGCGAGATCGAACCTACCTTGACGGGCACGCCCGAAATCGGCTGGGCTTTGAGTCCGGCCATGCACGGCAAAGGCTACGCGATAGAAGCCGTGCAAGCCGCTGTCGATTGGGCGGACAAAGAATGGCCGGGTGCGGAAACGGCATGCATCATTGCACCGGAGAACGAAGCGTCGCTGCGAGTCGCGCACAAGGCCGGCTATCGTGAGCAGATTCGAACGACATACAAAGGGCAGCCGACCATCGTGTTCCGCCGGCCACCGCTTGCCGCAGCGTAAATAAAAAAGCCGGCGCGAAAGCCGGCTTACCTGACTGAATGCGTGACTCAATGCGAGTTATCAGCGGGGCGTCTTAAGAAGCGGCCCTCTGCCGCGCAATCAAATCTGCGAGCTTTTCCATCTGCCGCCCTTCGGCGTCGAAATTCGCATCGTCCAGCCAACGCGGATAGCTCGCACGCAGCGCCGGCCATTCACTGTCGATAATCGAAAACCACGCCGTATCGCGATTGCGCTGACGATAAACAATCGCCTGCCGGAAAATACCTTCAAACGTGAAGCCGTAACGCAGCGCGGCCGCGCGCGACGGTTCGTTCAGCGAATCGCATTTCCATTCGAAGCGCCGATAGCCGAGTTCATCGAATACATATTGCATCAGCAGGAACATCGCCTCGGTCGCGATGCGGGTGCGCTTCAGGCGCGGCGAATAAACGACGTGCCCCACTTCGATCACGCCGTTGGGCGGGTCGATGCGCATCAGCGCAAACGTGCCGACTGCCTTGCCGGACGCGTTGTCGATCACCGTGTAGTGCAGCGGATCAGCCGACGCGGCGAGCCGCCCCAGATGCTCGCGATACGCCTCTGCAGTCTCGAACGGCCCGACGCCGAGATAGGTCCAGTCGCGGCCATCGGCGGCCGAGTGGTAGGCGTCGAACAGATCCGCCGCATGCGCGTCGACGTTCACCGGTTCGATGCGGCAATAGCGGCCCGCAAGCTGCGCGCGCCCGGGCGGCTGCGCGCCGCGCCACTCCGGCAGCGGCTCGCCGATGGGCTGGCCGAAGGCGTTACGTCGGGGTTCCATGTCTGCACTCCTCGCGTGGTGTTTGTGATTGATCGTGAAGATGGCCGTAAAGATCATGAAGAACGATACGTCAATCGTGGTATGTTAAAAAGATCCAGCTCAAACGAATTCGATAGGTCCAGCCGTCATGATCGAGATTATTGGCCCGCTTGTTCATACGGCCGCGCAGCGTGGGGCCCGCGGCGGCGCGCAAAAGCCCGCGCCGTTGCAGAAGCAACTGATCGAGCGCCTGCAGCAGGCCATTCTCGGCGGACGCCTGCCGGCGGGATCGCTGCTGCCGTCGTCGCGGTTGCTGTCGGCGGAAATGGGCGTGTCGCGCAACACCGTGGTGATTGCGTACGAGCATCTGGCGGCGGTCGGCTATGTGGTCGCGGATAAGAAAGGCACGCGCGTGAGCCCGCTGTCGAGCCGCGCGGCGCGGGGCGAGTCGTCCGCGCCACCCGCCGCGCCCGAAGTGGCGTACGCGGCGCGCGTCGGCCAGTTCGCGGCGACGCGCAAGCCTGTCGATAACGCGTTGCCGCTCACGCCCGGCACGCCCGCGCTGGACCGCTTTCCGCTTGCCGCCTGGCGGCGCGCCATGGAGCGCGCGATGGAGCGCTCGCTGCCGCGCGCGCTCGGCTACGGCACGCCGGCCGGCGAGCCCGCATTGCGCGACGCGATCGCCGCGCATCTGCGGATGGCGCGCGGCGTGCGCTGCGAGGGCTCGCAAGTGGTGATCACCGAGGGCGCGCAGGAGGCACTCAACCTTTGCGTGCGGCTTTTCACCAATCCCGGCGACGTCGCGTGGATCGAGGACCCCGGCTATCGCGGCGCGAAAGCCGCCTTCCGGCAGGGCGACCTGACCATCCAGCCGATGCCCGTCGACGCCGAAGGCATCTGCGTGCCGCCCGCCGCGTGGGCCGCGCAGCCGCCGAAGCTGATCTACACGTCGCCTGCGCATCAGTATCCGACGGGCGCGGTGCTGTCGGTGGCGCGGCGGCTCGAGCTGATTGCCGAGGCGCGCCGCGCGGGCGCATGGCTGATCGAAGACGACTACGACGGCGAATTCCGCTACTCCGGCGAGCCGATCGCCAGCATGCAAGGGCTCGTGGACGACGCGCCGGTTCTGTACGTCGGCTCGTTCAGCAAGACGATGTTTCCGGCGCTGCGCATCGGCTTTGTCGTGCTGCCGCGCGCCATTGCCGAGCACGCCGAAGTGGCGTTGTACGAGATGCTGCGCGGCGGGCATCGGCTGGAGCAACTGGCGCTCGCGCATTTCATGGAAAGCGGCGAATTCGGCCGACACCTCGGGCGCATGCGGCGGCTGTATCGCGAGCGGCAGCAGGCCTTGCGCGAAGCGCTTAGCGAAGATTTCGCGGCGTCGGAGATTCTGGGCGGCGAGTCCGGCATGCATCTGACGCTGCGCCTGCCGGCGGGCATCGACGACGAGACGCTGACCGAACGCGCGTTCGCCAAGGGCCTGGGTCCGCGAGCGCTGTCCAGCTTCGCGCTCAAGCCGCGCGCCGGCACCAACGGGCTCGTGATCGGCTACGGCAACACGCCCGCCGAGCAGCTGGCGCCGGCCGTCCGCGTGCTGGCGGAGCTGGCCGGACTGGCTGCGGGCAGGGAAAAACCGCGTCGGCGGCGGGCGTGATTTTTGGGTTTGTCCGCGCGGGCCATGTCGCGCTATCGTGTCGTTTATGCGCGGTGACCGAACACGCAATCTCGACGGATTGCCCGCATCATGTTCCGCGCGCCGTCGGGTGCGCGTCGCCGGATGGCTGTGCGGTCCGGGCATGAAGCATCCCTTTGGTGTGGTTTTCTATGACGATTAATCCGAGTGGAGATGACATGAAGGAAATCGAACCGACCCCGTGGTTTGAACTGGCCGCTCACTCGCCCGTGCGCGACGGCTGGTACGAGGTGCAACTGACGAGCGGGGACACGGCCTTTGCGAAGTACGGCGAGGGCGAGTGGACCGACAAGCCCGACGACGCGTTCACGCACTGGCGCGGCCTGTCCGCGGATCCGTCGCACGCGGCGGATGGCAAGGCGGACGGCCAGGCCGAAGCGGCCGGCGACGGCGCCGCAGCACCCGCCGAGGCCAAAGGCGCGGACGAACCTATCGATGCCGAAGCTACCGCGGCGAACGGCGTGCGAGCGGCGTGGAACGCGTTTTTCCCGAGCCTCGGGGAAGAGCAGCATAAGCCGGTGAACGCGGTACCCAACGGAAAAGCGCCGCATTGACGCATGAAGGGCGGCGGCTTTGCGGCTGCCGCCCTGACGGACCAGACCTTCGGGCAAAAACCAAGTATGAACGTTACCCGGGAACCCGTGGCCTTGCCGCGGGCCACGCAGTTACTCAATCATGGGCCTGTGACGATCATCACGAGCGCGCACAACGGGCGGTCGAATGTGATGGCGGCTTCATGGGCCATGCCGCTCGACTTCAACCCGCCCAAGGTGGTCGTGGTGGTGGACAGTCGCACGCTGACGCGGCAATTGATCGAAGCAAGCGGCGTGTTCGGGCTGCAACTGCCGAGCCGCAAGTTCGCGGCGCAGACGCTGGCCGTGGGCACGAACGCGGGGTTTGCGATCGACAAGTTCTCGGCCTTTGAACTCGAAACCTTCGTCGCGGAAAAAATCGACGTGCCGATGCTGGCCGGCTGCATTACGTGGATGGAATGCAAAGTGATTCCGGACGACAGCCAGCGGCACGATCTGATCATCGGCGAGGTGGTGGCGGCGTACGCGGACAGCCGCGTGTACTCGAACAACCGCTGGCATTTCGGCGACGACCGCGATCTGCGTACCTGCCATTACGTGGCGGGCGGGACGTTTTTTGCCACGGGCGAGGCGTTCGACGTGTCGCCTGCGGCAAATGCCTTGAGCGCCTCGCCGGCGAGCCGGTAACGGACCCATTCGCTTTGCGCGCTGGCGCCGATGGATTCATAGAAACCGATGGCGGGCGCATTCCAGTCGAGCACGCTCCATTCGAAGCGGCCGCAGCCGGTCTCGCACGCGATGCCCGCGAGGTGACGCAGCATCTGTTTGCCGGCGCCGCTGCCGCGCGCTTTTGGCGAGACGTACAGGTCTTCCAGATACAGGCCTTTCCTGCCGAGCCACGTGGAGTAGGAAAAGAAGTAGACACAGAAGCCGATGGGCTCGCCGTTCATTTCGCAGATGAGCGCCGTGGCTGTGGATGCGTCGGAAAAGAGACTGGTTTCGATGTCTTTTACGGTGGCGACGACTTCGTGCTCGGCCTTTTCGTACACCGCTAGTTCGGTGATGAAGTGGAGGATGAGCGGGGCGTCGGCGGCGGTGGCGGGGCGGATTTGCGTGGTCAAGGGTGGTTCGATCGGGTTGGTGCGTTGGGTGCTTGATTGCTGGCGCGATGTTGGATCGTGCTGTTTAGCTTGGACAGTAAGCATAGCAGGGACACGGGCGGCGTTCTTGGGGGACTGAGGTCGACTAATCGGCGTGAGAGAAAGTAAGGACTCGCCGAGGGGCGCTCAGTTTGAAACGAGATGCCCGTCCAATCACAGTGATTTGGCGGCTGGAATCAGTCCGGCCTGTTGTCGGGGTGGCAGAGATTCATGGATCAGCAAATCCCAAAATTCACTGTGCTTATTCCCTGCCCCGGGCTATTTTCTTGAAACCGCCACCCATTACCCAGCCTTCGCCGGAATTGCATTTAACCTTCGTGTACATGTCCACTTTGCCGGCCATATCTATCCCGGGCTCGCAGCGGTCCATTGGCTGCAAGGAAAACAACACTATCCCTTCAACACCGTCGTAAACCGGGATTTTTGTTTCTGCTATCCATGTTTCATTGGGATGGTCGGAGCAGCCTAGGAGTAGGGTTATTAAAAATAGCAATCCACTACATTTTTCGATACGCATTTCTCTCGCAAATCGGCTCGAATACTTTAATCCCACCATGAGGTCACCGGGGAAATATTATAATTATATCGGATGTTGAGTCAGAGGTTTGAATGTCGGCGGCTTGAAGTATTTTCGCGATATAAGGCGGGCAGCCATTGTCGGCAATGAGTGTGATCGATTGTGTCTATTCGACTATTGTTATCCGATAACATGATCTGCTTCTCATTACCAGTGATCTTCAAAACAGAGTCCGATGAGTCGCTATGTCTGGATATCTGCTGTCGATACAAGTAGCGTTCTTTTGTATCTCGCTCCTAACCGGGGCGAGCGCGGCCCTACGCCAGCCCATCGGCTGACTACGATTTGCAGCACCCTCTATCCGATCTGCATGCATAAAAAATCTTAAATTATGGCTCTTGTCCACGAATAAGGTTATCCACCATTTTTGTTGCCAAAAAATCAGCTTGGAGCATGGGTTTAATCGCGCGGCCCCACGCCTTACGTTCATCTTCTGGAAGAGCGATTGAAGCGCTAATAACTCTTCGTTTTTCCCATTCATCGCACCGGTCGAACCACTCACGAATCGTTCTGAATTCTTCACGTGTCAGGCGTCCTCGCAATCCTTCTAATGCAATCATTGAAGGATAGGTGACACTATCTTTCGCCGGGGCTTTAACAATATGGATAAGCGCGGATTTCCTAAAATAGCCATCGCTGGAAAGCAGCTTTGCTAGCGTCGCTTGGTGCCATTCAAGTGCGCCAAATCCCGAGGTCAACACAAGTTGAGCATAGTGATTTGTAATATTTTCTTTGTTTTGTTGCGGTATGACATCACTGTTTTTTAATAACATATCGACAAAATATTCGAGTGAATAAAGATATTCTCCGCAGATTATTGCTATCTTTTCCAGCAGGTCAAATCTTTGTTGAATAAGGCAGGAAATTATTAGTTTTTGAATTCCAGAGAACTCGGGAATTCCTGTCGCCTCGAGGACCTCAATCTCTTGTGGGATGTCTATCCTGAGAAATGCCTCGTATTTATCGCTGGCCGGCATAATAAAAGACCGTGCGACCCGATTGTAACCGCCGGTCAGCTTTGTCACTTTCCTTATTATGGTTTCCGGGGTTTCGTCGACTGAGGCACCTGCCGCGTCCTCGTCTTTATCCGCTAGATACAACTTCGTCTTGCCGGTGTTTAGCATAAGTCCATCGCGGAACAGACGGGTGGTGAGCAAATTCATCCATCTTTGCGCAGTGATTAAATCCGGCGCGAAGATGCGGAAATCATCAACGTAACGCACGAACTTTACGCCGGCGTCAATTAAATATCTATCAATATCGATAAGGGCTGCCTCCGCGACGATGCGGCTCGCAGCATTTCCAACCGGTATTCCATAACTGTCTTTTTTTGACCATAGCAGCAGCAAACTGTTAAGCGTGGAAACTATCTGTTTATCTAGGCCTATACTTAGGAGTGTAGACTCCACGCGATGTATGTTAATTCGATCATAGAACGACGCGATATCACACTGCACGACGTACGTGCACGACGAATCATTGGCGAGTTCCTTTACGCGCTCGCGCCAGTCACCGTAGCCGATACTCTTGTCGAAAAGAGCGCCATCATTGGGCGCAAACCTTGCCGAAAAAACTATTTTTTCCGACGTTGGAATCCGTGATTTCTCGATTTCAGGTGCAGCTTGGAGGACTATCGCCGTATATTTTGCGAGGCACAACGGATCAATTATGGCCGCTTTCCGATAATCAAATACATACCGGTTTTTAGGAGTCAAAATATACTGGATTGGCTTGAATCCCATATTGTTGACGTCCCCATGACGGATTTTTGCGCGCACTTCGCTCATTAGATCAACTTTATGGGCGCTAATGAGCGCGGCTTCCAGCGATTCGCGAGTAATGTCGCTAGAGCCGTGAGCTGCTAGGTGTTCTATGCTGAGCCTGCATGCGTCGTCCAAATTCATAGCGTAGGCGATCTCCAGGGATTTTTGTTATGCAACCGACACGGCATAAGCCAGCCTCAACAGAGCATACGGGACTCATGAAGCTTAAGGCAACGACCAAAAGTGCTTGTGAAGGCTGCGCAAAACTCGCGCGCATCAGTTGGCGCTAGCCGCGGCTACGTAACCTGTTTCAAGGCCGGTATGCGTTTGATTGCTTGATGCACGCCGACATTAGTCGGTTTGTTCTTGTTCGGAATGAACGCGAGGACGTCCGACCGTGCCCCTACCGGTGGCATCACTCTTTCCCCCGTCGTCGCCAACCTTCTACTGGCCCTATTCCAATTGGCAAACTAGCCCCGACACTTGCAGCAACCTCAATCCGCTCGCTTATAATCATCGAGTCGTTGGGAGACACCCGCGACCAGGTTTGACAGCCTGACGTTCCAACCGCACACCCGCTCACGCGGGTCGTGCGTCTATCTCTGCACGTCTATATTTTCAATGGGCGGGCGGTGGTGAGGGAGCCGCGAGGCTCGCCGGATTGTTGGAACGCCGGTCTGTCAACCACATCACTCGCCCGCTCACCCACCTGCAAAACCGAGCGCCCGGGCGACCCACCGAACACAGGGAGATCGCACCATGTCCAAATCACTCAAGTCTCAAACGCCAGCATCTTCACGCCCACCTGTCGACGCCCTCCAATACGAAAAGCTCGCCCTCTCAGCCTTCGACCTCTGCGACCGGAGCCTGACTCAACTGGACACGCTGATCACACTCGCGTCCTCGATATGTAGGAATCCTGCCATTACGCGCGACGAGCGTCAGCGTCGCCAGAAGCTGCTCGAATTGCTGGTGGACACGGCAGAGCACTATCAGCAGGAACTCGAATGCGACCGCGAGCTCTTCCAGGTCATCGCGTTGGATGCTAAGGGCGTTCCGCACAGCCGCATCACCGCGCGACATGCGGCGAACCTTCTGGCGGAGGCATCGGAGAAGGGCGGCGCGTCCGAGGCGGCGGCAGACGGAAAACGCCGCAAACGCACGTCCGCGAAAAACAGCGCAACGTTGATCGCGGATCTTGCGCCTCAGGCAACCGGCGCGTCACAAAGGCACTGAGGAGAAAAGGCTAAACGCGGGCGGCGAAAGAGCCCGCCTATCGCCGTCCCGCTCATCCGTTTTCCGTCGCCGCCGAATTCCCCGTGGAGCGAGCGCGCCCGCTGGCGGACGCGCCGTGCTCATCTTCCGCACCACCCGGCCGTGCCGCACGCAACATCACCCCGCCGATCACCCCCGCAGCAGCCGCGAAAACAGCACCAAACGCAAATGCGACGTGATACCCACTATTGAGCGCGGCGAGCGCGCTCTGCGTCGCCAGCATGTCGCCGCTGCGCGCAGCCGCGAGACTAGCGAGCACCGCGAGGCCGAGTGCGCCGCCCATCATGAACGACGTATTGACGATGCCCGAGGCGAGCCCTGAGTCGGTGGGATCGACGTCGCTCATCGCCGCAAGCAGCACGGGATTGAACGCGATGCCCGCGCCGAAGCCGAGCAGCATCATGCCGGGCAGCACGTCGAGCACGAAGCTGCCGTCCACCGGCGCGCGCGCGAACAGCGCGAGACCGCACGCGGCAACCAGCAGCCCGACCGCGAGCGGAATACGCAGGCCAAAGCGCATCACGACGCGCGCCGACAATCCGAGTGAAAAGAATCCCATGATGAGGTTCGCCGGCAAAAACGCGAGCCCGACTTGCAGCGGCCGATAGCCGAGCACGCGCTGCAAATACAGCGCGGAAATGAAGAACCACGCGAACATCGCCGCGGCCCACAGCACGCCGACGACATTCGCCGTCGCCACATTGCGCAAGCGGAACAAACCGAGCGGCATCAACGGATGCTGCACGCGCGACTCGATGACGAGGAACGCCGCGAGCAACGCCAGTGCGACGAGCAGCAAGCCGAGCGTTTGCGCCGAAGTCCAGCCGGCCTCGTTGCCATTGACGACGGCATACACGGCTAGCATCAACGAAACCGTGACTGACACGGCGCCGGCCACGTCGAGCCGTTCGCCGTGCGCATGACCGCGTGCGGAGGGCAGTAGCGCGACGCACAACGCATACACGGCAATGCCGATAGGCAGATTGACAAGAAAGATCCAATGCCAGCTGAGCAGGTTGGTCAGCAATCCGCCGAGCAACACGCCGATACTGCCGCCGCCTGCGCAGACGAAGCCATACACGCCCATCGCTTTGGCGCGCTCAGCCGGCTCGGTGAACAGATTCATGATGAGCGACAGCGACACGGCGGACACAATAGCGCCGCCAAGACCCTGCACGGCGCGCGCGCAGACGAGCAGCACCTGCGAGTTCGCGAGCCCGCACGCGAGCGACGCCAACGTGAACAGCGTAATGCCGCCGAGAAACAACCTGCGATGACCGTACAGATCGCCGAGCCGTCCACCGAGCAGCAGGCAGCCGCCGAACGTCAGCATATACGCATTGACGACCCACACGAGCGAGGTTTCCGTAAAGCCGAGATCCGCAGCAATGGACGGCAACGCGACATTCACAATGGTCGTGTCGAGCACGATCATCAGGACACCGAGGCACAGCACCATGAGTGCAAGCCAGCGTTTATTGCCGTGGATGGAATGAGTCATGCGAGCGCTCCTGTGCCGCGGTCGTGTGGGAAACCGGCGGCTTCGAGCGTCATGCCTGATGCAACGCGATGCCGGACGGGCCCGCCGCCCGGCGCGATGTGGACCAACCTGGTGTTAGGTGCTTGAGGGCGAGGGGTTTTTCAGTCTAGCACTCGCGGGTTTTGCGTCACAACTACGAGTTCCAGGGCGCACCTATGGCTGGACTGCCGGCCGCCAGCCACCGCCCCAAAAAAATCATACTCGCGACTTACTTCCCATCAACGCATTAGAAGGCAACGTCTCATCAAGCAACTTCCGCGCGCTTTCAATCCCGGCCACCGGCAATCCTTCAGGATAGAGCAAGCCCACCTGCACCAGCACGCTGGCCTGATCCCAATAGATATGCTCGTTATACAGCTTGTCGCCGCGAAAGCAGACCACGGCCAGCATCGGCACTTCGAAGTACTTTCCCGTCGGCGCCACGCCCGGCAGTAACCAGTCGATCTCGCAACTATGCGTGCAGCTGAAAATGAATTCGTCGACGATACGATCCGCACCGATCGTCCGCGAAATTGGAATCAGCTTGGTATCCGGTGGATTTGAGTTGACGAAGTGATGCGTATAAAACCGCTTGAGGTTGTCATGACCGACGCCGCCCGTCATCGTGGGAACGTGGTTGACATAGGGCTCGGCCACCATGGTCGGCATCACGGCCTCCACGTCGCGCGTGGCGAACTCGTGATAGCAATGCGCCTCCCACAGCGCATTCAGATCGTAGACCGGCCCGAGCACTTTGCGCAGCAGCGCGAGCGTGCGCGAATACGCCATCATCGCAGCCGGCTTGTTGTATTGCGGACGCGAAGGCGCGGCAAACGCATGATCACAACCGGGGTACACGTACTGCTCGATCTGGCCGCGTGTGCGCAACGCAGCGCTAATGCGGTCGCGCGTTTCAGGCGGACACAGCGCGTCGTTTTCGGGGAAATGAAACACCATGGGGCAGCGCACGGCCGGCACTTCGTCGAGGTACGCGTCGAGGCCGACGCCGTAGTAGCTCACCGCGCAATCCACATCGGTACGCGCCGCGCTGAGAAACGCGAGCTTGCCGCCGAGGCAGTAGCCGACCGCGCCGACCTTGCCAGCTTGCTCGGGTATCGCGCGCAACGCGGCAACGGTCGCGGCGATATCGTCGACGGCGAGGTCGGTGTCGAACTGCGCGAGATAGTCGAGCGCCTGTTTCATGTCGGCCTCGCCATAACCGAGCTCGATACCGGGCTTGATCCGCCAGAACAGATCCGGCACCAGCACCACGTACCCTTCTTCGGCGAAACGGTCGGCCGTCGCCTTCATGGTGTCGTTGATGCCGAAAATTTCCTGCAACACAACGAGCCCAGGGCCCGAGCCTTGCGCGGGTCGCGCCACATACGCGTTGAAACGGCCGCCGTCCTGGGCGACCACTTCCATGAAAGAGCCGGCCATGCGTGTGTCTCCTGAAGTTGGCGAGGAAGAGCCTATGCCATCGTACGCAATTCAAAGCGCTTGAGCTTGCCCGTTTCCGTGCGCGGCAACGAATCGACAAACACGATGACACGCGGATATTTATACGGCGCTACCGTATTCTTCACGAATTCCTGCAACTGCGCGACGAGTTTGTCGTCCGGCGTATGGCCAGGATTCAGCACGACGAACGCCTTGACGATCTGGCCGCGCGTATCGTCGGGTACGCCGACCACGCCGCATTCGGCCACGGCATCATGCTGCAGCAGCACGCTTTCCACTTCGGGACCGGAGATGTTGTAGCCGGCCGAAACGATCATGTCGTCGGCGCGCGCCTGGTAGAACACGTAGCCGTCTTCGTCGAGATAGACGGAATCGCCCGGCAGATTCCAGCCGTCGCGCACGAATTTCGATTGACGCTCATCGGCGAGATAGCGGCAACCCGTCGGCCCGCGTACCGCGAGCTTGCCAATGGTGCCGGGCGCAACCGGTTGCATGGCGTCGTCAACGGCTTGCACCACATAGCCCGGCACCGCGCGGCCAATGGCATGCGGCCGTATTTCGCTGCCCTGCGACGAGATAAAAATATGAATCAGCTCAGTGCCGCCAATGCCGTCGATCATGTCGATGCCGGTCGCGTCATGCCATAGACGCCGCGTCGAATCGGGCAACGCTTCGCCCGCCGACACGGTCTTCTGCAAGCTGGACACATCGTGCTGCGCAACGAGCGGCGCCATCTGCCGATAGAACGTCGGCGCAGTGAACATGATGGTCGCGTGAAAACGCTCGACCGTTTGTAACAGGGTCTCCGGCGTGAGCTTCTCGATCAATACCGTCGACGCGCCCACGCGCAGCGGAAAACACAGCAGGCCGCCCAGGCCGAAGGTGAAGGCGAGCGGCGGCGTGCCGCAGAAAATATCGCTCGCGGAAGGCTTTAATACGTGACGCGGAAACAGATCGCACATCGCGAGCACGTCGCGATGAAAATGCATGCAGCCTTTCGGCGCGCCTGTCGTGCCGCTCGTAAACGCGATCAGACAAACGTCGTCGGAGGCGGTATCGCATGCGGTGAACTCCGCGGGCTTGTTGATGGCCAGCGTATCCAGCGAGTCCGCTGCATCGTCATGAAACAGCAGCGTTTGCTTTAACCCGGCGCAGTAGAACTCGCTTTGCGGATCGCTGCAGCGCGCAAGTTCTTCGGTCAGTCGTGCATCGCACAGCGCGGCGCTCACTTGCGCTTTCACGATGATCTGCTTCAACTCCTTTGCGCGAAGCAACGGCATGGTCGGCACGACGACCAGTCCGACCTTCAGCGATGCCAGCGCCGCGACCGCCATCTGCAATGTATTCGGCCCGCGCAGCAGAACGCGATTGCCCGGCTGCAAACCCATCTCGTCGACGAGCACATGCGCGCCGCGATTCACCATCGCGAGGAGTTCGTTGTACGTGGTCGCGCGCGGCTCGCCGTCGACCAGCGACCACACGGCAGGACGCTCGCCGTGGCCTGCCTCGATTGTTCTATCGAGCAATTCGGTCGCGCAATTGAACCGCGCCGGATACGCGAGCTCAGGATTGTCCAGCAGAAAGACGGGCCATTGATCCTGCGGCGGAAGATTGTCGCGCGCGAAAGTATCGACGTGTGCTGACGGTTCCATCGTGGTCTCCCCGGTATCGAGCCGGCTCTATGCGCTTCAGTTGACGAGGGGTTGCGTGTCCTTACTGCGGAATAACGGCCGTTGCTTCGATCTCGACCTTGGCTTCGTCTTCGATCAACGCGACGACTTGTACCGCGCTCATCGCGATGTCGTAGTCGCCGATCAGCTCGCGAAACGCACGGCCAATTTCCTTTAGTGATGCCAGGTACTCGCGCTTGTCCGTGACGTACCACGTCATACGCACTAGATGCCCGGGCTTGCCGCCTGCCTCATGCAGCACGGCAAGCACATTCTTCAGCGCCTGAATGGCCTGACCGGCGAAGTTGTCGGTCTGGAAATGCGCCTGTTCGTCCCAGCCGATCTGGCCGGCAATAAATACTTGCACGCCGGTGGCCGCGACGCCGTTTGCATAACCGCGCGGTTTGATCCAGCCGGCGGGAAGAAGAGCTTTTTTCATGAGCGTTGCGCCTCGCTGAGTTCGGGCTGTGGAGCAAACATCGCAAGTGCGGTCGCGATGTCGGTGGGGATGTCGATCGAGCGGCCGCTTTCCAGCGATGTCGTCACAAGCACCTGCTTCGCGCGAAAACGCGTTTCGCCGTTGCAATCACCGACTATCTCGATGCCGATCGAGCGCCGGCCGATTGCGGTGACGGCGAGCGTCAGCATGATCGTTTCGCCCATCTGGCTGGGCCGCGAAAACTCGCAATCCAGCTTGACGATAGGCAGGCCGATGCGGCGCCGGCTGATCATCTGCGCGTAATCGATCTGCAGGCCCTCGTTGAACCAGTCTTCGACAAGCGCGTTGGTCATCACCAGATACTGCGGAAAGAAAACGATGCCTGCCGGATCGCAATGCGAAAAGCGGATACGTATGGGCCTTTCGAAGGGCATGGTCATTTCGCGTGTTCTCCGGCGGCTGCGGCGGCGTGCGCTTTCAACAGATCGCGCCCCACGATCAATTGCTGCACTTCCGTCGCGCCTTCGTATATGCGCAACGCGCGAATCTCGCGATACAGCATTTCGACCGCCACGCCGCTTTGCACGCCCATGCCGCCATACAACTGCACGGCAGCGTCGATCACCTGCTGGGCGCCCTCGCTCGCGTGCCACTTCGCCATGGCCGCTTCGCGCGTCACGCTTTCGCCCTGGTCACGCAGCCATGCCGCGCGATAGACGAGCAGGGCGCTGCTGTCGATCGTCAACGCCATCTGCGCGAGCTTGGCCTGGGTCAGCTGGAAATCGGCGAGCGTCTGGCCGAACATCTTGCGCGATGCGGCGCGCGCGATGCCTTCGGCCATCGCATGCCGAGCGAAACCGAGCGACGCCGCCGCGACGGACGTGCGGAAAATATCGAGCGTGCGCATGGCGAGCTTGAAGCCTTCGCCAGGCGCGCCGAGCATCTGGCTGCGCGGCACGCGCGCGCCCGCGAAATGCAGACGCGCGAGCGGATGCGGCGCGATCACGTCGATGCGCTCGGCAATTTCGAGCCCCGGCGTGTCGGCGTCCACGATAAACGCGCTGATGCCGCGTGCGCCGGGTGCTTCGCCAGTGCGTGCGAACACGACGTAGAAATCGGCGATGCCGCCGTTCGAGATCCACGTCTTGTCGCCGTCGAGCACGTAGGTGTCGCCGTCTTCACGCGCGGCCAGCGACATGGCTGCCACGTCCGACCCGGCCTCCGGTTCGGATAACGCGAATGCGGCAATTGCCGTGCCGTTCGCGACGCGCGGCAAATAGCGGTTCTTTTGCTCGTGTGTGCCGCCGAGTGAGATCGCGCCGGAGCCGAGCCCTTGCATGGCGAGGGCGAAATCCGCGAGACCCGAATGCTTTGCCAGCGTTTCGCGCAGCAGACAGACCGCGCGCGTGTCGATGGTATCGCCGTGACCGCCGTAGGCGACACCGCCCACGCCGTACTTGAGCCAGCCAGCCGCGCCGAGTTCACGAACGAGTTGACGGCAGGCGGCATCCACAGCGCCGTGCTCGACGTGTTCGGCGTGCGACAGATGCTCGCGGCACCATGACTCGATACCCGCGGCCAGTTCCCGATGACGCGGCTCAAAAAAAGGCCACGCCAATGCGCTGTGCAGATCGATGTTCGTATCGGCGCTCAACTCAATCTCCTTCGAACGCGGGGCGCGATTTTGCGGCAAAGGCCTGATACGCGCGCTCGAAATCGCGCGTGCTCATGCAGATGGCCTGCGCTTGCGCCTCAGATTCGATGGCCTCGTCGATGCTCATGCTCCATTCCTGGTGCAGCATCTTCTTCGTGATGCCGTGCGCGAACGTGGGACCGGCGACGAGGTCGGCGGCGAGCTTGTGCGCCTCTTCGAGAAGCGCGGCTGGTTCGCAGAGCCGGTTATAGAAGCCCCACGCATGGCCTTCGTCACCGCTTGCGGCGCGCCCCGTGAACAGCAGTTCGGCGGCGCGCCCTTGACCGATGATGCGCGGCAGAATCGCGCATGCGCCCATGTCGCACCCTGCCAGACCGACGCGCGAAAACAGAAAGGCGAGCTTGCTGCGCGCGGTGCCGAGACGCATGTCGGACGCCATCGCGAGAATGGCGCCGGCGCCGGCGCATACACCATCGACGGCGGCAATGACCGGCTGTGGGCAATGACGCATGGCTTTGACCAGATCGCCCGTCATGCGCGTAAAGAGCAGCAGCTCCGGCATGGGCAGGTCGATCAAAGGCGCGATGATGTCGTGTACGTCGCCGCCCGAGCAGAAATTTTCACCTGCACCGTGGATCACGACGGCCTTCACGTCGGTTGCATAGGTGAGCTGACGGAATAGATCGCGCAACTCGGCATACGATTCGAAGGTGAGCGGATTCTTGCGCTCCGGGCGATTCAATGTGATGGTCGCGACCTTGTTCGCGACCGACCAGCCGAAGTGCTGCGCCTGGTAGCCCGCGAGTGTGACGCGGTTGCCGGCCAGGAGGGCGTCGGCGTTGGCTTGTGGCATGAGCTTGTCTCCACGCAAAGCGTAGTGGCGTTGATCAATCAGTCTTTCAGACTATCCAGCAGATGCTTTTTCAGTTTGCCGAGCCGCTGATGCGTGCGCGATTTTTCCTCGAGACTCAGGCCGCCAAACAGTTCGACGACCCATTGCTCGTGGGCCGCCGCCATCCTGTCGAACGCTTTGCGGCCTGCAGGCGTGAGGCAGACGCTGATCGAGCGGCGATCGTTCGGGTCGGTGTCGCGCGACACGAGGCCTTCTTTTTCCAGTTGATCGGTAATGCCGGTCACATTGCCGCCCGTCACCATCAGGCGACGCGACAATTCCGTCATCTTCAATCCTTCAGGATGACGCTCGAGTTGCGCCATCAAGTCGAAACGCGGCAACGTGGTGTCGAATTCGTTGCGCAGACGCTTGCGCAATTCCGCCTGCACCAGGTTCGTCGTGGTCAGCATACGCAGCCATAAACGCAGGCCCATATGACTGTCGGCGCCGGTGCTCATTTCCAGATCCACGACGTTCTCCGCGGGTTTCGCGACGCCTTTGCGCGGCGCTCGGGTCTCGGCTGCTTTCGTGCCGCCTGTCGCAATCTTTCTGATGTTGGATGACTTGCTCACATGACTTCTCCACCGGAGATGGAAATGGATTGCCCCGTGATCGCATCCGAATCCGGCTGGCATAGCCACAACACGGCATGGGCAACCTGTTCCGGACTCACGAAGCGATGTTGCGGGTTCGAGCGAAGCAGGCTCTCGCGCGCCTGTTCTTCGGTGCGCGATGTTTTGCTGGTGATTTGCTGGAGCGACGCGTGCAGCAGCTCCGTTTCCGTGTAACCGGGACAGACCGCATTTACGGTGATGCCCTTGGTTGCGACTTCGAGTGCCAGCGAGCGCGTGAGACCGATCACACCGTGTTTGGCCGCGCAATACCCGGCCACATACGCATAGCCGATCTGGCCCGCGGTGCTCGCCACATTGACGATGCGTCCGCGCCCGCGCTCCAGCATGCCCGGCAATACCGCGCGCGTACCGAGGAAAACGCCGGTGAGGTTCACGTCGAGCATGCGCTGCCACAACGTCATGTCGGTATGCGTAAAGGGCGCCGCTTGTGCCTGGCCCGCGTTGTTGATCAATATGTCGACCGCGCCCGCTTTGTTGAAGGCTCTCGCGACGGAGTCTTCCTGTGTGACGTCGACGGTCACACACGCAACGTCGCCCAATGCGCGACATTTTTCACGCTGCGCGTCGAGCCGCTCCGCGTGGCGACCCATCAACGTGACGCGCGCGCCAGCGCGAAGCAGCGCTTCTGCTATCGAGGCGCCGATGCCGCTGCCGCCGCCTGTGATGACCGCGTGTTGCCCCGCAAGTGACGAATGGTTTGTGTTCACGTGGTTCCTTCCGCACGCTGTGCGCGCTGCTGTGCCGAAAGCCCTGCATTCGCCGCGGCCTGTGCGCGTTCGCGTTCCAGATTGCGTTCGAGTTGCGACTTCGCGGCGATGTATTGATTCGGCCATGTCACGTCGAAATAGCCGATTTTGGCGGCCTCGTTCAGTGTCCACGACGGATTGGCGAGATGCGGGCGCGCAATCGCGCACAGATCGGCGCGGCCCGCTGCGATGATGCTGTTCACGTGATCCGCCTCGGAAATCGCGCCCACGGCAATGGTCGCGATGCCCGCTTCGTTGCGCACGCGGTCCGCGAACGGCGTCTGGAACATGCGGCCATACACGGGCTTTTCTTCCTTGCTGACCTGACCCGACGACACGTCGATCATGTCGGCGCCCGCGGCCTTGAAGGCGCGCGCGATTTGCACGGCGTCGTCGGGCGTCGTGCCGCCTTGAACCCAATCGTTCGCGGAAATCCGCACAGAAATCGGCTTGTCTTGCGGCCACACCGCGCGAATCGCCTTGAAGACCTGCAGCGGATACCGCAAACGGTTTTCGAGCGAGCCGCCGTATTCGTCCGTGCGATGGTTGGTGAGCGGCGACAGGAAGCTCGACAGAAAGTAGCCGTGCGCGCAGTGCAATTCGAGCCAGTCGAAACCGGCCTCGGCGGACATCTGCGTGGCGCGCACGAACTGCGCTTCTATTTCGCGCAGATCGTCGTGCGTGGCCTCGCGCGAATACTGGCTGATGCCGCGCAGATACTGCTGCGGCGAAGCCGAAATGAGCGGCCAGTTCCCCTCGGTGAGCGGTTGATCGATACCTTCCCACGCGACGCGCGTCGAGCCCTTGGCGCCGGAGTGACCGAGCTGGATGCCGATTTTCGCGTCCGACTGACGATGCACGAGGTCGACAATGCGCTTCCATGCGGTGAGGTGCTCGGGCGCATACATGCCGGGACAGGCGGGCGTGATGCGCGCTTGCGGCGACACGCAGGTCATCTCGGTCATGACGAGGCCGGCGCCGCCCATGGCGCGCGCGCCGAGGTGCATTAAATGGTAGTCGCCGGCAATGCCGTCGACGGCGGAGTATTGCGCCATCGGCGAAACCACCACGCGGTTTTTCAGCGTGACGCCGCGCAATGTGAACGGCGTGAACATTGGCGGAATGGAGTGCTTTTGCGGTGCACGCTCTACGCCTGAACGCGCTGCGAGCCAGTCTTCGAAACCGGACACATAACGCGCGTCGCGCTCGCGCAGGTTTTCGTGCGAGATGCGCTGGGAGCGCGTGAGCAGCGAATACGCGAACTGTTCGGGCTCGAACGAGGTGTAGCGATCCACGTGCTCGAACCATTCCGTCGAATTGCGCGCGGCATTCTGAATACGCAATACGTCGACGCTGCGCACTTCCGTGTAGTGCTTCAACGCCGCGTGCAGATCGCCGGGATGTGCGTCCATGCTGTTGGCGAGCTCGATTGAATCTTCGAGTGCGAGCTTGGTGCCCGAGCCGATGGAAAAGTGCGCCGTGTGCGCTGCATCGCCCATCAGCACGATCGGCGTTTGACTGCCGTCCGCGTTGCTGCGCCAGTGAACCCATTCTTCGTTGACGACGCGCGGAAAGCGGATCCATTGCGACGAGCCGCGCAAATGCGCGGCGTTCGAGAGCAGCGCATTGCCGTCCAGATACTTCGCAAAGAGCTTTTCGCAGAATGCGATGCTGTCTTCCTTGCTCATTTCGTCGAGTCCGGCGGCGCGCCACACGCGCTCGGGTGTTTCGACGATGAAGGTGGAGGTCTGGTCGTCGAAACGATAGGCGTGAGCCTGAAACCAGCCGAATTCCGTTTTTTCGAACGCGAAGGTGAAGGCGTCGAATAGTTTCCTGGTGCCGAGCCAGACGAAACGGCAGTCGCGCACGTCGACGTTCGGCTTGTACGTGGCCGCGTATTTCTGGCGGATCGCGCTGTTTGCTCCGTCGCACGCGACGATCAGGTCGGCCTGATACGAGGCGTCGTCCGTAACCTGCGTTTCGAAGACGAGCTTCACGCCCAGTTCCTCGCAACGCGCCTGGAGGATATTCAGCAGACGTTTGCGGCCGATGCCGCAAAAGCCGTGGCCGGACGAACGAACCTTGCGGCCGCCGAAGTGGATCTCGATGTCGTCCCAATGATTGAACGCGTCGAGTATGGCGTCTGCGCTGGGCGCGTCTGCGGCGCGCAGATTGCCGAGTGTCTGGTCCGAGAACACGACGCCCCAGCCGAATGTGTCGTAGGGACGGTTGCGTTCGACGACGGTGACGTCGTGCGCCGGATTGCGGCTTTTCATCAACAGGCCGAAGTACAACCCCGCCGGGCCGCCGCCGATACAGACGATGCGCATGCTCTTCCCCACTGTCGCTTTACTGGTGAGTTTAATTTAGGCCTTGATAGTTTAGGTGTCAAGTAAATGTTTGGTGCGCGGGGCGCGCGGGCGGAGTACCAGGGGCCACCACGACGACAACGAGGCGAACGGCCCGCGGCGGCCAGTTTCACCGCAGTGCCTAGAAGTCTCGCTGCGGCAATCGGGCCAATGCTGGCGGGGGCAATGATGGCTTCGGGATATACGGGTGTACCGCTGGTGGCGTGCGGAGTGCTGAAGATTACCTACGACCTGACATTGCTACGGGCGTTCAGGCGTGTAAAGCTTGTGCACTAGATTGGTGTCAAGGCGGCGATATCCCTGTTTGTTTCTTTCTACCGGCAGCGACCCGGGGACACATCGTATCTACGTACCGCTCAAGAACTTGGGCGGGAGGCCGACGTTGCGCATACTCGAGCCCGAACGTCAAAGTGCCGATTGACGCCTTCGTACTCGAGTTTCGCCGGCTTGAACGCCATGAGCGTATTTCGCCCACACCCACGGCACGAGCTAAGCACTCTTCCGCGAATCGCCGCGGAGCTGGCGCCAAACGATGAATTAGTGTCCGTGAATCCCGGTGAACGTATGCAGATTGCCTCAGCAGGCAAGCCGCCTCCGCCTAGTGATGACCTCTACCACCTCAGCAAGCCACTTTCGCTGGAAAAGCTTGAGTACATCCTGTGTAACAGATTGGAGAAAGGCCTCCGCGTCCGGGCGGTCCGTAGTCGCAACGCGTTACCGATGACCGAGACCGGACTCAACGCCATTGCTGCACTGGCGATAATCGGGCTGAGCACAATGCCAAGCCACGGATAAAGCACACCAGCCGCCACCGGAATCCCCACCGCGTTGTAGGCAAATGCGAAGAACAGGTTCTGACGGATGTTCTTCATCGTGGCGACGCTCAACGCGCGGGCGCGTGCGATGCCGCGCAGGTCTCCCTTGACGAGAACGACGCGCGCGCTGTTCATGGCCACGTCTGTTCCGGTTCCCATCGCGATGCCGACATTCGCCTGCGCGAGCGCGGGTGCGTCGTTCACACCGTCTCCGGCCATGGCGACGATATGCCCCTGCGCCTGTAGCGCCTGCACATGCTTGTACTTGTCTTCAGGCAGCACGCCGGCCTTGACGCCATGGAGCGCGAGCGCCTTTGCCACGGCGTTCGCGGTGACATGATTCGCTACGCCCCGGGGTAGTTTGCCGGTCACCAACTGCAAGCGGCAGCCGGAAGCGGAAGCAAATGCTTTGCGCCAACGCATGTCTCACCGTGTTGCTGGACAACTCTCATCACGTGGGAAGCTTCTCACTCCGTGATGCATCGTCCCGATGCCGCCGACCGTTGATGCATGCCGATGAGTAGCGCCGCCGCTCATCACCTGTGCCGGGGCCGAAAGTTCCAGACGACCTGTCGGTTATGGATAGCAGGTTATCGACGAGCGCCTTAATTCTCCGTCGCATCTCAAATGTGAGATATCTGAAATGCACTTCCATGCCTTTCTCGATATCGCGCATCTGCCTACACTGACTTCCATACCCGCTGCGTGACATACAGGCAAGAAGCCGAAGCCGCACGGCGAGTTCACAGTGGTCTGCGCCCCGACAGCGCACGCCCAGACACGTAACCGCTTTACTTCGGAGACAGCATGAAAAGCATCGACCTCAAGGGCCTCGTACCCGCTCCCGTCACTCCCTTCACTCGCGACGGCGCCGTCGACTACGCAGCTATCCAGCGTCTTGGTTCTTGGCTCGGAAGTATTGAAGGCGTCAAAGGCTTGACCGTCCTCGGGCACGCCGGCGAAGGTACCTTCATGACGCCGCAAGAACAGCAGAAGGTCATCGAAGCCTTCGTGAAATCGGTGGACAACAAAATTCCGGTCATCGCCGGCATCACTCTGGAAGGGACCCAGGTCGCAGCGCTGGAAGCGAAGCGCGCGGTCGAAGCTGGGGCGGCGGCGGGCCTCGTATATCCGTCGCACGGCTGGCTGCGCTTTGGATATCAGAACGGCGCGCCGCAGGACCGTTATCGCACCATTCATGAAGAAAGCGGCCTGCCGCTGATTCTCTTCCAGTACCCGGACGTAACGAAGGCGACCTACAACCTCGAAACGCAACTGGAAATCGCCGCGCAACCTGGCGTTTTCGCAATGAAGAATGGCGTGCGCAACATGCGTCGGTGGGACACGGAAATCCCCGTCATCCGCCGCGAACGCCCTGAACTGCAAATCCTCACGTGCCACGACGAATACCTGCTGCATACCATGTTCGACGTTGATGGTGCGCTGGTCGGCTACGGCGGCCTGGCACCCGAGCCGCTCGTCGAGTTCATCAAGGCCGGCAAGGCGAAGGACTACAAGGCCGCGCGCGCCATCCATGACCGCTTGCTGCCCATTACGCGCTCTGTATATCACCGCGGCTCCCACATGGAAGGTACAGTGGCACTCAAACATGGACTGGTAGCGCGTGGCATTCTGGAGCACGCGACGGTTCGCTCGCCGCTGCTGCCGCTGCCCGACGGGGCTGACGTCGAAATCGCGCAGGCACTTCGCTCCGCCGGTCTCGTCGACTAACTGGTGATGCCTGCAATGTGAGCAGCGCACCGCATAGCACCGCGCCTCGCAGGCGAGGCTTCACGCTTCGCCTGTTCGTTTATAAGAAAGGCGTGGAGCACAGCGCTACTAGCCGGTCATAACAGCGGACGAGGTGCGCTTGCGACACGGTAGGCCTGACAATCGCAAATAAGCGGGCCACGGTAGAGCCCGCCGTCGATGTATTGGATGGAGACAAAATGAGCAAGTTACTAGCGGGCGCCATGGTCGAAACCGACCATCTGGCAATTCAAAAGTCTGAACCTGTGGTACGTGCTGCAAATCTGCTTTTCCGCATCGAGAACGTTCCATTTAGCCGCTGGCACACGAAAGCCCGCATCATCATGGGCAGTGCCACTTTCTTCGATGCATTCGACGCGCTCTCGCTGGCCTTTTCCTTGCCAGTGCTGGTCGGGCTGTGGCACCTCTCGCCGATGCAAATAGGATTCCTCATTGCTGCGGGGTATTTGGGGCAGTTCGTCGGGGCGCTAACCTTTGGCTGGGTCGCCGAGCGTTTTGGACGTGTACCCAGTGCGACAACGACGGTTGGTGTCATGTCGGTCATGGGGATAGCCTGTGCGTTCTCAGGCAATTTGCAGCTTCTTTTCCTTGCGCGCTTTCTGCAAGGAATCGGTGTCGGCGGCGAGGTACCGGTCGCAGCAGCCTATATTAGCGAATTGTCTCAGGCGCACGGCCGGGGCCGGTTCTTTATCCTTTACGAATTGATTTTCCCGTTGGGCCTTCTCGGTGCCGCACAGGTGGGCGCGTTCGTCGTCCCGCGTTTTGGGTGGGAATGGATGTTTCTTGTGGGGGCGATTCCAGGCATCGTCGTCACACTCTTCATTGCTCGTCTGCCGGAGTCCCCTCGATGGCTCATATCAAAAGGCCGCTATGATGATGCGGAACGCGTCGTCGAGAAAATCGAGGCGAGCACGACGCGCCGCAATCTCGACGTCGAGCGAGACTGGCTTGAGGTAGAACGGCGGCTTTCAAAGATTCGCGATGCAAGTCAGTCGAGAAGAAAGGCGTCGTGGAAGGAACTCTTTTCTAGCGTTTACCGCGGCCGCACGCTGGTTGTTTGGCTACTCTGGGCCAGCTCGTACTTCGTGGCCAATGGCATCAACAACTGGCTGCCGAGCCTCTACCGTACTGTCTATCACCTGCCTCTTCAGGAATCGCTGCACATGGCGTCGCTGTCGAACGTGCTCAGCGCGTGCGCCGTTTTGCTGTGCGCCTTTCTGGTTGACCGCACGGGGCGGCGTAAGTGGGCGATGGGGACATTTCTCGTCAGTGGGGCGTTGCTCCTCGCACTCGGCATGGTCGCAAACGGCGGGCCGTGGGCCGTGATGATACTGGGCTCTTCGGCCTATGCCGTCATGGGAACCACGACGGTCATGCTCTATCTGTACACCCCGGAAATCTATCCGACACGTATGAGGGCAATCGGAACAGGCCTCGCAACATCGTGGCTCAGAATTGCCTCCGCAGCAGCCCCTGCTATCGTCGGCTTTGTACTGTCGGGACACGGAATTTCCGCTGTGTTTCTGATGTTTGCCGCGACGACCGTAGTTGGCCTGCTGGCAGCCGGCGCGATGATTGAGACGAGCAACCGCTCTCTGGAAGAAATCTCGCCGTAACGGAAGTCGCGTTGAGTGGGACGCCGTCTGAACGGCTCTCGTCCCTCTCTTCTGCTGTTCAGGCATCGTCGCGCGTTGTTATGACGCGCGGCGATTCCTTTTTAGCCTGCTGGAAACACGGTGACAGCGAGCTCGCTAGTTGAATTGCAGGGATGATTTGCGAAGGCGGATAGACGGATAACGCGCCGGCGCGGAATCTCACATTCCGCGCCGGCAGTAGGTGCTGGGCGGGGCTTTAGAAGGTATGTCTTATGCCCGCGCCGTACGTACTGCCAGACGGCTTTGCGCTGAGCTTATCGTACGAGTAAACGGCATACACGTCGGTCCGTTTGGAGAGATAGTAGTCGTAGCCGACGGAGGCCGTGTTGCGAATCGAGTTCTGGTTTTTGGGCGCGGAGCGCTTCGTCATTGCCCACTCCGCCAGTACCGAAGACGTAAGCGTAACGGGAATCGAAAGGCCGAGCTCGTATGTGCGCGAACCGACTCGCGTCGTGGTTGTATTGGTCGTTTGTATTGCCGCGTAAACCTTCGCGAAGTTCGCGTTGTAGGTTGCGCCGGCGAGATAGAGATATTGCTGAACGGCAGGCGCGTTGACCGCAACACGAACTCGCTGTGCCGACAAGGCAATCTGTAGCGGGCCGTTCTCGTAGTTCAGGTGCAAGCCGAGGTTATCGTTCCCCTGGCTTCCGGGTGTCCCGCTGACTCCGTATTGCACAGTGCCGGTGACGCCCACGAACGGAGCGGACTCGGAGCTTGCGACGTTACTCCAGACGGTATCTCCGACAACCGTGTTGTTGTACGCGGCCGTGTACGACTGGACCACTAGCGGAGAAAAGACGACTGAAGAGCCGAACGGGTTCAGCAGAATCTGATTCAGGTACGTGCGAGTGGTTTGCTCGCCGAATCGGAAGACGCCATACGGCGTTGTCATTCCCACATAGGCGTTACGTGCGAACAGTCCGTCTGTCGTGTTGCGACCGAGTTGCCCCGTGTTCGGACGGAAGAAGCTTTCCAGTGTAAAGATGGCCGCGTAACCGCCGCCCAGGTCTTCTTTGCCGCGCAGTCCCCAAAACGAGGTCGTCAGGCCACCCCCTCCCAGTACGACGCTACCCTGACTTGACCCGCTCACCTTCGATTGCGCGACATATGTTCCCACCAAGCCGTATAACTGAATGGAGGCCGACGGATCGGCAGAGGAAGGCTGCGCGTGAACGACTCCCGTCCATATAGGAATCAATGCCATGGCGAGGTAACGCGGGGCTAATCGGCGGCGACGGCGCTCGCGCCGGGCGGGTTTCATTGGTGCCATCTGTAGTGTCTCCTTTAAGTATTCGCACGACACAGCCGTGCCCACCGGGATGCGGGGGCGCTTCCTGGACGGGCGTTTCTTCGGGGGCGGGGAAGGCAGGGCTGAACTGCTTTATTTGCGCAAGAAGTCTCGACGCGCGCGCATACGCTCGACGTTCAAATTGCTAGCGATGCACCAGCAGGACTCCTCACATCAACGGATATCCGCATACGGTCGTCTCCTGTACTGGTCAGTTGTGCCAGTAGCGCTTGGGCCAGCGCATTCGTCATCTTTCAGGCAGTGTATGCAACGCAAATTCATGCCGATAGACGCATCGATGCGATTTCAGATATGCTTCCCGAGAGATGGCGCCGGAGACAGCGATGGAACGAGAAGCCTTCAAGTTGTTTATTGAGGTGGCGGAGCTTGGAAGCATCAGTCGCGTTGCCGCCCTTCGGCAGACTGTCCAATCGAATGTCAGCAGGCAGATTGCCGAATTCGAGCGCGAATGCGGAGGCCGTCTCTTCGAGCGCACAGGCCGCGGCGTCAAACTGACCGGATTCGGCGAGCGAATTATTCCAAGAATCCGTGCCTGGATTGCGGACACCGACCAGCTATTCAACGAGATTCGGACGTCGTCCGGAGCTCCATTTGGTGAGGTGCGGATTGGCATCCTGCCATCCACGGCGCATCCGCTCATGACCACGCTGTGCGAGCGCATCAACGCAGCGTATCCGGACATCAGACTGAACGTTCGCGAGAGCCAGTTGGGCGAGGTCGAAACCTGGCTGGACAGCGGCCGCGTGGACCTCGCTATCCTCTTTCACGCAGAGCGCGCGATGACCACGGAGCGGCTCGCAACGCTCGCGACAATCGAAACCTATCTGGTCGGTGCACCGAACTCTCCTGTTTTGCAGCGGGAAACCATTGAATTTCGGCAGCTCGGCGGTTTGCCACTGATACTGCCCGGCAGGCCCAATCGCCTGAGAAATCTGATGGATGACGAGGCCCGGCGGGCCGGTATCGAACTACGTACGGTGCTGGAAGCAGACTCCCTTGCTGTTCAGAGAGAGGTGGCAGCGAGCGGTCGCGGATATGCCGTGCTTGGGCCGTGGGCCATTGCTCCGGATGTTCGCGCTGGCCGGCTGCGAGCGGCAAGAATCGTCAAGCCCAACCTCACCCGGTTTGTGACGCTTGCCAGTTCGAGCCAGGGTGCCATGACGCCGGCAATCAGGATTGTGATTGCGACCTTGAAGGAAATCGCATCGGAACTCGCCAAGTCGGGTGTGTACGATGGCCTGGCGACCCAGAGGCTTGACCGCCATGAGCGGATTCCGCCCGCGCCAACGGCAGGAGCTAAGCACCTTCCCGCGAATCGCCGCGGAGCTAGCGCTAAACGATGAGTTAGTGCCCGTGAATGCGGGTGTCCGAGTCAAGTGCCGTTTTGCCTCCAATGTGGAGCCCGGGAATCCGCCTGCCCAGGTAGATGGTTTGGGCCGGGCTTATCTCGAAGCTCCGCAACATCGCTGAGTCAAGGGGTTGTCCGCGCGCTGCGTCTTTTATCAGGCGCTGGATTTTTCGATCACTCCAGGTTGCCTCTGAAGCGTGATTCAGGCGATGGAAGTCGGGTTTGATTTGAAGAACGGAAGCGCGCGTCACCCAAGGGGCCCGACCGTTATGCAAGCAATCTTTGGGCTTCGGAGGCTTTAACAAAAACAGATACTTAGCGCGGGCTGTCTCGACCGGGTATATTTTTTGTGATCACTGATCCGGGAGAATAAAGTCTGTCTTGGCGAATGGCGATGCCAGGAACGGGCACATCGATGCCCTGCAGCGCCCGGCCACGCCCGGGTGAGCGGCGTGCGTGGCGCCGCTCTCGGACGAACACTTCAGTCAGGAATCGAGATGGACCTGCACGCCGCTCGATGTATAGATAGGCGTGACGTTGAAGCCGTCAACAGCAATAGTCGAAAACTTCACGTTCGAACCATTGCCGCTTATCAGGTTGAGCGTATCGCCGACCTTGGGTGCGAAGCCGTTGACGAACTTGACATGCAGCGTTCCCCCAACAACCGTGGTCTGAGCGCCCACTTTCATCGATCCTTGCCCATTCGCACCGACATCGAGCTCCAGCGTCGTATTCGCAAGCTGCGTGTATTTGCCGACCACAGACACGACACCAGGCGCATTGATGACCACGGTGCCCGCACCGAGGTAGACATCCCCCGTGCCGAATGCGGTCGTCGAGTCCGCTTCGAGTGTACCGCCGCTGACCTGGGAGCCGCCGGAGAAGGTGTTGGCGCCGGCCAGCCTGAGCGTTCCGCTGCCCTGGACGGTCAGCTTGCCGGTTCCCGAGATCGGATTGCGCCACGTGTCGGACGCGTTGAAGCCGCCCTGGCTGGCGTCCATGGACACGATGACGTTGCCGTTGAATGCGCCGTAGCCATCCGCCGCTGCAAACATGTTCAGACGTCCCCAGCCTTCCCCGTCGTCCATGACCGGATAACCGGACGGGAGTTCGGTCGTCTTCAGCACGACCCGGCGCTGATCTGCGCTGAGGTAGGGGAAACGGGTTTCAAGCAGCGTTTCTGCGCCCTTCGGAACGATTGGCGCGGCATCGGTCGCCTCGATCTGAGAAAAGCCAAAGGTCATACGACGCAGGTAGTTGGACTGATTGGTCTGATAGTCGGCAAAGCGGTCGGTGGAGGCTGTGCCCGAATGCGCGAAGGTATAGAGCGTACGATTCGTCGTGTTTGTCTGGGACATCAACGCGCTTTGGGCCTGTGCATAGGCCGCCGCCTTCAAGGAGGTGTTTGCCGGGTTGTAGAGGTTGGCCGCCACCACGGCGAGGCCCAGCATGCGGCCACCCATTACGTCGAGTGGCGAATGCATGCCCGCGATGATCCGGTTTTCTCCCAGCTCCATTGCGCGGCTCATCAATTCCTGGAAGCGCTGAGGAACCACGTAAGCCATGGCCAGCGAGTCACGCATCGCTTCGGCGGTATGGCCGCTAATGAAGCCACCGTCTGTTGCCGGCGTTGTGCTTTCGGCCGGTACCAATGTCGGATCCACGACCACCGAACTGCTCCACCGGAATGGTCTGGCGTACTTGTAAAAGCGCTTGGCGGGTTCCGTCGAACCGTTCGTGCTCATGGCATTCACAAAGTCGACCACGGTGCCGAAAGTCGTGTTATTAGGACTGCCAACGCCTGTGTTGTTGCCTGCGTCGTTGTACAGCGTCGTGGTAGCGTTGGCCGGGACGGAAGTGATCGTCGTGGTTTGCTGCGTGAGGCCTAGCCATGCGCTCGTCAATGGCCCCAAACCGTCGGTCACGCTGTATCCCTTATTGCGGCGGTCGTCGAAATAAGCCGCGTCAGCCTGCGCCTGTGTCCGGGAGACGGTCTCGTTGACGACGAACTGCGTGTTCTGGCCCAACACGGCAGCATTGAGGACAGTGCCGCAGGGCGTGCCCGAGTTAACGATGCCTGAGCACGTGGAAGCGACCACGGCCGGGAACCCATCGACGGCCGGTGCCGTAGCGCCCGCGTCGACGATCATGGTTGCGGGCTGCCAAAGGTCGAGGAAACGAGCGACAACGCGTACGCCGGCATTCGTATCCAGTGTCGCGAAGTGGGCGTCGTTTCGCTGGTTCGAGGCGGCATTGTCGACGAATGCCGGTACAGGAGGGATGGACGCGCTGTCCACGAAGCCCGGATCTGCCGGCGGGGCGGGAACAACGGCCGCACTACTTTGGACGTCATCACTGCTCCCGCAGGCACTCAGCGTCAGCATGGCACACAGGACAATGAAACCGGATAGCGGGCGGGGGCGGACGAGTCGCAACAGCATAGGTTTCCCAAGTCGGTGGCAGTAGAGTCAATGGGGGCAGATCTTGGGCGAGCTAAGTGAAGCCCCGATGACATTCGGAAAGGTTTGATTCAAAAAGGGCTTCCACGGCCGTGGGCATCAACTAGCTTCGTCCCGTTGCTCCGCGACCCCGCTGCGACCATTGCCCGGCACGGAGCTCTTGGGGGCAAGGAAAAAAAGTCCCGGTTGCCGCCCAGCCGCTCAACCATGAAGTCGATGAATGTCTTCACGCACCGCCTGCGTTTCCATGTCCGTGTCGTTCACGCAGATGGCAGCCGGCACATCGCGATAGACGATCTCGTCGCCAATGCGGCACCGCCACTGTGCGAGCTTGCCCGTGCTAGGCTCCAGCTTGCGAGTGGTCCGATGAGAGAGACGGACACCCAGCTGCTTTTCCAATTGCAAGAAACTGGTGTGCAGCTTTTCTCTATATCGTTCCGAACAACGCTCGCGGCCGGTCGCGCAATGCTTGTGCGAGCGTCTGCAACGCGCTCACCAGTTGCTCGCGTGACGACGCGCACGCGAGGTTGATCCGCACGCCGTGCTCGACGTCGGCACGATCCACCGCAAACGCCGACGAAGGCATTACGACCACGCCGCGCGCTTTCGCATTCGCCGCGAAATCATCGGCGCGCCACGGCGGCGGCAAACGCAACCACACGAACATGCAGGCAGGATCGGCGTCGAGCCATTCCTGCGGCAGGATTTGCCGCGCCAGATCGTGGCGCACGCGAATCTCTGCAAGCTGCGCATCCATGATGCGGCGCGCGGTGCCGTCCTCGATCCACATCGTCGCGATCAGCATCGACATCGGCGCGGGCATCCATGCCGTGGTGCGCACTGCCTCGGCCGCGAGCGCGGAACGTTCGGCCGGGCTCAGCAGATAACCCAGACGCAAGCCGGGCGCGAGAATCTTCGAGGTCGCGGCGATATGAAACGTCAGCTCGGGACACAGACTCGCGATCGTCGGCAGACGTTGCGACACGAGCGGACCGTACACGTCGTCTTCGATGATCGCCGCGCCATAACGCCGCGCGATATCGACGAGCGCGACGCGCCGTTCGAGACTCATCGTCGTGACGGTCGGATTCTGCAGATTCGGCACCGTGAAGATCGCCTTTACGGGCACGCGGCTGCAGATGCGTTCGACTTCATCGGTGATCAGACCGTCGCGGTCGCTCGGCACACTGACGATCTCGAACTGGAACACGGGCGCGAGCGCCTTCAGCCCGTAATACGTGAGCCGGTCGGCAACGATCACGCCATCCGTGCCGATCAGGCTGTTGAGCACGGCATACAAACCGTGCTGCGCGCCGCTCGTCACGACGACATGCTCGGGCGCGGGCGCGAAGCCGGGCGCCGCCATCCAGCGCGCGCCCGCCGCGCGCGCCCAGTCGGGCCCTTGCGGCGGCTGATATTCCTGAAGCGCTGCGTAGCGCGGATCGCGCGGCAATTCTGCGAGCGTCGTCGCGAGGCACGACAGAAACTCCCCCGTCGCGGGCCGGTTGACAGTCAGATCGATGACGCCGCCCGGCGCCGCATTGGGCGCAACGGACGCTTCCACGCGCGGCATCGCGCCACCCGTGACGAGCGAGCCGCGCCGCTTGCTGCCGATCACAAGACCGCGCAACTGCAACTCCTTATACGCACGCGACACCGTCGACACGTTGATGCCGAGCTCGGTTGCGAGCTGCCGTTGCGGCGGCAGGCGGCTGCCGGGCGGATAGACGCCCCCGCGAATCTCGTCTTCGATCGACGCCGATACCTCGATATAGGTCGGGCGTTTTGTCTGGACGGGATCGCCGTTTGTCTGGTCGATTTCCGCCGAAGTGCCGTTGCTGCGCGCTGTTTTGGGTCTGCCGGAAGCCATTGTCTTGCCTGTCTCCATACAAAACAGGTTTTGTGTGCCTGTTTGTGCCAGTTCGCCGGATTTTATACCAGTATGCATATGCGCCACGTCTTTGCCGCGTCTTTCAAGGCCGGCAAGGACCACGCCCGGCTACGCCAGGGAAAATCCTGGACCACACAATGTGGTTTTTAATTGCACACAAAAAATTGTTGTGTGATTCTTTGAATCGGGTTTTGTGTGGATTTTGAATTCAGGAACGAGCTGGAAGGAGATTTCGTATGGCTGGAAGCATCAGACAGACGCACGCGCAGGAACGGCCGCAGGACAGCGCAAATGAAGGCTCGACGCCGCGCCTCGGCGTCGCCTTGCGTCAACGCCACGTCACGATGATTTCGCTGGGCGGGATCATCGGCGCCGGGCTCTTTGTCGGCAGCAGCGCGACGTTGAACACGGTCGGGCCGGCTGCGTGCCTGTCGTATCTGGTGGCGGGCATCGTCGTGCTGATGGTGATGCGCATGCTCGGCGAAATGGCACTCGCAGTGCCGGGCATCGGATCGTTCACGGAATACGCGCGCATCGGTCTCGGCGACTGGGCGGGCTTCACGAGCGGCTGGCTCTACTGGTACTTCTGGGTGATCGTCGTGGCCGTCGAAGCGGTCGCGGGCGCGGCCATCCTGCAACGCTGGATACCCGCGCCCGTGTGGATGATCGGCCTCGTCCTGCTGTCAGTGATGACCTTCATCAACTTGATGTCGGTGAAGTCATACGGCGAGTTCGAGTTCTGGTTCGCGTCGATCAAGGTCGCGGCCATCATCGTGTTCATCGCGATCGGCGCGGCCTGGGTGTTCGGCTTCGGTCATACGCATAGCGCGTGGAGCAATCTCACGGCGTCGAACGGTTTCTTGCCGTTCGGCACAATGTCGGTGTTCGCGGCCGTGCCGACGGTGATCTTCGCGGTCGGCGGCGCGGAAATCGCGACCATCGCCGCCGCCGAATCGGATAACCCTGCGAAGAGCGTCGCCGCGATGACACGCTCGGTGATCCTGCGTGTCATCACGTTCTACGTCGGCTCGATGTTCCTGATCGCCTGCATCGTGCCGTGGACGAGCATCGTCACGGGTCATTCGCCGTTTGTCTCCGGGCTCGAAACGATGCGCGTGCCGGGCGCCGCCGACATCATGAACGCGATCGTGCTGGTTGCTGTGCTGTCCGCGCTGAACTCGGGCCTGTATGTGTCGTCGCGGATTCTGTTCCGTCTCGCGGGCCGTGGCGATGCGCCGCGCGCGCTGCTGCGCCTCACGCCGTCGCGTGTGCCGCGCCTCGCCGTGCTGCTGAGCAGCGTGGTCGGCTATGTGGCGATCATCGCTGCGATCGTTTCGCCGCAGGGCGTGTTCCTGTTCCTCGTGAATGCATCGGGCGCGGTGATGCTGTTCGTCTACCTCGCGACGGCGCTTGCGCAGATCCGCATTCGCCGCCGGCTCGAACGCAAGGGCGTGCAGGCCGAGCTGCCGATGTGGCTGTTCCCGTGGCTGTCGTATGCGGTCGTTGCCGCGATCGTCGGCGTGCTGATCGCGATGGGCACCGATGCGGGATTGCGTCCGCAACTGATGGCGAGCATCGCGAGTCTCGCGGTCGCGTCTGCTGCGTGGCTGCTGGCAGCACGGCGCCGTCATGCAGATGAAGGCACGCGCACAGGCTATCTCGCGTCGATCGAAAGACACGCGATGCAGGGAGACCGGTAATGGCGGACGTGGGCATTGTCGGCGCGGGTTTCATCGGGCTTGCGAGCGCCGGCTGGCTGATGCGCGACGGACATCGCGTGACGCTGTTCGATCCGTCGGGCGTCGCGCAAGGCGCGTCGTTCGGCAACGCGGGCACGTTCGCGCCGTATGGCTGCATCCCTGTCAACAACCCGTCGGTGTTTCGCGATCTGCCGCGTTTTCTGCTGTCGAATACGAGCCCGTTCCGCATGCGCTGGGGTTATCTGCCGCATCTGCTGCCATGGCTCGCGCGCTTTATGCTGAGTTCGACGCAGCGTCGTTACGAAGCGAGCGCGGGCGCGCTCGCCGCGCTGCTCGCGCAGGCTCAGGCGGGCTACGCGCCTCTGCTCGAAGAGCCTGAGCTGGCGAAGTTCGTGCGGCCGCGCGAATGTCTTTATCTGTATTCGAGCGGCGCATCGTTCGACGCGTCGCGTGCTTCGCTGGACTTGCGCGAGCAGCTTGGCGTGTCGTTCGAAGTACTGCGTGGCGAGGATGTGCGCGAACTGGAACCGTCGCTTGCACCGATCTTCGAGCGCGCCGTGCTGTTCAGCAATAGCTGGCATTTCTCGGACCCGCAGGCTTATCTGCGGACGCTGCACGACACGCTGGCGGCGCGCGGACTCAAGCTCGAACGCAAGAGCGTGAACGGGATTTCGTCCGCACCGGACGGTGTTGCATTGACAACCGACGACGGCATGTCGCGCCATTTCGATCATGTGGTGATCGCAACGGGCGCGCGCTCCGCGAAGCTGGCGGAGCAATGCGGCGACCGCGTGCCGCTCGATACCGAACGCGGTTATCACGTGCGTTATCGCGGCGCGTCGCAACTGATTTCCCGGCCTTGCGGCTGGGCCGAACGCGGCTTCTACATGACGCCGATGGAAGACGGCATCCGCGTCGCGGGCACGGTCGAACTGGGCGGCTTTACCGAAACACGCAACCGCTCACTGATCGATCTGCTGACGTTTTCATCGAAGCGCGCTTTACCGGGCCTGCAACAGCCCGACAGCACGTGGTTGGGCTTCCGCCCCTCGCTGCCCGATGGCGTGCCCGTGCTGGGCCGCGCAAGCGGTAATGAGCGTGTGATTTATGCATTCGGCCACCAGCATCTCGGTCTGACGCTGGCGGGCGTGACTGGGCGCATCGTCGCGGATCTGGTTGCGCGGCGCGATTCGTCAACGGGCGCGTTGCTGGATCTGTCGCGTTATGCACCGACGCGATTTTGACAATTTCAATCGACAGGAGCGCATCATGAATCGACGTACATGCATCATCAGGCTGGCCGCTTGCGCTGTGGCAGTGCACGCATCGTTCGCTGCAACGTCTGCGTTTGCCGACGATCCGCAGGTGGTAAAGATCGGCTTCGTTGGTCCGCTGACGGGCCCCGTCGCGCGCGTCGGCAAGGACCTGCAATACGGCGCGCAACTCGCCATTGACGAAGAAAACGCGAAGCATCCGACGGTTGCGGGCAAGCCCGTGAAATTCGTGCTCGATGTGCAGGACGATCAGGCCGATCCGCGCGTCGCGATTCAGGTTGCGCAAAAGCTCGTCGACGACGGTGTGGTCGGTGTGATCGGCCATTACAACTCCGGATGCAGCATTCCGGCATCGACGGTCTATCACAACGCCAACGTCGCGATGATCACGCCCGGCTCAACCAATCCGCAACTGACGAAGCAGGGCTACAAGAACGTATTCCGCACGATGGGGCATGACGGCGTCGGCGGCGTGGTGGCGGGACATTTCGTCGTCGAGCAGATGAAGGCGAAGCGGATCGGCATCATCGATGACCGCACGGCGTTCGGGCAGGGTCTTGCCGATGCCTTCGAGAAGGGCGTGAAAGAGGCGAACGGCAATATCGTCGATCGCGAATTCACGAACGACAAGGCCGTCGATTTCCGCGCGATTCTCACTTCGCTGAAGGCAAAGAACGTCGACGTGATTTTCTTCGGCGGTCTTGATGAACAGGGCGCAATGCTCGTCAAGCAGATGCGCTCGCTCGGCATGGCGACGCAACTGTTCGGCGCAGGCGCGCTAAAGAGCAATGCGTTCCTGCAGATCGCGGGGCCATCGGGCGAACGCACGCAGGATCTCGAACCCGGCCCCGCGCTCGACAAATTGCCTGCCGCGCAAGACTTCGGCAGGCGTTATAAGGTGCGCTTCAACCAGGACGTCGAACTGTATGCACCGTTCGCTTACGACGCAGCGCTCGCGATGCTGAAGGCGATTCATGACGCGAATTCGCTCGACCGGCAGAGGATCGTCGATAGCCTCGCGAAAGTGTCGATCCCAGGCGTGACGGGCAAGATCACATTCGATCCGTACGGCGATCTGATCAAGCCGCCTTATACGCTCTTCGAAGTGCAGCAGGGGCAATGGAAGAGCATCAAAACTGTCGGCGGTGGTGGGTGAGGGTGTTTCGGGTGCGGATACATTGTTTACGTTCGCTTTCCTACGATTGCGCTCGTGCGAAGTCCTTTACCCGGAGTTCTGTGGATTCGACGTAAGTTGTCATAGAGGGCGAGTGCGAGTCCAGTTTGATTGCCGGGTAGCTGTTTGCGGCTAGCAGTGAATGTCAGAAAAACTTCCGAAGCGGGGCATCGACGTGCTCGTTCCCGGCATCGCAAAGTTCGCAAGACAGATCTTATTACGCGGCCGCATTGCTGAATCGCGGTTTCCTGGCGTCATGACGGACTTTGCGTGTGAGCACGCTTTCTGCGACGACCATTTGGATTCAACGACTTACGACCGGACCCGCAGGCGCCGCCCCGCCCCTTTGCAACCGCTCCGCGACATCAGGCGTGGCGCGCCGCGTGCGGGCGGCCGATCGTCAGGTAGTGCGCCAGCGCGATCAGCGGAAAGGCCGTGGCGACCGCAGCCACGAGCGGCCAGCCGCCGTGTTCATAGAGCGGACTCGCGAGCGCCGAGCCGAGCGCGCCGCCCACGAAGATGCTGGTCATGTACAGCGCGTTCAGCCGGTTGCGGCTCGCCGCATGCAGTGCGTAGATCTCGCGCTGGCCCAGCACCATGTTCATCTGCACGGCGAAGTCGAGCACGATGCCGCTCGCGACGAGACCTGCCACGCCCCACGCCGGATGGATCAACGCGGGTGCATACGCGAGGGCGCCCACCACCAGCGCGATCAGCGTTGCGCGCATCGTGTGGCCGGCATCGGCGAGGCGGCCGGCCACGGGAGCCGAGGTTGCGCCGATTGCGCCGACCAGCGCGAAGATGCCGATTTGCGTCTGCGTGAGGCCGAACTGGCGCGTCAGTTCGACGGGAATCGCGGTCCAGAACAGGCTGAACGAGGCGAACATCAGTGCCTGGTACAACGAACGATGGCGCAATACCGGCATCGTGCGCACGAGGTGGCCGAGCGAGCCGATCAGTTCGACGTAGGTGGCCTGGTGCGCGGGCTGGCGGCGCGGAATGGTCAGCGCGAGCACGGTCGTCACAAGCGCCATCAGCACGGCGGCGGAACCGAACACCGCGCGCCAGCCGAAGTGTCCGGCGACCACGCTCGAGATTGGACGCGACAGCAGAATGCCGAGCAGCAGACCGCTCATGATCGTGCCGACCACCTTGCCGCGCGATTCGTCGGGCGCGAGATGCGCGGCGAGCGGAATCAGAATCTGCACGGCGACCGAGCTGAACCCGACCAGCAACGAGATGACGAGAAACGCGCTGGGCTGATGCGCGAAGGCCGCGGCGGCCAGACTCGCGATCGACACGAGCGCCGTAGCGATCATCAGCTTGCGGTTTTCCAGCAGGTCGCCGAGCGGCACGAGAAAAAACAGCCCGAAGGCATAGCCGATTTGCGTGAGCGAGACGATCACGCTCGCCATGCCGCCGGACAGGTGAACGTCCGGCGCGATCAGTTCGGTAATGGGCTGCGCGTAATAGAGATTGGCGACGATGGCGCCGCAGCAGAACGCAAAGAGCGCGATGAGACCGCGCGTCAGTTTGACGGGACTGCCGGTGCGAGTCGCGGCGGATAGCTGGGTTGACATGACAACTCCGTGAAGTGAAGAAGCCGAAAACGACGGGTCCGTGATCGGTCGGGGACGCGAGGCCTGTTACGTGGCTGAACGCGTCAAGCCATGCATGCAGCTTAATCGTTGCGTTCGCGCGGCGGAATGCGAATAGAATGCAAGCTAACGTTGCGTTTTATGCAACGAACCTCCCAATGCGCTTACACATGGACAAATTCCTCGCCGTCAAAACCTTGCTCGAAGTCGCCGATGCCGGCGGCTTTTCGAAGGCCGCGCAACGTCTCGGCGTGGCGACTTCTTCGGTGACGCGCCTGATGGATTCGCTGGAGGCGTCGCTTGGCGCGGCGCTGTTGACCCGCACGCCGCGCAAGGTCAGCCTGACCGACGCCGGCCTTGCGTACGTCGAACAGGTGTCGAAAGTCCTCGACGATCTGGCCGAGGCCGACGAGAGCGTATTTGACAGCGGCGCGGCGCCCGTCGGCTCGCTGCGCGTTTCGGTGCCGTCCACCTACAGCCGGTTATGCCTCGCGCCGCATCTGGCGGCCTTTCTTGCCGAGCATCCGCGCGTGGTGCTCGACGTCGTGGTGGGCGATCAGTTTGTCGATCTCGCGGTTGACCGGATCGACGTCGCCATCCGCATCGGCTTTGCGGAGCGCGACGCCAATCTGGTCGTGAAAAAACTCGCGGACAATCCGCGCTATGTCGTGGCGAGCGAGGACTACCTGCGGCGCAGCGGCACCCCGCAGACACCCGCGGACCTCGCCGGGCACGAGTGCCTGCGCTTCGCCTATGGCGGCGGCTACCGCGCGCGCCAGATCTGGACGTTCGAGCGCGACGGCGTAGAGGAACGCGTCGACGTGCGCGGCCATCTGCTTTCGAACAATCTGGACATGCTGTTCGAAGCTGCGGTGGCCGGACGCGGCATCGCATTGCTGCCCGCCTGGCAGGTCGCCGCGGAAATCCGTGCGGGACGCCTCATGCGACTTTTCGCGTCTTTCGACGCGCGGCCTCATTCAGGCGACGCAGTCGTGTATGCCGCGTATCTGCCGAATCGCCGCCAGTCGAGCAAGGTGCGTGCATTCGTGCAGTTTCTCGAATCGCGGTTGGGGGCGGCGCTCGAAGGTTGAGTGTCGAGCTCGGCTGTGCTCACCGCGCTTCGGGTGCGTGTGCAAGGCGCAATGCGCAAGGCGCCGCATCAAGCCTGCTGGTCGTTGTTCAGCATGCTCTTCGGGATGGACAGGATCAGCACGCAACTGACGAGCAGACAGGCTCCCAGCGCGTAAGTGCCGTTGTTGATGTTGCCCGTCATGTCCTTTGCGACACTCGTGATCATCGAACCTGTGAAGCCGGACAGGTTGCCCACGGAATTGATGAGGGCAATGCCCGCGGCCGCGGCCGTCCCCGAGAGAATCTGCCCTGGAAAGGTCCAGAATATCGGCATCAGACCCAGGATCGCGCAGGTCGCAATCGTCAGAAAGAGAATGGACAACGGCACATTGTTCGCGAAGCTCGCGCTGAGAATCAGACCGATGCCGCCGATGCACGCCGGAACCGCTGCATGCAGCCGGCGCTCACCCGTCTTGCGCGAATGGCGTGCGTTCCAGATCATCGCCACGACAGCGCTCAGGTACGGGATGGCCGTCAGCAGGCCGATATTGAGCGTGCTCTTGACGCCGGATGCCTTGATGATGGACGGCAGCCAGAACGCGAGCCCGTAGAACCCCGTGTTGAACGTGAGCAGGATGAAGGTCAGCAACCACACGCGCGGGCTCTTGAGCGCGGCGCCAATGCGGTGGGTCTTCTTCGAACTCTCCTGTTCGAGGTTCTTTTGCAGCAAGGCCTTTTCGGAGGCTGTCAGCCATTTCGCCGACTCGATGCCGTCGCCCATGCGAAAGAGCACGAGGAAGGCGACGAGAATCGACGGAATGCCTTCCACCAGCAGCATCCACTGCCAGCCTTCCATACCGAACGCGCCGTGTGTGTTTTCCATGAGCCAGCCGGACAGGACACCACCGAGCGTCAGGCTCACGGGAATGGCAATCAGGAACCCGGACATCGCAATGCTCTGGCGCCGTGCGGGAAACCAGTAGTTCATATAAAGGATGATGCCGGGAAAGAAGCCCGCCTCGCAGACGCCCAGTAGAAAACGCAGGATGTAGAACATCGTGGACGTTTGCACATGAAAGAAGGCGGCCAGCGGTGCAATGAATGCCAATGACGAAGAGACCACGCCCCACGACACCATGATGCGCGCGATCCAGAATCGCGCGCCGTACCGGTGAAGCAGAAGATTGCTGGGCATCTCGAAGAGGAAGTAGCCCCAGAAGAAGATGCTCGCGCCGACGGCGTACACGGCGTCGCTGAGGCCCAGCGAATCGAGCATCTGCAGTTTGGCAAAGCCGACGTTGACACGGTCGAGATAGGCCACGACGTAACACAGCAAAAGCAGCGGCAGGATCCGCTTCAGAACCTTCCGGTACAGCAGTTCTTCGGCATGATCGACCGCGACAGGCGCACCCGCGGTCTGAGCGATGGTTGGCATTCGGTTGTCTCCTTTATGCGTGTCTTGAGCGCGAAAGCGGAGCGGGCCGCGCGCATCGACTCGACGCTTGCCCGCGTGCAAGCCTCGACCCGGTCGCTGGATCAGGAATTGACCGGCTATGTTACCGATAACAATTCGGGTCGAAGCTTTTCGCTCTGTTGTTATGTTATCGGTAACGAAGTTAGCATGGTGCGCCCTGAAGACGCAAGCTAGGGGAATCTACCTACGTCGTATGAGGCGTCGCGTCTATCATGGCGATTAGCCGTGAGCCGACGCGTGCTGTGCAACGGCTCGCCCCTCGTACAAGTACTCCAAAGCCCGATGGCCACCACCACCCGAACGCCGCGAACCGCGCGGCCGGCGCGCGCAACGCAGCCCGCCAACCCGCCGCGCATGGCGGACGTCGCGCATATCGCGCGGGTCAGCAAAATGACCGTTTCCCGCGTGCTGGCAGGGCACAGTGTTGCGCCGGCCACGCGCGAACGCGTCGAGCAGGCTATCGCGCAGTTGGGTTATGTGGCCGACGCGGCAGCAGGCGCACTCTCGTCGGGCCGTTCCGATTTCGTCGCGGTGCTCGTGCCGTCGCTCGCGAGTTCGAACTTCTCCGATACGGTGCGTGGGCTCACGTCCGTCCTGGAACCGGAAGGGCTGCAACTGCTGCTCGGCGATACCGACTATGGCCTCGAAAGGGAAGAGCGCCTCGTGCGCTCGATGTTGCGCTACCAGCCGCGCTGTATCGCGCTGACCGGCTCGCAGCACACGGACGGCACGCGGCACTTGTTGGAGCGCGCACGCATACCGGTGGTCGAGATGTGGGATCTTCCCGCCAAACCAATCGATCTGGCGGTCGGCTTTTCGAATGCCCGGGCGGCGCGCGAGATGGTGCGTTATCTCAGCGCCAAGGGCTATCGCAAGATCGGCTTTCTGTGCGGCGCGAGCGACCTCGATCGTCGCGGCCTCGAGCGGCTCAAGGGCTACCTCCAGGAGATGAAAGCGCAGGGTCTGGGCGAGCCTCGCGTGGTGCGTCTCGGCGAGTCGCCCATCACGATGACGCACGGCGCGCCCGCGCTCGACGCACTGCTCGAGCAATGGCCCGATACCGACGCAGTCATGTGTGTGAGCGATATGTCCGCGTTCGGGGCCATCATGCAATGTCACCGTCGCGGGCTTCGCGTGCCGCGCGACATCGCCGTGGCGGGCTTCGGTAATTTCGAAGTCGCGCTCTGCAGCAATCCGACCATCACGACGGTCTCGGTCGACGCCTACGGCATCGGCCGGCGCACGGGCGAGCTGCTGCTGGCCGCGCAGGCGGGAAGCACGCACGCCGCGCGAGCGCAACGCAAGGTGGTTATCGACTATGCCGTCGTGGAGCGCGAGAGCGCCTAGATCTTCACGCCTCGAAGATGCATAGCGCGTTCGCGCGTGCTAATATCAAAAGATGTTACCGATAACACCGCGGCGCGAACAATACGTGTGATGATCCGGCGCAGCATGCCGGCGCCCGGCACAGATGAGCGCACAAGAGACGCCTCGCGCCTGACGATCTTTCGGCAGGCCAGCAAAAAGGAGTACCGTATGACCTCACCCAGCACACGCCGCCTGCGCAGTCAGGAATGGTTCGACGATCCCTCGCACGCCGACATGACCGCGCTCTACGTCGAGCGCTTCATGAACTATGGGCTCACACGTGAAGAATTGCAGTCGGGCCGCCCGATTATCGGCATTGCACAGACGGGCAGCGACCTCGCGCCCTGCAATCGGCATCACATCGAACTCGCCGAGCGCACCAAGGCGGGCATTCGCGACGCGGGCGGCATTCCGATGGAGTTTCCGGTCCATCCGCTCGCGGAGCAGAGCCGCAGGCCGACGGCCGCGCTCGACCGCAACTTGGCCTATCTCGGCCTCGTGGAAATCCTGCACGGTTTTCCGCTCGACGGGGTCGTGCTCACCACCGGCTGCGACAAGACGACGCCCGCCTGCCTGATGGCCGCCGCGACTGTCGATTTGCCGGCTATCGTTCTGTCAGGCGGCCCCATGCTCGACGGCTGGCATCAGGGAAAGCGCGTGGGCTCAGGCACGGTCATCTGGCATGCGCGCAACCTGCTTGCGGCAGGCGAGATCGATTACGAAGGATTCATGGAACTGACGACCGCTTCGTCACCGTCCATCGGTCACTGCAATACCATGGGCACGGCGTTGTCGATGAACAGTCTTGCGGAAGCATTGGGGATGTCGTTGCCCGGTTGCGCGAGCATCCCGGCGGCGTATCGCGAGCGAGGCCAGATGGCTTACGCAACGGGCAAGCGCATTGTCGACCTGGTACGCGACGACGTGCGACCGTCGCACATCATGACCAAGGAAGCGTTCGAGAACGCGATCGTGGTGGCCTCAGCGCTCGGCGCATCCAGCAACTGCCCGCCGCATCTGATTGCGATTGCCCGGCACATCGGTGTCGACCTGAGCCTCGACGACTGGCAGCGCGTGGGCGAGCGGGTGCCGCTCATCGTGAACTGTATGCCTGCCGGCGAGTATCTGGGCGAGAGCTTTCACCGGGCAGGCGGCGTGCCGGGCGTGCTGCGCGAGCTCGACAAGGCAGGGCTGCTGCACCGCGATTGCGCGACCGTTGCGGGCCGCACCATCGGCGCAATCGCCGGCAGCACGGCCGAGCCTGACCGCGAGGTCATCAGGTCGACGGCCGAGCCGCTCAAGCACGGGGCGGGATTCATCGTGCTGTCGGGCAACTTCTTCGACAGCGCCATCATGAAGATGTCGGTGGTCGGCGACGCGTTCCGGCAAACCTATCTGAGCGAGCCCGGCGCGGAAAACACGTTCGAGGCGCGGGCAATCGTCTTCGACGGTCCCGAGGATTACCACGCGCGCATCAATGACCCGTCTCTTCACATCGACCAGAACTGCATTCTCGTCATTCGCGGAGCAGGCACGGTGGGTTATCCGGGCAGCGCGGAAGTCGTCAACATGGCGCCGCCCGCGGAACTGGTGCGACAGGGCATCACCTCGCTGCCCACGCTCGGAGACGGACGCCAGAGCGGTACGTCCGCGAGCCCTTCTATCCTCAACATGTCGCCGGAAGCGGCCGTCGGCGGTGGACTCGCGCTGCTGCAAACGGGTGACCGCATTCGCGTCGACCTGAACGCCCGCAAGGTCGACGTACTGGTTGACGAAGCCGAACTCGCGCGTCGGCGCGAGCATGCCACGTTTGCGATTCCCGAGGCGCAGACGCCCTGGCAGGAGCTTTATCGCAAGACGGTTGGGCAACTATCCACGGGCGGCTGCCTGGAACCCGCTACGCTGTACCTGAACGTCATTGAAAAGCGCGGCAACCCGCGCCACTCTCACTAACGGACCGACAAGGAGACATCACGAATGAATGCCATTTCCGCAGCATCCTTCCTTCCGCGCGATGTCGGGCAGGCGCTGCTCGTCGGCCGCGTGTGGCGCAAACTGCATACACCCTCAGGCGAACTTCACGGCCCCTGCGTCGTGCTGGTGCGCAACGGCGAAGTGCTGGACATTACGGCAAGCGTGCCGACGACGGCCGACCTGTTCGAGCGCGAAGACCTCGTCGCGTTCGCGCGAACGGTGTCGGGCGAGTCGCTCGGCCCAGTGGATAAGCTGGTCGAGGCAGCGCTGCGTTCCGGATCGGCGGACGACCTGCGCCTGCTCGCGCCCAACGATCTGCAGGCCATCAAGGCATGCGGTGTGACGTTTGCCGTGAGCCTCATCGAACGGGTTATCGAGGAACAGGCGGGAGGCGACCCGGCCAAGGCGCAGGAAGTGCGCGCAACCATTGCTGCAACCATCGGCACTGATCTCTCGAAGATTCAGCCCGGCTCCGATGCGGCGATGAAGCTCAAGGCGGAACTCGAGCGCCGCGGGGCGTGGTCGCAGTACATGGAGGTCGGTATCGGCCCCGATGCGGAAGTGTTCTCGAAGTCGCAGCCGATGTCGGCCGTCGGTCCCGGCGCCGACGTGGGTTTGCTCGCGGCATCGAACTGGAACAACCCTGAGCCGGAGATCGTGCTGGCTGTGAACAGCCGCGGAGAAATCGTCGGCGCAACGCTCGGCAACGACGTGAATCTGCGCGACATCGAGGGGCGCTCGGCGCTGCTGCTCGGCAAGTGCAAGGACAATAACGCGTCATGCGCCATTGGACCGTTCGTGCGCCTGTTCGACGACGAATTCAGTCTCGACGACGTGCGCAACACCAGCGTGAGCCTGCGCGTGGAAGGGGCGGATGACGATTTCGTGCTCGAGGGCGTGAGCCACATGAGCGAAATCAGCCGCGATCCGCAGGATCTGGTTGCGCAGACATGGGGGCGCCATCATCAGTATCCGGACGGCTTCATGCTTTTTCTAGGGACGATGTTCTCGCCCATCAAGGATCGCGACACACCCGGCGGCGGATTCACGCATCACCTGGGCGATGTGGTCACCATCTCGGCCCCCGAGCTGGGCGCGCTCGTCAACACCGTGCGGCTCAGCACGGAAGTCGCGCCTTGGGCCTTTGGCGTGCGCGCCCTGTACCGCAACCTTGCGCAACGCGAACTGATCCAGGTCGGCGGAAGGCGGTAGCCGTCGCGCGAAGGGCGCCGGCTACCTGATCGCCGATCTGGCCGCCGGCGTTGAACCTTTGCATCTCGTTCGACCAGCAGATCAATTCCGCCACGGAATCGGGTCGAAGGCGCGCTTCGCGGCATCGAGAAACGCACGCTGACGAATGGTGAGACCGTGGCGCGTGGGCACGAGCGCCATGACCGGTGCCGGTTCGAGATGCCATGCCGGCAACACGCGGCTCAGCTTGCCTCGCGCAATCAGTTGCGCGCAGTCCCATTCGGATCGCGCGGCCACGCCGAGCCCGTCGAGCGCCCAGTCTCGGACCACCGTGCCGTCGTTCGAGGACAAAGCGCCGTTCAACCGGACCGTGACAGGTTTGCTGACCCGCCTGCCCGCCGCATCGAGTTGAATGAAACGCAGACGGGTCACGTCTTCGTCGTTCTCGCGTAAGGTCAGGTACTCGCAGCGCGACAGTTCCGACGGATGCTTAAGCTTCGAGAGGCCGCGAGCAAGCGCGGGGCTCGCGCAAAGAATGCGTTCGTTCGGAGCCAGAAAATGCCCGATCCACGAGGACGCCTTGACCTGACCAATGGAAATCGCCACGTCGGCGCCCGATGCCGCCGCCAAAGGGCTTTCGACCAGAATCAGCGAGATCGTGAGATGAGGGTGCGAGCGACGCAGGTCGCGCACGAGCGGCGCGATATACGCGCGGCCGAAGCCGAACGGCGCCACCACGCGCAAATGGCCGCTTACGCCGTGCGACTCGCCGGACACGCGCGACGGAATGGATTCGATCCGCTCCAGGATTTCAATTGCCTCCTGAACGAGTCGCTGGCCTTCGTCGGTGAGCGATATGCCTCGCGCCGCGCGCGTGGCGAGGCGCACCGCCATCCGTTCTTCAATGCGCTGAAGACGCACCGTCACTGCAGGCGGCGTGAGATCCAGAAGCCTTGCGGCTGCGGCAAGCGATTGCGACACGCCGAGCGCACGCAGCAGTTGCATGTCTTCCAACTGAAGCATTAAGGCCTCTTTAATTGCGGGTTCATTGGATATTAAACAAGACAAAAACATTTTTCTCTATAGTGGGTCGCACGAATCCGGCAACCGCAGTTCTTCTGGCGAGAGCGTGTCGGATCTCATGGTGTAGGCCGAGTGGCACCGGCTCGAGGACACACTGCAATGAATTCACCTCTTCGTCACCTCCTGCAAGCGGGAAGGCTCGATCGGCTCTTTATCGACGGCGAGTGGGTCGCGCCGGAAGGTGCGGATCGCGTCGCGGTCGTATGCCCGTCCACGGAAAACACGCTCTGCGACATTCCGCTTGGCAACGCGCGCGATGTCGAGCGGGCGGTGCAGGCTGCGCGCAACGCGTTCGAAAGCTGGTCCGCGACTTCGCAGGAGGAGCGCGCCGCGCTGCTCGCGCGCGTTCATGCGTTGATGCTGGAGCGCAGCGAACTGTTTGCCACGGCGCTGACCATGGAAATGGGCGCGCCCATCAGCTATGCGCGCGCGGCGCATGTGCCGCGCGCCGCGGAACACATCCGCGTGGCACGCGACAACCTGAGGCATTACTCGTTCCGGACGCAGCGCGGACCGTTCAAGGCACCGACATGGCATTCGTGCGCGCGGTGGCCGCGCGCATTCGCTCGGGCCAGGTGCATCTGAACTATCCGGCGTGGGATCCGCAGGCTCCGTTTGGCGGGTACAAGCAATCCGGCAATGGTCGCGAGTATGGGATCGAGGGTATGGAGGAGTACATGGAGGTGAAGTCGATCCTCGGGTACTACGATTGAAACCGTCGCTATGCCTCGCCCTGCAGTTTGCCGACGAGGCATGCAGGGTTCGGGTTCATTACCAGCCGTAGAAGCGCGGCCACGTTTCTACCGTGCCGTCGGACTGCACCGCCAGATAGGCGGGATGCTGCGCCCCCGTGGCGCAGGCGTGGTTGGGCAGAATGCGCAGACGCGTGCCGACGGGAAAGCGCTTCTCGATCTGCTGGTCGGCGCTGCCGGCTCGCGAAATGATGCCGTGCTCCTGGTTAGCACCACTCATCAAATACTCTCCCAGCACCTCGCCGGTCTCGAGGCACACGAGTCCGTAGCCAAAGTCCTGTTTCTGGCGCTGTGTGCCGCGGTCGCGGCTCATGGCCATCCAGCCTGCGTCGACAATGGCCCAGCCTTTTTCGCTCTGATGGCCGATCACGGTGGTCAATACGCTCAAGGCAATTTCGGAGATGTCGTTGACGCCCACGTTGTGCATGACGAGATCGAACATGACGTAGACGCCGGCACGAACTTCGGTCACACCCTGCAGATGCTCAGCAGCCAGCGCCGTCGGCGTCGATCCCACGCTCACCACGTTGCATGGCAGGCCCGCCGCGCGAAGGCGCTCGGCGGCCCGCACGCAGCCTGCACGTTCCTGCTCGGCGATGCGAACCAGTTCGTCATGGGTATCGTAGTCGTAGCTCGAACCCGCATGCGCCAGCACTCCGCCGGCAGGCATGCCGCCGTCGGAGAGAATCGTCGCGACAGTCAGCAGCATGTCGTCCTCGGGCGCGATGCCCGAACGATGGCCGTCCACGTCGATCTCGATCCACACCTCGAATCGCTCGTCGTGCTCCCGGCCGAAAGCGACGATGGCTTCCGCGCACACGACGCTGTCGGCGACGATCTTGAGATCGCAGCCTTGTCGCCGCAGCGCGAGCGCCTGCGGTAGTTTGGTCGGCGCCATGCCGACAGCATAGACAATGTCGCGAACGCCGCAGGCAAAGAACTGCTCGGCTTCCTTGAGTGTCGACACCGTGATGCCGCTTGCGCCTGCATCCATTTGTGCTCTGACGACCTGCTCGCATTTCGTGGTCTTCACGTGCGGGCGAAACTTGACGCCTAGCGCGTTCATGCGTTGCTGCATTCGCGCGATGTTGCGCTGCATGCGCTCGACATCGATCAAGGCCGCGGGCGTATTCAGCGACTCCAGGTTCATCTGTGGCTCCTTGCGATTCTTTGCGCGACCGGCATGACGAGCCGGGCGCGTAGTGACAAGCCGCCACTATAGAAGCTCGGCGCGAACTTGTGCTTAATGGCCGATAAACCAGGAGTTAAGCCCAGTTGAATGCGCGCTCGCACCAACCTCACGCGAGCCCCACCGTCTTCCTCACCCCGGAATCGACCGGGCCAGGCGGCATGAAACGGCGCAGTTTGCTCAGCAAAGAAGCCTGCCCCGACGGCGTGCGGCGCATGCGCCACGCGCCGAGGCCTGCTTCCACGATCGTGCTGGCTACGCCGTCGGGCTCCGGAGCGTCCTTCAGATTGTTGGCGACCGAGCGCGCTGCAATGTCGCGTTCGCGATCGTAGTCGGCGATAGTCGAGGCGGCCAGCGGCGAATTCGCGTCGAGACTCGTGCGCGTGTAAGACGGCTGGACCAGCGTGACGCGGATGCCGAATTGACGCACTTCGTGATCGAGCGTTTCCGACAAGCCTTCCACCGCATGTTTGGACGCCGAATAAATGCCCATATACGGTGCCGGTAGAAAGCCGAGCACGGAGCTCACATTGACGATCCGTCCGCGACGCTGCGCTCGCATGTGCGGAAGGACAGCCTGTGTCGTCCGCAGGACGCCGAACACATTGGTGTCGAATAGAGATGTCGCCTCGGTAACGGCGGTTTCCTCGACCGCGCCGATCATGTTCATGCCCGCGTTGTTCACGAGCACGTCGATGCGTCCTGCCCGGTTGAGGATGGTTTGAATGCCGCGTTGAACGGAAGCGTCGTCGCGGATATCCATCTCGATCAGCTCGACGCCGGGCAAGGGCGTCGCCTGGGCAAGACGGCGCACGGTGCCGAACACCCGGCATCCGCGCTTCGCAAACTTCGTGGCGGCAGCGCGCCCGATACCCGACGAGACGCCGGTGACAACGACCACGGTGGAATTCGGCATGGCAGTTCCTTCGATAAGCGTAAGTAAGCGGGAGTGCAGATCAATGTCAATTCATCTTGCGCGCGAGGAGCGCGTCGTTCAACTCTGCCCCGCAGGCGACTCCTCGAGCATCTCCGTCAGAGGCGGCGCGTGCTTGTGCCGCTCGTTCCCGGTCTCCGTACCGCGCGGCCGGATCTTGAACCAGATCGAATACATGGCCGGCAGGAAGACGAGCGTCAGAATCGTTCCCGCAAAAGTGCCGCCGATCAGCGTGTACGCGAGCGTTCCCCAGAACACAGAATGCGTCAGCGGGATGAAGGCGAGGATCGCCGCCAGCGCGGTCAGGATCACGGGGCGCGCCCGTTGCACGGTGGCCTCGACAACGGCATGGAACGGATCGAGGCCTGCCTGTTCGTTCTGATGGATCTGCCCGATGAGAATCAGCGTGTTGCGCATCAGAATGCCGGACAGTGCGATCAGCCCAACCAGCGCATTGATGCCGAAGGGTTGCCGGAACAGGATCAGCGTCGGCACCACGCCGATCAAGCCCAATGGACTCGTCAGGAACACCATCACCATGGCGGAGATGGAGCGCACCTGCAAAATGATGATGAGCAGCGTGATCGCGAGCATGATCGGAAATAACGGCAGCATGGCGACCGTCGCCTTGCCCGATTCTTCGATGGAGCCCGCCTGCTCGATGCGATAGCCGTTGGGCAGCTTCGCGACAATCGGCTGCAGTTGCTTCGTGATCGCCGCCGACACGTCGGGCGGCTGCAGATCATCGGCAATATCGCCGCGCACGGTCATGGTCGGCATGCGGTCGCGACGCCGGATGATCGGCTCCTCCATCCGCACGTCGACCTGGCCTACCTGGGACAGCGGAATACGCTGACCATTCGCGCCGGCCAGCGTGAAGTCGCCGATTCTGGCCGGATCGAGCCGCACGTCGCCGGCCGAACGCGCCATGACCTGCACGGTGCGGATGTCCTCGCGCACGGCGGTGACCGGCACGCCGGACAGCAGGAATTGCAGCTGTTGCGCAACCGCGCTGGAGGTGAGCCCGACCGCCTGCAGCCGGTCCTGCTGCAACGTGAAGTGCAGCGTGGGCGTACGCGTGCCCCAGTCGGTGTTGACTGTGCGCATCATCGGACTGGCGTTCATGACGTGTTCGACTTGAGCGGCAATGCTGCGCAGCTTGTCAGGGTCGGGGCCTAAGACGCGGTAGGCAACAGGGAACGGCGAGTACGGGCCGAAGACGAGTTGCGTGACCCGCACCCGCGCTTCGGAGGCGAGCCCGCCTGCCACCGCTTCGCGCAGTCGCAGCTTCAACGCGTCGCGTTCATGCTGACTGTCCGTGCGAACCACGATCTTCGCGAACGACGGATCGGGCAGTTCCGGTCCCATCGCGAGATAAAAGCGGGGCGCACCCTGGCCGATGTAGGCGGTGACGATTCGCGCTTCCTTCTGCCCGGCGAGCCACGCTTCCACTTTTGCCGTGGCGGCGCTCGTCTCATCAATGGACGTGCCGTAGGGCATCTGTAGCTCGACGAGCACTTCGGGCCGGTCGGAGATCGGAAAGAACTGTTTCTTCACGATAGACATGCCGAGTATGGCCAGCATGAAAAGACCGACCACGGAACCGGCGACCCACCATTTGCGTCCGATCACGCGCCCGAGCACCTGGCGAAACCGGTTGTAGCGCGGCGTGTCGTAGATCGCACCGTGACCGCCTTCGACCTTTTTGAAGTCGGGCAGCAGCTTGACGCCCAGGTAGGGCGTGAAGACCACGGCGACCACCCATGAGGCAATCAGCGCAATGCCGACGATCCAGAACATGTTGCTCGTGTATTCGCCGGCGGTGGATCGCGCGAAGCCGTTAGGCATGAAGCCGACGGCGGTCACGAGCGTGCCCGCCAGCATCGGCGCCGCGGTATGGCTCCATGCATAGCCGGAAGCGGCCACGCGGCTGTAGCCTTCTTCCATCTTCACCACCATCATTTCGATGGCGATGATGGCGTCGTCCACCAGCAGGCCGAGCGCGAGTATCAGGGACCCGAGCGTGATGCGATCGAAATTCTTGCCGGTCGCGGCCATCACGACGAAGACCGCCGCCAGCGTCAGCGGCACGGCCGCGGCGACCACGAGACCCACCCGCCAGCCCATGCTGACGAAGCTCACCAGCATGACCACGAGCAATGCGGCGAAGAACTTGACCATGAACTCGTCGACGGCCGAGCTGATGTTCACCGCCTGATCCGTGACCTTGGTCAGGCTCATGCCGAGCGGCAGTTCAGCGTTGATCGAGCGGGCCTCGCCGTCCAGCGCCTTGCCGAGATCCAGCCCGTTCCAGCCGTCGCGCATCACGATGCCGAGCAGCAGCGCGGGTTCGCCGCCATTGCGGATCATGAACGTTGCCGGATCTTCATAGCCGCGCGTGACGGTAGCAATGTCCGAGAGCTTCAGCGTGCGGCCTTGCACGACGACCGGTGTGTCGCGAATTTTTTGCAGCTTGTCGAAAGCGCCGTCCACACGAACGAGCACCTCGGGCCCTTTCGTCTCCACCGAGCCGGCCGGCGTCAGCACATTCTGGCTATTGAGCGCGGCGAACACGTCCTGCGGACTCACGCCGAGCGTGGCCAGGCGGTCATGCGAGAACTGCACATAAATCCGCTCCGCCTGCTCGCCGATGATGTTCACCTTCTTCACACCCGGCACGTGCAACAGGCGCTGACGCAGCGTCTCCGCGTCGCGCACCAGGAGGCGCTGAGGCTCGCCCTTCGCCTTGAGCGCAAAGAGCGCGAAGGTGACGTCCGAGTATTCGTCGTTGACGATGGGCCCGATCACACCGGGCGGAAGATTGCTTATTTCGTCGCCGACTTTCTTGCGGGCCTGGTAGAACTCCTCCTGCACTTCGGAGGGCGGCGTGCTGTCGAGCAACGTCAGCGTCGTGAAGGCGAGGCCGGGTCTTGTGTAGGTCTCCGTACGATCGTACCAGCGCAGTTCCTGCATGCGCTTTTCGATCTTCTCGGCGACCTGGTCCTGCATCTCCTGCGCGGTGGCGCCGGGCCAGGCGGTGATGATGGTCATCACCTTGACTGTGAAAGCCGGGTCTTCCGCGCGCCCGAGCTTGAAGAATGAAACGAGGCCGGCCAGCGAAATCAGGCAGATCAGGAACAGCGTGACGGAGCGCTCGCGCACGGCGAGCGCCGACAGGTTGAAACGGCGTTCGCTCACGGACGTGCTCCCTGAGTGGCGGCGGCCTGGCCGGCGACGCGGACCACCTCGCCTTCGCGCAGCAGATGTGCACCGAGCGCGACGACCCGCTCGCCCGGCTGAAGTCCACCGGCGATGTTGGCGCCGTCGTCGCCGAGATGCTGGACGGCAACGGGCCGCCAGGCCACCTTCGCCGGTTCGCCCTTGATGACCCACACGCCGGGCCCCTTGCCCGCGTCGAACAGGGAGCCGATCGGCACCTGCAAGCCGCCTTGCGCGGCGGAATCCGGATCGGGAATGCGGATCGTGACGGTCGTGCCCAAGGGCGCGTTGGCGAGGTCGCCGTCGAGCACGTAGCGCGCCTCGAAGGTGCGCGTCAGGCGATCCGCCGTGTCCGAGAGCTGCCGCAGCGTGGCGGGAACGCTCACGTCTTCCTTGCCGAAGAGCGTGGCTTGCGCAATCGAGCCGGCCGCGGGGCGCAGTGTTTCGGGCAACTGAATGACTGCTTCGCGGCGCCCCGCATGAGCGAGCCGCACGACGGGCTGCCCTGCGCTGACGACCTGGCCGGGCTCGGCCAGCGTTTCCATGACGACGCCGTCGCCGTCGGCGACCAGCTCCGCGTAGCGGCTCGCATTGCGGGCCACGTCGGCCTGGGCTTCTGCCGCGCTGAGCTGTGCTTTGGCGGCGTCCGCCGCTGCCTTCACCTGGTCGTACGTAGACGCCGAGATCGCGCCGGTGCCGCGCAGGTCGCGGTAGCGGGCTTCATCTTCAGCGGTCTGTTGGGCGCGCGCCCGGGCGGCGCTCACCGCTTCCTGCTGCGCCTGGGCGGCGAGCTTCAGATCGACGGGGTCGATGCGCATGAGCGGCTGCCCGCGCCGGACGCTCTGTCCGGCGTCCACGAGCCGCTCCAGCACCTTGCCGGACACGCGAAAACCGAGGTCGCTTTGCACCCGGGCGGCGACGGTGCCCGTGAACGAACGCGACGCCGGCGTCGCGGTCTGGACGATGGCGGAGCGCACGAGCGGCGCTTCCGTGCGCGGATCGGATGGGGCTTTGGCGCCGCAAGCGGCCAGCGCAAAGGGCAACGCACAGACGACGGCAGAAGTGGCGAGGCGACGCGAGAACATGGAAGTCCCATCGGCGAAATGATGATGGCTTCCATTATGGTTCTAGTGACCAAATCAGTCAACAGTCACAACGACCTCTTTTTCTCAGGGCGAGAGGCTCCGCAGGACGAGGCTCGATAGCTGCGCCGGCGCTTCCTCGGCGGAGTCGAAGCTATGCTGCAGAATCAGCGGATTCAGGTAGGGGCGCATGACCAGGTAGATAGCAGCGGCGGTCTCGTCCAGCGGCGTTTTGCGCTCGAAGTCGCCGCTTTGCCGGCCTTCCTGCAGGATTGCCTGAAGCATCTCCTGAATTCGTTTTTCGTAGGCGAGCGTTACCTGCCAGTGCTCGGTGGCGGCCGACGCGGCGATCTCATACAGCTTCTGGTCTTCGGAAAAGAGCCGCAAGCTCGCCTCCACGATTGCCTTGAACATGCGGCGCAGCTTCTCCGGCGGGCGGTCGGCCTCGTCGACCGCGGCCTTCACCGCGCATTCCATTTCGCGCAGGCAGTTCGCGCAGATCATTTCTCCGATCGCCTGCTTGGACTCGAAGAACTTGTAGATATAGGCCTTGGAAAAGCCGATTGCCTTGGCGAGGTCCGACACGGTCGTCTTTTCGTAGCCATACCGGCTGAAGTGCTCGGTGGCGGCCGCGACGATCTGGTCGCGGACATCGTGATCGGCCGGGCCGCGGCCCGAGATGGGGTAGGTAGGAGCGTTTTTCATAGGTTCGTAGCTTACCGCCGCATGTCAGAATCGACAACGTGTGACCAAAATGTATTATAGTCACTGTTACGAGTCGTCACATGACGGGTCGTCCCGTCCCTCATCCTCTCGCCGGAAGAAGCCCATGCTGCTCACACGCACTTTTGCCATGCTCATTGTCGCCGGCCTGGCGGCAGGCTGCGCCGTCGGCCCCGACTACGTCCGGCCCGAGGTGGCCATGCCGGCCAGGTTCGAGGGCCAGGCCGCGGTCGATCAGCGGCAGGCCGCCGCGACTGCCGACCTTGCAACATGGTGGGCCGGCTTCGGCGATCCGCAACTGACCCGCTACGTCGCGCTTGCGCTCGAACAGAACCTCGATCTCGCGCAGGCGTCGGCGCGCGTCGCGCAGGCCCGTGCCGGACTGGGCGCGGCGAACGCGGCGTTGCTGCCTTCGGGCAATGTCAGCGGCCAGGCGGCGAGAGCCTACCAATCCATTGAAACGCCGCTCGGGCGGCTCCAGAACGCGACGCCGGGCTTTGACCGCTACGGCAACGACTACGAAGCCAATCTCAACGCAAGCTGGGAACTGGACGTGTTCGGCGGATTACGGCGCGGCCGGGAAGCGGCGCTTGCCGACTACGAGGCGTCGGAGGCGGGCGCAGCGGCCACGCGCCTCGCCGTGGCCGCACAGACCGCGGACATCTACATCAGCATTCGCGGCTTGCAGGCGCGTCTGAATGTCGCGCGCCGGCAGGTGCGGACGCAACAGGACCTGCTCTCGACCATCAAGCTTCTGTATAGCAAAGGGTTGGCGGCCGAGCTTCAGGTGAGGCAGGCGGAGGGCGCGCTCGCCCAGGTCAAGGTGTCCGTGCCGGTGCTCGAAGCCGGTCTCGACGCGGCTATGAACGCTCTCGACGTGATGCTGGGCGCGCAGCCCGGCACGCATCGCGCCGAACTGCTGGAGGGCGGCGACATTCCCGCCGCGCCGCGCATCGGGGCGACCGGCTCGCCGGGCGAGCTTCTCAGACGCAGGCCTGACCTGATCGTGGCGGAGCGGCGCCTTGCGGCATCCAATGCGCGGATCGGCGTCGCGATTGCCGAGTACTACCCGAAGCTGTCGTTGAGCGGACTGATCGGCAGTGCGACTTCCGTGGCGAGCGGCAATCTGTTTTCGAGCGGCGCGAACCAGGCTGCCGGCGTGCTGGGTCTGCGCTGGCGTCTGTTCGACTTCGGCCGCATCAATGCGCAGATCGACGAGGCGAAGGGCCAGAAGGCCGAGATGCTGGCAGCCTATCGGCTCACGGCGCTCCACGCGACGGAGGACGTCGAGAACGCTTTTTCGGCACTGGTCAAGCGCGAGGAGCAGGCCGCTCTTCTGGCTGACGGCGTCGACTCGCTCAGCCGCGCGCGCGCGGCGTCGTTCGCGGCGTATCAGCACGGGGTCGTCAGTCTGATCGAAGTGCTGCAGGCCGACGACAGCCTGTTGCGCGCCTCGGATGCACGAGTGCAGGCGCAAGCGGAGTCAGCGCAAGCGGCTGTCGCCGCCTTCAAGGCGCTGGGCGGCGGCTGGCAGCCGGCGGCGGAGGCGGTGGCCGTGAGGTGACGGAACCTGGCTTCCATCCGCGTGTCAATACAGCATGTCGCGCATTCGTTCGGGGATGCCAAATGACTGCCATACAACCGGGGGCGGCGCCCCTCTCCGAAGAGGACGCACGGCGCCAGCTGCGCCGCGCCGTTCTAGCCAGCACGATCGGTACGACGATCGAATGGTATGACTTCTTTCTCTACAGCACGGTAACCGGTCTCGTCTTTGCCAAGCTGTACTTTCCTGAATCGGACCCGCTCGTCGGCACGCTGGAAGCGTTTCTGATCTACGCGGTGGGCTTCATTGCGAGGCCGGTGGGCGCGGCCATATTCGGGCATTACGGCGACCGTATCGGCCGCAAAGCGACGCTCATCGTCACGCTGCTGCTCATGGGGCTCGCCACGTTCGCCGTGGCGTTTGTTCCGACCTATGCGTCGATCGGAGTGTGGGGCGCCGTGATACTCACGGTGCTGCGCTTTATTCAGGGCGTGGGTGTGGGCGGCGAGTGGGGCGGCTCAGTGCTGATGTCGATGGAATGGGCCCGCACCAACGCGCACCGCGGCTTCGTCGCGTCGTGGCCGCAGTTCGGCGTGCCTGCGGGGCTCTTCGTCGCGAACCTCGCGGTGCTCGCCATGAGCGCCATTTCCGGCGACGCCTTCGTCACATGGGGCTGGCGCGTGCCGTTCTTTCTGAGCATCGTGCTGGTCGGAATTGGTCTCTATATCCGGCTGAATATCCTCGAGACGCCCATTTTCGCGAAGCTTCTGGCCGAGCGCAAAATCGAAAAGACGCCGATGCTCGAAGTCATTCGCCGCCAGCCGAAAGATATTCTGCTGTCGGCCTTCGCGCGCATGGCTGAACAGGCGCCGTTCTACATCTTCACGGCGTTTGTTTTCACGTATGGTGTGACGACATTGGGCGCCTCGCGCGATCTGCTGCTGACGGCGGTGCTAGCGGCATCGGTGCTGGAATTCGTCACCATTCCCCTCTTCGGCCATGTGTCCGATCTGATTGGACGCCGCCGCATGTATATGATCGGCGCGGCCGCCGCCGGCCTGTTCGGCTTCGTGTATTTCGCCATGGTCGACACGCGCAACCCGGCGTGGATCTTCATGGCCATCGTGCTTTCGCTCGTGCCCCACGCGATGATGTACGGACCGCAAGCGGCGCTGATCGCGGAGTCGTTCACGGGGCGGCTGCGTTATAGCGGCGCATCGCTCGGTTATCAGCTGGCGTCGGTGATCGCGGGCGGCCCGGCGCCGCTCATTGCAACCGCGTTGTTCGCCTACTATCACTCGGGCTATGCCATCGCCTTCTATGTGTTCGTGTGCGGGCTGCTGAGTCTGTTCGCCGCTTCCCGTCTCGGCGACTACACGAACAAGGACATCTCAGAGGAGTACGACGAGCCGCAGTCGATCAGCGGTAGCGGGCACGGCCATCGGCATGCCTGAATGAACCGGGCAGCGAGCCGAGCCGCGTGCAACGCAATCTGACGCGGCCCGGCTGTTCGTTGCCGCGGCTCAGGCCTTATAGCGCGCGGCCGGCGTATTGGTCGACAGCAGCGGGGCCATCGCGCGGCGCGCAGCCTCGTAGTCTTCCCACTTCTCCACCGCGTGCAGCGACGGAATGGTGACCAGCTCGCGGCGATCGAAGCCGACCAACGCGGCGTCGACCATGTCGTCGGCGGACATCACAATGGACTTGTCGAGGTTATCGAGCGGCAGGCCGCCGGTCTGCCAGAATTCGGTCGCCGTCGCGCCCGGCAGGACGGCCTGCACCTGAACGCCCTTGTCGCCCAGTTCATGATGCAGCGACTGGCTGAAGGCCAGCACGAACGCCTTGCTGCCACCGTACACGCCGTTCAGCACCTCGGGCGCGATGGCCACGATCGACGCAATGTTGATCAACGCACCCTTGCGGCGGGCAACGAAACCCGGCACGGCCGCATAGGTGAGCCGAGTCAGCGCGCTGACGTTGAGGTCGATCATGCGCTGCATGGCGTCGACGTCGCTGTCGAGCAGCGGCGTATGCGTGCCGACGCCCGCGTTATTGACGAGCAACGTGATGCTCGCGTCTTCCTTCAGTTTTGCTTCGACGGCGGCAAGGCCTGCCTTGTCGTTCAGGTCCGCGTCCAGAATCTCGACGCTGCGGCGCGTATCGGTCGTGATACGGCTGGACAGCGCGGCGAGGCGCTCGCGGTTGCGGGCAACCAGAATCAGGTCGTAGCCGCGTTTCGCAAGACGGTCGGCATAAATGGCGCCGATGCCCGACGACGCGCCCGTGATCAGTGCAGTGCCTTTGTGTGTTTCAGCCATGGTGTCGCTCCTTCGCATTGGGTTGTGACGGTGTGAGCGAATTCTGGTCTGTTTTGACGGCGGCGCAAATGACATATATGGTCATGTTTTCGGACATGGGAGGCTCCCGCATGCACCGCATCGGATATTTGCTGAGCGACGGTTTCCAGGTGATGGCGATCGCGACTCAGGCCGCCTTCGAATATGCGAACCTGGTGGTGGGCGAGCCGTCCTACCACGTGGAGAATTTTTCGACGGCGGGCGGCGAGGTGCGTTCGTCGCTGGGCATGAGCATCAGTACGCGGCCGGTCCGGTCACGCCGCCAGGTCGACACGTGGATCGTCGCGGGCGTCAACGATCCAGTGGGTATGCCGCCGCCTGAGGACGTGCTCGCGTTTCTGCGCAGGACGGGACCGCGCGCGCGGCGCATCGGCGGTATTTGCACGGGCGGCTTCGTGGTCGCGGAGGCGGGTCTGCTTGCGCAGCGCCGCGCCACCACACATTGGGCCTACGCGCGCGACATGCAGAAGCGCTTTCCGGACGTTCGGGTGGAAGACGACCGCATTTATATCGTCGACGGTCCGGTGTGGACGTCAGCTGGCATGACTGCTGGTCTCGACATGGCGCTTGCGATGGTCGAAAAAGATCTCGGCGCCGAGGTGGCGCGCTCGGTCGCGCACAAGCTCGTCATGCACCAACGGCGCTCGGGCGGTCAGTCGCAGCACTCGGAAATGCTCAACCTCGCGCCGAAATCGGACCGCATCCAGCGCGCGCTGAATTACGCGCGCGAGAACCTGAGCCGCCCGCTTACCGTCGACGAACTGGCGGAGCAGGTGAACCTCAGCCCGCGTCAGTTCAGCCGCGTCTTTACGCTGGAAACGGGACAGTCGCCGGCGCGTGCCGTGGAAAGTCTGCGGCTCGAAGCGGCGCGCCTGATGATCGAGCAGAGCCGGCATCCGCTCGACGTGATTGCGAAAGAGACCGGCTTTCGCGACCGGCGCCATTTGCGTGAGGCGTTCATACGCGGTTTTGGACTGCCGCCGCAAGCCGTGCGGCGCGAGGCGCGCAACGCCGCGTGATCCGCGCACACGCGCACACGCGCGATTTGCGGCCGGACGCGAATGCTGCCTATCTGACTTCGGCTTCGCCCGTCTCGCGTTGCGGACGTCGCACCGCGCGCACTTTGCCGCTATTGCCGCCGCCGCAGAAGAACTGCCCGCCGCCGTCCGATTCAAGACCCGACACGCCGACGCCCGCGGGCATCTCCAGGCTTTCCAGCACCTCGCCGGTACGCGGATCGATGTGCCGCAGCTCGCTCGCATCGTCTTCCCACGTGCCATGCCACAGCTCGCCGTCGACCCATGCGACGCCGGTCACGAAGCGATTCGACTGAAGGGTGGAGAGCACCGCGCCCGTCTGCGGATCGATCTGGTGGATCCTGCGCTCGCGATATTCGCCGACCCAGAGCGACCCTTCGGCCCACGCAAGTCCCGAAGCGCCCTCGCCGCCAGGCGCGGGAATGGTTGCCAGGATGCGGCCGCTGACCGGATCGATCTTGTGGATGCTGCCCCCGGCGATCTGAAACAGATGCTGGCCGTCGAAGGCCGTGCCTGCGTCGGCGGCGATGTCGATGGCGCGCAGCGTTTCGCCGCTCGCGGGATCGAACGCGTTCAGCGTCTTGCCGGCTGCGATCCAGACCTGCCGGCCGTCGTAAGTGACGCCGCCCACTTGCTGGACGCCGGGAAACGGGCCGTATTCACGGATGATGGTGGCGTTTGATTGGTTCATGCTGTCATCCTAATTGAGCGTAACCGGCGTGGGGAGTAACAAGGTTGTCGCGAATCCGGAGGCGGGCGGCGCGGTCCAGCGGCGCGCGCGTCCGTGGCCGAAAGACTGGGCCTTGCCCGCGGCCGCGAGCGAATCGAGCGCGCGTTGGACGGTGCGCTGGCTTGCGCCGAGCGCCAGCGCGAGCGCGGAACTCGACCACGACTCGCCATCGGCGAGAAGCGCGAGCATTGCCGCGTGCGCTTCGTCGACGGGCCGCGCGAGCAGCACAACCCGCTTGCCGCGATGCGGCGCCAACGCAAAGCCGCGCCGCGTCGCGCCGACATCGGCGAATGCGCGCAGCATCGTGCGCAGCCGCCCCATTTCGACGCGCAAGCGCGCGCGATGCGTGTCATCGGCATGCTTTGTCCTGAAAGCGCCCGCGATCAGCGTGTGGCGCGGCACATCGGCGGGCCACGCCTCTGCAAGCTGATAGGCGAGATTGAACAGCACCGGACGCCGTGTCAGCGAGACAACCGTTCCGCCCGTTTGCACGACGTGCCGGCACGCATCGACCACCAGCGCGTCCGACGCGAGCAAGGCTTCCACCTCGTCGAGCAGCAGGAGCCGCGCTTCGCCGCCCGCGATCAGACGCGCGGCGGGCAGTCTCAAGGTGTGCGAAGCATTGTCCACTTCGGCAATCAGCGCGGGAATACCGGCTTCATGCGCGGCATGCCTCGCCCGGGCAAACGCGACGCGCGCCGCGGCAGTCTGCAAACGCCGCAGCGCGACGCCCGCGGCGACCAGCTCGTGTGCGGCCCTGAGGGCGGGCGGCAGGGGTTCGGGGTCGAGTGCGCCGAGCAAGCGCTCGGCGTCGTCGATATGGCCGATCAGCACCAGCCGCCGGACCTCCAGATAGCCCGCATGCGCGGCGTTGGCGCGGTCGCCTGAGGCTTCGAGTGTCGCGCGTGCGTCGGCGAGCGTCTTGGCCGGCCACGCCAGATCGCGCGACGCGAGCGCGATTTCCGCTTCTGCGACGACGCACCGCGCGCGGGCGAGCGCGTGTCTTGCGCCGAACGCGCGCGCCGCGCTTCGCACGAGCGCTTTCGCCCGGATCAGATCGCCGAGCTGCGCCATCGCGATGCCTCGCAGCGCGAGCGCCGGCGCGTCGTCGCGCAACGCGACGCGCTTCAATGCGCCAAGCGGATCACCGGCTGCGAGCGCCTGCGCCGCGGCCTGAATCAGCGGATCCGTCTTCATCGAAATCGCGCCACACTTGTCACTCCCACCGTCAGGAATCCCGGTACTAATCTAGCACGACCGCTAACCAGTACGTCGTATCGAAACCCACCGAACGACGAAGCCAACCCGACGGAGAAAGCCATGGCCACGACACACACCACCGGAACCCGCGAGCAATGGCTCGCGGCGCGCCTCGATCTGCTGAAGGCGGAAAAGGAGCTGACGCGGCGCAGCGACGAACTGGCGCGGCGCCGCCAGGAACTGCCCTGGGTTCGCGTCGACAAGAGCTACCGGTTCGAGACCGAGGAAGGCAACGCGTCCCTCGCCGATCTGTTTGCGGGGCGCTCTCAGCTGCTCGTCTATCACTTCATGTTCGGGCCGGATTACAAGGCGGGTTGCCCGTCGTGCTCGTCGATTGCGGATGGCTTCGACGGATTCGCGGTTCATCTGGCGAATCACGACGTGCGGTTGATGGCGATATCGCGCGCGCCGCTCGCGAAACTTCAGGAATACAAGCGTCGCATGGGGTGGACGTTTCCGTGGGCGTCATCCGCGGGCAGCGACTTCAACTTCGACTTCAATATCTCGTTCACCGAGGCGCAGCAGCGCGAGGGCACCGTCGAATACAACTATCAGCGCGGGCACCATGCCATGGACGCCGTGCCGGCGCCCGAGCCCGTCGCGCAGTTCGCGGCGACCTGCGGAACGGACGCGTCCACCTACACGCGCGACCGGCCCGGGCTGAGCGCGTTCGTGCTCGAGGACGGCGCCGTGTATCACACGTATTCGACCTATGCGCGTGGACTGGACGGGCTGTGGGGCATGTACCAGTGGCTCGACCGTGCGCCGAAGGGGCGCAACGAGACGGGCATCTGGTGGCGTCGGCACGACGAATACGAAGAGCGCTGAGGGCGTGATGGACTGCGTGAGCTCAGGCGCATCCGGCAAGCCGGCAAGCAATGAGACCCGTGCGCGGGCCTGTTCGCGGGCGGCTTTCTACGGCGTGTGCGGCTTGCTGTTCGCCGTCAGCGCGGCAGCGACAATCGCGGCATGCATGGCCATGTCGGCGATGGGCGCGATGCCCCTGCCCGGCGGCTCCACGCTCTCGATGATGTGGATGCCCACCTGCGGGCGGACGTGGCTGCGCGTCGCGGCATCGTTCGTGGGCATGTGGCTCGTCATGATGATCGCGATGATGCTGCCTTCGTTGGCACCCGCGTTATGGCGCTATGGCGAAGCGCTCCGCGGTGCAGGGCACGCGCGAGTGGCATCGCTCACATGGCTTGCGGGCGCCGGTTATTTCGCCGTCTGGGGCCTGCTGGGTGCGACGGTGTTCGCACTCGGCGGGGCGTTCGCCGCGCTCCAGATGCGCATGCCGGCACTCTCGCATGCCGCCCCGGCGGTAGCCGGCATAATCGTGTTGCTCGCCGGTGCATTGCAATTGTCCGGGTGGAAGGCGCATTATCTCGGCTGCTGCCGAAGGGCGCCGCAATGCGGCCAACCTGCATTGCCGTCGCGTGCTAGTGCTGCATTGCGCTACGGTTTGGGCCTCGGCATGCATTGCTGCCTGTGCTGTGCGAGCCTGACCCTGGTGCTTGTCGTGACCGGCGCGATGAATCCGCTTGCGATGGCGCTGGCGGCGGCTGCCATGACGCTTGAACGCCTTGCGCCGCGCGGTCAGCTTGTTGCGCAAGGGGTGGGATGGTCGATCGTCGGCATGGGTGTGCTGATGACTGTGCGAGCCGCCGCGCTCGTATAAAGAACTGCTTCGCAAAACTGAATAAAACACCACGAGACCGATGACCCGATATATCGCTTTTCTGCGCGCCGTGAACGTCGGCGGCACCGGCAAGCTTCCCATGGCTGACTTGCGCGCCATGTGCGAGTCCCTCGGTTTTACTCAGGTCCGCACGTACATTGCGAGCGGCAACGTCGTGTTCGAAAGCAAGCTCAACGAGGCTTCGGTGAAGAGCCGGCTCGAGCGTTGTCTCGAGGAATACGCGGGCAAGCCGGTGGGCGTCGCGGTTCGCACGGGAGCGGAACTCGCACAGGTGCTGGCGGCCAATCCCTTCAAGTCGGCAGCGCCCAACCGGACCGTCGCGATTTTTCTCGACGCGCCCCCGCCTGCCGATGCACTCGCTCACGCGAGCGGCCAGCGCGACGAAGAAATGGCGCTCGGCGCACGCGAAATCTACGTGCATTACAACGACGGCATGGCGGATACGAAACTGAAAATCCCGGCCGCCAGGACCGGAACGGCACGCAACATGAATACGGTTGCGAAACTTGTCGAGATGGCGAACGAGTAGCACGCAGCTTTCGCGTCAAAATCAAGGGTTAACCTTAGGAAAGTCTGACATCTGCGAGCGTCGCTTGCCGCCACCGCCTGGCGGAATTAACCTTTTGACCAACGTTTACGTAATAATCAGCCCGCACGCTGCCGGATTCGATCCACCCACCATTAAAAATGCGTAGGTCATGGCTTTTAGCGAACCAAGGTCTCCATTTTTCAGGTGGATCGTCTCTTCCGCTCAGAACCTGAGCGCCGAAAACCGCCAGATACTCCTCGCCAATCTTTTCACGCGCACCGCGTCGATTGTCTTCGCGTCCATCTGCGAAATCAGCGTCTGCGCGACCGCTTACTATCTGCACCCCAGCCTGCTGTACGCCACGTGGACGGGCGCCGTGGTCGCGCTGCTGTTCGTGCGTCTTGCGCTGATCTGGCTGTGCCGCCACCGCAGTGCGCAGAATCTGCCTACGCCCACCGCGGCGTTCCTGTTTGCGAGCATTCTGTGGAGCGCGTTATTCGGGTTCGGCGCGCTGCTCTGCAATATCAGCGCAGACGCGACGCTTTTTCTGCTCGGCAATGTGTGCGCGGTAGGCGTTGTCGGCGGCCTGGCGGGACGCAATGCGGCCACGCCGCGGCTCGTGATGCTGCAAATCGGCTTCATTCTCGGTTTGCTCGGCCTTGGCGCCGCGCTGTCGCCCGGTTCGGGGAAACTCGTGCTGCTGTTTCAGGCGCCGTTTTGCGCAGCGGGTTTTCTGACCGTGGCGCTGCGCAGCAATCGCGACACCGTGGCGCTGCTGCTCGCACGCGAAAGCAGTCAGCGGCTCGCACATCACGACAGCCTGACGGGCCTGCCGAACCGGGCGCGCATCAACGAGCTGCTGCTCGCACGCACGGCGGCCGGCGCTGCGCAACGCGACGGATTGTTCGCTGTTCTACTGATCGACCTGGACGGCTTCAAGGCGATCAACGATAGTCTCGGCCATGCCGCGGGCGACCAGATTCTGCAGGAAGCCGCGGTTCGGTTGCGTGAAGTGATGCCGGCCACCGACATCGTCGGACGCCTTGCAGGCGATGAATTCGTGGTCATTTCGGAAGCGCCCGAACCGTCGCGCGATGTGCGCCTGCTCGCGGACAGCATCGTCAAGACGCTGGCGCGGCCATTCTCGTTGAGCGAAGCGCTCGTGCATATCGGCGCCAGCGTGGGCGTGGCGCTGTATCCCGAGCATGCGTCGACCGGGCCGCAACTGCTCATCTGCGCCGACCGTGCGCTGTACGCGGTCAAGCGCAGCGGCAAGAGCGCCTACGCCATTTTCGATGCCGAGCAGCATGTCTCCGACGAAAGCCTGAGCCTGCTGCGCAGCGACCTGGAAGGCGCGTTGCGCACGTTCGGCGGACTGCGCATGGAGTACCAGCCGATTGTGGATCTCGCGAGCGGCGCCGTAACCGGCCGCGAAGCGCTGATTCGCTGGACGCATCCGACGCGCGGCGAACTCTCCCCGTCCGCGTTCATTCCCACCGCGGAACGCACCGGACTGATACTCGCGCTCGGCGAGTGGGCGCTGCTGCAGTCGTGCAAGGAAGCGGTCATGTGGCGTGACAAGGTGCCGGTTGCCGTCAACGTGTCGCCGGTGCAACTGCGCGAGGAGACGTTTGCTTCCATCGTGGCGGGCGTGCTGCGCAAGACGCGCCTGCCGCCCGAGCGCCTGAACATCGAAGTGACGGAGACCGTGCTGCTGAACGACGACATCGTGACGCGGCGCAATATTTCGCGGCTGCGTGCGTTGGGCATCGGCCTCGCGCTCGACGATTTCGGCACCGGCTTTTCGACAATGTCCACGCTCGTGCGCTTTACGTTCGACAAGCTGAAAATCGACAGCTCGTTCGTCAAGGAGTCCGTGCACCGGCGCGAGTCCGCCGCGGTGGTGCGAGGGATCGTTGCATTGGCGCGCGAGATCGGCATGCCGACCACGGCCGAGGGTATCGAAACCGAGGAGCAACTGGATTTCGTGCGGCGCTCCGGTTGCACGCATGCCCAAGGCTTCCTGCTCGGCCGACCCGTGCAAGGCAGCGAAATTGCACGTATCGACGAAAGGCTGTCTGCGCAGTCCTTGAACCAGGCGTAAGCGGCCGGCCGCTTCGTCTTGATGCCCGCCCTTGCTGATGCCGCTTTCACATGAAAGAGCGTTTGTGCGCGGGCGCCGTTTTCATCGAACCGCGAGGCATAAGTGGACTCGACACTGAAATTTCAGCTCCGGCTCACCGTGTCGGAAGAACTTGCGAACGCGCTGCGCGCCGATTCTTCGGGCGACGCGCAGGTGAGGCTTGCGCAAGTCTTACATCGGCATGATGCGACGGTGAAATGCCAGTACGACGCTTTTGCGGACTACGTGAGCGAAGCCGAGCGATTCGGCATCGACAGGTACCCGCTTTATGAGTGGACGCGCGACACGATCGCTCATCCCGCCAAGCAAGCCAAGTACCTGCGATCGTTCACGGTGTACGTGAAGGGCGAACAGATCTACGACAAGCAGGTGGCCGATGCCATGGAGAACGAACTATTGAAGCTCGTCGGCGAACACGGCATTGAAAGCGTTTCGAAGTTCGACACGAATCCCGCCAACAGCCCACAGCCGCCAACGCATTAGTGCCGGCCGTCCGCAAGAGTGTATTGGCGATGTGCCTTTTCATTCAACTGTCACCGTTTCGCGACTAGGATCACGGGTCAAAAGCCGCCTGTCCTCCCTACCCACAAACACAGACATGTCGAATACAAAAAACGCTAAGGCCTCGCCAGCCGATCAGGGCGCTTCCATCGTTTCGCGTCGCGGGTTTCTGAAGTTTGCCGGCGCATCCGGTCTTGCTACCGCCGCCAATGCGCTGTCGACGGCGCGCGCCGCGAGCAGCACGCCGGACGGCACGCCCGAACAGGTTCACCTGACGTGGGGCAACGATCCGTCGAGTGAAGTGACGGTGTCGTGGGCGTCGCTCGCGGCCGCCGTGAAGCCGCATCTGCGCATTGGCCGCACGGGCGACGCGAAGCACGTCGTGCATGGTGTGCAAACCACCTACACGGACGGCCTGAACGGCGAAGTCGTGTTCAACTACCACGCACGCCTGCGCGATCTCAAGCCCGACACTCGCTACGAATACGAAATCACGGCCGAGAACGACAGCAACGCGGCGCAGCCCTTTAGCGGCAGCTTCCGCACAGCGCCGCGCGGCCGCGCGCCGTTTCGCTTCACGAGTTATGGCGACCTCGCCACACCGAACACCGGCTGGGTGTTGTCGTCGCCGCAAAGCCGCTTCGCGGTGCAGGCAGTCGAGCGCTTTCAGCCGCTGTTCCATCTGCTCAACGGCGACCTGTGCTATGCGAATCTGAACCCGACGCACCAGCCTGACGTGTGGCGCGATTTCGGCAACAACTGTCAGACATCGGCGGCGAATCGTCCATGGATGCCGTGCCCCGGCAACCACGAAATCGAATTCCATAATGGCGAGCAAGGCTTCGCGTCGTATCTCGCGCGCTATACGCTGCCGGAAAATCACACGCGTTTTCCGGGCCGCTGGTATAGCTTCCGTGTGAGCTCCGTGCTGTTTATTTCGCTCGATGCCGACGACGTCGTCTACCAGGACGCCGCCGCCTTCGTGGCCGGACCGAATCCGCTCGTGCCGGCCGCGAGCACCGGCAATCCGCCGATCCAGCCGGGGACCTCCTTCTATGTGCGCGGCTACAGCGGCGGCGAGCAGACCCGCTGGCTCGAAAAGACCTTGCGCCACGCGGCCGAAGACGACGACATCGACTGGATCGTCGTGCAGATGCATCAGGACGCGCTGAGCTCGTCAAAGACAGGGAACGGTTCAGACAAGGGCATTCGCGAGGCGTGGCTGCCGCTCTTCGACCGCTACGGCGTGGACCTCGTGCTGTGCGGCCACGATCACGACTACGAGCGCAGCTACCCCGTGCGCGGCTGCAATCATCACAAGGGCACCGACATCGCAACCGGCCACCCGGTCGATACCTTGCAGCCGAAGCCGGTGATGTCGGCAATCTCGGCGGGCGCGTCGACCTTCGACACGAGCCAGGGCACGATCCACCTGATTCTCGGCGGCGGCGGCACGAGTGCGCCGCTCGACGTCTATGGTGTCGACGCCGGCACCGGCCTGCCGCAAGCGCGTATCTTCACGCGGCCCAATCGTCCGATGCCGGGCACGACGGCGGGCACCTTCGTCCGGGCAAGCGCCGATGCCGTCGAAGACGCGATCTGGTCCGCGCAACGCGACACCGGCACGGGCTACGGCATCGCCGTGTTCGATCATGACCCGGGCCAGGCCGGCGGCGAAACCACCATCACGATGAACTACTACCATGCGCCCGGTGCCGATCAGACGCCGACTGCCAACTACGAACTGTTCGAAACCATCCAGCTGAAGAAGAAGCGCAAGCGCTGAGCCGCGGACAGTAAAAGGTAAAAATGACGGCGCCATCATTTGTTACACGTCTTACCGGTAAGGCGTGCCGTAGTTACAGGATGCTTTCATGCCACCGGTTATACTCGGCGCCGTCTCATAAAAAACACAGACCTTTTATGTCCAGAAAAATCCTCCAGATTGTGGCTGTTGCAGCGCTCGCGAGCGCGGCGTCGTTGTCGGCGGTGGCCGGCGACATGAACAACGCGCTGGGCGGCGCGCTCGGTGGCGTCGCGGGTGCGGCACTGGGTGGCGCGGTCGGCGGCAGCACGGGCGCCGTGATCGGTGGCGCCGTGGGCGGCGGGGCGGGCGGCGCGGTGACGTCGAATCGCCGCGAGCGCACGGGCGCGATTATCGGCGGCGCGCTGGGCGGCGGCGCGGGCACGGCGGCAGGCAATGCAATGGGCGGCCGCGGCGGCGGCCTCGTGGGCGCAGCGTTGGGCGGCGGCGCAGGCGCGGCGCTCGGCGGCAACATCTCGCGCTCGAATTCGTATGCCGACGACTACTCGCGCGGCTATCGGTCGGGCGGCAAGAAGCATCATAAGCACCGGCATTACGATTGAGTGATGCGTGACGAGAAGGCGCCGCAGTTGCGGCGCTTTTTTTGCGCATTACCAGTGGTGCTCTACCGTCACGTCTTCGAAGAACTAAACGCCACCACCGCTTCCCTGAAGCGGCTGCTGCCATATACCGCTTCGATCAGATCCTCGTCGTCGAGCCGCTGTTCGACCACGATGCGGCGCAGGCTTTCCTTCACCGCCTGCTGCGTGACCAGCGACAGCGCTATCAACCGTTGCGCGAGCGCATGTGCCGCGTCCTCCAGCGCCTCGCACGCGCAGATCTCGTGCACATATCCGCATGCGAGCGCTTCGTCCGCGCTCAGGTAGTCCGCGAGCATGAGCATCTTCTTGACGCGCGGCGTGCCGAACGCCGCCTGAAGCCGCGCGATGTTGCGCGAAGACAGCGTGTTCGACAGCGTCTTTGCAATCGGCGCGCCGAAACGCGACGCGTCGGTACAAACGCGAAAATCGCAGGCAGTGGCGAGCGCGAGACCGCCGCCCACGGCCCAGCCGTCGATCACGGCGATGGTCGGTACCGCAATTCGTTCGACGGTGTCGATCACGCGCTCGACAAACGCTTCATACGCGACGCCATCGCGACCGTCGCGGAAGTCCCTGAAATAGCCGATGTCCGTGCCGGAAATGAAAGACTTGCCGCCGGCCCCGCGCAGCAGCACGCAGCGCACCCCGCTGTTTGCTTCGCACTGCGCAATGTGCGCGAGCAGCGACTCGTACATGGCGAGCGTCATCGCGTTGTGCCGCTCGGGTCTGTCGATCAGGATTTCCGCCGCGCCCGAGGCATGAACGGTGAGGCGAACCGGTTCGCTCATGACGCACCTCCATTGATCTCCGCGAAAATTTCGTCGTTATGCTCGCCAAGCAGCGGAGGGTGGCGCCGCACAGTCGGTGGCGTGCCGAGCAGTTTGACCGGGAAGCCGATGTTCTTCACGGTGCCCTCGTTCGGATGCTCGATCTCCATGCACATGTTGCGATGCCGCGCGTGCTCGCTCGCAAATGCTTCGGGGTACGAAAGAATCGGTCCCGCGGGAATGCCGGCAGCGAGCAGCACTTCGACCCACTCCGCGCTGTCGCGTTTGCCGAATTCCTGCTCCAGCACCTCGATCATCGCCTCGCGATTTTTCAGGCGCAGCGCGACACTCGCGTAATCGGCGTGATCGATGAGATCGCGGCGATCGAGCACTTCGCACAACCTCGTCCACAGCTTCTGATTGGTCGCACCCATGACGAAGTACCCGTCGCGGGCCTTGACGGCCTGATAGGGCGCGCTCATCTTGTTGCTCGTGCCGAGCGGCGTGGGCGGCACGCCTGTGCCCCAATAGTCGGACATGTCCCAGATCGAGAACGCCATGATCGAGTCGAACAACGACGCGTCGATATGCTGGCCTTCTCCGCTTCGCTGCGCGCCGATATAGGCCGACAGCACGCCGTACACGGCAAAGAGCGCGCAACCGATATCCGCGACGGGCACGCCGGCTTTCACCGGTTTGCCGCCCTTATAGCCGGTCACGCTCATCACGCCCGACATGGCTTGGGCCATCAGGTCGAAGCCCGGCCGCGACGCCCATGGCCCGCTTTGTCCGAAGCCCGAAATGCTTGCATAAACGATCTTCGGATTGATCGCCTTGATGGACTCGTAGTCGATCCGCAAACGCTGCACGACGCCGGGCCGATAGTTCTCGACGATGACGTCCGCTGTTTTGGCGAGCTTGTAGAACATTTCGCGCCCTTCGTCGCTTTTCAGGTCCAGCGTGACCGAGCGCTTGTTGCGGTTGAGGTTCAGAAAACCCATGCTGTCGGGGCCCTTCATCTTGAAGCCCATCGAGCTGCGCGTCTGGTCGCCCTCGGGCGGTTCGACCTTGATGACGTCTGCGCCCAGGTCCGCGAGCATCATGCAGGCGAACGGACCTGCCATGACCTGGCTCACGTCGAGCACGCGTATGCCTTGCAGCGGTAGTGGCGGTAGTTGCGGTGATTGCGCCATGGGGCCTTCTCCTCGATCGGGTGACTCGTGTCGTGGCTCCACTGTCGCCGAGTGCGAGGGCGCGCCGCAAGAATCGCCGCGTCATGGCTGGTTTCGCGGTTCGCGAAACCGCGGTGCGTGGGGTCGCGCTAGCCGCCTGCCAGCAGCTCAGCGACGACATTGCGCAGCGTCTCTTCCTGCGCGTGTCCTTCGACGCAGGACAACACGTAACTGCGCCTTGACCAGTCTCCGTCGAGTTCAGTCGACGCAAGCGCTCCCTCAGGATGGAAGCTCTGCAAGACATCAGGCGGCATGAGTCCGACGCCGAGTCCGTGACGCACCATCGCCAGCATGGTGTCGAAGCCGGTCACCGTGAAATTGTTCGGAAAGAGCCGGCCGCGGCTGCGATACGCGCGCTCCACGGCCGACAGCACCGCCGAGCCCCTGCCGAGGCTCACAATGGGAACATCGAGAATATCGTCGATGCCGACGGGCCCCTTGCCGAATTCGAAATGCGTTCGGCTATACACCAGCACGAGGCGATCTTCGCGGTAAGCGGCTTTGTCGAGATCGAGAAAACCGCTTTTCTTCTCGTAGATGCCGACGTCGATCACTCTGTCGCGCAGCAGCTGCTGGACGATCTTGCTGTTTTCTTCGACGATCTTGAGCGCGATGCGTGGGTACTTGCGCTGGATCGCGGCGATCTCGCGGGCCAGAAACTGGATCACGACAGCCTTCGGGGCGCCGATGATGATGCGACCTTCGAGGCCGTGATTGAGCGCCTGCGCGTCGCCTTCCATGCGGTCTATCAGGTTGTCGATCTGCCGAACGTATTCCACCAGCCTGGCGCCCGACTCGGTCAGCTCCGCGCCGTGCGGCACGCGCCGGAAAAGCTTCGCGCCGAGTTGCTCCTCGATGTCCGACACGCGCCGCGACGCAGCCGCGACGGCCAGGCTGAGCTTGTCGGCGGCTCGCGAGATGCTGCCTTCTTCCGCAATCGCAAGAATAAGCCGGACGGTGGTCGTGTCGAATTTCACTTCGTCTCCGTGGGTATGGAATCAGGCATCAAACAAGTATCAACGACGAACCGGCGCCTGCATTGCCCGATAGTGTAGTGCGCCGCGCGCGGCGGCTCGACCTGGCGATGCATGGGCGCACGTCCCGCCACGATAACGAAAACGCTATCGCCCCATGCAGTTTCGACATTGGAGGTCTCGCGTTCCGGTCCGTACACTTGTCGTTCAGTACATGCATACAAGTGCCGCGTTACGCTGCACCGTGCATGTCCGCAACGACGAATGGCCCTGCATGGCCATCTGGACGGAGACACGATTTGGACAAGCCCACTGGTTCGCTCACGGCCGCCGCAGTGCAGCCCAGACGCCTAAACTTCCGCTGGCACGTGCTCATCTGGCTGCTGATCGGCGGGATGATCAACTACATGGACCGTGCGAGTCTTTCCATCGCCGCGCCGGGCATGATTCAGGACCTCGGTCTCACTCGCACGCAAATCGGTCTGCTGGGCAGTGTGTTTGCATGGACCTATGCGGTGATGCAATTGCCGGCCGGCTGGGTGATCGACCGCTTCGGCGCAAAGCGCGCCTACGCGCTCGCGATGATCTGGTGGAGCGTGGCGACGTGGCTCACCGGCGTGGTGGGTTCCATTTCCGGCTTGCTCGTGATGCGTGCCCTGCTTGCTGTCGGCGAGGCGCCGTGCTGGCCGACCTCCGCGAAAATCACCGCTGCATGGTTTCCGGCGAAAGAGCGCGGCTTCGCAACCGGTGTGTGGGATTCGTCGTCCAAGTGGGGACCCGCGATTGCGCCCGTGGTGCTTGTCGCGCTGATGGTCGCGTTCGGCTGGCGCTCGCTTTTTCACGTGACGGGCGCATTCGGCATCGCATTCGCGCTGCTGTTCCTGATGTTGTATCGCAATCCGGTGGACAGCAAGCGTCTTTCGAACGACGAGCGCGAGTACATTGAAGCGGGCGGCGGCGGTCATGAACGATCGCTCGTCCATTCCTCGCTGCGCTGGCGTTCGCTGTTCGCGCGACGCAGTGTGTGGGGCATGATTCTCGGCTACTTCTGCACAATCTGGCTGTGGAATATTTTCCTCGTGTTCCTGCCGCTCTATTTGCTCGACCGCTTTCATATTTCATTCGCGCAGCTTGGCGTCTATGCCGGTATCCCGTGGGCCGGCGGCGCGCTCGGCGAGATTGCAGTCGGCTATCTGGCGAAGAAAATGGTCGATCGCCAGTTCGCTTCGCCTATTGCCGCGAAGCGTCTGCTGATTGCATGTTGCGCGGTGGGTGCCGCCGTGTGCGCAATCGCGCTGCCGTTCACGCAATCGTTCAATGTGACGCTCGCACTGTTCACGGTAGGCCTCGCTTTCGTCGCGGCTGTTGTGGGTTCCGCGTGGGCGCTTGCGGCAGACATCGCGCCTTCGTCGATGATCGCCTCGGTCAGCGCGATCCAGAACTTCGGCGGCTATTTTGGCGGCGCGTTTTCGCCGGTCGTTGCCGGGTTCATCGTGGACCGTACCGGGTCATACGCGCTTGCCTTTATTTCAGGCGGCGCGATTGCCGGATGCGCCGCGCTGTTTTACTGGTTCATGGCGCGCAAGCCGATTGTCGAGGACGCCGCTGCGTAAGCGGCATAAAAAAAAGCCTGCCGCCCGAGGGAACGGCAGGCCGAAAGTCGAGGGACGGGGTAGTCCTGAAATAGCGATCCCTCGAAGACCGAAGCGGAGTGTAGTCGCGCGGGAGCACCGGTTGCCGACGCGCGGCTGTTTTGCCCAAGCTCTTGGCCGAACGCGACAATCGCGCCGCATAAAAGCTTCGCAATACAGATGAATGTGCGCCGGCTACCCGCCGGGCAATCGGCGCCTTTGCAGCCTACGCCTTCATCACGTCTTCCACGCGAGCGCCAACCGGCGCGCATAGCGTAGCGTTCCGTCAATTCAATTTCCCCGCACCCGTCACGAGCGCGCTTGGTCGCATCCGCCAATAGCTGGATGCAATCGGACACCTTCAAATTGAGCGTGAAATGAAGCGCCTATGATGCACCGCAGAAAAAGCGGATTTCGCCATGTTGCGGGGGCAGCCATATGAATTGTGCGTGCGATCTACTCTGGACCGGAACAGCGGCGCCGATGCGCGCGAGCATCGAAACGCCGGGGGCGCAAGCGAGCGAGCCGATTCGCGCAGCGGCGGAGCAGTTGCGCGTAGGCGTGGAAGGGCGCGTCTCGATTGCTGCGGTCGCGCGTGCGGCGGCGATGAGCGAGCGCAACTTTCTGCGGCGCTTCAGAAAGGAAATCGGTGTAACGCCGACGGAATTCGTTCTGCGTTTGCGGCTGGAAAAAGCCTGCCACATGCTGATTCAAACGGAGTTGCCCGCCGACAAGATCGCGCGGCGCACCGGTCTGAGCAGCGGCGACCGGCTCGCGAAGCTCTTCAGGCAGCATCTCGCTATATCGCCCACCGGCTATCGGAACGCGGAGCGTCAGCGTCTCGCTGCCATCGCGTTGTCGACACCGCAAGAGCTTGCGGAACGCGAGGGCCACGATGACTGATCTGCATCGTCTGCTGAAGGACGCCCAACTCGCGTCGCTCCTCAACCGCCTCGGTGTGCGCCCCGGCGAATCGCGCGACGGTGCGATGCCGCTGTGCCTCGTCGCATCCATCTTCAACGTGCGGCAGATCGAGGCGGCGTACGAGCGTGCACTCGGCGCCACCGTGCGGCGCGCGGTGCTGGAACGCGCGCGTCAGCTCGTGGCTGTGGAAGGCGGCATGGTCGCGCGCAGCGGCGATCACATTCTGTTTGCGTTCGACGCCGGTTCGCCGGCCGAGTCGCTGAGCGGCGCATTGCCGATGCGCGAAGCGGGTTTGCCGGACCGCATCGTCGAGGCGCTCGGCGGCGCTCCCGTGTATGGAGAGAGCGGAACCGTTTATCCGGCTATTTCCGTGCGCATCGCAGGCTATGGCGATGGACCCTTCGACATCGACGCGATCGGAGCGGCTTCGCTTGCGCCGGGACGACTGCCGGGCTGGCGCGAGCAGTACCACGGCGACATGGCCACCGCCATCGCGCTGTTTCGCGCGATGGACGAGGGACGGCTCGCGCTCGAACTCACGCCGCTACGTGAAGGGCTGGATGCCCAGGTCACGACCTATTGTGCGCTTGCATTGACCGAGCGGACGGGCGGTAAGACGAGGCCGCTGGGCATTGCGCTGGAGGCCGTCGAACGGCTTGGCCTGACGCGCCGTCTCGACAGATGGGTCGTCAGCAGCCTGCGCGAGCGGCTCGTGCTGGATCCGTCGCTCAAGGTGAAGCTGAACACGTCGATTGACGGCATGCCGCCCGAAGCGTGGCGGCTGCGCGTCATGAACGCGTTGCTGCTGTCGCCCGACACGGCTGGGCGCGTGAGCATCGACGCGGCTCATGCGGCGGCATCGCCGACCCAGCGCGGCGCCGCCTGATAGCTTGCGGCGCGGCCGCGAGGGCGCGCGCCGGATTCGATTCGAGCGCATTTCGCATCTGCTGGCGCGAGGCAAATCTGCTGCAAGCGGCGCGAATTCGCAGACATTCAATGGTCTATTGCGGGGTGCAACATGTTGAAAGTGACGAAGGCCGTCTTTCCGGTGGCGGGGTTGGGCACGCGGTTTCTTCCTGCAACGAAGGCAAGTCCGAAAGAGATGCTGCCGGTTGTCGACAAACCGCTGATTCAATATGCAGTGGAAGAAGCGATTGCCGCGGGCATCACCGAAATGATCTTCGTGACCGGCCGAAGCAAACGGGCGATTGAAGACCACTTCGACAAGTCGTATGAGATCGAGGCGGAACTCGAAGCACGCGGCAAGCAGAAGCTGCTGGAGCTCGTGCGCGGCATTAAACCGGCCAACGTCGACTGCTTTTATGTGCGTCAGGCCGATGCGCTCGGCCTCGGCCATGCGGTGCTATGCGCGGAGAAGCTGGTGGGCAATCAGCCGTTCGCCGTCATTCTCGCCGACGACCTGTTGCACGGCGAGCCGCCCGTGCTGACGCAAATGGTCGACGTGTTCAATCATTACCACAGCTCGGTCATCGGCGTGGAAAGCATTGCGCGCGAGCACAGCAGTTCATATGGCGTGGTAGGTGGACGCGAATGGGACGACGGCTTGCTGAAGGTGTCGACGATCGTCGAGAAGCCTGCACCGAAAGATGCGCCGTCCAATCTCGGCGTGGTGGGGCGCTATATCCTCACGCCGGCGATTTTCCGGCATATTCGCAACCTGTCGCCGGGGGCGGGCGGCGAATATCAGCTCACCGATGCATTGCAATCGCTGCTCGCGGACGAGCAGGTGCTCGCGCACCGTTACGCGGGCACACGCTTCGATTGCGGCAGCAAGCTCGGCTACCTGAAGGCGACCGTGGAGTTCGCGTTACGGCATCCAGAAGTCGCAGAGGCATTCGATGCGTATCTGCGCGAGCAGCTGGCATCGAGAATGCAGTTCCCCGATGCCGTGGATATGGCCGCTGCGTGACGCAGTCCGCGGCAAGCGCGGCGGTTGCGTCGGCGGTTACGTCTATTGCGTGCCCGGCTGCTTTTGCGTGCCGGACGCGGGCGCCACGCGCGCGGACTCCTTGACGAGTTGATCGGTCATCGCGGCCGCGACGGGATTCGAGCTGCGGCGATTCAGGTCGACGGGATCGGTCGGCGGCGGCGGGGGCAACGAAGGATCGAGTTTCGCCGACTCGCGCACCAGCAACTCCGTCATCAATGCGCCAACCTCGTTGGAACCGTGGCGGCGCAGATCCTCGTGGCCGCGCGAGTCGTCGGCGTGCTGCGTGGTTTTCGACCTCGCGTAGGAGCGTTGGGGCTGTGCCTGCTGCTGCGCTTGCACTTGCGCCTGTTGCTGCTGCTGCATGGGCTGCTGCGCCGCCGCTTGCGGAACTTGCGAAAGCGGCGCCTGCGTTTGCATATCCGCGGCGGGCATATTCGCGAGGTTCGCGGCAGGAGCCGCTGGTGCCGCCGGCATGGCCGGCATCGCAGGCTGGGGCACTGCCATCGGCGCCGAAGACGGCGACGGCCGTACATCCACGCGGCTCACCTTCGTGCCGTTTTGAGCGTTGCCGTTGTTCGCGTTCGCAGACGTCTCGGGCGACCCGGGACGAACGATGCTGCCCGCGATCACATGCGTTTCGGCGGGGCGGGAATCGACGACGTCAGGCGCTGTGAGCGCCGCCTCGGGCGCAGCCGCCGACTTCTTTTCCTCGCGCGGATAGAGTAAATAGGCGCAGATCACCAGGTCCGCCAGCACGAGGCCGACGATCAGCGTCTTTCCGGTATTGGTCATATCTGAAACTGAAGCTTCTTCGAAAGGCACACGTCCATGATAAACGACGACTCGTTGCCTTACCGTGAACGCGACTCGGTGCGTTTTAAACACGAACGGTCGATCATCGACACATCGCGTGGATCGTACGGAGAGTTTCTATACAACTCGGCGGTTTGTCACTCGCCGAGGCTCAGCGTTTTGGGCCATCTTTTCCGGCCGCGTGGCGCGATTTGACGAATCGAACCTGCGTATGGGCCGGTTCGGGCGATGGACCCTCGCTTCGATAGGGCCGCGAGGGCCACAACTAGGCGCTGCGCAATCTCTGTTACGCTCCTGACTCATCATCAACCAGGAGGAGCGTCACATGAGCAAGGGGTATTGGGTAACCACGTATCGCAAGATCAACGACCCGTCGAAGCTGGCGGCCTACGGTCAGTTGGCGGCTCCCGCAGTGGCGGCCGCGGGCGGCAAGTTCATCGTGCGCGGCGTGGCGGACGAGGTTCGCGAGCACGGCATCAAGGAGCGGACGGTGGTGATCGAATTTCCGTCGTATGAAGAGGCAGTCGCCGCCTACGATAGCGACGACTACAAGAAAGCGCTTGCGGCGCTGGGCGACGCCGTCGAGCGCGATTTGCGGATTGTCCGCGGCGCGGAATAAGGCTTCGGGAGTTCAGCGCGGCGCGCGTCGACCTCGCTCGCCATGCATGACCGCGCTGAGGCAGCCAGACATCAGCGCGGCCCCGCTCAAGCCTATTTGACGGCCCCGAGCGCGAGGCCTTTCACCAGATACCGCTGCAACCACGCGAACACGACGGACACCGGCAACGTGGCGCACAGCGTGGCGGCCATCACCAGATGCCACTCCACCACGTATTTGCCGGCGACCATATCGGTCACCTGGACGGTCAGCGTCTTGTTTTCCGGCGAGCGGATCAGCGTGTACACCACGGCAAATTCATTCCACGCGTTGATGAACGTGAAGATCGCCGTGACGACAATCGCGGGTACGGCAAGCGGCAGGAACACCTTGAAAACGGCTCTCGCGCGTCCGCATCCTTCGAGCCACGCTGACTCTTCTAGATCGCGCGGCACTGTTTGAAAATACGAGGACAGCATCCACACGGCGAACGCGATATTGAAGGCCGCATACGAGACGATCACGCCGATTTTCGAATCGACGAGATTACCGTCGCCATAAGGAATCATCGCAGCAAGCCGGAACAGGCCGACCACGAGCAGGATAGGCGAGAGCATCTGCGTGACGAGCAGAAACTGGCGGTAGGGCCCGCGTCCGCGAAACGGGAAGCGCGCCAATGCGTAAGCGGCGGGCAAGCTCACCGCGAGTGCAAGCAACGTCGACAGCAAGCTGATGACGGTGCTGTTGCGCAGCGCCACGCCGAAGTTCGCGGCCTGCCACATATCGACAAAGTTGTTCCACTGCCAATGCACCGGCAGCCAGCGCGCCGGATACACAAAAATCTCCGAAGCGGGCTTCAATGCAGTGAAGAGCATGACCGCAAACGGGAACAGCACGACCACCACCAGCGGCGACAACGCGAGCCAGCACCACAGCGAGCGTTGGGCTTTCGTGCTGAGCGTCATGACGGCTCTCCTTCTTTTGCCGGCTGCAGGCGCAGATACGCCATCGAGAAAACGAACAGCATGACGAGCATGATGAGCGACACGGCGGCTGCTTCGCCGGGTCGTCCGAGCCGGAAGCCGAGTTCGTAGAGGTAAGTCACGAGAATATGCGTGCTGTTGTCCGGGCCGCCTTGCGTCATCACCCAGATAATCGGGAACGAGTTGAACACGTAGATCACGTTCAACAATATGGCCATATTGATGAAGGGCCGCAGCAACGGCAGCGTCAGCTTGCGAAACTGCTGCCACGCGCTCGCACCGTCAATGCGCGCCGCTTCGTAAATGTCGCCCGGCACAGAAGAGAGCCCGCCGAGCAGAATGGTGACGGTAAACGGAATCGACACGAGGATGCCCACGGCGATTTCGACCGGGAACGCGAGCTCGGGAGTAGCGAGCCAGTGAATCGGGCCGCCAATGAGGCCGAGGCGTTGCAGCGTGACGTTGACCATGCCGTAGTCGTCGTTGAAAGCCCAGCGCCAGACCACCGCTGTCATGGTCAGCGAAACGGACCACGGCAGCATGACGATGGTTCGCGCAATGCCGCGTCCGTAAAAGTCCTGATTCAGTACCAGCGCGACTGGCACCGAGATGACGACGGTGCCGCCCACCACGAAGACCGTCCACACAATCGTGCGGCGCGCAGCCGCGAGAAACGTGGGGTCGCCGAAAATCGAGTAGAAGTTCTGCAAGCCGGTGAAATCGCGAATCGCGCCGAAGCGCGATACCTCATGCAGCGATTGCCACACGATATTGAAAATCGGATAGCTGATGATAAACAGCGCCAGCACCAGGCTCGGTGCAATCAGTAACCACGGCGCTTGCAGACGTGAAGAGGCGGAACGGCTCATACGTGCTCGATCGTGAGGCGCGCCCGCATGAAGCTTGCGAGCGCGCCGGAATGGGCCGGATTGTCGGGAGCGGCCAGCGTGAAGGTCGGAAAGGGCCGGAAAGGGCCGGAAAGCGCGCCGCGCTTTTTGCAAAGGCGGCAATCGCAACGAGGCGGCGCGCTTCCTGTCCAGCGGATCACCGCAAGTTCGCCGTGTCGGCCGCTTAGTGGCCCAGCGACTTGTTGGCTTGTGCGGCGGCCGCGTTCAGTGCATCGGCCGGCTTTGCCTTGCCCAGATAGATGGACTGCATGGCGTCGGTGACGGCTTTCGCGGTATCTTCCCAACCCGTCACAGTCGGTGCAAAGCGCGCCGTAGGCAGCAGTGCGACAAATGCTTTGGTGTCCGGATCATTGAACGCCGGGTCCGAAGATTCCGCCTTGGTGGTCGGCAGGAAGCCTTCCGTTGTCGTGAATTCGACGCGCGGTTCCTTCGTGAACAGATAGTCGAGGAACTTCCACGCAGACTTCTTCACCTTCGAATTCTTGAACATCACGATCGAATCGGTGACCGCGTAGGTGGCGTGTGTGGTGCCCATCGGAATCGGATCGATGCCGTACTTGAGGTTGGGCGCTTCCTTCTTGATCTGCTTGGCGAGGAACGGCGCGGAAATCATCATCGCCACGCGGCCTTGCTTGAAGAGGTTCTGCACGTCCTCGCGGCTATAGCCGGTCACGCCCGGCTGCGTGAGGCCCTGATCGATCAGCGATTTGTACAGCGTGGCCGCTTTCACGCCCGCCGCCGAGTTAAAGGCCGCCTTGTTGTCCTTGCCGACCACCTCGCCGCCGTTGGTCCACAGTGCATAGTAAAAGTAGACGTCCGTTTCGATTTCCTTGCCCTGCAGACCGAAGCCGGCAATGCCCTGCGCCTTCAGCTTCTTCGACGCTTCGATGACGTCGTTCCACGTTTTCGGGCCGTCCGGATAGCCGGCCTTGGCGAGCAGATCCTTGTTGTAGTACAGCGCCCGCGCGGACGCGGCAATCGGCAAGCCATAGACCTTCCCGTTGATCTCGCCCGGCGCGAGGAACGGACCGATGAAGCGTCCCTTGAAGTTCGCGTCCATATAGCCGTCGAGCGGCTCGGCCACGTCGTCCTTCACGAAGTCGAGCAGCCAGCGTGTGCCCACAATCGCGAGGTCGGCATTGGCGTTGCCGGAAATGTCCGTTTGCAGCTTCTGTTGCAACGTGTCCCAGTTCACATCTTCGATCTTGATGGTGGTGCCGGGATTGGCCTTCTCGAAGTTGCGAGCCATCTTTTCGAAGTACGGCGCGGTGGCATCGCTGTAATGCGCGACGGTCACGCGGACCGTGTCGGCCCGAGCCGCCACGGCGATACCTGCAAACGCGAGCGCCACGGCGACTTTGCCGAGCGCGAGGGAAGCACGGGCATGCAACGACATTTCTCTCTCCTCAATGGGTCCGCTGCCGTCGCCGGCCGCCGGGGTTGCGTTGTTGGTTGAATTGTTTGAAAAAATCCTACACGGCTAAAAATGCCTTGTCACGTAGGGTCTGCGATATTTTTTATTGCCCGGGTTTGTGCATAAGATGCCTGTAAAACAGGCGTATTCTCGGCGTGGCTAAGCAACCGGTTACCCACTATTCGGGATACCGAACATGATGCGCCGCACGGTTGTGTAAGAAATTTTCACGGTCTGCGAAGACGCATGTCGGCCTGAAAGCGAGGGAAAAATGAATCGAGTCGTATTGGTCACGGGCGCCTGCGGCGGTATCGGCAGCGTGTTATGCAAGCGTTTCGTCGTGCAAGGCGATACGGTGCTGGCGCTCGACATCGACGCGTCCGCGCTCGAGCGCCTTTCGAAGCAACTCGGCGAAACGCAGGTCACGCCGCTGGTTGCCGATCTCGGCGACGCCGCCGCGGTGCAGCAAGCCGTGGCCGCCGCGGTGGCAAAACGCGGACCGGTGGACGTACTGGTCGCAAACGCGGGCGCAGCCGAAGGCCTGACGCTTGCCACGACCGACGCCGCCAGCTGGCAGCGCGACATTCATCTGAACCTGAACGGCACGTACCACACGGTCGAAGCCGTACGCGCGTCGATGGTCGAACGCCAGCAGGGCGCGCTCGTGCTGATTGGCTCCGTGAACGGCATGGCCGCGCTCGGGCATCCTGCATACAGCGCGGCAAAAGCGGGCTTGATCAGTTACACGAAGGCGCTCGCGCTCGAACTCGGCCGCCATGGCATTCGCGCGAATATCGTGTGCCCGGGCACCGTGAAGACGCAGGCATGGCAAGCGCGCGTGGACAAGAACCCCCAGGTCTTCGAAGATCTGAAAAAGTGGTACCCGTTGCGCGATTTCGCCACACCCGACGATATCGCCGACGCCGTGCTCTTTCTCGCCTCGCCGATGGCGCGCGTGATCACCGGCGTCGCGTTGCCCGTGGACGGCGGCCTGATGGCCGGCAACCGTCTGATGGCGCAAGAGCTGACGCTCGAATCGCTTTGATCCAAACCCGCAGACGATGAGGACAGCATGGCAACAGTGCAACTGAGCGGCATCTTCAAGCGCTACGGCGATACGCAGGTGGTGCATGGCATCGACCTTCACATCGACGACGGCGAGTTCGTCGTGTTAGTCGGCCCGTCGGGCTGCGGCAAGAGCACGCTGATGCGAATGGTGGCGGGGCTCGAGGAAATCAGCGGCGGTGATCTGATGATCGGCGGAACGCGCGCGAACACGCTTGCGCCGCAGCAGCGCAACATCTCGATGGTGTTTCAGAGCTACGCGCTCTATCCGCATCTGTCGGTCTACGAAAATATCGCCTTCGGTCCGCGCATTCGTAAGGAGTCCCCCGCGAATTTCAAGCCGCGAATCGAGGCTGCCGCAAAGATGCTCAATCTCGGCGGCTACCTCGACCGTTTGCCGCGTGCCTTGTCGGGCGGTCAGAGGCAGCGCGTGGCGATGGGGCGCGCGGTGGTGCGCGAGCCATCGCTATTTTTGTTCGACGAGCCGCTCTCCAACCTCGACGCGAAATTGCGCGTGCAGATGCGCACGGAAATCAAGGCGCTGCATCAGCGCCTGAAAAACACGGTGATTTACGTGACGCACGATCAGATCGAAGCGATGACGATGGCCGATCGCATCGTCGTGATGAACGCGGGTCGGATTGAACAGATTGGACGCCCGCTCGAGCTGTACGACCGTCCGGCGAATCTGTTTGTCGCGAGCTTTCTCGGCTCGCCGTCGATGAATTTCGCCGAAGGCGTCGTGGTGAACCGTGCTCAAGGCTCGGGGCTCGCGTTGAAACTCGCGGACGGCGGTGAGATCGCGCTGGAAGGCGCACCGGCTTCGGCCACGGCTGGCGCGAAGGTCACGCTAGGCGTGCGGCCCGAGCACATCGAAACGGTCACGCAGACGCCCGACGCGGCGATGGAAGTCGAAGTCATCGAGCCGACTGGCGCGGAGACGCATTTGTACGGGAAAATAGGCGGCAACACGTGGTGCGTGACGACGCGTCAACGCTCGAACCTCGAGCCCGGCGAGCGTATCGCGCTGCATTTGCCGGCTCGTCACATCCACCTGTTCGATACGGAGAGTGGACGCAGACTGGCCTGAGCCGCGTGTTGCCGATTGAAGCTGCGAGCGACGCGGATTCATTTAACCCTCAAGGAACACCGGGTGTCCGCACCGAATCTGATTCCCCACATCCGCAGCGCACTCGCCAGTTTGCGGCCCGCCGAACGCAAGGTCGCCGACATGGTGCTGAACGACGTCGACTTTGCCATGCGCGCGAGCATCACCGAACTCGCGCAGCGTGCGGACGTCTCCGAGCCTTCGGTCACGCGTTTTTGCCGGGCCATCGGCGCGCATGGTCTGCGCGACTTCAAGATGCAGCTCGCACAGAGCGTGGCGGGCGGATTGCCGTATGCGTCGGCTGCCATTGCGCGCGGCGACGACGTGCAAACGCTGATGGACAAAGTGGGCGAAGCCGCCGTCGAGGGCATCACGCACGCGCGCGGCGCGCTGGATCCGGCGGTGGTCGAGAGCGCGATTGCGGCGCTCTCGGGGGCGCGGCGTGTGTTCTTTTTCGGCGTCGGGTCAGGCTCCGGCCTCGTCGCGCAAGATGCGGCGTTGCGGTTTTTGCGCCTCGACATCGCGTCCACCGCTTTTACCGACGCGCACCTTCAACGTCTCTACGCCGGCATGATGGAGCCCGGCGACGTGGCCTTCGCGATTTCGCATTCGGGGCGCAGCGTCGAAGTGAACGAGAGTATTCAGATCGCGAAGGAACGCGGCGCCACCACCATCGCGCTCACCAATGTGGGCTCGCGCCTCGCGTGGCTCGTGGATATACCGCTGCTGCTGCGCGTGCCGAGTCCCATTGATCCGAATACGCCGGGCGTGTCGCGGCTCGTGCACCTTTGCATCATGGACGCGCTCGCCATCGGCGTCGCGCTCAAAGCGGGGCCGAAGACGCTGGAGAAGATGCGGCACGCGAAGGCAAGGTTGTCCTCGCACGAGCCGCAGACGGGCGATTAAGGGCTGGCTTCGTCGGCGAAGGCTTCAGCGATCGCGTGCACAATCGCCACGCCGCCCGCATCAGTTTCGATTATTTGTCCGCCAAAACGATTACAAAACGCCGTTTTCAAGAAAAAACGATTACCGAAGGGAGGCGCAAGCGCGCGTCGCCGCCTCACGTCACCCCATCCACCCGAACCGCCGCGACAACCGCAGCGCGCCGGCCTGCAACATCTGCGCGGGCCCGGCTGTGGCGGCGCTGTCAAAGCTGCCGCTCGGTCCCATCAGGGCGAGCACGAGGCAGATGCTGCCGGTGTGATCGAGCACCGGCGCGGCCAGCGTGTCGATGCCGGGCACGGGCCGGCTGAGCGCGGTATCGATCCCCTGGGCGCGAATCTGGGCGAGTCGCTGCGCGTAGGTTTCCTTCAGCGCCGGCGGCGCGCCTTTGCCCACCGGAACGTCCGTTTCCTCGGCGCCTGCCAGCCGCAGATGGTCCTGGGCGAGCAACCCGGCCCGTACGTCGTCGGCGACATAGGCGGCGAAAACGCGCCCGATTGCCGTATTCACGAGCGACATGACCGTGCCGACCCGCAAGCTCACATGCAGTGGCCGCGGCGATTCCTCCAGCCGCACGACCGTCGGTCCGAGCGGGCCGAGCACCGCCATTGCGACGCTCATCGCTGTGGATGCCGCCAGTTCGACCACCTCGGGCTCGGCCTCGCGCACGGGCGACAGCCGCTGCAGGCTGATCAACCCGAGCTCCAGCGCAAGCGGCCCGGCTTCGAAGCAGCCGGCGGCGTCGCGGCTCAGCAGGCCGATCTTCAGCAAGCTCACCAGATGCGGAAAGGCTTTGGCCGGCGGCATGCCGGCTGCGGCTGCGAGGTCGCGCAAGGTCAACGGCCGCGCCGCGGCGACGAGCGCTGCCAGCAGCTCGCCGGTGTTGTCGAGCGACTGGATGCCGCGCTGCGGTTTGGCATCCGCGGAAAGGCGGGAAAGGTTATCGGATGACGCAGTCACGATTAGACGAGGCAAGCAGTGAGGATTGAGCCGCCAGCTCGGCGCCGATCTCTCGAGCGGTACCGAGCAACGCACGGGCGATCGGACCGTCGGCGGCCACATTCATTGCGCCCGTCGAGCCGATCACCGTCAATGCCAGTGCCAGATGCCCCTGCGGGTCGAGCACCGGCGCGCTCACACTGCTGATGCCGGGACTCGGAGCATCCACGCTGCTCTCCAGGCCGCGCGCGCGGATTTTCTCCAGCGACGCCTGGAAAGACGCGTCGCGCGGCGCGGCCCGCATGCTTGCTTCGGCGCCAGACTGATTGGCCCACATCGCGTCGAGCGTTTCGCGCGGCAAGTAAGCGCAGAAAACGCGTCCCGTCGATGTGGCGGGCAGCGACATCACCGTGCCCACGTGCAGATTCACATGCAATGGAAAGCCCGCATGTTCGTATCGAACGATGGTCGGCCCCTGCGGACCGGCGATGCAAATGGCCACGCTAAAGCCGATGGCTTCGGCCAGCGCGGCCACGCGCGGCACGGCAGCGCGAAACGCCGGCTGGTGTTCCAGATGCAGCAGACCCAGCCGCAGCGACAGCGGACCGGGCTCGTAACGGCCCGACAACTCGTCGCGCTTGACGAGGCCGAGGCGGCTCAGGCTCACCAGATACGCATGCGCCTGCCCCGGCGCGAGATCCGCCGCGACGGCGAGATCGGACAGCGCGAGGGGCACGCGCGCCTGCGCGAGCGCGAAGAGCAGCCGGCCGCCGACTTCGACGCTCTGAATGCCGCGCTGCGTCTTGCCGCCTTCCGCGGTTTCGTTTCCGCCTGCGCCCGTGCCGGCTGCCTTGGCTGCGTTGGCTGCTTTGCTGACCACCGTGCTTGTCCGTAAAAAGGGTCCATGTTAACCGAACCGTGAGCGCAAACCGCCACTGTCTGTTCTGTCTATCTTAGGCGGGGGGGGGGGGATTTGCGTATAGCGATATATTTCGCTATTGACAAATAAATCGCCGCGGTCATAAGATGCATTCACCCCGACATACCGGCGCAGTCACAGAGTCAAAACGGGGCGAGACAACCTCCAGCACCGTCAGCCTGCGCCCCGTCGCGCGGCCGGCCGTCTCGCCTCACATCCAACTTTTGAGGGAGACGAGCATGGCAAAGGCATTCGCATCGCAGGCCGATCTGGAAGTCAAGAAAGTCACGTGGACGCAGTTGTCCGAGAACGCCTACGCGTACACCGCGGAAGGCGACCCGAATTCGGGCGTGATCATCGGCGACGACGGTGTGCTGATCGTCGACACCACCGCCACGCCGGCCATGGCACAAGACCTCATCGCAAAGATCCGCAGCGTCACCGACAAGCCCATCAAATACGTCGTGCTCTCGCACTATCACGCGGTGCGCGTGCTCGGCGCGTCGGCGTACTTCAAGGAAGGCGCGCAGGAAATCATTGCGAGCCGCGGTACCTACGAGATGATCGTCGAACGCGGCGAAGCGGACATGAAGTCGGAAATTGAGCGCTTTCCGCGTCTTTTTGCCGGCGTCGAGACGGTGCCGGGGCTGACATGGCCCACGCTCGTCTTCGAAAAGGAAATCACGCTGTTTCTCGGCAAGCTCGAAGTGCGCATCGCGCATCTGGGCGCGGGTCACACGAAGGGCGACACAGTCGTGTGGCTGCCTTCGCAAAAGGTGCTGTTCTCCGGCGATCTCGTCGAATACGACGCAGCTTGCTATTGCGGCGACGCGCAACTCGAACAATGGCCGGCGACGCTCGAAGCACTGCGCGCGCTCAATGCCGAAAAGCTGGTGCCGGGCCGCGGCCCCGCGCTGACCACGCCGCAAGACGTCAACAAAGGCCTCGATTACACGAAGGATTTTGTCACGACGCTGCTGCAGCAAGGCCGCGAAGCCGTTGCGCAGAAGCTCGATCTGAAGGCCGCCATGGCGCACACGCGCAAGGCCATGGATCCGAAGTTCGGCCATGTGTTCATCTACGAACACTGCCTGCCGTTCGACGTTTCGCGTGCTTACGACGAAGCGAGCGGCATCACGCATCCGCGCATCTGGACCGCACAACGCGACAAGGAAATGTGGGACGCGCTGCAAGCCTGACAGGCCTATAACAAGAGAACCGAAGCGCAGCGCGGACGTAGAGCAGAAAAAGCGGAGAAGGACGGAGACACAAGATGAGCATCAACTACCAGACGCTGTCGTTCGAATATCAGCCGTGCCGCGAGCAAAGCCCGCAGACCGGCGCGAAGCAGACGGTCTATCCGGTGATCGTGGTCGGCGCGGGGCCCGTGGGCCTCGCCACCGCCATCGACCTCGCGCAGCAGGGCGTGGCCGTGGTTCTGGTGGACGACGATTGTTCGTTGTCCACAGGTTCGCGCGCGATCTGCTTTTCCAAACGCTCGCTCGATATTTTCGACCGGCTGGGATGCGGCGACCGGATGGTGGACAAGGGCATCAGCTGGAATGTCGGCAAGGTGTTCCTGAAAGACGAACTCGTCTACACGTTCAATCTGCAGCCGGAGGCGGGGCATCACCGGCCCGCGTTCATCAATCTTCAGCAGTACTATGTTGAAGGCTTCCTGCTCGAACGCGCTCAGGAAATGCCCAACATCGAGATTCGCTGGAAAAGCAAAGTGGTCGGCGTCGAGCAGAGCGGAACGCCGGGCACATGCGACGCCGCCGTCACGCTGACGGTCGACACGCCGAACGGTCAATACGCATTGCGTGGCCGCTATGTGGTCGCCGCCGACGGCTCGCGCAGCCCGATCCGCAATCTGATGGGGCTCGACAGCAAAGGCGTGACCTTCAAGGATCGCTTCCTGATCGCCGACGTGAAAATGGAAGCCGATTTTCCGACCGAGCGCTGGTTCTGGTTCGATCCGCCGTTTCATCCGAATCAGTCGGTGCTGCTGCATCGTCAGCCGGACAATGTGTGGCGCATCGACTTCCAGCTCGGATGGGACGCCGATCCGGTGCTCGAAAAAACGCCTGAGCGCGTCATTCCACGTGTGCGCGCGTTGCTCGGGCCGGATGCGAAGTTCGAGCTCGAATGGGTGAGCGTCTATACGTTTTCGTGCTTGCGCATGGAGCGCTTCCGCCACGGCAATGTGCTGTTTGCGGGCGATTCCGCTCACGGCGTGTCGCCGTTCGGCGCGCGCGGCGCGAATAGCGGCGTGCAGGACGCGGAAAATCTCGCGTGGAAGCTCGCCATGGTGCTGGACGGCAAGGCATCGGACGCACTGCTCGACACGTATGCGAGCGAGCGCGAATTTGCCGCCGACGAAAACATCCGCAACTCCACCCGCTCCACCGATTTCATCACGCCCAAGAGCCCGGTGAGCCGCGTGTTTCGCGACGCCGTGCTGAAGCTCGCGCGCCATCATCCGTTTGCCCGGCAACTGACGAATAGCGGCCGCCTGTCGGTGCCTGCAGTGTTGAGCGATTCGCCGCTCAATACGGTGGATCGCGACAGTTTCGCGGGCCTCATGGTGCCCGGTGCCTCCTGTGTCGATGCGCCTGTGCAGGCGGCTGGCGACCCCGCGTGGCTGCTTCGGCATCTCGGCCAGCAATTCACCGGTGTGCTGTTTTGCGGCGATAAAGGCATCGATGCCGCCACCGAAGCCGCGCTCAATGCGCTGCGCACGAGCGCGATTCCGTTGAAGCTCGTCGTGATCGCGAGCGGCGACACAAAGCCGCCCGCCATCGCGGATGTGACGATTCTGCGCGACGCCGAGGGTCTCGCCGGCGCGCGCTACGACGCGCTGCCCGGCACGTTCTATCTGATCCGTCCGGACCAGCATGTGTGCGCGCGCTGGCGGCAACTCGAGCCGCTTGCCGTGGAGCATGCGCTCAAGCGCGCGCTGTGCGTCGAAGGCACAGCGTAACGGCTGCGGCATGAGCGCAAAAAATAGAATCTGGAGACACACCATGGCACTGAACACGCAACCGAATCTCGCGCGTCCGGACGATTTCTACGAGGCGCTGATCGACATGCATCGCGACCTCGACGACGCACGGAGTCAGTCGGCGAATGCGCAACTCATTTTGCTGCTGGCCAACCATATCGGCGATCACGCGACGCTGCTGGAAGCGATCCGATACGCGCGCGAAGGCGTGGCCGATGCATCGCCGGAAGGCGGCGAGGTCCACCCGCTGGCGGCGTGATCCGCAGGTTCGTACAGCGCAACACTGCGCGCGGCTGGTGAAGGCCGCGCGTCGTCCATCGCGGCAAGAGCGCGCCTTTACGTTTTAGCGCCTTAACGCTTTAACGCTCGCGCACGCCGTCGCTTCGGCAAACAACAACGCGGCGCGTCAAGACGCCGGACCCGCGGGTCCGTTGGACCCATCACGCCTCATGTCTGGAGATAAACGATGAGTCAATCCCTCGCCTCGGCGCTCGAGCCCGGTTCAAGCGCCGCCGCGCATGACGATCTGCTGTATCGCAAGGTGTCGCTGCGCATTATTCCTTTTCTGTTTCTCTGTTACGTGGTGTCGTTTCTGGACCGCATCAACATCGGCTTCGCGCAGTTGCAGATGAAGCACGACCTCGGCTTCAGCGACGCGATGTACGGGCTCGGCGCGGCCGTGTTCTATGTCGGCTATGTGCTGTGTGAAGTGCCGAGCAACCTGCTGCTCGCCAAATTCGGCGCGCGCCGCACTTTCACGCGGATCATGTTGCTGTGGGGCGTGGCGTCGGTCGGCATGATGATGGTGTCGACGCCCGCACATTTCTACTTGCTGCGCTTCATGCTCGGCGTGTTCGAGGCGGGCTTCTTTCCGGGCATCGTGCTGTATCTCACGTATTGGTATCCGGCCCGGCGACGTGCGGCCGTGCTCTCGGTGTTCTTCGCGGGCGTCGCGGTGGCGGGCGTGCTGGGCGGCCTCGTGTCGGGCTGGATCATGCGCGATATGGGCGGCGTGCTCGGCCTCTTCGGCTGGCAGTGGATGTTCGTTATCGAGGGGGCGCCCGCGGTGATCCTCGGTCTCGTCGCGGCCGTCTATCTGGTCGACGGTCCGCAGCACGCGAAGTGGCTGAGCGCCGACGAAAAGGCGCAGCTCATCGCGCAACGCGACGAAGAAGGCGCCGCATCGTCGCACGCGGCCCATTCATCGCACTCGTTCGTGCAGGCCTTGCGCAATCCGCGCGTCTATCTGTTCGCGTTCATCTATTTCTCGCTGACGTGCGCGTCGTTGACGCTCAACTTCTGGATGCCGTTGATGATCCGCGACTTCGGCATTCGCGATGTGCTCGCAATCAGCCTGTACAGCGTGATTCCGAATGCGGTCGGCGCAGTCGGCCTGATTCTGATTGCCCGTCATTCGGACCGACGCGGCGAACGCCGGCGGCATTTCGCCGTATGCACGATTGGCGGCGGCCTCGCGCTTTCGCTTTTGACGCTGCATTTAAGCAGTTTTGCTGCGATGCTCGCGATTCTCTCGCTCGCTGCCGTGCTGATTTTTGCGGCGTTGCCGATCTTCTGGACCGTGCCCTCGCGCTATCTGTCGGGCGCGGCGGCGGCGGGCGGCATCGCGTTGATCAGCAGCATCGGCATTACGAGCGGCATTGTGAGCCCCTGGGTGATCGGGCAGATCAAGACGCACACCGGCAGCATGGACAACGCGCTGTATCTGCTGACCGTGCTGTTGTTTGCAAGCGGCATTGCGCTGCTGATCGGCGTGCCGAAGGAGAGCCGGCCCGTCTGAACGCAGCGCACGTTGCACGAGGCTCATCGTGTAGAGTCGCGGTAATTTCATTGCGCCCGGTTCTTGCGATGTCGGCCACTATCCAGGTTGTTCCGCTGCAACACGAAGGCCCGCCCGATGTGTCGGTGTGGCGGGTCGCTTTTTCTTTCGACGCATCGCTCGACGCCGCAATCTTCCAATCGCTCAGCGACGACGAACGCGACAGAGCGCGGCGATTCCGTCGACAAGAAGACGCGCTGCGTTTCGCGACCACGCGCGCCGCGCTGCGCGAACTGCTCGCGCGCAACCTCGGCATCGACGCTCGCGCCGTGCGTTTGACGGCCGACGCAAACCGGCGCCCGCAGCTCGCGGACTCGACGGCACTCGACTTCAACGTGTCGCATGCGGGCGCGTACGGTCTGATCGCGATGTCAGCGGCGCGGCGCGTGGGCGTCGACATCGAGCAGTGCAGCGACACCTTCGACTGGCGCGCTATCGTCGCCCTGACGCTCGACCCGGACGAGGCTGCATGGATCGAGCGCCTCGATGCCTCGGCGCAACCGGCGGCGTTTTACGACGCCTGGACAGCCAAGGAAGCGCTCGTCAAGACGACGGGCGCGGGCATCGCGCGCGGCCTGCAGCATTTGACCGTGTTGCCGCGCGAAGGCCTGCGCGTGACGCTGCGCAACGCCATTGCGGATGACATGCGCGCGCTGACGGCGCAATGGCTCGCCGCGCCGCGCGGCTACGCGGCGTGCCTGGCATGGTCTGCGGCGCCGCGTGATGCGTAGCGCGCCGACATCAAACGCGTTCCATCGGCGTTTTTTTGTCCGGCAACATGCAACTAACTGTCAGCCCCGCGCGGTGTCTCCGGATATGATGGCGAAGCGCGAAAAATCTTGCATCGACCAGCAAAACGGCCTCGCAACAAGGTCCCGTCTTCCACACTAACGCATGCCGACCCAGCCATCCGAAGCTGCTGATTCCAACGTCGCGGACGAAGCCGTCCAGCGCTTGCCGACCCTGCTGCAAGCCGCCGCGCTGTCCCTGGGAAGCGCGATCGCGCTAGGGCTTGCGCGCTTCGCCTACGCGCTGCTGTTGCCGTCGATGAAACTCGACCTGGGCTGGAGCTTCGCCGAAGCCGGCGCGATGAACACCGCGAATGCGCTCGGTTATCTGCTCGGCGCGCTGGCTTTCCCGCGAATTGCGCGTCGCTCGAGGGTGGACACGTTATTCGTCGCGGGTTGCGTCGCGACGGCATTGTTGATGGCCGGCAGTGGTCTCGTCGCGGACACCAACCTGCTCCTGCTGTTGCGCGTAATCACAGGCGCGGCCAGCGCGGCGATTTTCATCAGCGGCGGCGTGCTGGCGGCGCGACTCGCATCGGCAAGACCACGCGATGCGGGGCTCGTGCTCGGCCTGTACTACGGCGGTACGGGATGGGGCATTGTGGCTGCGTCGCTGCTCGTGCCGTTGACGATTCTCAATCGCGCGCATGGCTGGCAGTTCGCGTGGTTTGCGCTGGCTGCCGCGTGCGCTGTATTGACCGTGGCGGCCGTTGGCGCCGCGCGAAAAATCGAGGGCTTGCACGCTACTGCGGCACCGGCCGCGCAACGCGTGGCCACAGATCACGCCGCGCGCTGGCCCCGCTTTGCTTGCGCGCTCGCCGGCTATGCGTTGTTCGGCGTCGGCTATATCGGCTACATGACGTTTATCGTCGCGCTGTTGCGCAACGCTGGCATGAGCGCCGCAGTCGTAACGGCGTTCTACCTGTTGCTGGGCGTCGCGACGGTGCTTTCCGCGCGCGTGTGGTCGGCGCTGCTCGACCGCATGCGCGGCGGTCAGGCGCTCGCCGTGCTCAACGCGCTGCTCGCCGTCGCGACGCTGTTGCCCGCGCTCTTCACGCAACCGTGGATCGCCTTTGCGTCCGGCGCGCTGTTCGGCGCGACGTTCCTGTCCGCTGTGGCATCGACGACGGCATTCGTGCGCCACAATCTCCCGGCGAGCCATTGGGCCAAGGGCATCAGTGCGTTCACCATCGTTTTCGCGTTCGGGCAGATCGTCGGGCCCATGGTGATCGGCTGGGTGTCGGACGGAGCGGGTCTGGCTCGCGGTCTCATCTATTCCGCGCTGCTGCTCGCGGGCGGCGCGCTGCTCGCCGCGTGTCAAAAACCGCTGCGCGAAAGTTGAGGGCCGTGGCCGCGCATCAGATCTGCACCGACGGAATGCTCTTCATACAACGCAGCGCGAACATGGAACGGCTATGACGAATGCCCGCGATCTTGTAGAGCTTCTCGCGTAGAAAGCGCTCATAACCCGCCGTGCCGTCCACGGCCACTTTGACCAGATAGTCGTAATCGCCGGACACCAGATATGCCTCGAGTACTTCGGTGAGGGTCGCCAGTTCCGCGCCGAAACGGGCGAGCGCGTCGTCGTCGTGACGATCGAGCGTGACTTCGAGCAGCACGATATCGGCGAGGCCGAGTTTCTGTTGATCGAGCAGCGCAACATAGCCGCGAATGTAGCCCTCGCTTTCGAGTTGACGCGTGCGGTTCCAGCACGCCGTCGTCGACATGCCGACCTGTTCGGCCAGCTCCGCATTGCTCACGCGTGCGTTCTTTTGCAGTGCGCGGAGGATTCTGCGGTCTTGATTGTCCAGCGCGCGGGTCTTGGTGCTCATATCGGGAATCGGAAGATTGTTTGGTCAGGCGTCATTCTATCGGAATAACATTCCGGGAGTTGCCGTGTGGGCTCGCGCTTTAGGAAGCCTATCCAGCGCGGCTGCCGGTATATTTTCAGGGTGCATTCGCGCCCGGGAGATCCGTCCGGCTCGCCAACCGTCCGGCGGCCACGCGCGGCCACAAGCCGCTACGGGTATGACGCTGCTTTTACCGAAGCCAGCATGAGGGGAAACTGCGACACTACCCGGTCGCAGCCAACGCTCGCTCGGGCCCGAACGCATGTAGGGCACTGGCGCGCGAATCGAGGCATGTAAGAGACGCGCGGCCACATAAGGGCCGCGCCACAGAGCGTGTTTCGAATGATCAATGGAAGATCAGGTACAGAATCACCAGCACGATCACCGGAACACCCAGAAGCCAGCCAAGTAGGTAAGGCATGATGTCTCTCCTTTCGTATCGAGTTGGAATACGACGGAGATTCAGCATGGCGCGTGCCTGAGGTATTCACCGCGCGTGCCGCTGCCGCGTTCTAAATGTCACACTGTTTAGCCGTTGTCGACGAACCCCGGATAGAGCGTCATTCCGCCGTCCACGAATAAGGTTGTGCCCACAACATAATCGCTTTCGTCGGATGCGAGCCACACGGCGGCCTTGCCGATATCTTCTACTTCGCCGACCCGCCCGTAAGGGATCAATTGCAGTAACTTTTCGCGTGCGGCGCTCGTGTCCCACGCGTCGTGATTGATCTTGGTGCGAATCGCGCCAGGCGCAATCGAGTTGACGCGAATCCGCTCCGGCGCCACTTCCTGCGCGAGCGACTTCATGAACATCTGAATGCCGCCCTTCGACGCGGTGTAGTTGACATGCCCGGCCCACGGAATGACTTCGTGCACCGAGCTCATACAGATAATTTTGCCGAGCGCTTTCGACACGGACGTTGCCCCGCGCCGGCGGAATTCTTTCACTGCGGCTTGTGCCGTGAGGAACTGTCCCGTGAGATTGGTGCCAAGCACGGTCTGCCAATCGTCCATCGACATATCGGCAATCGCGTTGTCGCGCTGCAACCCCGAATTCGCCACGACGATATCGAGCGTGCCGAAGCGGGCGCGGCAGGCGTCGAACATTGCATCGACCTCTGCGGGATTCGACACGTCCGCTTTGACCGCAAACGCGGTGCCGCCTGACTGGTTGATCTCGTCAGCCAGCTTTTCAGCTGATTCGGCATGCGAATGATAGTTGAGCGCTACCGAGGCGCCTGCATCCGCAAGCGCTCCCGCGACGCCGTAACCAATGCCGGAACTCGCGCCCGTGACCAGAGCGAACTGATTGGCGAGTAACTTTTCCATCGCAATTCCTCGGCGCTCATGCGCGCCTCTGTACCTTCAGATGTGACGAGGCCGCCGGAAGGCGAGCAGTTCCCTGCATCGCCATCCGGCGGCCAGGCCCGTGTTGATCGACTGATTTATTGCGTCGCGCGAATCGCTATATGACGCCCGCGACAAGCAGCACGATCACGATGATCAGCACGAGGCCAAGACCACCCGTAGGCGCATAGCCCCACGAGCGGCTATGCGGCCAGGTCGGCAACGCGCCAATGAGGAGAAGAATCAGCACAACCAGAAGAATAGTTCCCAACATATATGACCTCCGCTTGGTGATGGAGCCGCCTCGCAAGCAACGGTGCACATGGTGCGATGTGCACCGCGCGTGCATCGGACAGCGTCGTCACCTTAGCCGAGCAAGCGTCGTGCCCACGGCTGAACGAGTCGGCGCTTACAGCGCCGGGGTGCGCGTGGTTGCGGCCCGCGAAGCAATGAGATCCGCAAGGAATGCCAGCGCCAGCGCGACGGCACCGCAGGCAAAGATGAGCGCGTAATCGTTATGCGAATGCGAGAACAGGTATGAATAGCCGTAGCCGGCAAGCGCCTGGAAGAGTGCGAACGCTGTTGTCGCGCGGCTCCACGAGGCGCGCTGTTCGGTGTGATCGTGCGGCACGAGTTCATGAATGCGGCCAAGCGCGAGCGGCACCACGCCCGGCGTGAAGATGCCGAGAATCACCGTCGACACGGCCAACACCCACGGGTTGCCTGACGCCGCGAGCATGGCAACAGCCGCTGCCTGCAGCAGCAGTGCCACGCGATAAGCCTTGCCGTAACCGATACGGTCCGCGATGTTGCCCGCGATCACCGGCCCTGCTATCGCCGCAAGCCCGTACAGCACCCAGTAATTTGCGCCGATTGCCGCGCCTTTGCCGAGACCGCGCGCCACGTAATCGACGAGCAGGATCATGGCCGGCACAAGACCGAGCGCGTTGGCCGCATACTGCGCATACAGCACGCGCAGCGCGAGCGTATTGCTTTGCGGAGCAAGATGACGAGTCGCCGAGGCAATGGGCGCGGGCGGATTGGTCGACGGCCAGCCGAACCAGCTCACCGCTGTCAGTACGAGCGCGACAGCGCCAAGACCGAACCAGGCCGTGCGCAGACCGAAATGCAGCAGTTCGGGAATCAGCGTGCCGGACGCGGCAATGCCGAGGCCGAGTCCCAGAAAGATCATGCCGCTGACAAAGCCGCGGCGCGGCACCGGAATGTGCGGAAGAATGGATGTAGCCACCAGCACCATGATGGCGCCGCCGGAGATACCCGACAGCAAACGCCACAAGAAGAACCAGCTTATCGAGAGCGGATACGCGCACGCGAAGAACGCGGCGGTCACCACGGCCATCAACATGCGCAACGCGGTGCGGTTGGATAACGCGGACGCCAGCGGCCGGCCGATCAGCGCGCCGATCAGATAACCGGCGAAGTTCGCGGCGCCGAGCGTGACGGCTTGCGCCGACGTGAACCAGTGCGCCTGAATCAGCGAGGGAATCAGCGGCGTGTACGCAAAGCGTGCGAGCCCGATTGCGACGAGACTGCCGCTCAGTCCGGCGAACGTGGCAAAGAGCGCGCGGGCATCGAGCGATGTCGAGCCCGAAGAGGTCAATGAGGGCGCTGTAGACATGACGACTCCTTTACCGGTGAACGTGCATGACGTCGCGCCGGATGTCGGTGAAAGTGCGAAAGGGGCGCCGCGTGAGGCGCGCGGCTTTAGACGTCGCCGTGCCTTGCCGGCAGCGCCGGCAGCCCGAGCAACGCGAGCGCGCTGGCTACGGCGCTCGTGAGCACGGCACGCTGCGGATCGATGCGCGCCAGCACGCGCATGCCCAGCACGGTGGCGAGCAGATGCGCCGCGGCCTGATCGGCGGAAACGGTTTTGGCCATCGCGCCGCTCTGTTGAGCCGCAATGAGGCAGCGATAAAAGAACGCGCGAATTTCGGCGATCTCGGTCGCGACGAGCTGGCGAAATGCTTCGTCCTCCGATGAAATTTCGAGCGCCGAATTCACGAGCATGCAGCCGCGCTTGTGCGGATCGGCGACCGACCTTTCGATGGTTTCGTCGAAAAAGCCGGTAATGGCTTCGGCGGGCGGCATGCTGGTCTCGAAGCGCCTGATGCGCTCGCGCAACGAGTGGTCCAGGTAGTGCTCCAGCGCGCGCAGATACAGCCCGCGTTTGTCGCCGAAGGCGTTGTAGAGGCTCGGCTGGGTGAGTCCGGTGCACTTGACCAGGTCGCGCGTGGAGGTGGCTTCGTAGCCCTTCTGCCAGAAGGTTGCGCTTGCTGCTTCCAGCACCTCGTTCTCATCGAATCCGCGGGGGCGCGCCATGATGAATGTCCTTTACCACCGGACCCGGTGGGTTCTGTATCAGTCGATATAGAACTGCATTATATATCGATTGATACAGAAAGCAAGGGGCGAGGTGGCCGCCGCGCTGGGGGACCGCCGCGTCTCGCGCAGCAGCGCGGCGCGCGGCGGTTTCCAATTGCTGGCATCTCGAGCGTCCTACAGATAGGTGCCTTTGATGCGGCCTTCGAAGATGGCGGTGTTGATGCCGAAGTCGTCGACGTGGCCGGCGGCGCCGCCGTCGACTGTAACGACGACGGAACGGCCGCCGCGGACGAGCTTAAGCTGCTCGGCCGAGAGCGTGAGTTCTTCGTCGGCCGCGTCGACGCCGCGGGGTAGGTCCTTGATGATGACGGTGGATTTCATGGCAATACTCCTTGAAGTGGTTGAACGAGCACGGCGGAGTGCTCGTTGCGATTTCTGCAAGGCGTATGCCAATTTGCGCGAGATTGAGCGCCGGTCGGCCCAGTGTCCGCGGACGCGAGGCCAGGCAGGCAAGCGCGCCGCGCCTCCGCCCAGAACCGATTGCGATGGAGAAAAATTAGCGGCCAGGTGTGCGGGCGCAACCCACAGAAAGCGCGTGAAGTGTTGGCTCGCGAGGGCGCTCAGGAGCTCACGGCACGAGGGCGTCGCTCAACGCCGCACGGAAAAGACAGAGGCGGCACGTGCTCATGACACGTGCCGCCGCAGAGTTGAATTAAACGGGAATATAAGGGCGAATTTAAGGGCGAATCAAAGCGCGAATCCACGCGTAGATCTAACTGCGCCGCGTGTTACGCGTCGCGGCCACCTTCACGATGGTTTGATGCGCGGCGGGAAAGCCGGGCGGGTATTCGACGACGCGCGCCGAGGTGGGCACGAGCGGCGCGGCGCTTGTCAGTCGCGCGCCAATGCGTGCGCCGCCGACAATGGCGGCCATGGCCGCACGGTCGAGTTCGACGTTGTCTGCGAGGTCTTTGATGAGAAGCTTGGCCATGATGTGTTCGCCGGGAAAGCCGAGCGATTGACCGGCGCGATGGTCCGGTTGGCGCTCGTAGGTGTCGTGCAATGTGCTGAGGTCTCGTCGCACTATGAGTATAGGAAATCTGTTTTTAACCTGCCTGCCGGATGTGGCAAGACGGCAGTAGGGAAGCCCCCGGTCCTTCGCTACTGCACGCCGTCACACAACAGCGGTGTTGGCTGCCCACAGCGATGGGCTGACATTCAGGTGCAACGGAACGAAGCCAGCGCCGATCACGCCGACGTTGTTGAGCGCCGCAACATTCACGTACTGCAGCTGGTTCAGGTTCTGGTTCACCGAGACGTTGACGTTGGCGATGCCGCTCAGGCCGCCGACCGTGGGCACGCCCGGCACGCTGCTGCCGGTGCCGCCGGACACTGCGGACATGGCGCGGCGGTCGAGTTCGCGGGTGCGGGAAAGATCGCGAATCATGAGGGATGACATGGTGTTTCTCCAAAGGTGCGAGGAAGAAGGCGGTGCGCGGCGCGAGGCGAAACGGCCCGAACAGGCGGCCGCTTCGCCTCGTCGCGTGTTACACGTGGATGTTGTTGCTCGACGTGACGGACGGGTTGATCGTCGAGCTGAGACCGGCAGCGAACGCGACGTTGTTGCCGTTGGCGTTCTGGATGTTGAGCTCGTTGCTGATCAGTTGCGTCGCGTTGACCTTCTTGCTGTAGTCGGGCGCGTAGACCGGGCTGAAGTTGAAGTACGACGTGGAGGGGCCGAAGCCGCCGCGCACGGCGCTCATCGCCTTGCTGTCGAGTTGTTCGGTGATGGACAGGTCTTTGATCATCAGCGTGTTCATGGTGAGTCTCCTGAAAGGGAAGGTTGCGGTTCTGCGGTTGGGTTCGAGCAACTTGTCTGCTCGAGCGTCACTAATGCACGGCCTGTGCCAGATTTATTCAAGGTTCCTAATAAAGTTCGTGATGCCTTGACCCGCAAGGCTTTCGGCGCAGCGCACCGATTTTTTATCCGTTCGCTGAAGGCGAGCTGCTGGCGGCGAGTGGTGGCGTGCGCCCGACAACGCACCGCATTCTGTTGGATCGCGCGCGACAAGCGCGATAAGCGCGGCCAGTGTGACGCGCGCCGCGCGCGGGGCAATCCTGGTTTGCGAAAGCACAGGGCGGGAGCTAGTATCGAAGCGGCACATGTAACTGGTTACGACAGCTTTCCTATCGGCCGGAGAGCCCCTGTTCGCATGCGATCGGGGCGGACGGCAGCGGCGGCATTTCGCACAACATGGCAAGCCTTGCGCGTGTAATTCACGACTTCCAGAACGGCGAGCTGTCCCGCGAGGAGTTCGTCGCTCAACTCGACAGCACGCTGGTGACCGAAGGCCTCGGCCCCACGCAGCTGCTGGAGATGCTCGGCACCGCGCATCGCAAGGCGCCGCTGCCTGAGGACCTGTATATCGAAGTGAGGCGGCGTATCGAGCTGCTGCGGGTGTCGAATGTCGCAGCCGGCGGCGAGGAGACCGGTATCCAGACCACTGTGGAGATTCCCTCGGTGGTCCCGGCCGGCGCTGCGCGCACAGGTGCCTCCGCAAGTACTGCTAACGGAATCCACGCGGCGGGACACGATCAGATCAAGGGCATCGGCGATACGCTGAATAACCGCTTCGTTCTCGAAGAGTGCCTCGGTGTCGGCGGAATGGGGACGGTGTACAAGGCGCTGGATTTGCGCAAGCTCGAGGCGTCGGACAGAAAACCCTATCTTGCGATCAAGGTCCTGAACGTCCAGTTCCGCGGCAATCCGAATTCGCTCGTGGCGTTGCAGCGCGAAGCGCGCAAGGCGCAGGTGCTCGCGCACCGCAATATCATCACGGTGTACGACTTCGATCGCGACGGTCCTATCGTCTATCTGACGATGGAATACCTGTCCGGCAAGCCGCTCAGCCAGTTGTTGCGCACGCCGGGCTATCAGGGCATGCCGGTTCGTGCCGCGCTGCCCATTGTGCGCGGCATGTGCAGCGCGCTCGCGTACGCGCACGAACGCGGCTTCGTGCATTGCGACTTCAAACCCGCCAATGTCTTTCTCACGACGAATGCCGAGGTCAAGGTGATCGACTTCGGCATCGCCCGCGTGTTTCAGCGGCCGGAAGAAGAGAGCGATGCCACCGTGTTCGATCCTGGCAGCCTCGGCGCGTTGACGCCCGCCTACGCGAGCCCGGAGATGATCGAGCATCGCGAGCCCGACCCGCGCGACGATATCTATGCGCTTGGCTGCATCACGTATGAATTGCTCACCGGACATCACCCGTTTGATCGCCTGTCGGCTACGCAGGCGCGCAACGCCGAATTCAAGCCGCAGCGTCCGCCCAATCTCGATGCAAGGCAGTGGCGCGCGTTGCGCGCCGCGCTTTCCTTCGACCGGGCCACGCGCATGCCGAGCGTGACACGCTTCATCGCCGAGTTCGACAACGAGGCTCGCGCAGAGAAGTCGGGGACGCTGGCGAAGGCAGGGCTCGCCGGCGCTGCGGTGATTTGCGCCGCGGCTGTCGCGGTGTTTGCGTGGCGCTCGGGGCCGAGCCGTCACAGCGAAGCACAGGTGGCCGCCGGCGCGTCGCAAGGCGCGAGCGGTGAAGCCGCTTCATTGCCGGTGCAGGCGAGCGGAACAGTGGCTGCGGCGACGAGCGGGACAGAGGGCCCCGCGAGCGGGGCAGCGGACGCCGCGAGCGCGAATCTGCCTTCGGAAAACGCTCCGGCGGCCAATGCCTCCGCGGCATTCGTCGCGCCGCCGCCTCCTGCGCCGAAGCCCGCGCTGACACTCGCCGCGGTCACGCCGGTGCTCGCGCAAGTGCCATGCTCGGCGCTATCGGCCGCGACGCAGGATCACACGTTGAGCGTTCGCGGCTACCTGTCGCAACGCTATGGCGTTGCGCGGCTGAAGGATGGTTTGACGGCGCTGCCTGGCGTAGACGCGCTGAAGCTCGACGTCGCCCCGCTTGCCGACGACAAATGCGACACCGTGAAGGCGCTCGCGCCGTACTGGACGCAGAACTGGCAAGCGGGGCACGTTGCGGGCTTGCAGGTGCGTCCGCCGAGCGGCCAGTTGAGCGAGGGGAATCCACTGGTTGTCGATGTCAGCACGCCCGGCTACGACTCGTATGTGAACCTCGACTATTACCAGCTCGACGGCAATGTCGTTCATATGGTGCCGAGCCCGCGTGCGAAGGACAACCAGGCACCGCCGCACTACGCCGCGACGGTCGGCAGCGCGGGCGACTGGGTGATTTCCAAACCGTTCGGCTCGGAGATGGTCGTGCTGCTGATCACGCCCGCGCCGCTATTCGACAAGCCGCGTCCCGAAGCTGAACCGCGCGCCGACTATCTGCGTGCACTCGATACGCGGCTCGCGCAAATCGCGGCGAAATACGGCCGCGACAGAATCCTAGCCGATTTCGCGCCGATCACCACGAAGCCTCACGCGCCGTGACGTGCAGACGGCGCCTTGTCGAGCTTCGTTCAGCAGATCACTTCAGGTCTTTGACGACGCGGAAACCGTCTTGCGACTGGCGCACGCCCGCGCTGTATTTGAAGCGCGTCGCGCTCAGCATGTAGCCGCCGCCTTCGCGCCACGAGCCGCCGCGAATCACCCGCATGTCGCAACCCGGGCTGTCCCACGCGCGGCCGTCGGCGGGCGCGGACTGGTATGAGTTGTGCCAGCAGTCGGCGGTCCATTCCCAGACGCTGCCGTTCATGTCATAGAGGCCGTACGGGTTCGGTGCGAAAGAACCCACGGCTTCGGGGCCCTCCTTGTGCCACGGCTCGCCGCAGTCCTTGCAGTTCGCGTTGCCCTTGCGCATCTGGTCGCCCCACCAATAAGCGGTGCTGGTGCCGCCGCGCACCGCGTATTCCCATTCGGCTTCGGTGGGCAGACGGTACGGTTTTCCCGTGGTTTTGGTGAGCCATTTGACGTACTGCTGCGCGTCGTCCCAACTGAGATCACGTGCGGGAGCGGCCTTATTCGTGTTCGTTTCAGGTGTGAGCTTCGGGCATGCATTCGCAGCGACGCAGGCATTCCACTGCTCGACGGTCACCTCGTATTTGCCGATAGCGAACGGCGCGCTGATCGTCACGTGATGGACGGGCTTCTCCGACGGGTCGTCGCTGTTGCTGCCCATCGAAAACGACCCAGCGGGCAGCGCGATCATGACAGGACACGTCGCGCAGTCGCGGCTTTCTCCGGCTGACGGCGCATGCGCGACCGGTTTTTGCGCCGCTGCCGGCACCGGCGGCGCGGCAGGCGCAGCCGTGCTCGCGGCGGGCGGCGTCGCGGCGGCGCGCGGGCGCTCTTGCGTCGCGGAGGCAGCGGGCACAGCAGGCGCAGCGGGTGTCGCGGGCCGCGCGCTCTGCTGCGCAGGCTGAACCGGGGGCGCGGCGTGCTGCGCCGGCGCGGTCGGCGTGGGCGTATTGGATGCCGCCGCCCGCAGCCGATCGATTCGCGCATGCGCGAGCGTGGCGAAGCGCCCATTCGGATAGGCCTTCAAATACGCTTCGTAATCCGCGGGGTAGTTGCTGTCCTTGATCGAATCCCAGAAGGTGATTTCGTATTGCTCGCTGCTGTCCTTCGGCAAAATGCCTCGGCTGTGCAGTGCGGCGACCGTGTCGTCATTCGGGAGAGGCCCAGCGGTCGCGCTGCCTGCAGCCTGCGTGGCCGCCTCATAACCGGGCAACGATGACGCGATCCACGGTCTCTGTTCGCCGCCGGTTGCTTGTTCGACTTCCGCGGCAACGCTGGCCAGCATGGTCGCGAGAGGCTGCGTGGGTGTCTCGTCGAGGGCGCGCAGCAACGCATGTGTGTAGATGCCATGACGCCTGCCGTCCGCTGCGAAGCTGCCCGGCGCGGTTGCGTAGGCAACGAGCGTGTTGGGCGGAAGCGCCGACGCGCCCGCGACTTCGCCGGTGAAGGGATTGTCGAGGCATGCGTCGATAATCGCGATATTCAGCGCGCCGTTGCGTGACGCGTGCATGCTCTGCAAGACGTCGCTCAGTTCGACACCCTCGCGGACCAGCGCGGCGGGCGAGCGGAGGTCGAGACCGGCGGGAATCAGCAAGGTTTGTGCGCCGAGGCGCATGCCATGGCCGGCGAAATAGAACAGGCCGACATCGCCGGCACGCAGACGCTCGCCAAATCGGGCAAGCGCACGCCGCATTTGCAGTGGCGTTGCATTCACCAGCACGTCGACGTTGTAGCCGCGCGCACGCAAGCGGTCGCCCATGGCCTGTGCGTCACGCGGTGCGTTGCGCTCGATAGCGTCCGCGGAATCTGCACCGTTCGCTGAATGCAGACCATAGGCGCCATTGCCGATGACAAGCGCAATGGGCGACGCGCCGGCGTGCCGCAAGGCAAAGGGTGAGCGCGCTAAAAGCGCCGGCTCCGCCGCTGCCGCATTCGCCGCGCTTGTGCTCTCACGCGGCGCTGAGGCAAAAGCACTGCCGCAATCCAACAGAATGGCCCCGGCCATCCACACCAGCAGGAATATTCGCCACATCTTCGCATCCTGTTTGTTCCGGACAGAACATAGGCATTCGAGCACCGCGTCATCGCCGCTATGGGTTGCATCCACGCGCTTTCCAAGAGCCGCGTTGCAGCGTATCAACAACCATAGCACGCGCGTGGCGGGCCACAACCAACACTTTTACCGAGTGCGCTATACGGTTAACGAGCATGGCGTATCTTTTTGGCAAGTTACGTCCTAAGCTAATTCACAAAGCAACGCGGCACGGTCGTTTTAACTACGCGGCGGCCGCATCAAGCGCGCGCCCGCGACCGCAGCACCAACGCCTTCGCTGCCTTTACGCAGTCGAGGTGGTCACGACCGCTCTTCGGGAGAGTGCGCCATGCGAAGAACCAACGTCCCCGCTGTTCCCAACCCGAGTTCGATAGCCATGATGCGGCTGTGCGCCACGCGGGCAGTTTCGCGTGCGGTGCTCGCCGTGGCCATTGCTGGCGCCGCGCTGCCGCTCGCGGCTTTCGCGGAATCGACTGCGTCGCCGCCCGGTGCGGAGGAGTACATCATCTGGCCACCCGACGGCGCCGTGATTCACGGCGGCAAGTTGTGGGTGCGGATGGGTTTGCGCAACATGGGTGTGTGCCCGAAAGGCATCGTGTTTCCCAACACCGGGCATCATCATCTTCTGATCGATACGGATCTGCCCGCGCTCGACCAGGAAATTCCGTCGGACCGCAATCACCTGCATTTCGGCGCGGGCGAAACGGATGCGCGTATCGAGCTGCCGCCAGGCAAGCACACGCTGCAACTGATTCTGGGTGACCACAATCACGTGCCGCATACGCCGCCCGTGTACTCGAAAAAGATCACCATCACCGTGCAGAAAGACTAGCGCGTTCCGCGCGTTCATTGCGGCCTGCTCAGGACGGAGAGACCTTCATGTACAAGCTCATCGCAGTGGCGGCACTGGTCGTGTCGGCCATAGGGGGCGCGGCGGATTTCGCCGCGGCGGCCGGGGCGCCTTCGCCTCACGGCGCATATGCCTATATCGGCTATCCGAACGACGGCCAGGTGGTGCCCGCCAACAAGCCGTTTCGCGTGTGGTTCGGACTGCGTTATATGGGCGTGGCGCCGAAGGGCGTCAAGTATCCGAACACGGGGCATCATCATCTGCTGATCGATACCGACTTGCCGCCGCTGGACCAGGAGATACCCTCGGACCGCAATCACCTGCACTTCGGCGCAGGCGAAACCGAAACCACGATCCAGTTACCGCCGGGCAAGCATACGTTGCAGTTGCTGATGGGCGACGACATGCATGTCCCGCACAGCCCGCCCGTGTATTCGAAGAAGATCACGGTCATCGCGCGTTGACCGCGGCAATCGCGGCGCGCGCTGCGATTCAATGCATGTCACCCCGCAGCCAACCGTTTTGCGCCGGTTGTTGGCTGCGATCCATCACATTGAGTACGACGGGGCGCCGTCAGATCGGCGGTCAGCGGCGCCCGATCGCTCTCAAAGCCTTTATTCAAGGCACTTTCGCAGATTTCTTAGGACCGGGAAATAAAACTGGCACAGCCCATGCGTTAGTGATGCTCGAGCAGACAAGTTGCTCGAACCCAACCGAAACGCTGTGACCTTCCCTTCAGGAGATTTGCCATGAACACGCTGATGATCAAAGACCTGTCCATCACCGAACAACTCGACAGCAAGGCGATGAGCGCTGTGCGCGGCGGCACCGGCTTCCTGTATCCGTCGTCGTCGTATCTGAACTTCGCGCCGGTCTATGCGCCGAACAACAGCAAGAAGGTGGATGCGACGCAACTGATCAGCACGACGATGAACATTCAGAACGCGAACGGCAACAACGCCGCCTTCGTTGCCGGTGTCTCGACCACCATCGATCCGCATGTGACGTCGAGCAACAACATCTACGTGTCGTAAGCGGCATGGGCGGACGCAAAGGCCCGCCGGCCCGCGCGTCCGCCAGCCGATCCTCAAAAAGTCCGCACGTCCAATCGTTCTTTTCACGCGACACCTCTTCACCGCACATCTCCCCGGTCCATGTTCATGCACTGCTTCGATGGTGAAGCGGCGCGGGAGGTGCTTTACTGAAAGCGTGCGACTCGTGTCGCGCAGTGAAGTGGCGTCACCGGAGAAAATCGTGTCAGCGTTGCCTGATTCACAGATCGTTCAGCGCTTCTTCAATCACCCCACAACGGCGGCGTTGCGCGGGCTATGCGCTGCTACGCTATGCGCCGCCGCGCTGTGTGCCTGTGTCGATGTAAGCATGCCGGACTACAAGCGGCCCGACACACCGGCCAAAACATCATGGACCGGCCAGAACGGCGCCCCTGTCTCGGCGGCGGCCACGATCGAGCCGGAGTGGTGGAAGGGCTTTAACGATCCGACGCTCGACTCGCTGATTGCGAAGGCGATAGGCGGCAACTTCGACATCAAGGTGCTGGCCGCGCGTATCGACGTGGCGCGCACACAGATCGGCGAGGCCAAAGCGGGCGCCCTGCCGACGATGGATCTCGGAGGCGGCGCCGATTTCCAGAAAACCACGGGCCAGACGTTCTCCAAGCAATATAACGTGGCGACCCAGGTGAACTGGGACATCGACATATGGGGCAAAGTCGAAAAAGGCGTGCAGGCGCAGAAGGCCGAATTTCATGCGAGTGAAGCCGACTGGCGTGCCGGTTATCTGGAACTGGTGTCGAACGTATCGAGCACCTATTTTCAGATCCTTCAATTCGACGACCAGATCGACCAGCAGCAAAAAACCCTCGCTGCGAACCGGCAGATTCTGTCCATCTACGAAGGCCAGCGCCGCAGCGGCCTGATCCCGCAGACGCAGGTGCTGCGGCAACAGGCGGAAATCAATCGCCTGACGAATCAGTTGCTCGAATTGGGGCGCTCGCGCGATCTGGCCAATAACGCGCTGTGCACGCTGACGGGCGTACCCGCGGGCGAATTCCGCCTGCCTAAAGGTCATTTGCAGCAACGCGTTCAGTTGCCCGGCGTGCCCGACGGCTTGCCCGCCCAACTGCTTGCGCGGCGCCCCGACATCGTGGCCGCGGAGTTCCGTGTGCTCGAGGCGTATGACCTCGTCGGTCAGGCGAAGCTTGCGCAATTGCCTTCTATCAGTTTGACCGGGCACGGCGGCACCGCGAGCTTCGCGCTGACCGACTTGCTGAAGTCGTTCACCTTCGGCTTCATGCCGAGCATCAACATTCCACTACTCGACCCCGGTGTGCGTGCGCACGTGAAAGTGACGCAGGCGCAATCGGCAGTCGCGGAGCAGCAGTACCGCGCCACGGTAATGGGCGCATTCGAGGAAGTGGAAAACGCGCTGGTCAATCTGAATGCGCACAAGGCGCAGAGAGCTGAATTGCAGCAACAGGTGGATCGTCTGCAGATCGTGGCCGATCAGATTCAGTCGCAACTGCGGCTCGGTGTCGTGTCGCAACTCGAGGTATTCGAAACCGAACGCACGCTGCTCGATGCACAGCAGTCGCTGTTGGCCAATCATCAATTGATTTTGTCCGACACGGTGCTGCTATATAAGGCACTCGGCGGCGGCTGGCCGACTGTGGACGTGCAGGCACAGGTCAAAGAGAAGTAGTGCAGAAGGCCTGCACAAGTAAAGGAACATTGAGCTAATCCGCCATGCTGTGCACACGAGGTCGCTTGCGGATTTCGGGCCGCACGCCGGGCGGCTCTCAAACCGGCGACTGGCCGACGACTGGCAATTGACACTCGCGATGCGTGACTTACAATCTTTGAGGGGCCGCGTTTACGACGGCTCCTTAAAACAAGGTCTTTTCGCCGTCGTCCTTCGTGCTGAGTCCGTTGCGCTCCCGCCGCAGCGGGTAAACGATTAGTGATCCGGATAAAATGGCCGACGGCGAAACATCGATTGCTGAGACGCGTGCGACAGTCGAAACTGCTTTCGACGTGCTGCTCGCTCCCGTTGCGTCAGGGCAGCACCCGGCGCTGGACGCCATCCGCATTGTCGACAGTCTGTTCGCCATTGGCCGCAGCGAAGCGCCGTTCAACGATTACCCCGCCGAGCGCATCGCGCGTCTGTCGCGCCGTCATGCGCGCGTCTTTATTGAACATGGCGCGGTTTATGTCGCGGATCTCGGCAGCAAGAACGGCACCACCGTCAACGGCATCGCGGTACGGCAGACCCCGGCCCGCGTGCGTGCGGGCGACGAACTGTGCTTTGGCGGCGACCTGTGTTATCGCGTGAGCATCGAGCCGCGCGCTCGCATTGTCGCGGGCAGCAGCGCAACCTGCGCGCCGCGCCTGCTGCTCGTGCCGCAGCGAGACGATCTCGGGCTTCAGCCTGTTGAAGTACAGGCCTTTCCATTTCTGGTCAGCAAGGCCGACGAAGTCTTCTCGCGCTACAAGGACCGCTACCCGCATCAGGTCAACTACATTTCGCGCCGGCACGCGCACATCTATCTGAAGGGCGAGCAGCTTTACGTGGAAGACCTCGGCAGCACGAACGGCACATTCGTCGGGGGAAAGCGGCTTGACGAATCCGCGCTGCCGCTTGCAGATGGCGACGTCGTTGCATTTGGCGGAGACCACTTCGTCTACAGGGTGACGCTGCAAACACCGCCTGAGGTCGAACCGACCGTGACGCAACTGCTCCTCGATCCCGCCGCCGACCAGGCCGCCGACGCCGACAAGACGACGTTCGTCGGCGCGGCGAATTCGTTCCTCGACATTTTCTGCGTCGATCCGGCGCGGCAGCGCGAGGACGAAGTCAACGAGGCCGCGAACGCCGCGAGCCTACAGGCAAAACGCGGGCCGTCGGGCGGAGCAGCGGCGGCGGGCGCGGCCAAAGTCGCAAATGGCGGGCATGCCGCGACGAGCGCCGCTAACGGCTCGGGCGCTGGCCGCGTCGCCGGTGCAACGAGACGCAAGCCGCAACGCTGGCGGCTCGTGGCGAGCGAACTGGGCAAGGCATTTGCCGGCGACGACCACGCGAGCCTGCGGCGCATCGCGGCATGGGGCAGCGCCGGTGTCGTGCTCATCGCCGCCGTCGCGTTGACGCTTTACATGCGTGGCTCGTCCGAGCGCGAGCTAAAGAACCTGCTGGCGAGCGGCGACTATACAAGTGCGGTGCAGTCCGCGAAGGGCTATCTGGCGAGTCATCCCACGGACACGAGAGTCAGCGCGCTCGCGAGTGAAGCGCTGCTCAAGGCGAAGCTGCCGGGCTGGCTCAATGCGCTGCAGAAGGCTCAGTTCCAGGAGGCGGACGCGCTGCTTGCGGACATGAAGTCGTCGACCGCGAACAATGCTGATGCTGCGTCCCTGCTCGGAGAACTGCAGTGGGTGGGCGAACTGGAGCGCTTCGTCACCGGGCGCGGCGGCGTCGAGGCGCCTATTCGCATCTATCACGACGAACCCGCGATCGACGGTTTGCTGCAGCGCTGGGAGGACGACCCGAAAAGCCACCAGCGTGCGCTCGACAGAATCGCGTCATATGTGCCCGTATTTACGGAGCCTTACGCGCAAGCGATGAGTCATCTGCGCAAGCTGGAAAGCGACGATTCGGTTTACCTTGCCGCGATCGAGCGCCTGGATGGCACGATTCGCACCGAGCTCGCGCGTGACAAGCCCGCAGCGCTGCCATCCGTACTCGACGATTACGCGCAGCGTTATCCGCGGCTCGCCGGCCTTGACCGCGTGCGCGACGATCTGCGCCAATACAGTGCTGTGCTGGAAGCGGCGCTCGGCCGTCAGTTGAGCACGTTGCTCGCGCTCATGAAGACTGCGCGTTTCGGCACGCCGCCGTTTCAGGCGCAGTATGCGCAACTGGCGGCGACGCGTCTGCCTTCCGCCGACGTGGTCCAGCAGCACGACGCCGTAACGGCAGCATGGCAACGCGGTGACACGCAGCAGGCACTGGCCGGATTGCAGTCGATGCCTGCCGGCGCATGGTCCGATGTGCTCGCTGCCGAAGCGGCCCACAAGAAAGCGCTTCTCGATCAATACAACGACTTGCAGAAAACGCGCGGCGGCAAGGATTACGACCAGCGTCTGCTGTCCTTTTACGCGAGCCTCGATCCTGCAACGGACGTGTGGTTTGCACAATCCATCCAGAAAGACGTCGCCGCGCTGCACGATAAAGCGCTGGCGCGCGCGCAAGACCTGATGCTGCGCGCGCAAAGCCTGTGGAAGCAGTATCGCGCGAGCGGGCCGATTGGCGGCACGCAGCGCCTGGAGGCCGGTATTTCACCGGGTTTTCGCAATGAGGCGCGGCTCCTGTCCGATGCCCAGGCGGCGGCGCAGCAGGGTATGCGCATCTATTTGCAACTGAAAGCGGACCATCCCGCGGATTTCGACCGCCTGGTCGCGGATATCGAAGCAGAGACGACGTTGCAGCGCCGCTCGCTGACCGAGCTGCGGATGGTGCTGGATCCCTCGCTTCTCAAGGCGAAGCTGGCGTTGATTGGAGGCGAGCAGAGTGAAACGCGACAGTCACCCTAGGCCGCTGGCGGAAGCGCTGGAGGACCACAGCGTGGAAGGCATCGCGATACTCACCGCCGAGCCGGTGCGAATCGCGCGTGCGCTGATCTGGACCATGGTCGCGCTCGTCGTGGCCGGCTTGCTGTGGTCGTTCGTCGGGCGCGCCGATGTGATCGTCACCGCGCAGGGCACGCTGTCGCCGGAATCGGAAGTGCGCCGCATCTACGCGCCTATCGACGGCGAGCTGGCCGACCTCTATATCGCCGAAGGACAGCCCGTGTCGAAAGGCGACATACTCGCGCGATTGAATGCGCGCGGCGCGATAGAGGCCGCGAGCAATGCGTTGCAAGCGCAACTGAAACTCGAGGATGCCGAGCGCGACTGGAAGCAGTTCCCGCAGAAGAAAGCGCTGATGGAGCGAAAAGCCGCTGCATTGAAGGCCCAAATGGAAGTGGAAGCCCGTCTGCACGAAAACCGTGTTTCCGAAGGCACGACCAAGCTTGCCGAAGGGCAGAAGGCCGAACTCGACGAAGCACGCAGTGTGCTCGACAACGCGCGGCGTGTGCGCGAGGCCGCCCATCAGGAACTGGACCGCTATTCGCAGCTATTTGCGCAGCCCGGTGGCGGCGGCATTGCGCAATTGCAGGTGGAGCAGAAACGAACGGCGGCGCTGGAAGCGGACAACGCGTACCGCGTCGCGCAGTCGAAACTCGCGGAACTGGACTTCCGTTTGAGCCACGAGTATGCGAAAGCGAATGCGGAGCTGGAAACGAGCGGCCAGCAAACCACCGATCTGCAACTGCAATACGACGCCGCGGTGCGCGACATCACCGACGCGGAAGACAAAGTGCGGCTGCAACTGCAAAGCGCACGGCTCGTATCCGAAGCCGCCGCGCGAATCCGCTTCGAGAACATCGACAAGGACAATTTTCTGCTGATTCTCGCACCGGTTTCCGGTGTGATTACCGATGTCACGTCCACCCAGCGAGGCGACAAGATCCAGGCGAATTCACCACTGGGCGGCATTGCGCCTAAAGACGCCAAGCCGGTACTGAAGATCGAAATCGCCGAGCATGATCGCGCATTTTTGCATGAGGGACTGCCCGTCAAGCTCAAGTTCAACGCGTTTCCGTATCAGCGCTACGGCTTGATCAGCGGCACGCTCGCTTACATTTCTCCGGCCACCAAGCCCTCGCTGCTGGACAAGCAGCCCGTCTACGAGGGCCGCGTCACGCTGGAGAAGAACTACTACGAGATCGCCGGTACTCGCTATCCGTTGCGTTACGGCATGACTGCCAGCGCGGAAATCGTGGTGCGGGAGCGGCGGCTGATCGACCTTGGCCTCGATCCGTTCAGACAGGTGGCAGGTTGACTGTTCGGATTACCCATTAATCAAAGGAGCGGACAACATGACCGCGATAGTGCGAATTGACGATGAAGTCGTGGATGTGAGCGAGTTCATTCGTCTTCTGAAACTGACAGGGCAGTTCGAAAGCCTGATAGAGCAGATCGTGCGCGACAAGCTGACCGTGCATGCGGCGAAAAAGCAGGGCATTGTCGTCACCGCCGACGAAATCCAGGAGCGCGCCGATCAATTTCGCCGCGTGCGCGGACTGCATCGCGCGACCGATATGAACCAGTACCTCGACGTGCTCAACGTGAGCCTCGACGAATTCGAGGTCTTCATTACAGACGGCCTCTATCAGGAGAAGATGCTCGACGAGGTCGGCAACGACGCGGCGGTCAGAGACTACTTTGCGCTGAATTCACCGAAGTTCGATGCCATCGAGGTGAGTCACATCGTGCTGGACAGCGAGGGCAAGGCGAAGGAAATGATCTCGTATCTGCGCGACGATCCGGACAGTTTCGCCGACATGGCACGCGAACATTCCATTGCGGATACGCGCGAAGCGGGCGGTGTGATCGGCAAGGTGCTGCGCGGTTCGTTGAAGCCCGACATCGAGGCGAAGATTTTCAATGCCGCCGTGGGCGATCTGCTCGGGCCGTTCCCCTCGGCGGATCGCTCGTGTTTCGAGATCTTTGCGGTGACCGCCAAATATCCGGCTACGCTCGACGCCGACGTGGCCGCCGAAGTCCGGCGGCTACTGCGCGAAAGCTGGTTGATCGCGCGGGCGCAGGAGCACGTGATCGAAGCGCGCTGACCGGGCGCCACCATCAGAAGCAAAACCGAGGCACGCACGCTTATGGATGCACCCCAGACTGCGCCATCCGCCGCCGAATTTCTTGCTTCGGTGGAGATACTGTCGCCTTTCTCGCGCGACGAGATCGAGCGCCTGGCCGAGTATGCGCAAGCGCGTTTCTACTCGTTCGGTGAAACCGTGTGTTCCGCGGGCGAGACAGCCGATGGTCTATACATAGTCCGCTCGGGCTCGGTCCGCATCTTTGTCGAGGAGCATGGCAAGGAGACGAGCATGGGCGTGCGCAAGTCGGGCGAAATTTTCGCCGACATTGCCATGCTCCGCACGTATGTGCATGAAGCGTCGGTGCGGGCATCCGCGAAAACCGAGCTGCTGTTCATTCCGCGTGCCGCGATCGAGCCGGTGATCACGGGCAATCAGGCGGCGCTTGCCTTTGTCGCGAGCTATGTGGCGATCAATTCGGCCGGTGGATTTGTCGCGCAACTGTTCGATTTGCGCGGCAAACTGAACAAGGCGGAACTCGAAGAGTATGTGCGCAGTGTCGGCGTGAAGCGTGTTGCCGCGGGCAAGGAAATTCTCAGGCAGGACGCGCGCGACGACCGGCGCCTATACGTGGTGCGCCAGGGCGAGGTGCGGATCGTTCGACATGAGGAAGGGCGCGACTATACGCTCGCCACATTAGGCGAAGGCGAGATATTCGGCGAGAAGGCGTGTTTGATGCGGCAGGAGCAGATGGCTTCCGCGATTGCGGCTACCGATACGCGGCTTCTCGTCATTCCCGAGCGCACGGTGCATTTCATCCTCGAGCGCAATCCGAAACTGCGCGAAGTACTGGACGAGCGCATTCGTTACGGCGACCGCGAATTGCAGCGGCAAAAGCGGCTGGAGCAACGCCGCAAGTTGCCGCTCATGCTCGATCTGCAGAGCAAGCCCGAGTTCGGCGAAAAAGTCATCCGGCGCTTCCCGCTCGTCGAGCAGGCGGAAGAAATGGACTGCGGCGCCGCGTGTCTCGCGATGATCTGCCGTCATTACAGCATTCCCATGACGCTCGGCAAACTGCGCGAACTCGCCAATGTGACGACGCAGGGCGCGACGCTCGACAGTCTCGCGCGCGCGGGGGAATCGCTCGGCTTCACCGCGCGCGGCGTGCAGTGCACGTTCGATTCGCTGCGTGGGTTCGATTTGCCGTTTATCGTGCATTGGGAAGGCTATCACTACGTCGTGGTGTACGGCCTGTCCAGCGAGTACGTGTGGCTTGCCGATCCGGCACTCGGCTTTCGCAAGTTGACGGTCGAAGACTTCGAGCGCGGCTGGAGCGGCACCTGTCTGCTGCTTACTGGCGGACCGCATCTGGTGCACATGTCGGCGGCGCGTTCGCCATGGATACGTTTTGTCGGCTACCTCAAGCCCTACAGAAAGATTCTCGGGCATCTGTTTCTCGCGACATTCGTGATTCAGGTGCTGGGCGTGATTCCGCCGCTCATCATCCAGAACATTCTCGACGGCGTGATCGTTCACCAGAACGTGAGCCTCCTGCATCTGCTGATAGGCGGGCTCATTATTGCCAATGTGTTCTCGCAGCTAATGGCGTCGATACGCGCTTATCTGGCGAATTTCATGGTGCGCAACATGGACTTCGCGATGATGTCGCAGTTCTTCAAGCACACGTTGTCGCTGCCTTTCTCGTTCTTCGCCAAGCGCAAAACCGGCGACATCTTCGCGCGCTTTCAGGAGAACCAGACCATTCGCGCGTTTCTCACCGAATCCACCGTGACAACGGCATTGAATCTGCTCATGGTGTTTATTTACTTCACGATCATGTTTGTCTACAACGTGAAGATGACACTGGTATTGATCGGATTTGTCATTCCAATCATGGCGCTGACCGCGCTCGCCACGCCGAAGATCAAGAACTACGCGCGCGAGGTATTCACTGCGTCGACGGAATCGAAGTCCTTCCTCATGGAAGCGCTGGCAGGCGTGGAAACCGTCAAAGGCATGGGCATCGAGCGGCCCGTGCGTTTGCGCTGGGAAAAGAAGTACGCAAAAGCACTGGAAGTGCAGTACCGCGCACACGCGTTCAATATTCTCGTCGGGCTCGGCAGTCAGTTGCTCAATGCTGCGACCACGATTGCGATTCTGTGGGTCGGCGCCAATCTCGTCCTCGCGCGCGAGATGACGATTGGTCAGTTGATCGCCTTCAATGCATTCATGGGCAGCGTGCTCGGTCCACTCATGGGGCTTGTCGGGTTGTGGAGCATGCTGAACGACGCGGGCGTGGCAATGGAACGTCTCGGCGATGTGCTCGACATCGAGCCTGAACAGAAGCCTGAGGATCTGCCGTCACGTGTAATGCTTCCGGAACTGCAGGGCGAAATCAGCCTGAGCGGTGTCTACTTCCGTTACGGCGACAACGATTCCGCTTATGTGCTGGAAAACATCAGCTTCGACATCAAGCCCGGCGAACTGGTGGCGATTGTCGGGCGCAGCGGCTCGGGCAAGACGACGCTCGCGAAGCTGCTGGTCGGCTTTTATGCACCGAGCGAAGGGAAAATGTCGATCGACGGTTATGACCTCAGCGTGGTCGACAAAGCCTATTACCGCGCGCAGATCGGCTACGTGATGCAAAGCAATCTGCTGTTCTCCGGCACGATTGCCGAGAACATCGCCAGCGGCGACGACGCGCCGGACCGCCGACGTATAGAGGAAGTGGCAAAGATGGCCGACGCCCACGCGTTTATCAGCAAAATGCCGCTCGGTTATGAGCAGATTGTCGGCGAGCGCGGAATAGGTTTGTCCGGCGGCCAGATTCAACGGCTCTGCATTGCGCGGGCGCTGTATCACGATCCGCGTCTGCTGGTATTCGACGAAGCGACGTCCGCGTTGGATTCGCAATCGGAAAGCAACATCCTCGGCAATATGCACGACATATTGAAGGGGCGCACGGCGGTGATCATTGCGCACCGGCTGAGCACCATTATGCGGGCGGACAAGATTCTTGTGCTGTATGAAGGCGCGATTGTCGAACAGGGCCGTCACGAAGAACTGCTTCAGCGCGGTGGCATGTACTACCAACTGGTGCAGAAACAACTGAGTGCGTGATGATGAAGATACTCGACCAGATCGAAGACATCAGTCCGGCGATTTCCTATGCGGGTTTGATCGAGCGTATCGAAATTTTGCGCTCGACGCTGCGCTGGTCGTCGCGGCTGGAACGTACCGACATTGACAAACTGCTGAGGCAGGCCACCTCGCTGCGCGACGAAGTCATGCAGCTATCGCACAAGGAGCGCTTCGTGCAAGCCGCGGTGGCGGCGGAGCCGGAACAGCGCGCCGAACAGTCGCGCGGTGCGCGCAGACAGGCGCTGCTCGAGCGCAGCTTCATTTTCGAAGGGACGTTCGGCGACAATCCGCGCCTGCTCGAATCGCTTGAAATTGCGGAGAAGGCGGCGCCTACCGACTTGCCTGTGCTGATCGACGGGGAGAGCGGTACCGGCAAGGAACTCATGGCGAAGGTCATTCATGCGAACGGCTCGCGCTCGGACAAGCCGTTTATCTCCGTGAATTGCGGCGCGATTCCGGATAACCTGCTGGAGTCCGAACTATTCGGTCATCGAAAGGGTGCGTTTACGGGCGCGGCAAACGACCGCAAAGGCAAATTCGAAAGTGCGCATACGGGTACGATTTTTCTCGACGAAATCGGCGAGTTGCCGCTCGCGGGCCAGGTGAAACTGCTGCGCGTGCTGGAAGCGCACGAGATTCAACGCGTGGGTTCGGACGAAACCATTGCGGTGGATACGCGTATTGTCGCGGCTACGAATCGGAACCTGCGCAAGCTCAGCGAGGAGGGCAAGTTCCGCGAGGATCTTTTCTACCGGCTCAGTGTGATTCACGTCACGCTGCCGCCGCTGCGCGAGCGCCGCGACGAAATTCCGCTGCTGATTGCATGGTTCGGCGATGAAGCGGCCGGCACACTGAAGCGCAGGCCGGTGAGATTGACCCCGCGTTTACGGGACTTTCTGCTCAACTACGCGTACCCAGGCAACATTCGCGAGCTGCGCAATGTGATGTACCGCATTTCGTGCCTTGCGGGCGATATGGCGGACATCGACCACTTGCCGACCGACATGCGGCCCGCGGCGCCCGGCTCGGCGGCGGCCTTGCAAGGCCTTGCCAACGGCGCAGGCCAGCAGCCGATCAGCGTGGCGAATCTGATGTCGCTCAGCGATGCGAAGCGCGCCGCGAGCGACGATGCGGAGAAAGCCTTTCTCGAACGCGGGCTGCGGGAAGTGAACGGCACAGTGGCAGAGTTGGCGCGGCGTATCGACATGAACCGCTCGCATCTGCAAATGCTGCTGAAAAAACACGGGCTTCATTCGAAGGACTTTCGCAATCGCAACCTCGCCGCACCGAGCAGAAACGGCGCAGCAGAGCAGGACGAAGATGACAATGACGCATGACGGGGCCGCCTCCGTTTAAGGAGGAGGTGGCCCCATGTCTTTCATGGCACGGCATCGAACCCGAGTCATGGCGAGGGATTCAATAGCGTTTTGTCGGCGGCATAAGGATCTTCGGCGCGCACCACGACCGCCGTGATGTTGTCGCGGCCGCCGCGTTCGAGCGCGAGGCTGACCAGCTGGTCGGGCGCGTTGCCATGCGCGGCGGTACTCAGCACGGCTAACATGTCGTCTTCGCCGACTTCGTTGCTCAGGCCGTCGCTGCAAAGCAGGAACATGTCGCCGTCCACGACTTCGATCGCATCGTCGTCGAGTTCGAGCAGGTCCGTCGCGCCGACAGCGCGCGTAATCATGTGTTGAGCCGGATGATGGCGCGCTTCTTCGTCGGTCAGGACACCGAGCGATTTGAGCGCTTCCACCTGACTGTGGTCGCGCGTGAGTTGACGCAATTGTCCGTCGCGAACCAGATAGAGGCGGCTGTCGCCGGCCCACACATAGCCGCAAAAACGGTCGCACGCGAGAAGCACGACGACCGTGCTGCCAATGCGCTGCACCTGGCGGCGTGCCGCCTCTTCTCTCAACTGACGATTGGCTACCTGCAAATGGGCGCGTGCGTCCGCGATAAACGCTTTCATGCTGACAGGCGGGGCGAGCCGCTTGAGGGCGTCGATAACGAGCCGGCTCGCGAGGTCGCCGACCGCGTGGCCGCCCATCCCGTCCGCGACGGCCCAGCGTCCGAGCGCGGCCTCGTCGAGGCACGCGTCCTCATTGATTTCGCGCACGCATCCCGCGTCGGAGCGCGACGACGACGTCCATCGAAATTGGCTCGCGCAAATCACAACGGCTACACCATATCGTTTCGGCTGCGTGCGTCAGGGGAGACACTGATGTTCGAGTTTGCGCCGGTGTTGCGCACGTCGACCGACTGGAACTGGTTGATCATCTGGTTAGCATAGAAGTTGTTCGAGACCTCGTACAGGTTCACGACCGGCCCAATGCTCGGCGTTTCCCGCACATAAGGTTGAATCCAGCCATACACCCAGGGCGCTCCGCCGCCGCCGCGAATTGCCGCCATGGCTTTGCGGTCGAGCGCGAGGTTGAGCGAAAGGTCGTTCACGGAAATGGAAGCCATGTCGTTCTCCGGTTGACCGCGTGCGCAACGCGCGCGGCTTGAAGGAATCTGGACGGTGATGGTGCAAGTGCTATGCCAATTCGCACGCGACATCACGCGTTTTGCCGCAATGCATTGCCTGGCGTGGTCATGCGGACTACGTCGACGCTGCGCGCCGGTCTGCGTGCGAGTCGATAGGTCGGGCGCCGGCCAACATGCGCACACCGCAACCGGTGCGACGCCCAACACTTTTTGGTCGCCAGGAGTCCTCCGGAAAGCGGCCCCGAAACGCCGCTTATCCTCGCGGAGAAAGAGCGCCTGACGCCAACACATGGGCGCGATTTCTGTCGGTTCATGGCCCACACTCGCGTTGCTCAAAGTCGCCGCCGTTCTCCGAAGGCCCCATAAACAAAGGCTTTCCGGCACATGGCCCGGATGATGCAAAAGACCTCGCAACAGTGTTGGAAACAAAACGAGGCCAGCCATGAACACGAACTCTCTTCAGACGAGCAGCGAAGTCAGCGGTGAATCGTCATCCACCATCGACTTGCCGATCGGCTCGCACCTCGTCTCCACGCGTTCCGGCTACGAACATCACGGCATCTATGTGGGCAATGGCCGTGTCGTGCATTACGCAGGCTTTGCGGGCTCCGTCCATCGCGGCCCGGTTGAAGAAGTCGAAATCGACCGCTTCGCCGCCGGCCACCCGCTGTCGATCCGCGCGACGCCCTGCGCGCGCTACATCGGCGAAGAAGCGGTGCGCCGCGCGCGTTCACGCCTCGGCGAAAACCGTTACCGCCTGTTGACCAACAACTGCGAACACTTCTGCGCGTGGGTGCTGCTCGGCGAAAGCCGCAGCGAACAGGTGCATTGCAGCCTGCGTCATCCACGCACCGGCATGCACGTGCTGGTGTGCCTCGTGAAGGCATTCGTGGAAAACGGCGCGAAGGGCCGCCTTGCCGCGCACGCTGCGTGAGTCAGTGAATGAAATCAGTGAGGGAATGAAGGAGAACATCATGGCTGCCGCTGAAAAGACTTTGCACTGGGCCGTCGACAAATGGCTTGCGCCCACTCCGTCGATGCCCGCACGCGTGGTCGAGTTTTGCCACCGCGCGTCACTGCATCAGCGCTTCGTGCGTGTCGAGGCACCGCGTCCGGGCGGCCTGCTGTCCATTTTTTTCTTCCGTCACGACGACGGCTCCTGGAACGTGTTTCCGCCGCAAGCGGACCGCCCCGCAATGAACGGCTATCGTCGCACCGGTCTGTGCTGATCCGGCAGGTCAAGAGCCGCTTCCTTGATGAGCCACTGACTGAACAGCATCATCGCGGGCGACATGGGCTTGCCTTTCAGCCATGTCAGCCAGTAGCTGCCCGCATGTACTTCGACATCGAATGGACGCACGAGACGGCCGGTATTGATCTCGTGATCGAACATCAACACGGGCGCGAGCGCGATGCCCGCACCCTGCATCGCCGCTTCCACCATCAGTCGCGACGAATCGAACACGGGCCCGCGGATAGGTCGCGGCGCAATGCCGGCCGCGGCGAACCAGTTGCTCCAGTCATCCGCGCGATATGAACGCAACAGCGTTTCGTCGGCGAGATCCGCCGGCTTCGACAATCGCTCAGCAATTTCAGGCGTGCAAAGCAGCGCGAGCGGCGCGTCGAGCAGGCGCGTGGCGAGCGAGCCGGGCCACGTGCCGTCGCCGAAACGGATAGCGAAGTCGAGGCCTTCGGTCGCGAGGTCCACGAGGTTGTTGTTCGTCAGCAGCTGCAGTTCGACAAAGGGATGCGCCTCGCGAAACGATTTGAGCCGCGGCATGAGCCAGCCGACCGCGAACGTGCCCACCACGCCGACCGTCAGCACTTCGTGAAAGTGGCCGCCGTCGAATTGTTTGAGCACCGCTTCGATGCGGTCGAACGCATCCGTCAGCACAGGGCGCAATGCAAGGCCTTCGTCGGTCATGGCAAGGCCGCGCGGCAGGCGCTTGAAGAGCGCGGTGCCGAGCCGCTCCTCGAGCGATCTGACCTGCTGGCTGACGGCGGCCTGCGTGACATTCAGCTCGAGCGCGGCGCGAGTGAAACTGAGGTGCCGAGCCGACGACTCGAAAGCGCGCAACGCATTAAGCGGAAGATAAGGTCTCATGGGATCTCATGGCCGAGGCATAAGTTTTTCTTGTGAGCGCATTAACTTATCATCGTTTGTCAGTCAGAGCCGAAAAACCGATAGTTGCGGCTTCACACAAGGAGCGGCAATGATCACGAGAAGAAAATTCGCGGGTGCGATGCTGGGTGTTTCGATAGCGGGTGTTGCGCTCGGTAACAGCGGTGCTTGGGCAAAGAATGCTAAGCCGGCCGCAGGGACAGACGCGGCAAGGCAGCGGCAAGCGTTCGCCAGCACGGATGCAATTCGCGCGCGGCTCGAGGACATCCAGGCGCAAAGCGGCGGGCGGCTCGGCGTGTCGATCGTCGATACGACTTCGGGTCTGCATGCCGGCTTGCGTGCGGACGAGCGCTTTCCAATGTGCAGTACGTTCAAGCTGCTCGCCGCGGGCGCGATTCTCGCGCGTGTCGACCGCGGCGAAGAAGACTTGCAGCGGCGCATCGTCTACTCAAAAAGCGAACTGGTGCCGTATTCGCCCGCGACGTCGAAGCATACGCGCGAGCTCACCGGCAACGGGGGCATGAGCATCGCGCAGTTGTGCAAGGCGGCGATCACGCTCAGCGACAACACGGCTGCAAATCTGTTGCTGCAGACTTTCGGCGGTCCTGCCGGGCTGACTGCATTTGCGCGCAGCCTCGGCGACGGCATCACGCGTCTGGACCGCAACGAGCCCACGCTGAACGAGGCGACCCCGGGCGATCTGCGGGACACCACCACGCCGAATGCCATGCTCGGCAATCTGCGCGAACTCGTGCTCGGCGAGCGTTTGAGTTCCGCGTCGCGAGCGCAGTTGCTTGCGTGGCTCGCGGCCAATGAAACCGGCGGCGCGCGAATTCGCGCAGAGCTGCCGAAAGACTGGGGCGTGGGGGACAAGACCGGTACGGGCGATCATGGCACCGCGAACGACGTCGCCATTCTCTGGCCACCGGGCCGCGGACCGATACTCGTGGCGGTTTATCTGACTGAGACGACAGGCGACGCCGCGCGCGGCAATGCGGCGATTGCAAACGTCGGCGCGCTGGTGGTCGAGTCTGTTTGACGTCGGCGAGACGGTGTTGAAGCGGTGTCGTGCGGGCCGCTAAACCGACATTCGTTGAAGCAAGGCGAGCAGCGCGTCGAACGCAATCGGCTTGCGTGCATATTCGATAGACGGATTGGGCTGCACAGGAATGTCGGCGGCCGCGCTGCACAAAATGATCGGAATGTCGCGCAGTTCAGCGTCGGCATAAAGCGCCGCGCACAATTGAAGGCCCGACATGACCGGCATCATGCAGTCCGACACGATAATGTCGGGCCGCGTCCTGCGTATCTGCTCGAGTGCAACGGCGCCGTTGGACGCCGTCAGCACCGTATAGCCGTGACGTTCCAGCAGCAGCCGCCACACCGTGAGGATGTCGAACTCGTCATCCACAACCAGAATGGTTTTCATGAGCGCTACGCCGGTCGCCGCGGCTGCAAGGTCGCGGACAGGCCTGACGCCGAGGAAACCGTGGTGCTGAGCGGGCTTTCGACAATTTCGAGCCCTTGCGACGAAATCACCAGTTCATGCGTGGACGGGTCATGCGCGCCTTCGCGCTGTTTGACGATGGAAATGGCGCGACGCAGACCCGCGTCCGTTTCCGTATAACGCAACAGCACGCGATTTTCCGTGAGGGCCGACACACGCGTGCTTCGCGAATGGCCGTAGTCCGGGTAGAGCGGGACTTCCTCCGTGACGAGCGTCGTCATGCCGGCCTCGCGCAACTGATGCAGCAAGGCGTTCAGAAACAGCCCGAAGCGCTCGACCCGCAGCGCGGAATCGCGAAAGCCTTCCACGCCGTCGATCACCATGCGCGTTGCGCCCATCTGCCTGGCGGTGGCGAGTGCGTTCGCGGCGATTTCGTCGACGGGGAGTTCGACGGCGGGCTGCCATTGAATCGCAAGCCGGCCATCCCGATGCGCTTCGTCAAGCCGAATGGAGACCGCCTCCGCTTTGCCGATCAGCCTTTGCGGTCCCTCGTAAAAGCCGAGATACAGGCAACGTTCGCCGTGCTGCACGCCGGCTGCAAGAAACTGCAGGCAAAGCATGGTCTTGCCGACACCCGAAGGTCCGATCAAGGTCGTGGTCGAGCCTTGCGACAGGCCGCCGCCGAACATGATGTCGAGATGCGGCAAACCGAAACTCACCCGCGTTTTCAGATCGACCGGCCCACCCGGCGCGGCGTGCTGCGCTTCGAGGCGCGGGAACATCAGCAGCCCGCTTTCGGCGATGCGAAAGTAGTGCTTGCCCATCAGGTGGTTGCGCGCGCGCATCTTGTGCACTTCGATTTCGCGCGCGCGGCGCATACCGTCGCTGTAGCGGTTCAGCTCGATGAGCCCGTCGACGAGCGTGTGTTCCGGATGAGGCTCGTTGCCCGACAGCGGCGCGAGCAGCAACGTCGTGCAGTCCATTGCGGCGACGAGGGCGTTCAGTTCATGAATGAACTTGGACAGCGACAGCTCCGTCTCGCTGAATTCCCGTGCGCTACGAAAGCCGTCGATAATCATCAGGCTCGGCCGGTAATCGTAGATGCTCGACGCAATCAGTTTCAGAAAGCCGTCCAGGCCGTCCTGCATCAGCTCGTGATAGCCCGACACAAAAAGCATCTGCTGGGCCACGGCGTTTTCGTCGAAGAAAGTGAGGCGCTTCAGGTGTGCAAGCAGCTTGTCATGCGATTCGGCGATGAGGGTCATGTACAACACCTTCTCGCCGCGACTGACGCGATGAAAGCCGATCTGACTCGACAGAATCGTCTTGCCGGCGCCGGCCATGCCCTCGAGAAGATACACGCCGCCGCGCACAAGACCGCCGCCGAGAATCTCGTCGAGGCCGGGCACGCCCGTTTCAACGTTAGCGCGAAGAGAGGTCGGCGATTCGTGATTGGTCATTATGATGTGCGGTTGAACTGCGACTAGCGGCCGGATCCACGCATCGACGCGTGCCTAGCCCAACTCAGCGAGCAAAGTGCGTTCCCGATTGTCGACGCGATCAGTCGAAGAGTGTCGCCCACTGAGCATTGAATTCCCGCGATTCTACTTGTCCTGGGAGCTCTGCGCCACGGGCATTCGCAAGCGGTCAATGCGGGATCACGACGCAAGATGAAAGCGCCGCGTTGCATCCCGGACGCTGCGCCAACGCGCAGCCCGCGCGGAATTGAAAAGTTGTATTCACAAGCGCCCGAAAATACAAAACAGGTACGCGCGACGCTGGTTAACGCCGCACCGCAGTGAGGTGCTTGTCAGGAAATGCCTACCCGAGCGAGATCGAGGCCCACGCTTCAAGGTCACCTCAAGCGCGCAGGCCGGGTAAGCGCCGGCGAGGGTAGATAGCGATCCTGATTAAAATGCCGGCGGTGCGTTGGCCCTATCCGCGCAGGTTACGCACGAACGTTTCCAGATGACGCTGCACCGTGCCGGCTGATTCCAGTTCGATGCCGTCGAGCATCTGCTTTTCGATTGCTTTTACTGCCTGTTCGCATTGGCGCAACACGGCGCGGCCCTCGTCAGTCAACTGGAGAAGAACGATGCGGCCATGCGTGGGGTCCGGCTCGCGGCTGACCCAGTTGCGGCTCGCCATTGCGTTCATCACTTCATTGGCTGATTGCGGCGTAATGAACGAGCGCTCGGCAAGCTGCGCATTGGACGCCTGCCCCTTGGCCTCGAGCACGGATAACGCAGTGAACTGGGCGAGCGTCAAGCCGAGCGGCGCGAGCGCCTCGCTCATCCGGCGCCGCAAGATGCGGTCGAGGCTGCCGATGACATAGGTGAGCCGCAGACTGGGCCGGCGAGCGCGCGTGGCAGTGGCTTCGAGAGTCGAGTTCTGGTTTTTGGTCATGGTGGGCATGAGATTCAGGCTATCCGGCATCTTAGCGCGGCTTGCCGTATACAATTCGGCACCGCCTGAATTTTGCCAATACTGACATCGCAACCATGCCGACTCCGACCCGGGCCTTTCTTCTCGGCCCGCTCCTGAAAGGCGTATCACGCTCGTTCTACCTCACGCTGCGCGTATTGCCGGCAGGCATGCGCGATCCGATCGGCCTTGCGTATCTGCTCGCGCGGGCCGCGGATACCATCGCGGATACCTCGCTGATTGCGCCCGGGCAGCGCCTCCAGTTGCTGCTCTCGTTACGCGATCAGGTCAACGGCGTCGCGAGCGACGGCGCGCTGTTCCAGCGCATGGCCGCGGAAGTGGCGGGCCAGCAGAGCCAGTCGGACGAGAAGGTATTGCTCGAATCGCTCGGCCCGGCGCTGCAAGTGCTCGCGCAATTGAGCGAGTCCGACCGCAAGGCCGTGCGCGAGATCGTCTCGACGTTGACCGAAGGCATGGAATTCGACTTGCGCACATTTCCCGACGAACGCTCTGGGCGAATTGCCGCGCTGCGCGAGTATGGCGAGCTGGATCGCTATACGTATCTGGTGGCCGGTTGCGTCGGCGAATTCTGGACTGCGATGACCTACGCGCACATGCCCGGCACGCTGAAGGAGCGCCCTGACATCATGGCAGCGCGCGGCGTGCGCTTCGGCAAGGCGCTGCAAATGACCAATGTGTTGCGCGATTGCGGCAGGGATCTGCGAATTGGCCGCTGTTATCTCCCGCAAAGCATGCTGGAGCAGCACGGCCTGAGTCCGCAAGACCTCTTGCTGCCGGCCAATTCCTTGCGCGCGCGTCCGCTGATGATCGAGCTGTTGCGCAACACGCTCGATCATTTCCGCGAAGCGCTCGATTACACGCTCGCAATTCCGGCATTGTCCGTGCGGCTGCGGCTGGCGTGCTTGTGGCCCATCCTGATCGGCCTCGAAACGCTGCTGCTGCTCGTGGACAACGCTGCGTGGCTCGATCCGCAGCGGGTTTCGAAAGTGTCGCGCAACAAGGTGTATCGGATCATTGCGTCGTCGCTGCTCGTCGTGCCGTCGAATGCGCGGGTGCGCCAGGCGATAGAGCAGCGTATCCGCGACATCGAAGCGAGGTTCTGACCGGCCCCGTATGTGGGCGAACGTACGGATTAAAAGCATGCTGGACCGTAATTTGATCGACACACTTCCTGTACGATCCAGGTTCAGATGGCATCCCCCGGTAAACCACATTGCGACACGCTGGACCTGATCCGGGCGCTGGCGGCGGGCGCGGTTTGCGTGAGCCATTTGCGCAATCTGATGTTCGTCGATTACCGGTCGAGCGTGAGCATCGGTCTTGCGGGCAAGGTGTTTTATTTCGTCAGCAATTACGGGCATACGGCCGTCATCGTATTCTTCCTGTTGAGCGGCTATTTTGTGGGCGGCTCGGTATTGCGCCAGCTCGACGCCGGCACATGGAGCTGGCAGCGCTATCTGACCGAGCGCTTGTCGCGCCTTTGGATCGTCCTCGTGCCGGCCTTGCTGCTCACGCTCTTCTGGGACCGTCTGGGTCTCGAACTGGCGGGCGGGCCGTTTTACCTCGGTACTGAAGGCACATTCGATCAACAGATCAACGTCGCATCGCATCTCGGTGCGGCGACACTTGCCTGCAACCTGGTCTTCCTTCAGAAGTTGTCGTGCGGCACCTACGGATCGAACGGCCCGTTATGGAGTCTCGCCAACGAGTTCTGGTATTACCTGTGGTTTCCTGCATGCGCGGTGCTGGTGCGTCGACGTCGTGGGCTCGGCGCCTTTGCGATGGCCGCGTTTGCAATCGGCACGATGATCGCCTTTCCTTCGCTGCTGAGCGGCTTCGGATTGTGGCTCCTCGGCGTAGTGCTCGCCGTGCTTGAAAAGCGCGTGCCCGCGCCCAGCGCACGCTCGGGCCTTCCGTGGCTGACGCTCGCAAGCGGCGCGGCCTTTTTAGCGGCACTCGTCTGCACGCGCTTCTTTCTACTCGACAACGACTGGATTGTCGGCGTGCCGTGCTTTGTCTTTCTGCGCTGCGTGCTGCGTGAAAACGTTCGCTTGCGTCCTGCGGCTTTGTCGCGAGTCGCGATTCTGTTTTCCGGATTTTCCTATTCGCTGTATCTCACGCATTTTTCATTCATTCTCTTTGTCGCTGCCGTGGGTTTTGGCCGGCGAATCCACTTCGATGCAGATGGCGTCCTGGTGCTCGCGGGCATGCTGGTCGCCTGCTATGCGTACGCTTTCGTGGTCTATCTGCTGTTCGAGCGGAACACGCGGCGCGTACAGCAGGCGATCCGGCAACTGCAATCCGGACGTACCGGCGCCGACGCGCCAGCGGCGCGCACCGGCCAGGGCGGCACCACGAGCTGATTCGCGCGATTCGAATGGCATCGCCATGCACGTCTGAATCGGGAAACCCCTAAGACCGCGCACGCGGGCTTCGCGTTAGTCTCTTCGAAGGAGGAGACGACCCATGAGACAGGCGTTCAATATTGCAGTCGTGCTGCTGCTCGGCTATCTGATGGCGGATCGCGCGCTCATGCGCGCGCAGGCCGGTGAAGTAGGCACGATCACGTGCCAGCAGGGCGCAGAACTCGTCAAGGCGGGCGCGCTCAAGAAGGGCTTTGGGGAGGCCGGTGCACGCAGCCAGGGGGAAAATTTCCTGTCGAGTTGCCTCGTCACGGGCCGCGGGCAGGTGGGCGATCTGATCGCGCGCGACTGACTCGCCGCTCGATTGGTTGCACACGCAACGGGATACGTCGGCGCGGCAAAAAAGCGCCTGGATTTGAGGGATCCAGGCGAAGTCATCGGTAGCCGATGACGGAGGTAACAGATAGCGAACTGGCCCGCCACCGGAACAACCGGTCGCGGGCCAGTTCATTTGCAACGGATCAAACGGATTGCGCCCGGCGGCGAACGCCGGATCTTAGTTGCCGAAGTAAATCGACTTTGCACCATTCGCCGACGCAGCGCGGCCCGATTGCGAGGAGCCGTTCGCCACACCGCCATAGCTGGGTACCGCCGGCTGCGCGGTGCCATTCTGCGCATCAACGCGACCTTGCGCGGCTTGCAGATCGGCCGGGTAGTAGGGGTCCGAGCGGCTCGGCTGGTAGCCGGCTTTTTCGAGTTGAATCAGTTCGGCGCGCACCTGAGCGCGGGTCACAGGCTGGTTGGACTGCGCAAACGAAGCGACAGGAGCGGCCAGTACAGTGGCGATAACAACGGCTTGAATAAGCGATTTCATGATGAACTACCTCCAGTTCGGTGTTTATTGCGCTACGAACCTTGTTGTTCGCAGCCAGTGATTGCATTGTAGGTTTGCAAACTGGAGAGAGTAATCGCCCGTTCTGGTAAACATCGTTGCTGGAATTGAGATAAAAGACGGACTGGGGGCGGCGGCGTTCCGGCCGGTTCCGCGCCCGGAAGTGCGCACTTTTAACCGTTTCTCATGGGCGGCGCGTGTTCGCCGTGCCGTCAGCCTCCTGCGAAAGCCGTGTGAATGCGTGACTCGTGCGCGCTTCCCGCTCGTCCCTTGCCTGATAGAAGTCTTTGCTGAGCCACTGCCCGAAGCCGATCATCGCCGAACCCAGCGCGCTTTTCAGCCGTGCCCAACGGCTTTCAGCGCGTGCAATGTTTGCAGCCGACATGACCGCGCCCGTGGCCAGCCGGTCGAGTTCAGCGTGAAGAAAATCCGCGAAGTGGTGGAGCCCGAGTTGATTGCTGTTTGACGACTTCTTTTCCAGTTCCACGTGATCCGGAATCAGCGATTGATTGCTCACGCGAATGAATTGCGGCGTATCGGCGCGCGCAGTGCCGGTGGTCCGGATCGCCAGTCCGACGCTGGCTGCTGCTTGCGCGCGCTTTCCGAGCGGCGCCAGATTCCACTTGTCGCAGAGATATTTGAGCACGCTGCAATGATCGAACTGCGCGTGACAGACGCCGCGGTCGCACCACGGCGAAACCAGAATGGCGGGCACGCGCACGCCCAACTGCCTGAAGTCGAAGGCGCCCGTATGTTCGTCGGGCGCGACCGCATCGGGCGGCGGCGGCACGTGGTCGTAAAAGCCGCCATGCTCATCGTAGAGGACGACTAACAAAGTACTTTGCCATAACGACTCGTTCGAGCGCAGCGCATTATAGGTATCCGCGATCAGCTTCTCGGCTTTCATCACGTTATGCGGCGGGTGGTCGTCGTTCTGCGCCTCGCCGAAGTACTTCGGCTCGATCAGCACGAACTCGGGAAATGCATCGGCGGGGCCCGCGGCATCGCGAAAGAAAGTGTCGAAGTAGCGGTAATTTGCCAGATTCTCCGCTTTGCGCTGGTTCTTCAACAGCAATGACGCGGGAAAGTCGTAGAAGTAGACGCGCCAGGTTTTTTCCGCGCTAGTCAGGCGGTCAAAAATCGTATCCTGGTCCTGTTCCGTGTACCACTTCGGATTGAGCCCATCGAGACCGGATGGCATGCCCACCTGCCCTTTGGAGGTGCCGGTAAGCGCGAAATAGCGATTAGGCCATGTCGGGCCGGGTAACGATGAAAACCACCGGTCGCAAACGGTGAATTGCTCCCCGAGCGTATGCAGCGCCGGCAAGAAGCCACGCGGGTAGTAGCCCATAATGTCTTGCCGCGCGGCAAGACTGCTCTTCGGATAGTCCTTCACGAAAGAGCGCACGAAGCCGCTGTTGTTTCCGTCGATCTGGCTCAATACCGCCGAGTGCCCATGATCCGGATCCAGCTTCATTTGCCGTGAGCGGGTGGGGCGTGGGTAGAAGGTGTGGCCGTGGCCGTCGTCGTTCGTTTTCGAGGCCGCATTGCGTATGCCGTCCAGCCCTTCGTGCACCTCGTCGAGGCAGCCGAGCATCTGATCGAAGGAATGGTTTTCCATGAGCAGAACCACCACGTGGCGGATGGGGTCGTTCTGCGCATGTGCTTGCTGTTGTGCCGCCTTGCCGAATTGGACGTCGCCCATGTGCATCGCTCCTGCAGAGTGTGTGCAAGACTGAACCTGTGAGGCGTCAGCTTTGCAAACGTATCGCAAAACGGGCTATGGCGAAAGGCCTTGATGGCAGCGGCCGGTTCGTGGGCGAGTTATCAGTCTCGCCGCGCGTGCCAGCCGCCCTGCAACAATTGAAAATCCCCTTCAAAAAGGACTCACGACGCGCCCGAGAAGATCGGACCTTGTGCGCCGGGTGCGAACGGTTGGAACACCTCTGCGTGGGGCGTCGGAGCCGCTTGCGTGGACGGAGCCGGGGGCGTTGCCGGCTCTCGCAGCGTTACGGCGCTGTCGGGCGTGATGGGAACGCTCGGCTTGGCAAGCAACTCGGTCTTTCTCATCGATCCAACCGAAGTGCCGAAGTAGTAGCCGATGATGCTGATCCACGCCGTGCCCAACGCGCCGACGATGACATTGACGAGATCCTTGTTGACGCCCGGCAAAGGCTGGAAAGCCATCAGCAGCAGGATGCCGAAGAAGCCCGCAGTGACCGCCATCGCGAGTACTTTGGGAACCCAATCGCCAGTGGCGAGTGCCATGGCGCGCGCGCCGGCGCGGTCGCCGGTTTCGATGCGGGCCATGTCGGTCTCGTGGGCGAGCCGGGCCTGTGCGGCGGTGACCATCAATTGCTGCAATTGAAGGGCGTTGGCGCTTTCCGCCTGCCTGATTTTGTCGAGCGCGCCAGGATCGTTCAATGCCGGCTCGACGTAAGCGGGGTCACTGGGCGTGCCGAGTGCATGAGAAATGATTGCTGCCGCAGCCGTCACGCCGATGCCCACGGGGCCGCCAACGAGCCCCGCAAGAAGCGGGGCGGTGCTGCCAATGTTCGTTGCTACTTTCGACCAGTCCATCATGCTGCTCCCAGAAGAAGATTACAGGCCATGCGTTCGGTCCAGCCCCGGCTGAAGCTTGCCCACGCGTGAAGGTTTCTCAGGTACCGCAGGCGATACGCCGCGAACCGCATGACGAATTTCATCGGGTCCGTGTTTTTCACTGCTTCCAACGTCTGCGGGCCGAACTTGCCGTCCTCGTTCGCGCCGGACGCTTTCTGCATCCACAGCACGACGAGTCCGCCGTTGTAGTTGGCGTCGAAAATCTGGAAGGCCACGCGCGGATCGAGTTCGTCGAGATGCAGCGGATCCCAGTACTTCTGTTTCGCGATCTGCCTCGCCGTGTCGAGTGGCAGATCTTTCATGGCGCCGTTGTATCCCTGACTGCGCGCGACACGGGCTGTCACGCCCCACATCGTCTCGCCGCCCGGGTCGGCCGGATTGAAGGAGTAACCGCCTTCGCTTCCGATCAACGCCTTGAATGCATCCTCGAAGTTTTCCATCGATCATCTCCTTCCATGAGTGTCGTGACGAACAGAACGTAGTGGGGTCAAGCCAGTCTGATTGCGTTCCGCTGGAGGTTAGGGTCCCCCGGCTGTGAGGCTTCCAGGCGGTTATCCGCGGGCGGGTTAGAAACGGGCTGGACGTGGGTGTCGCGCCTGGCGGTGCCCGCGTCGTCGGGATCCTGCAGGGCCGCGCCGAATCGCGCGATGCGACTTTCTCCCGCCGACAACGTGCCCGGATCGAGTCGCAACGCCTCGGCGAATTTGCTCGCCGCGCCGCGCATATCCCCTTTTTTCTCGAGCGCTCGGCCCCATTCTGCGTACGACGGCGCGAGGTCGGGGCGCAGCGAGACCGCGTGCGAAAGCTTGTTGATGGCTTCGTCGTACTGGCCCATTGCGACGAGTGCCTCGCCCCAATCGTGAAGGTTGTCGACAGAGTCGGGCTTCATTCGATCCGCCTGCCTGAATGCGTCGAGCGCTTCGAGGTAACGGCCCGCATGCAACAGCACGTCGCCGAGCAGACGCAGGTTCTCCGCGGTCGTCGATCGACTGTTCGCTCCGGCGCGCAGTGCTTCGAGCGCGTCGTCTATGCGATGCTGCTGCTCCAGCGCAATGCCGAGGCTTGCGTGCAGAATCGCGGAGTTCTGGTAGACAGTCAGCGCTTCGCGCGTCTGCTGCTCGGCTTCTTTCGCGCGCCCCTGGCTTGCGAGGAGCCATGATTTACCGGCGAGCGCCCATTCGCTTTGTTCGGAAGCCGGCATGGCAAGTACTTCGTTGTAGATCGAGAGAATGTCGTCGTAGTTGCAGCGCGCGAGCGAGCATTTCGTTTTTTGCACCTCGGAAAAGAGATGGCTCGCGAGAATGTTCGGCTCGGCAAGGCGCATCGCCTTGATCGCGATCTCATGCACGAAGGCTTCTAGGTCGTTTCCATTGAACGATACGGTGCTCTCCCTTGAATCGAAGGGCCCTCCTTCGATCTGTACATGTGCGACGTAGGAGTCGGCTCGCTCGTCGAGCTTCGTAATGCCGACGCGAACTACGACGTCGGTGCGCCTCACGATGCCTTTGACGAATCTGACCGTCGACGCATACGACATCTCCTGGCCCGGAAGCTGAATGTCGGGCTGCGCATCGTTATCCGCCAACGTGTCGTGCGGAATCGATTCGGCATCCTGACCGATCAGCCTCATTGAAGACATGATCCGTTCGGCGAGGAAATTGGGCGTGTAACCGCGCGCCGCCAGCGATTGCGGTGCTTCGACCGGCGGCACCAGTAGTTGTCGCGTCATCACGCCCCGCACGACAAGGCAAAAGAAGGCAATGGTGACGAGCGCGAATACCCACGGCAGGACATACGGCCATAACTCTTTCGGACCGCGGCCAATGATTCCGGCAGTTCGCCAACCGAGCAATATGGGAGCGGCGAAGGGGTGGCCGCCATCGCGGGCTGCAACACCTCGACGCAATGGACGGTTGCGTAGATGCGGGACTCGGCGTTGACTTTGCACACTCGACATGGAGCACCTCGGCCCGATCGATGTTGGGAAGTACGCGACTTCCGGTGGCCGCTGTTACGCATTGAGCGTGCCATGCGTGAAAACGCTTGCACTCAGCGTCATCTGCGGGATTGCATGACGAGTGGGAGAGGGAAAGTGTCGCGCGGTGGCCAACTTATAAGCGAGCAATAGTCGGCTGACGCGCGACAGACGTGCCTGAAAATGAAAAATGCCGTTCGGTCGGCGACCGAACGGCATCGATTGTGTTCTCCCCGCGCTTTAATTGGCGAGGCGGGGCGGACTTACATCGCGGCGGGGCGCCATTTCAGCAGGCGCTGCTCGACAGCGGTCAACAGGTAGTCCGCTGCGAGTGCGACGACCGCCAGCACGATCATCGCCGCGAACACGCCGCTTGCATTGAATGCGCCTTGCGCGGTGGAAATCAGCAGCCCGATACCCTGTTTGGAGCCGAGGAATTCGCCGACCACTGCGCCGACGAGCGCAAAGCCGAAGCTCACATGCAGGCTTGCGAGAATCCAGCTCAAAGCCGACGGAATCACCACCGAGGTGGTCACCTGGCGGCGCGACGCACCGAGAATCTGCGCGTTCGCAATCATGTAGCGGTCGGCCTCGCGCACGCCCTGGAAGGCGTTGGCGAACACGACGAAGAACACCATCACGACGGCGAGCGCCACTTTCGACGCCATGCCGAGGCCCAGTGCGATCACGAACACCGAACCCAGCACCACCCGCGGAATCGAGTTGGCGATCTTGATGTACAGGCTAAATACATCCGACAGCAGCTTGTTGCGGCCGAGCACGATGCCGCAGAACACGCCCGCAACCGAACCGATAATGAAGCCGAGCCCCGTTTCTTCCAGCGTGACCCACACCTGAGTGAGAAGCGGACCTTGCGACGTGCCGTTCACGAACCATTCGACGATCTGATCGAAAATCGCGCTTGGCATGGAGAAAAAGAACGGATCGATCCATTTGAGCCGCGCGGCCAGTTCCCAACCGCCGAGCACGACCACGAGCACCGCGATACGCAGCGAAATAACCAGCAGTTGTCGTTGGCGGATACGTTTTTGCGCGGCTCGTTCCACCTGTTCCAGCGAAGCCGGGTCGAGGCCTGCGGGCATTGTCTGTTGAGGGGTTGTAGACATGGTTGTCTTTCCTTGATTAACCGATCTGCACTTCTTCGCGCAGGTCGTGCCAGATGTCGCGCGAGATTTCGATGAAACGCGGGTCATACCGAACTTCCGACGTGATGCGCGGACGCGGCAGATCGATTTCGTAGACCTTCTTCAGTGTGGCGGGGCGCGCGGTCAGCACGAACACGCGGTCGGCAAGTGCGATCGCTTCCTCGAGATCGTGCGTGACGAACACCACCGAGCCGGCGCCGCCCCACAATTGCAGCAGTTCGTCCTGCATCAGCGTGCGTGTTTGCATGTCGAGCGCGGAGAACGGCTCGTCCATCAACAGGATTTCCGGACGGTTGATGAAGGTCTGCGCGAGCGCCACGCGCTTGCGCATGCCGCCGGAGAGTTGATGCGGATAGTGCTTGCCGAACTTGTCGAGGCCGACGCGGCGCAGCCATTCGTTGGCCTCGTCGTAGGCGGCGGATTTCGAGCGGCCGCGATACAGCGGACCGGCGGCAACGTTGTCGATGACCGAGCGCCACGGGAACACGGCATCGGCCTGAAAAACGAAGCCGATGCGCGGATCGATGCCATCCACAGGCGCGCCCATGACGCGGACTTCGCCCGTCGTGGGCTTCAGCAAGCCCGTAATCATGCTGAGCGTGGTGGACTTGCCGCAACCCGTGGGGCCGACGATAGCGACGAACTCGCCACGTGCCACCGACATGCTGAAGTCGCGCAACGCAATGGTTGCCTTGCCGTCCGGAGAAATGAAACGGCAGGACACGTTGCGCATTTCGATCGCAGGCGTCTCGCGTGACATTGGTTGGTTCATCGGCTTAAGCCTCGTAGTTCTCGTGGTGTGGGTTGACGTTACTGCGCCGCGGTCTTGACCGGTGCGGCCACGAAGTCGTTCGTGTAGGTCTTCGCGAGGTCGATGTGCTTGCCCTTCACCGAAGGATTGAATGCGGAGAGCACGCGCAGGACCGTTTCCGGCCCGTCGGCAGGCATCTTGCCGTCCTTCGTGAACATCGGCAGCGAGGCCTTCAATGCGCCGACGTACAGGTCCTTGTTGCTGCCGTAGTAGTCCTTCGGCATCTTCGCGGCGATTTCTTCGGCGCTATGCGTGGCGATGAAGTTCAGCGTCTTCGCGAAAGCATGCGAGAGCTTCGCGGCGTCGCTCTTGTGCGATTCGACCCACGCGCGCTGCACGTAGAAGCTGGAAGCGGGATACGTGCCGCCGAGCGCCGCGCGCGTGCCTTCCAGCGTGCGCATGTCGATCAGCACCTTGGCGTCGCCGGTTTTCAGCAGTTGCGAGACCGTCGGCTCCGTCGTCATGCCGGCGTCGATCCGGTTCTGCTTGATCGCTGCGATGAAACTGTTGTCCGCGCCCACGGGCAGCAGCGTGTATTGCGTGGACGGCACGCCCGCGCGCTGCGCGAGATATTGCGTGAGGAAGCTCGTGGACGAGCCGAGGCCCGTCACGCCGAGCGTCTTGCCTTTTGCGTCCGCCATGCTTTTGAAGGTGTCGGCAGCTTTCGTGGAGACCATTTCCACTTCGCCCGGCACCTGGCCGAAGATCACCAGCGCCTCGACTTCCTTGCCTTTGCTCTGCAGGTCGATGGTGTGATCGTAGAAGCCCACCACGCCTTGCACGGCGCCCGCGAGCAGTTCGTTTTCCGCGTCCACGCCGGCCGGCTGTGAAAGGATTTCGACGTCGAGGCCTTCGTCCTTGAAATAGCCGAGTTGTTCGGTGAGCTTGGCCGGCAGATAGATGATCTTGGCGGCGCCGCCGACCATGATCGTGAGTTTTTCCGCGTGAGCGGCGGTCGAGGCGGCGGCAAGGGCAAATGCAACACCGGATACGGCGGCAATCTGGCGCAAGGTACGCATGGGGCAGTCTCCTGGGTTTAGTCGCCGCCCGACGCTGCAGGCGGCGCTTTTTGGATGAATGACGGCGATTATAGAAATTGGAAACCTTCTGGCAGCTTTCGGCGATGTAGACAGATCATGAGTGTTAACCCCGAAGTGCCGAAAGCGTACGTCGCGCCGGGAGTGATACAGAGGCGCGGAGCCGCTTTTTACGGCACAATCGACGCCCTGGACTTTCGCCGTTTCCGCCATGAAGCTGCTGCTCATCGAAGACAATCCCACGCTTTCGCACTGGCTCGCGAAGATGCTGGAGCAGGAGGCATTCGCGCTCGACGCCGTGCAGGACGGCGATTCCGCGGACCGTCTGCTGCAGACGAATCACTACGACGTGATCCTGCTCGACCTGAATCTGCCGAAGCTGTCGGGCAAGAACGTGCTGCGCCGGCTGCGTCAGCGAGGCGACGCAACGCCCGTGCTCATTCTCACGGCGAGCGGCTCGATCGACGAGAAAGTGGAACTGCTCGGCGCCGGCGCAGACGACTATCTGGTGAAGCCGTTCGAAGTGCGCGAGCTGATTGCGCGCATCAAGGTGGCGATCCGCCGGCAGTCGCCCTCCAAGGCGAGCGAAGTCGTGTGCGGCGACCTGGCATTCGACATCGACACGCGCCAGTTCACGCTCAAAGGCGTGCCGCTCAATGTCACGCCGCGCGAGCGCACGGTGCTCGAAACGCTGATCTTGAGGCTCGGCAAAACGGTGACCAAGCCGGCGCTCGTCGACGCGATTTTCACGCTCGCCGACGAGCCGAGCGAAGACGCGGTCGAGATCTACATTTCCCGCTTGCGCAAGAAGCTCGACGGCAGTTCGGCGGCGATCGTCACACTGCGCGGACTCGGTTATCTGCTGCGCAAGAAAGAAGATGACCAATAGTTTGCGCGTCCGTCTGCTGTGGTGGTTGCTGGTGCCGCTCGCACTGTACGTGTTCGTGACCGGCAAGACGCAATACGACAATGCACGGCAAACCGCCGACCTCGTGCAGGACAATCAGCTGATCTCCTCGGCGCGAATGATTGCGGGCGAGGTGGAATGGGTGGACGGTTTTCTGCGCGTGGACGTCCCGCCCGCCGCGCTTGAAATCTTTGCGTCGCCCTATCGCGATCAGGTGTTCTACAGCGTGAATGTGGACGGCCGGCAATTGCTCGCGGGCACGCCCGACTTTCCGCCGCGTCCTACGCAGGCGGCCGACACGCCCGATCGTTACGACACCACGCTCTACGGCCAGGATGTGCGCGCTGTCGGACTCGTACGGCTCATGTACGACAACGGCGCGACTCGCCGCGTGCGCGTGACGGTCGGCAAGACCGTGCGTTCGCGCGACGCCATGGCCGAGCAGCTCTGGCAGCCGCAACTTGTTCGGCAGATCGAAATGATCGTGCTCGCCGTTGCGCTCGTGTGTATCGGGCTCACGTTCGAACTGCGTCCGCTGATGAAAGTAAAAGAGGAAGTGGCGGACCGCGATCCGATGCAGCTTGAACCGATTCGCGTGGACCGCTTGCACACGGAGTTGCGGCCCATCGTCGAAGCGATCAATCAGTGCATTGCGCGCCTCGGCGTGCAGGTCGCTGCGCAGCGCCGTTTTATCGCCGACGCGGCGCATCAATTGCGCACGCCGCTCACGCTGCTCGGCACGCAATTGCAATTCGCGCGACAGCAAAGCGGCCTGAATCCGGCACTCGACGAAGCGCTCGCCGCCATGCATCGCAGTAACCGGTCGATGGTCGGGCTCACCAACAAGCTATTGCTGCTCGCGCAAGCGGAGGCGGCGGACAACCGGCAGGTTGTCGTCGAAACCGTGGACCTCGTGCCGCTTGCCATGGAAGTCGTGGAAGACCTCGCGTTGCTTGCGCAAGGGCGCGGCATCGACCTCGGCGCAGAACTGTGCGACAGCGCGCCGGTGGCGGGACATCGCGGCCTGCTGCAGGCGCTCACTGCCAACCTCGTGGAAAACGCGATCCGCTACACGGGTCGCGGCGGACACGTTACGGTCGCTGTAAAGGCCGATGCGGATAGCGTCGCCGTCAGCGTGCTCGACGACGGGCCAGGTATTCCCGCCGAGTCTCGCAGTCGCATCTTCGAGCCGTTCTTTCGCGCGTCGACGGATACCGAAGGCACGGGCCTCGGGCTCGCAATCGTGCGCGAAATCGCCGACGCACATCACGGCAACATCACGCTCGAATCTGGCGAAAACGGCAAAGGCGTGCACATCAGCGTGGCTTTTCCGCGTGCCGTGGCAGCGCACACGCACGCAGCCGCGTAGCGAGCTAGCTGCCGTCACCCGGCGCCTGTTTGAGATGGCACTGGGGCAGACGCTCCTTCACCTGATCGAGCACGCCTGACTTCTTCCACGCCATATATCGCAGATAGCACGTCTGCTGCGGCGGAAACGTGCCGGGCAGTCTGTGCCACTTTTCATTCGTTTGCTGCAGCCAGAGTATCGCGTTGAGGATCTCGCGGTCGCTGCGGCGGGGGCGTCCGCGAGTGGATACCTGCTCCGGAAAGAGGCTTTGGACTCGTGCCCAGTCGGCATCGGAGAGGGGGATCTGTAGCATGGGCCGGCTTGCTTGACTGTACGGATAGGGCAGTTGCTGAGTTGCGTGGCTGACGATGCTATTGAAAGTTGTTTGTCCGGTCAAATTGCCTCCTGCGAATCTACTCGGGGCACTGAGTCAGCGAGCCCGAAAGAGGCTCGCGCATTCGGGTTGTTGCTCCTAGCGGAGCGCGCGGGCCATCCTGGCAAAGAGCCCATTTCTGTCGATCCATTCGGCGTATGCGCGGTAATCCGGATCGCTCATCAGGTGTCTTTCTTCGGTTTTCGCGCGCACGAAATAGATCAGGTTGACGGCGACGAGCGCTGCGCAATGCGAGAGTGCGGCTCGCCAACCCAGGGGTTCGACAAACGGCACCGACACCATCCAGTAGGACAGGTTCTTGGCGATATAGGCAGGATGTTTCGTCAGACGATAGGGGCCGGAAGTGATGATGCCGCGGTTGGTCAGATTGGAAAACCGCAATCCGAAAGAGATCGTCGCGCACGCATAGCACAGCAACAGCGCGACGATCGCGGTGCCCCAGATGATGCGAAGCACCGGCATGGACATGAGCCAGTTGTCCCAGAACACGGAACCTTCGTAACGGATGTACTGGCTGGAAATCAGCGACCAGAACGGCTGATAACAGATCAGTGCAACAAGCCAGCCGAGCATGGTCGGCTCGGCGCTGCGCACGTGGCTGTCCAGGATGCGAAGCGTGCACAGATAGCCGACTGTGCCGAACATCAGATCCATTGCAAACGACAGGTCGTACATGAAGCGAAACGTTGCCAGAGACAACGGCGCGTTCAGTGCGGCGGAAAGGGAAGTGTCGAATTGAGCGGCATTGGTGGAGAGATAGACCGTCATCAGCGGCAGGAAGAACGCTTTGACCATCCAGCCGGCCAGCATTTCGCGCACGGGCCGCCAGTTCGAGGGACGCTCGCCGCGTAACAGCAGGCGCGCGAGGAGCAGATACGCATCGTCTATTTCGCGTTGATGCGTGTCCATCCACGCGAAGTAGAGCGGCGCGGCTGCTGCCACATAAGGGGCGAGTGTCGCGATCAGCGACCAGAACGGCTTGTAGAACGCGCCATGATATTCGGGCAAGAGCCAGTAGAGCGTGCCTATACCTGCATAGACGCAGGCGAGCGCCGCGAGGCGCATCGCGACGCGCACGATGCTGAGTGTGCGGATGCCCCGACTCGCGAGCCCCGCGCTCGGACGCAAATAGACGCGCGCGACAAACAGCTCGTAAGCGGCCACCGTTGCGATGATCGCGAGACACGCCGCGGTGCTGCGCGCGGCGCCGTCCAGCGCGGGGCTGTCGCGTACCAGCCAGAGCGTCAGCAGGCCGGCCGCCATGCCGGCGAGGCCCACCGTAAAGGGCGTTGCCGAATGCGGAGCCGGGTCGTCGACACGCGCGAGTGTATCGATGCTGGAGGTCATGTCATCCTCGTCGTCATGACATAAGCGGTCGGGCGTTATGTTGCTGTGGGCCCGACCGTTTCGGGCTACTACTTATTTTGCCGGGGAGACGCCGCCGAGCAATCCGCCGACGAGGTGGGTCACCGGCGCGAGCGGGTTAGTGCTTGACGCTGTGCCGCCCCCCGGTCCGCCGCCAGACCCGCCCGTCAAGCCGGTAACGAGCCCCGTGACCGTATTGGCCGCCGTGCCGCTGTGCGATCCGCCGAGTGCGCCGGCCGCCGATGTCAGCGATCCGACGAGCGTGGCGACGGGTGCAAGCGGGCCGCCTGCTGTTGCGGCGCCGCCGGTTGTGCCCGTACCGCTCGTGCCACTCGAGCCGCCGGTTCCGCTGTTGCCGGGCAATGAGCCCGCGTTGCCGAGCAGTGCAGTAACCGGCGCGAGCAGGCTCGCGACGCCGCCAGGCGTGCTGGCACCCGTGCTGCCGCCCAACGAGCCCAGGTTGCCGATCAGGCCCGTCAAGGGCGGAATGGGCGCGCCGCCGCTTGCGCTCGTGCCGCCGATGGGCCCAAGCACGCCGGTGAGCGGCGCGAGCGGGTTGGTCGTCGCTCCCGTGAACAGTCCGCCGGTGCTCGTGACGGTCTTGCCGAGCTGACTGACGACTCCGCCGACGTCTTTGCCGACCTGATCGCCCGTGGCCGCGCTGACGCTGACGCCGGCCGCGTCGAGTCCGTTGCCGATTGTGCTGAGCAAGGTATTCAGCGGCGAGCCGAGTCCGGTTGCGTTGCCGATGGTCTGCGTCGTGTTCGAGACGGCGAGGGTGATCGGATTGATGGCTGAGCTGAGTTGCCCCTCGGCCTGTTGGACCGGCGCGCCGGCTACGGTGGTGTTCAGTCCCGCGCCGGTGGCGCCGAGCCCGCCGCCCACCCCGCCCACGGCGGTGCCAAGCGTCGACGCGAGCGGCGCCAGCGGCGCGAGCTGTCCGCTGCCGAGGCCCGTGACCGCGCCGCCGAGCGCGGTCACCGCGGCAGCGGTATTCGACAGAACGCCGGACGTGGAGCCGACCGTCGGGTTGAGGGGATTCGCCGAGCTACCGACTGTACCGAGGCCGGCGGCCGTGCCGTCGCCGAGCGACTTCACCGCGTTGCCGAGATCGGTGATGGTGTTGCCGAGGCCCGCGGTGGTGGTGCTGCCGACACCCGGCACCGATGTGCCGGCGACTTTGCTGCCGGTATCGGCGACGGTTGTGCCGACAGCGGTAATGAGGTTGCTGGCGTTGATGACCACGTGACCGATTGGCGTGGAGGAGGTGCCGGAAGTGCCGGAAGTACCGGAAGTACCGGAAGTACCGGAAGTACCCGAAGTGCCCGAAGTGCCCGAAGTGCCCGAAGTGCCCGAAGTGCCCGAAGTGCCCGAAGTGCCCGAAGTCCCCGAAGTACCCGAAGTGCCCGAAGTCCCCGAAGTCCCCGAAGTCCCCGAAGTCCCCGAAGTCCCCGAAGTGCCCGAAGTGCCCGAAGTGCCCGAAGTGCCCGAAGTGCCCGAAGTGCCCGAACTCCCCGATGTGCCGCCCAACCCTCCGCCACCGAGCCCGCTCGTGTTCGGCGTGAGTGCGCTCGTGCCTGGTGTATTGAGAGTCGACCCGCAGCCATAAAGCGCGAGCAATGTCGACGTCGCGACAGCGATAGCCGTGCGGCCAGCTAATTTGATCATGATGTCCCCGTTGAACGACAATTAACGGAGACGTCTCTGCAAGGTCCGCGCCATCCGTGCTTAACGACGCACACGGTGTGAAACGAGAAATTAAATCTCGCCGCGGTGCAAATGAGGAGAATTAAACGCGGAAATTTGCCTGAAGCCGAGCGGCCGCGCGCCGGTGTTCCGCCCCACGCTACGTAACGCGCACGCTTCGACGTAACGGCGCGCGGACAGATCAAAACGCCGCGGTATAGATCGCGAGCGCGTCGTCCTCGCTGACAGGCCGCGGGTTGTTCACGAGCAGTCGCGTCTGCAACATGGCGTCGCTGGCCATCCGCTCGAGCCCTTCGCGCGCGATGCCCACGTCGCGCAATCGCGCCGGAATGCGCGTTGCCGCGATCATCTGTTCAAGTCTCTCGATCAGCGCATTCGTCTTCCGAGGAGCGCTGCCCGACACGCCGGGCACCACGACGTCCGCGAGTTCGGCATAAAGATGCGCCGCGGACTCGGCGTTAAATCGCAAGACATGCGGCAGCACCAGCGCGTTCGACAGCCCATGCGGCACGTGATAAATGCCGCCGATCGGATAAGCGAGCGCATGCACGGCCGCGACCGGCGAGTTCGCAAACGCCTGTCCCGCGAAAGTCGCGCCGAGCAGCATGGCCTCCCGCGCCGCGCGATTCGAGCCGTCCTCGCACGCGGGCAGCAGGTTGCGCGACAGCAGGTCGAGCGCCTTGATCGCGAGCATGTCCGAGACGGGATTCTTCAAATGCGCTGACGTGTACGCCTCGATTGCGTGAACCATGGCGTCGATGCCGGTCGCCGCCGTCGCCGCGACGGGCAAGCCCAGCGTGAGTTCGGCGTCGAGAATGGCGAGGTCGGCGATCAGCTGCGGCGCCACGACGCCCATTTTCTTCGCCTCGCCGACCGTGACAATCGACACTGCCGTGACTTCCGAACCGGTCCCTGCGGTGGTCGGCATTTGCACGAGCGGCAGGCGCGGTACCGCGACCTTGTTCACGCCGTACATGTCGCCGAGCGGCTGTTGTTGCTGCGGAGCCAGCACCGCGATGAGCTTGGCGACGTCCATCGACGAGCCGCCGCCCAGTCCCAGCACGATTTCGGCGCGGGTGTGGCGCGCCCGGGCTGTCGCTTCGAGCACGACAGGCTCGGGCGGATCGGCGATGACGTCGTCGATCACGGTCGCATTCCAGCCATGCGCCGCCAGATCGGCAAGCGCCGGGTTCAGGAGGCCGCTGTGGTGCAGAAAGCCGTCCGTCACCACGCACAAGCGCTCGAGCGCCGGAAATTGCGCCCGCAACAACGCGCCCAGCCGGCGCGCCGCGCCGAACTCGACGACGAGCGTCGGCACCGTCTGAAAGCGGAATGCGTTCATCATGTCGCGTCTCCCGACACCATATGGCTCGACACCTCGCGCCGCTCGAGCATGGGAATGATCGTGCCGAAACCGAGCCGGTGGAAATGCTCGGTTTCGCGATGCTCGGCGAGCCCATTGGCGTCGCTGTACTGCTCGAGAATCACGAAATGATCCGGCGCGAGCGGCGAACGGAAAAACTCGTAGTACAGATTCTTCGGCTCCGCGCGGGTAGCCGCGGCGAGTTCGGTCAGCGGCTCGACGATCGCGTCGCCCTGGCCGGGCTTGGCGAAAAAGTGGGCGATTACCTGCAGGTAGGCATGAGCCATCGGTTGCTCCAGCTAGAACAGGGGTAGTCGGAAACTCGTCGTGTCATGTGCACCGCACTATCCACGGCGCTTATTTGCCCATGCGGCGAGGGGCGGCACAACTATCGGTTGTACCAGATTCGAAGCGGACGCTCCGCGAGAAGTCGTAACCGTTCCGGGACTGCTCGACGCAATGCTGTCCAGCCTGTGGGGCAATTTGCAGATCGTTATTGAGAATGATTCGCGTTTGCGATAGATTGTCACCGTCTCTTTTCTCACGCCGACGCGTCGCTACTGCAAGAGGATCCCCTATGACCATGCTTTCGATGCCGCGACCCACGCTGGCCGATCTCTCCGTTCAGCCGGGGCTGCCGACTGTCGTCTCGCCGCGCGCGGGCACGAACCAGTCATTGAGCGAGGCGGCGCCGCTGCTGCGCGCAATTGTCGATGAAAGGCTGGAGCGTGCCGGCGGCGTGCTCTTCACGGGTTTTCGCGTGGAGTCGATCGACGCGTTTCAAGGTTTCGCGGCTTCGTTCGGGCATCCGCTGATCGGCTATGAATTCGCGTCCACGCCGCGCAGCCAGGTGGAAGGCGCGGTGTACACGTCGACGGAATATCCGCCGCATCGCTCCATTCCTTTGCATAACGAACAGTCCTACACGCGCGAATGGCCGCTGCGCATCTGGTTTCACTGCGCGCTCGCCGCGCGTTCCGGCGGCGCGACGCCGATTGCGGACAGCCGCGCCGTGTATCGCGCGCTCGATCCGGCGCTGGTCGCGCGCTTTGCGAGCCGCGAACTGCTATACGTGCGCAACTTCGGACAAGGGCTCGACTTGCCGTGGGAACAGGCCTTCGGCTCGGACGATCCGGCCGTGGTGGAGCGCATCTGTCGCGCACGCGGCATCGAATGCGAATGGCGCGACAGTGAAGACGGCGAACTGCTGCTGCGCACGCGCGAGCGCTGCCAGGCGGTGGCGCGGCACCCGCGCACGGGCGAGCCGGTCTGGTTCAACCAGGCAAACCTCTTCCACCTTTCTTCACTCGACGAAGACATGCAGGACGCGCTGATCGACTCCGTCGGGCTGGAAAACGTGCCGCGCAATGTGTATTACGGCGACGGCGCGCCGCTCGAAGCCGACGCGCTCGCGCAGATTCGGGGCGTGCTGGATGCGCAACGCATTGTGTTTCCTTGGCAGACCGGCGACGTGCTGATGCTCGACAACATGTTGACGGCGCACGCCCGCGACCCATTCGAAGGACCGCGCAAGGTGATGGTCGCGATGGCGCAGAGCTATCGGGAGGGCGATGCGGTCGACGGCTGACCGCCGGCTTTCCGCCCGCATGTTAAGCGATTGATTAAATGTTCTGCTCCGCTTCGCCGCGGTTGAGAGCGATTCTCACCTGAGCTGAATTTTTGACGCCAGGTCATCTATAAGACATATGTCTTTGGACATAGGGCAAATCGCTGAAACCCTTGTCTGGCGGGCGTCCGGCTAGATTTGCCCAGATCTTCGGCCTGTTTGTTTAGCAGCGGAGCGAGGAAAACACGCATATACTCACGGTCGGGCCGTAAAAAGTAGTGCTGCGGGTCGCGCTGCGTTTTGCTGGTCTGTCGCAATTCGCTGGCTTGGCGCTTCCCACGCTCTGTCTCTCACTTCACCTAGCAAAGCATCAAACATGTCCACACCGCCGAAGATCATCTACACCCTCACCGACGAAGCGCCGGCTCTGGCGACTTACTCGCTGCTGCCGATCGTCAAGGCGTTCACGCGCTCGTCTGGCGTTAACGTCGAAACGCGCGACATCTCGCTTGCCGGCCGGATCATCGCTGCATTTCCGGACTACCTGAGCCCGGAACAGAAGGGTTCCGACGATCTGGCGGAACTGGGTGGACTCACCACGCGTCCCGAAGCGAACATCATCAAGCTGCCGAACATCAGCGCTTCGGTGCCGCAACTGAAGGCCGCGATCACTGAATTGCGCGATCAGGGCTACAAGCTGCCGCCGTATCCGGATGTCGCCACGACCGACACGGAAAAAGACGTCAAGGCCCGCTACGACAAGATCAAGGGCAGCGCGGTGAACCCGGTGCTGCGCGAAGGCAATTCGGACCGCCGCGCGCCGCTGTCGGTCAAGAACTACGCGCGCAAGCATCCGCATAAGATGGGTGCGTGGACCGCGGATTCGAAATCGCATGTGGCGCATATGAGCGGCGGCGACTTCTACGGCAGCGAAAAGTCGGCGCTGATCGCCGCGGCCGGCGCGGTGAAGATCGAATTGACGGCCGCTGACGGCACGAAGACGGTCCTGAAGGAAAAGACGCCGGTCCAGGCGGGTGAGATCATTGACGCCTCGGTCCTGAGCAAGAACGCCCTGCGCAGCTTCATCGAAAAAGAGATCAGCGACGCCAAGGCGAACGGCGTGTTGTTCTCGGTCCACCTGAAGGCCACCATGATGAAGGTGTCCGATCCGATCATCTTCGGGCACGTGGTCTCGGTGTTCTACAAGGACGTGCTGACCAAGCACGCGGACGCGCTCGCGCAGGCCGGCTTCAACCCGAACAACGGTATCGGCGACCTGTACGCGCGCCTGAAGGACCTGCCGGCTGAAACGGCTGCGCAGATCGAAGCCGACATCAAGGCTCAGTACGAACAGCGTCCGCAACTGGCCATGGTCAACTCGGACAAGGGCATTACCAGCCTGCACGTGCCGAGCGACGTGATCGTCGACGCGTCCATGCCGGCCATGATTCGCGAGTCCGGCAAGATGTGGGGCGCCGACGGCGCGCTGCACGACGCGAAGGCCGTGATTCCGGACCGCTGCTACGCAGGCGTGTACCAGGCCGTGATCGAAGACTGCAAGAAGAACGGCGCATTCGACCCCGTCACCATGGGCACGGTGCCGAACGTCGGCCTGATGGCGCAAGCGGCCGAAGAATACGGCTCGCACGACAAGACGTTCCAGATTCCGGCCAACGGCGTGGTTCGCGTGACCGACGCGAGCGGCGCGGTGCTGATCGAACAGCCGGTGGAAGCCGGCGACATCTGGCGCATGTGCCAGACGAAAGATGCGCCGGTGCAGGACTGGGTGAAGCTCGCCGTGAACCGCGCGCGCGCCACCAACACGCCGGCCGTGTTCTGGCTGGACGCTGCACGTGCGCATGACGCGCAGATCATCAAGAAGGTCGAGCAGTATCTGAAGGATCACGACACGAACGGTCTCGACATTCGCATCATGACGCCGGTCGAGGCAACGAAGTTCTCGCTGGAACGTATCCGCGCCGGCAAGGACACGATCTCGGTCACCGGCAACGTGCTGCGCGACTATCTGACCGACCTGTTCCCGATCATGGAACTGGGCACCAGCGCGAAGATGCTGTCCATCGTCCCGCTGATGGCAGGCGGCGGCATGTTCGAAACGGGCGCGGGCGGCTCGGCGCCGAAGCATGTTCAGCAACTGGTCGAAGAAGGTTTTCTGCGTTGGGACTCGCTGGGCGAATTCCTCGCGCTGGCGGCGTCGCTCGAACATCTGAGCAGCGCGTATCACAACCCGAAGGCCCAGGTTCTCGCGAAGACGCTCGACCAGGCCACCGGCAAGTTCCTCGACAACGACAAGTCGCCGGCGCGCAAGGTCGGCGGTCTGGATAACCGCGGCAGCCACTTCTACCTCGCGATGTACTGGGCGGAAGCACTGGCCGAGCAGACCGAAGACGCCGCGTTGCAGGCTCAGTTCGCCGGTGTAGCGAAGGCAATGGCCGCGAATGAAGCGAAGATCCTCGAGGAACTGCGTGCAGCACAAGGCAAGCCGGTGGACATTGGCGGTTACTACCGTCCGAACGTCGAACTGACGAGCAAGGCCATGCGCCCGAGCGCCACGCTGAATCAGATCGTGGACTCGATCGCGTAAGGTGGTCGGCCGTGGGCTGGCGGGCGTGCGGTGCGAGGCGCGTTTGAAGGCGCGAGACGCAAATGAGCACGCACCCAGGCATGCCCGGTAGTAAGCAGTAAACAAAACGATGGCGCTTTCGAGCGCCATCGTCGTTTCCGGCTTTGTCACGTGGACGCGCGTCATGCGGTCCCTTAAACGTGAACGATTTCCCAGTCGCTCAGTTTCTCGGGAATTTCGAGCGTCGACGTGTCGACCTCCGACAGATGCGGGCAGGTCAAGCCGCGCGCCAGATCGTCAGCGGCTTGCTGGGGGCTCGAAAACTCGCCCAGTTTGTCGTTGCCGTAGGTTGCTTCCCAACCGTCCTGGCCGGGCAGAATGTAGAACGCGCCCTCAGCCGATCCAAAGCGAAAGCCTTTCATTTTTAGTCTCCCAATTGCCAATAAAAAATCGCGGTCTTCCGGCGACTTCGTGCGGGAGCATCGGGAACGTCCAACAGCGTGTTGTTCCGCTCACTCGACTGCACCGCATGAATCGCCTGCTCTTGTAAAAGAGTCTACGTCAGGCCGCAGCCGCGCAAGCGGGTGTTAGGCAGTTCGCTCGGATCGAAAATAATGCGCAATATCAAGCGCTTACGCGTTTCATTTTGCGATGTGCAACGCCGGCGGACATTGCGAAATGAGGGATTTGTGCCACGCACCACGATTTTTTACGAAGCAAGGGCGCGTGTCATATCGTGAAATTTTGGGCGTTTCCGCCATCCAGGCATGTATGCGGTGTCGAAACAGCCTTCACGCCAGCACGCGCGCAGTGAAGGCGAGCATCGTCCGATTGAACAAGGCTGGCCTTTGCAGCGGCGCGAAATGGCTGACGCCGGGCAACATCCGCAGTTGCGCGCCGGGAATGCTGCGGGCCAGATATTCGGCGTGCTCGAGCTTGATGAACTCGTCGTGTTCGCTTTGCACGATAAGCACCGGCACGCGGATGCGGGCGAGATCGCGCGCGGCGTAATTGGGCTCGGTCCTCATCATTTCGCTGACGGCTGCCACAAAGGCGTGGAAGTCGTCCGGCGTCGCGGACAGCCGCACATAGTCCTGGCGGTGACGGTTGAAGCAGCGGTCGATCACCGGCGTCGCGACAAATTCTTTCGTGCCGCCCGGATCCATATTGCAGCCGAAGAAAAACACGCCCGCGACGCGCTCGGGCGCCACCATGCCGAGCACCATCGCCACGCATGCGCCGTCGCTCCAGCCGACCATGGCGGCGCGTGCGAGCGATAGCCTGTCCATGACGGCGAGCACGTCGGAGGCCATCAGTTCATATTGGTAGGGCCGCGCATCGCGCGTGCTGCGGCCATGGCCGCGACTGTCGATCACTACCGCGCGGTGGCCGGCTTCGAGCAGCGCGGGCACCTGATAACCCCAGTTGCCGCTATGGCCGAGGCCGCCGTGCAGCAGAATCACCGGCGCACCCGTGCCGTAAGACGCATACCAGATCCGCGCGCCTTCGTGCTCGACCCAGCCTGACTCGTTCGAAGCAGGCAGCGGCGGCGCGCCGTGGGCCTCGAAATGTTCGAGCGTGTCGTCGATGGTGTTGTCGTCGGTTGGCCGGGAAGAAGGCATCGCGGTTGTCTCCGTATTGTTCGCGCGGGGCGAGAACCGGCATTGCTGCGGCTCATACAGCGTGCCTGCGTTGCAGCGCCCAAATCAACCAGCCTACGGAATTTAGCCTGTTCACGCGAGAACAGCGCAGCGATCCCCGCTCATTCGGCCTCCAGCTTCGCAATCAGCATGGCAACGAACGTCTCGGTGACAGGCGGCAACGTCCGCCCGCGCTTCTTGATGAGCGCGACAGGCCGCGTGAATGCCGGATCGTCGACGGGACGCGCCACCAGTTCCGGCTCGGCCCGCACCTCGCGCGCCGCCGCCGGCAGGATCGTCACGCCGAGCCCCGCGCGAACCATTGCGACCGCACTCATCATGTAGGTCGGCTCGCAGGAAATCTCCGGCACGCAGCGCGCCTGCGCAAACGCGCTGTCCACAACCGCCCGCACACTGGTGCCTTGCGCGGTCAGCACGAGCGGCGTCGCGGCGAGATCCGCCAACGCGATGCGCCGCCGTTTCGCGAGCGGATGCCGCCTCGGGCAAATAGCCACCAGCCTGTCGATGCCCGCATGCAGCACTTCGAGGTTCATGTCGTCGAGCTCGCCGCCCGTGAGTCCAATGTCGGCCTCTTCATTGCGCACGAGCGTATTGACCATGCTCGCGACGACATCGCGCACCTGAAAGCCGACGCGCGGCACCGCTTTCTTCAGTTCCCGCACCAGCTCGGGCAGCGAACTCGCCGCGAAGGTCGGCAGGCACGCGATCCGCACGGTGCCGCTCGCGCCGTCGCCCAGCGCGCGGCCGTCGACCAGCACCTGCTCCATGTCGTGCAGCGACTTTTGCAGGAGCGGCAGCAGGTCGCGGCCTGTGGGCGTGAGCGCGACGTTGCGGCTATTGCGGTCGAAAAGCCGCAGGCCCAGCGTTTCTTCAAGACGGCGGATCTGCACGGTCAGCGCCGGCTGCGAAAGATGCAGCCGCGCGGCCGCCTGCGTGAAGCTGCCCGTTTGCGCGACGGCGATGAAAGCGCGAATGTCCCGAAGATTCAGATCCATGATGGTTTGTAATTGCTGCAATCAATTCATTTCAATTGATTTATCGCTGCCCGGAAATTACGCTGGATCGCAGTAAAAAACAACATCGGAGACAAGCACATGCTGCCATTGCTGGGGCTCGCCACCATCGTCGTGCTGCTCGGCGCCATTCTGTCGAAACGCATGTCGCCGCTGGTGGCGCTCATCATCGTGCCGATCGCCGCGTCGCTGATCGGCGGATTCGGCTTTCAAACGAGCAAGTTCGTGATCGACGGGCTGAAGGGCCTCGCGCCCGTGGTCGGCATGTTCGTGTTCGCGATTCTTTACTTCGGCACCATTACCGACGCGGGCACGCTCGACCCGATCATCGACCGTATTCTGCGCGCGGTCGGCACGCGGCCCACGCGCATCGTGATGGGCACGACGCTGCTCGCGCTCTTGATTCACCTCGACGGCTCGGGCGCGGTCTGTTTCCTCGTCACCATTCCAGCGATGCTGCCGCTCTACGATCGTCTGAAAATGGACCGGCGCGTGCTGGCCGCGGCGGTGTCGATGGCGGCGGGCATCAACTTTCTGCCATGGACGGGTCCGATGATTCGCGCGTCCGCTTCGCTGCATCTGCCGGTTTCATCGTTGTTCAATCCGCTCATTCCGGTGCAGGCAATCGGCCTCGTCTTCGTGTTCGGCGTCGCGTTCTGGCTCGGGCGCCGCGAGGAAAAGCGGCTTGGCCTCAGCGCCGCAAGCGGCTCCGTGCCGATGCCCAAACGCGAACTGACGCCCGACGAGCAGGCCCTGCGCCGCCCGCAAAACTTCTGGTTCAACATCGTGCTCACGCTCGTCGTGCTCGGCACGATGGTCGTAATGGGCGAAAAGATTCCGCCCGCCATCATGTTCATGGTGGGATTGTGCGTCGCGTTGATGGTCAACTACCCGAACGTCGACATGCAGCGCAAACGTATCGACGCCCACGCGCGCGCTGCGTTGATGATGGCCGGCATCCTGCTCGCGGCCGGCGTGTTCACCGGCGTAATGCAGGGCAGCGGAATGTTGAAGGCAATGGCGCAAGCCGCGGTGGGCTTCGTTCCGCCTGCCATGGCGAGCCATATTCCGGTCGCGCTCGGCATCATGTCCATGCCGCTTAGCATGCTGTTCGATCCCGACTCGTTTTACTTCGGTGTCCTGCCGGTTATCGCGGAGGTGGCGGGTCAACTGGGCGTGCCCGCGGTCCACGTCGGCCAGGCCGCATTGCTCGGCCAGATGACGACGGGATTTCCGGTCAGTCCGTTGACGCCCGCCACTTTCCTTGTGGTCGGTTTGTGCGGCATCGATCTCGCCGACCATCAGCGATTCACGTTTCCCTTGTTGTTCGGCGCCACCATCGTGATGACGATTGCGTGCGTCGCCTTAGGGGTATTTTCACTTTGAGCTTGACGCAAACAGGTGTGAGCAGCATGACAGCCACTCAGCATCAACGCGTTGTGCGGATCGGCGCGGGCGCAGGCTATTCGGGCGACCGCATCGAACCCGCGGTCGAACTCGCGGAGCACGGCGCATTGGATTACCTCGTGTTCGAGTGCCTCGCCGAACGCACCATCGCCATCGCGCAACAGGCGCGCAGCAAAGAGCCCGAACTCGGCTACGACCCGTTGCTCGAAACGCGGATGAAGGCGGTACTGCCCGCGGTGCTGCGCAACGACGTGCGCATTGTGTCGAACATGGGCGCGGCGAATCCGCTGGCGGCGGCGCGCAAGACGGCGGAAATCGCACGCTCTCTCGGGCTTGGCGACATCAAGATTGCTGCCGTGACGGGCGACGACGTGCTCGACGCGGTCCGCGCCGGCGACTATCGCTTCGAGGAATCCGGCGAGCGCGTCGCGGACTACGACACCCGGCTTGTCTCCGCGAATGCTTACCTCGGCGCCGGTGCGATTGTCGGGGCGCTCGCGGCCGGCGCCCAGATCGTCCTGACCGGACGCGTGGCCGATCCGTCGTTGTTCGTCGCGCCCCTGATCCACGAGTTCGGCTGGTGCATGGACGACTGGCGGACGCTCGGCCAGGCGACGGTGATCGGCCATCTGCTCGAATGCGCGGGGCAAATCACCGGCGGCTATTTCGCGGATCCCGGCTTCAAGAACGTGCCCTCGCTCGCGAGACTCGGCTTTCCGATCGCGGAAGTCGGGCCGGACGGCGCCGTGGTCATCACCAAGCTTGCGAAAGCAGGCGGACGCGTGACGGAAGCCACCTGCAAGGAGCAACTGCTCTACGAGATTCATGATCCGCAGCGTTATCTGCAGCCCGACGTGGTGGCTGATTTTTCGCAGGTGCGCATCGAGCAGGAAGGCGCGGACCGCGTGCGTGTAAGCGGCGGGAACGGCACGCCGCGGACCGGCACGCTGAAAGTGTCGGTCGCCTACTTCGACGGTTATATCGGCGAGGGGCAGATTTCGTATGCGGGCCCAGGCGCGGTTGCGCGGGCTCGCCTCGCGCTCGAGATCGTGCGCGAGCGGCTTGCGCTGACGGGCGTGCAGACGCAAGAATTGCGCTTCGATCTGATCGGCGTGAATGCTTTGCACGGCGAGACGCTCGCCGCTGAGTGTGCCGGGCCGTATGAAGTGCGGGTGCGCGTGAGCGGGCGCGCGGCGTCGCTGGAACAAGCCGTGCGCATCGGCAATGAAGTCGAGACGCTGTACACAAACGGCCCGGCCGGGGGCGGCGGCGTCGTCAAATCGACGCGCGAAGTCGTTGCTGTGCAGTCCGTATTGTTGCCACGCGAGCATGTGAAGCCGGCGTTCACGATGGTGGAGGCGTGAAATGAAACTGCGCGAGCTTGCTCATTCCCGAACTGGCGACAAGGGCAATACGCTGAACATCTCGGTGATCTGCTATGAGGCTCGGCACTACGAGCATTTGCGCGCCGTGCTGACACCGGAGCGCGTGAAGGCGCATCTCGCCGATGTCGTGCGCGGCAGCGTGGTGCGCTACGAATTGCCCGCCATCGCGGCGTTCAACTTCGTGCTCGGCGATGCGCTCGGCGGCGGTGTCACGCGTTCGCTGGCGCTCGACGCGCACGGTAAGTCGCTGAGTTCCGCGCTGATGGGGCTGGAGATCGAGGCGCCGGCGGCGGGGTGAGGGGTGGGGGCGTGCCTGGCTGCGTTCCGCGTCGCCTACTCCCCCCGCTCACTCGCCTCATGCGCGCGGCGCAGCCGCTCGCGGCTGTTGCTCAGGTGCATGCGCATCGCCGCGCGGGCGTCGTCGGGGTCCTGGCGTTCTATCGCGCGATAGATCAGCTGATGTTCGTTGAGCACGTTGCGCAACGTTTCGATCTGGTCGAGCTTCGCGATCTCCGCCGAGCCGAGGCGCGTGCGCGGGCTCACGCCGCTTCCCAACTGGCTCAGCACGTCGAAAAAATAACGATTGCCGCTTGCGCGCGCAATCTGCAAATGAAACTCGACGTCGTGTGCCAGCGTGTCGGTGCTGCCGCGCTCGAGTTCGGACTCGAAGCGCGCGAGCGCCGCGCGCATCTGCTTGAGGCTCTGCTCGGTGCGCCGGGCGGCGGCGAGCGCGGCCGACGCCGCTTCCACATCAATACGAAATTCGATGATCGCCATCACGTCGAGCATGCTCGACAGATCGGCGGCAGGCAGTTCCATCGGCTTGTCGGCGGCAGGGGCGAGCACAAAGGTGCCGATCCCATGGCGCGTTTCCACGACTTTCGCCGCCTGCAGACGGGAAATCGCTTCGCGCACGACGGAGCGGCTCACCGACAACTGCTTCATCATCGCGACTTCGGTGGGGATGCGGTCGCCCGGTCTCAGGACGCCGCGGCGGATGTCATCGGAAAGGGTGGCCACCACTTTCTCAGTCAGGCTGCTCATTTCTCGGGCTGGTTGGCTGGTAATCGGCTGAAAACGCGCGCCGTGCGGGCGCGGGCGACGTCACTCGACGTCTGGACATCAGCCATCATAGCGTCTGCTGTAAAAATACATGGCTTGTTGGCCGGGGCGAGCCGCATCACAACCGCGGACATCGGACGTCTTATTTTGAGCGAAATGAACGCGGCTGGGCTTCGCAAGCAGCCGAGTCGACCGCTCACAAGAGGATTAAAGGTGCAAAACAGGGTAAACACCACATTGGAAAGCCACCGGAAACGGTTGTAGACTGTCGTCAGACAACGTATGTCGTGCAGGATAGCCGCCGCCGTTCGGCGAGCTAGCCGGCAGACGTCAGACCACGGCTCCCCGACGGCCGACACAGGAGACTTTCTTGAACTCTGCTCTTACCACGGCAATCGATCCATTGGCGTCGGCCGTTTCAAAGGTCAAGCGGCATGTGTTGCCGCTTTTCCTGATCATGTTCATCGCGAACTACATCGACCGCGTGAACATCGGCTTCGTCAACGCTCACATGAAGGCCGACCTCGGCATCGGCGCCGCCGCCTATGGCCTCGGAAGCGGTCTGTTCTTCATCGGCTACGCACTCTTCGAAGTGCCGTCGAACGTGCTGATGCAGAAATACGGCGCGCGCGCGTGGCTCACGCGCATCATGGGCACGTGGGGCGTCGTGGCCGCGTCCATGGCGTTCGTGTCGAACGAAACGTCGTTCTACGTCTTGCGGTTTTTGCTCGGCGTCGCCGAGGCCGGTTTCTTTCCGGGCGTGGTGTTCTATTTCACGCAGTGGCTGCCGCAAAAAGAGCGCGGCAAGGCCGTTGCGATTTTCCTCTCGGGCTCGGCCATCGCGTCGGTGGTGTCGGGTCCGATCACCGGCAGTCTGCTGTCGATTCGCGGACTGGGCCTGCACGGCTGGCAATGGATGTTCCTGATCGAAGGTGGCTTCTCGATTGTGCTGTGTGCGGTGAGCTGGATCTTCCTCAAGTCGCGCGTTCGCGACGCGTCGTGGCTCACGGCTGACGAACAACGCGTGCTCGAAGACGCGATCGCCGCCGAGCAGGCCGAGCGCGTCGCGCACGGCGGCGCGCATCTGCCGGCCATCAAGCTGCTGAAGGATCCGCAGATCGCGCTGTTCTGCGGCCTCTATTTTGCGATCCAGTTGACGATCTACGCGGCCACTTTCTGGCTGCCGACCATCATCCGCAAGATCGGCGGCCTCTCCGATTTCGAAGTCGGCATGCTGAACGCGATTCCCTGGCTCATCGCCATGGTCGCGATGTACTGCTTCGCGTTGCTTTCCGCGAAGTGGCGTTTCCAGCAGGCGTGGCTCGCCGTTGCGCTGGTGATCGCCGCGTGCGGTCTGTTCGCGTCGACGTCGGCCAATCCGGTTCTGTCGTTCGTCGCGATCTGCTTCTCGGCGATCGGCTTCAAGGCGGCGTCGTCGCTGTTCTGGCCGATTCCGCAAGGTTATCTGGATGCGCGCGTCGCCGCGGCGGTGATCGCGCTCATCAACTCCATCGGCAATCTGGGCGGCTTCTTCGCGCCCGCCACTTTCGGCTATCTACAGCAGCACACGGGTTCCATTACCGGCGGTCTGTATGGGCTCGGCGTCGCCTCGCTGATCGCAGCGGCAGCGGCATTCCTCGCCCGCAATCGCCGCGGCGACGGCAACGGGCTGCGCGATCCGCTGCAAGGCAGCGCCCACTGATTGCTCGTCATCGTTACGCCTAACTCACTTAACTGGCCAAGTTCATATGTCCACGAAACCTTCCCATCCGAACGATACGCCCACCGTCACCGAACTGCGCGTCGTGCCCGTTGCGGGTCGCGACAGCATGCTGATGAACCTGAGCGGCGCGCATGGCCCGTTCTTCACGCGCAACGTCGTGATTCTGCGCGACAGCGCAGGGCGTGTGGGCGTCGGTGAAGTGCCGGGCGGTGAGAATATCCGCAAGACGATCGACGACGCGCGTCCGTTCGTCGTCGGCCAGTCGATCGGTAATTTACAAGCTGTCCTGAACAAAGTGCGCACGCAGTTCGCCGATCGCGATGCGGGCGGCCGCGGCCTGCAGACCTTCGATCTGCGCACCACCATTCACGCCGTGACCGCGCTCGAGGCCGCGCTGCTCGACCTGCTCGGCCAGCATCTCGGCGTGCCGGTCGCGGCGCTGCTCGGCGAAGGCCAGCAACGCGACGAAGTGGAAATGCTCGGCTACCTGTTCTATATCGGCGACCGCAAGAAGACGGACCTGCCCTACGCGAGCGGCGCTGACGGGCGCGACGACTGGGAGCGCCTGCGCACGGAAGAAGCCATGACGCCCGAAGCGGTGGTGCGCCTCGCCGAGGCCGCGCAGGCGCGTTACGGTTTCAACGACTTCAAGCTGAAGGGCGGCGTCCTGTCCGGCGACGCGGAGATCGAAGCGGTGACGGCACTCGCCGAACGCTTCCCGAACGCGCGCGTCACGCTGGACCCGAACGGCGCATGGTCGCTTGCGGAAGCCGTGCGCTTGTGCCGCGACAAGCACGACGTGCTCGCGTATGCGGAAGACCCGTGCGGCGCGGAAAACGGCTATTCGGGCCGCGAAGTCATGGCGGAATTCCGTCGCGCGACAGGCTTGCCGACGGCGACCAACATGATCGCCACCGACTGGCGTCAGATGGGCCACGCGATCCAGCTGCAGTCCGTGGACATTCCGCTTGCCGATCCGCACTTCTGGACCATGCAAGGCTCCGTGCGGGTCGCGCAGATGTGCAACGACTGGGGCCTCACGTGGGGCTCGCATTCGAACAACCACTTCGACATCTCGCTCGCCATGTTCACGCAGGTCGCGGCCGCCGCGCCTGGCAAGATCACCGCGATCGACACGCACTGGATCTGGCAGGACGGTCAGCATTTGACGCGCGAGCCGTTGCAGATTGTCGGCGGCAAGGTGAAGGTGCCGCAGAAGCCGGGTCTTGGCGTCGAAGTGGATATGGACGCGCTCGAAAAGGCCCATGCGCTGTATCAGCAGCACGGCCTCGGCGCACGCGACGACGGCGTCGCGATGCAGTACCTGATTCCCAACTGGAAGTTCGACAACAAGCGCCCGTGCCTCGTGCGCTGATGCTCTGAGGCGCGCCGCGCGCTCATTCACTATTGACGATATTCACGCCATCCATCATGACTTCACCGCAAGAACTCAAAGCGATCGTATCCGAGGGCCTGTTGTCCTTTCCCGTCACCGACTTCGACGCGCAAGGCGAGTTTCGCGCCGACACCTACGCGAAGCGGCTCGAATGGCTCGCGCCGTATGGCGCCACTGCGCTGTTCGCGGCGGGCGGCACGGGCGAATTCTTTTCGTTGACGAGGAGCGACTACACCAACGTGATCCGCACGGCGACGGAAACCTGCAAAGGCAAAGTGCCGATTCTCGCGGGCGCGGGCGGTCCGACCCGCGTGGCAATCGACTATGCGAAGGAGGCCGAACGACTCGGCGCAAGCGGCGTGCTGTTGATGCCGCACTATCTGACCGAGGCGTCGCAAGAGGGCATTGCGGCGCACGTCGAGCAGGTGTGCAACGCGGTGAAGAACATCGGCGTCATCGTGTATAACCGCGCGAATTCAAAGCTGAATGCGGACATGCTCGAACAGCTCGCGGACCGTTGCCCGAACCTGATCGGCTTCAAGGACGGCGTGGGCGAGATCGAAGCGATGGTGACGATTCGCCGCCGGCTGGGCGACCGGTTCTCGTATCTGGGCGGTCTGCCGACGGCAGAAGTGTATGCGGCGGCGTATAAGGCGCTGGGCGTGCCGGTGTATTCGTCGGCCGTATTCAACTTCATTCCGAAGACGGCAATGGCGTTCTACCGCGCGATTGCCGCCGACGACCACGCCACCACCTCGCGCCTCATCGACGAATTCTTCCTGCCGTATCTGGCCATTCGCAACCGTCGCGCGGGTTATGCCGTGAGTATCGTGAAGGCGGGCGCGAAGCTCGTTGGGCATGATGCCGGTCCGGTGCGCGCGCCGCTGACCGATCTGACCGAAGACGAACTCGCGCAGCTCGACGCGCTGATCAGGAAGCTCGGCCCGCAGTAATGCAGGGCAATGCGTTTCGCCAGCGGCGGGCTGTCTTGAGCGGCCCGGCCCGTGGGCGCTAGCCGCGGCGAAACACCACGTGCGAAATCCGCTGCACGAGCAAGGCAGCGGCGAGCGCCGCGACAGCCGTCAGCCACACGCCGATGTGAATGGACTGCACGAGCGCATCGCGCGCGGTGTCGATCAAGGCGAGTGTGTCGAGCCCCGTTGGTTTCATGTCGGCGATCAACTTCAGGCGCGACGCTTCGTCGATCAGAATCCGCAGGTCGACGAAGCGCGGCCGCCACTGCGAGGCCGCCGGCTCACCGAGCACGCTGATGGTGCGCGTGACCACGTCGCGATAGTGATGCTGTACGACCGTCGCCACGATGCTCGTGCCCAGCATGCCCCCCACCATCCGCGTGGACTGCAACAGCGCCGTCGTGATACCGAAGCGCTCGCGGCCCGCAATCTCCTGGCCGAACACATTCAGATTGTTGAGGATGAAGCCGAGGCCGATGCCGACCGCGGCCATCGGTAACTCGATCCACAGATGCGGCGTGCCGGCGTTGGCGAATGCAATGCCGATAGACGCAAACAACAGCAGGCCGAAGCCGATGGAGAGAATCCGCGTGGGCTTCTTCATGTGAATCACGATGCGCGTGTTGAGCACGCTGCCGAGCGCGATACATGCCGCGATAGGCGTGGCGAGCAGACCGGCCTGTTGCGGGGAAAGACCAAACCCGCCTTGCAACAGCAGCGGCGCGAAGAAGATCAGCGAGAACATCACGAAGCCCGACAGCATGCCGAGCGTAAACAGCGTGACGAGCTGCGAGTCCTTGAAGAGGTCGAGCGGAATGATGGGATGCGTGGCGCGCTTCTCGCACACATATAAAGCGACTGCGCCGACGGCCACGCACACGGCGAGCGTGATGTTGCCGGCCGTCAGGCCGTCTTTCGGCACGGCTTCGATAAACGCCTGCAGGCCGCCGAGCACCGCGGCCACCAGCCCGGCGCCGAGCCAGTCGATCTTGACCTCGCCTTCATGCGGACGCTGGAAGTTCGGCAGATGCACCCAGATGAAATACAGCGCGGCGCCGCCGACCGGCAGGTTGATCAGAAACGTGGAGCGCCAGCCGAGGTGCTCGCTCATCCATCCGCCGAGCGACGGCCCCGCCGCCGTGCCGATGCCGTACGCCGCCGCCATTACCACCTGCCAGCGCACGCGGGCGCGCGGATCGGGAAAGAGGTCGGGTATCGACGCGAACGCGGTGCCCACCATCATGCCGCCACCTACGCCCTGCAAGCCCCGCGCGATCACGAGAAACAACATGTCGTTCGCGACGCCGCACAGCACGGAGGCCACGGTGAACGTGATGACCGCGGCGATCACAAAGCGCTTGCGGCCGAAGTAGTCGCCGAGCCGGCCGAACACCGGCACCGTCACGACCGACGCCAGCAGATAAGCGCTCGCGATCCACGCGTAGTACTCGAAGCCGTGCAACTCGGCCACGATGGACGGCAGCGCGGTGCTGACCACCGTCTGATCGAGCGCGACCAGCATGTTGACAAGACCGATGCCGAGCATCGCGAAGAGGGCGTTCCGGAAGGGCAGCGCGGGAGCAGCGGCAGTGGAAGTCACGGATCTGGGCAGGCAAGCGATGAAAGGTGGATCGCCGGATGGCGCAAGGGGAGAGACGGGCTGGATGTTCCAGTTGTCTGACCACTTGGGCCATTATACGGGTTTGCCCTTAGTTGAAAATGTGCATGTGCGTCTCGCGCAATGGAAAAGCGTGCGCGCGCAACGGAATCGCCGGGCGCTCGCACGCGGTCCATCAGGGCTATGCAGTTAGTGGTTGGCCCACCACTCGGTCGCTTTTTGCTTGTCCCACGCCGGCAGGATGTCTCGCTCGATCGAGGCATTGCTCAGGGCGGGGAAGTCCTTTTTGAATTCCGTCACGTCGTGATCGAACTGGTCGCTGACGCTAATGTCCCATGTGCCGCCACTGAAACCGGTTGCCGCCTGGTCGATCAGCGGAATAACCGGGCCCGCGCGCAATTCGCCGTCTTTACGTTCGACCACGGTGGCGTCGATATGGCCCAGATAAACAATCGAATTCGGTTTGATTTCCACGGTTTCATGAAGCGGCGTAAAGAACATGCCATGGAAAGGGAATATGCCGCTTTGTCCGGTGATACCGCGCATGACGTATTTGCCGGGCGCAAGCGGAAGCCGGACAAAATAGTGATTGCCGGCGTCGCTCGTCGTGGTCGCCTGATCGTCGAATTTGAAATTGAGGCGGTCGGAACGGCTATCCGCAGCGCCGCGCTCCATGTGGACGACGATCGGACTCGGTTGATAGCTCGTGTGATAGGCGTTGCGCAACGTGACGGTCATGAGCGCGTAGGAGTTTTTGGTCGTATCGACGGAGCTCATGGCCGTGGTCGGCGACATCGGTGCAACTGTTGCACAGCCCGTGGTCAGCAACGTGCCGGCAATGGCGAAAGTGGCGAAGATTTTTTTCATCTGGAGTGGGGTTTCGGCTTGTTAGCGTTTTTGTCCGGTCGGTGAAATTACCGGATGGCTGAACTATTGGTATTGCACTTATGCGGCGCGAATGAATTCATCTCCGCCGCATGCCATGTAAACGACAGCGCTCAACAGAACTTAAGGGGGCGCTTCATACGAAACCACAAGCGCGTCCCACCTTCGCAATCACAGATTCGCCGGTTCAAACGGGAGAATGAGGAGAGGGTTTGTCTCTACACATGCTGCCCGCTGCGCTGCCGATAAACAGGTCAAGTGGTCGTGTGACACGGCGCGCGTGTTGAACCGTCGGCGGTTCGCGCAGCCGATTACCGGCTTCCGTTGACTGGACGAAACAGGGGGCGCGCGCATGCACCGATTGAATTTCAAGCAGAAGCTCTGGTTGCCGCTCGTGGTGAGCCTGCTGGCGCTCCTCGCCGTGTCGGTGTCGGCGGCGTGGTTGTCGCGCGAGACGCGCATCGAAGAGCGCAAGCATGACCTCGTGAATGTGGGCCACGTCGGGCTTAGCATCGTCAAGGAATATGCGGCGCTCGCGCAAAGCGGCGCGCTGAGCGAAGCCGACGCGCGCAAGCAGGCGCTCGCGCGTCTGCGCGACGTGCGCTACGGCGAGGACGGCTATTTCCTCGTGCTCGATTCGAAGCCGCGCATGATCATGCACGCGATGAAACCGGCGACCGACGGCAAGGATCTCGCGGGCGTCGAGGATGCCGACGGCCGCCATCATTACGTGACCTTCGCGACGGTGGCGCAAGCGCCGGAGGGCGGCTTCGTCGACTATGTGTTCCCGCATCCGGGCAACCCGCCGTCCGCCGCGGTCGGCAAAATCGGCTACGTCGTGCGTTATGCGCCGTGGGACTGGATCATCGCGACGGGCGCCTATGTCGACGATATCGACGCCGCGTTCAAGCAGTCGCTCTACGTGCTCGGCGCGGTGGTCGGCGCCGTTGCGCTGCTGCTTTCGGCGCTCGTCGCGTTCACGAATCGCAGCATTCAACGGACCATTGGCGGCGATCCCGCCTACGCCGCACAGGTGGCCGGCGAAATTTCGAAGGGCAATCTGGTCATTCCGATCGAGATCCGTAGCGGCGACGATTCGAGCCTGCTGCACACCATGCGGCAGATGCGCGACGCGCTCGCGAACACCATCGTGCAGATCAGCGGCGCCGCCGATAAAGTGGCGACGGGCGCGCGCGAGATCGCCGCGGGCAACACGGATCTGTCCTCGCGCACCGAGAGCCAGGCGGCTTCTCTGGAAGAAACCGCGGCCAGCATGGAGCAGATGACGGCGATGGTCCGCCAGACCTCGGAGAGCGCGCAGACGGCGAGCCAGCTGACGGCGAGCGCCGAGCAGATCGTCACGCACGGCGGGCAGATGGCGGCTGAGGCCGTGTCGACGATGCAGGAGATATCGACCGAATCGCACAAGATGGTGGAGATCATTTCGGTGATCGAAGGGATTGCGTTTCAAACCAATATCCTCGCGCTGAACGCGGCTGTCGAAGCCGCTCGCGCGGGCGACGAAGGACGCGGCTTCGCGGTGGTGGCCGGCGAGGTGCGTACGCTGGCGCAGCGCAGCGCGTCGGCCGCGAAGGAAATCCGCACGCTGATCAGCCGCGCGGTGGGCCGGGTGGAGAACGGCGTAGAACTGGTCGACAAGACCGGCACCACGATTCAGGCGGCGAGCGAGGCCATTGCGAAGCTGTCGGGCGTGATGCGCGACATCGCCGCGGCTGCCGCCGAGCAGAGCGCGGGCATCGATCAGGTCGGCGACGCGGTCTCGCAGATGGACAGCGTCACCCAACAGAACGCGGCGCTGGTGGAGGAGGCCGCCGCGGTGGCGCAGACGCTGACCGAACAGGCGAGGCTGCTCGAGGCGTCGATTCATACTTTTCAGGTGCAGGGCGGTGGGCACGAGGATGCGGTGGCCGTTGGCCGGGTCGCGCACAAACGGCCGCACCAGCTGGCGGTCGCGGTCTGATCACGAATTGAGAGGCTTGCCAGGATTTGCCGTCCTGGCGCTGTTCAGGCGCTATCCTAGCGATTTCGCCCGGAGCCTCGCATGCCACAGCCCATCCGCGCCACGACCCTCGTCCTTCTGTCATGCGTCGCGTTGACCATCGGCACGAGGGCCCAGGCCGGCTCAAATTGCGATCACGCGTGCCGCGCGCGCGGTCAGCTGCTCGACCATCGCGTCACATTGCGGCTGAGCGCCGCGGCGCTGTCGGACGTGCTGGCATCCAGCCCCTCCGGGCAGCAACTCATGCAGATGGCGGGCGCGCCTGTCTGCGGCGTGCAGGTCGTGTATTTCCGCTACCGGACCATCGGCGGCGCCGGCGAAGCGGCCACCGCGAGCGGGGCACTGATGATCCCGCAAGGCGAGTCCCGAACCTGCAGCGGGCCGCGTCCGCTGATGTTGTATGCGCACGGCACCACCGCGTACAGCCAATACAATCTCGCCGACATCACACGGACCGACCCGGACAACGAGGGCGCCGGGGAGGGCCTGAGCGTCGCCGCGATGTATGCGGCTCACGGCTACATCGTCGCGGCGAGCAACTACGCGGGCTATGCCGGCTCGGATCTTCCGTACCATCCGTACCTGAACGCCGACCAGCAATCCGCCGATATGATCGACGCGCTGCACGCGGCGCGCGTCGTCATGAAAGGCGACGGCGCGACCGCCGCCGCACGCGAGAACGGCAAGCTGTTCATCACCGGTTATTCGCAGGGCGGCTTTGTCGCGCTCGCGACGCATCGCGCGTTGCAGGCAGCGGGCGTCAGCGTGACGGCTTCCGCTCCGGGTTCCGGGCCCTACGCACTAGCCGCGACAGCCGACGCGATCACTGCGGGGCAGGTCGCGCTTGGCTCGACGCTGTTCACGACCTTGGCCGTGACAGGTTATCAGCGGGCCTACAAGAACCTGTATCGCCAGCCGGCCGAGTTTTTTGAAGCTGCCTATGCGCCTCATATAGAACATCTGCTGCCGAGCGCGCAATCGCTCGATACGCTCTTTTCGCAAGGCAGCTTGCCGCCGTCGCATCTTTTCAGCAACACGCCGCCGGGTCCGCAGTTTGCGTCTCTGACGCCGCCCGCAGCGCCCTCTCTGACGCCACCGGCATTCGCGCCGCTGTTCGCAGCAGGTTTCGGCGACGCAAATCTCGTACGCAACAGCTATCGCCGCGCGCTGCTCGAAGACGCCGCCGCGCATCCCGACGGCGCCTTCCCCGATGCAACGCCGGCCCTCGCGCCGGCGGCGACTCCCATGCAGCCGCTGCGGCAGGCGTTCAGGCGCAACGATTTGCGCAACTGGGTGCCGAAAGCGCCGGTCCTGCTGTGCGGCGGCGCGGCCGATCCCATGGTGTTTTTCTTCAACACACGCATGGAAGAGGCGTATTGGCTGAAGGCGAAGGTGCCTGCGGGGCTGACTTCGGTACTGGATGTCGACTCGGCTGCCGGCGGATCGGACGATCCATTTGCGGCGATCAAGCAGGGCTTTGCCGGCGCCAAGTCCGCGGTTGCGAAAGAGGCGGTTGCCGCCGGCGCGAAAGACGGCGGCGCGTCGGCGGTATTGCGCGCCTATCACGGCGAGCTGGTGGCCGGCTCCTGCATGATCGCAGCGCGTGCTTTCTTCGACGGCTTAGAGGCAAGCCTGCTTTCGGTTTCGGCGACGCGGTGATGCGTGCCCTCAATCGTCGAATAACGAGGTTTGCAGTTCGCGAGCGGGCGCAGGTGCGGGCGCGGGCCGTGGGCGTTTGTCAGCGTTGTCAGCTTTGTCAGCGGGTTTGACCGTCTCTTTGACCGGACCTTTAACGGCCAGCGTTCGCCGGTCTACGCCCGCTTCCAGCGACGTTTGTCCCGCTTCGAGAGACAGCAACAGCATCTTGTTCGCCAGGCCGCCCGCAAAACCGGTGAGTTCGCCGGACGCGCCGATCACGCGGTGGCAGGGTGCCACGATTGAAATCGGGTTCCGCCCGTTCGCCGCGCCGACTGCGCGCACCGCGTTGATATTGCCGATCTGCGCGGCGATTTGCGCGTAAGTGCGCGTCTGGCCAAACGGGATTGTCAGCAAGGCGGCCCATACTTTCTTTTGAAACTCGGTGCCCTGAAAGTCGAGCGCAAGGTCGAACGTCTGCCGCTTGCCGGCGAAATACTCGTTCAACTGGCGCTCGGCTTCACGCAGGATCGGCCGGTCGTCGTCATGCGTCACTTCACCCAGCCGCACGCGATTGGGCTTGTCGTTCTCCCACAGAATGGCGGCGAGGCGTTCGCCGCGCGCAACCAGTTTCAATTGGCCGACCGGTGAATCCATCAGCTTGTATGCGTAAGTCACTTGTCTGCTCCTGCAAATGGAAGTGTGCGTCGCGACGATTTCAGTGTGCACGTTGCGTCGCGCAGAAACACTTCGAATCTTGCTGTCTGTGTGGTCGTCAAGTATGAAGGATTCAGACGGGCGGCGGGCGGTGAAGCAGCGTGTTGCCGCGCGACTCAGTAAAATCGACCCTTCGCGCACGATGCAAGGCCGCCACCGGATCTTTCTACCACTGTGACAACGACACTTGAACAACTGCAAGCGGGACAGCTGGCGGGCACACGCCACTTGAAACTCGCGTGCGGGCTGACCGAATTTCCGCGCGAAATTCTGGATCTCGCCGACACGCTCGAAGTTCTCGATCTGTCGGGGAATGCGCTGACCGCACTGCCGGACGACTTTGCGCGGCTCCGCAAATTGCGCATTCTGTTTGCGTCGAATAATCCGTTCACGGAATTGCCGCCGGTGCTGGGGCAGTGTCCGCAACTGAGCATGGTCGGCTTCAAGGCGAATCGTATTCGCACCGTGGCGGGGCATGCGTTGCCGCCGCGCCTGCGCTGGCTGATTCTCACGGACAACGAAATCGACACGCTGCCGCCCGAAATCGGCCGTTGCAGTGATCTGCAGAAGTTGATGCTGGCGGGCAATCGTCTGCGTTGTCTTCCCGAACAACTGGCTGCCTGTTCGCGGCTCGAGTTGCTGCGGCTTGCCGCGAATCGGCTCGATGAACTGCCGGCGTGGCTGTTTCGCATGCCGCGCCTCGCATGGCTCGCTTATGCGGGCAATCCATTTGGCGAGGCACTGGAGGCGGCCGCGTTGGACGATACGCCGATAGCCGGGATCGGTTGGAACGATCTGCGTCTGCACGAGCCGCTCGGCGAGGGTGCGTCAGGCGTGATATACCGCGCCGAACTTCGCACATCGGCGAATGCGGCGCGGCCTGTCGCAGTGAAGCTGTTCAAGGGCGCGGTCACGAGCGACGGCTTGCCGGACTGTGAAATGGCGGCCTGCATTCAGTCCGGCGATCACCCGAACCTGATTGCCGTCGCCGGAAAAGTGAAGGACCATCCGGCCAATGCGCACGGGCTCGTGATGGAACTGATCGCGCCGCAGTACCGCAATCTGGCCGGGCCGCCGAACTTCGAATCGTGCACGCGCGACATTTACGACGCGGCCACGCGCTTCAAACCCGCCGACGTGGTCGAGATGGCGTACGGTATTGCCTCCGCTGCGCGCCATTTGCACCGGCGAGGCGTCATGCATGGCGACCTGTACGCGCACAACATTCTGCACGATGGGCAGGCACGTGTATTGTTAGGAGACTTCGGCGCCGCTTCTTTCTATGCGACGGAGAATCGCGAAGCGGGCGCGGCGCTGGAGCGTCTCGAAGTCAGGGCGTATGGCTGTCTGCTCGAGGAGTTGACCGCGCGCTGCGATTGGAGCGATTCGCTTGCGTCAGCCGAGGTCGCTGCAAAACTGACCGGCTTGAGGGACAGTTGCCTCAGCGAAGAGGTCGCGAGCCGGCCGTTATTCGAACAGATCGCATCCGAACTGTTCGCCCTGAAGGCTCGTTGATGTCGACGAGACGAGCCGCTGGCGGGCCCGCCGGTCCGCGTTCATCCGTTGGCGTTCATGCGGTCGACGAGCACTGCCACGAAGGAGAGCAACCATGACGCAGAGCATGCGCCGCCGCGTGCTGATCGCCGGTGCACTGGCTGCGGCCGGTCTCGCGCGCGCGGCCGGCGCAGCGGCCGTGGAAAGCGGCACGCCGAAGATCGCGCTCGTGCTGAAGTCGCTGAGCGACCCGTTCACGGTGGCCATGGCGAACGCGGCGAAAAATTATCAGCAGCACTACGCGTCGCAATTCGTGCTGACCGTGAGCGGAACCGCGACGGAGCCCGATACGGCCGGCCAGATCCGCATTGTCGAGCAGATGATCGCCGCGAAGATGAACGCGATCGTGCTTGCGCCGTCGGGCTCGAAAGGGTTGACGTCGGTGGTCGCGCGCGCGATCAAGGCGGGCATCATCGTCATCACGATCGACAATCCGCTCGACGAGGCCTTGCAGGACGCCGCGAAAATCTCCGTGCCGTTTGTGGGCCCTGACAACCGCAAGGGCGCGATGCTGGTGGCGAACTATCTGGCCGAGCGGCTGAAGGCCGGCGATCAGGTGGGGATCATCGAGGGCATTGCGGCCGATCGCAATGCACAGCAGCGCACGGCAGGCTATAAGGAAGCGATGACCGCTGCCGGCATGCAGGTCGTGGCGACCGAGGCCGGCGACTGGGAGTATGGCAAAGGCCGCGACATCGCTTCGAAAATGCTGGGCCAGCATCCGCAGATCCGCGGTTTGCTATGCGCAAACGACAACATGGCAATGGGTGCGGCGGATGCGGTGCGCGACGCGGGCCGCACCGGCAGCGTGTACATCACCGGCTACAACGCGATCGATGCGATCAAACCGTTGATTGCGGACGGCCACGTGCTCGCCACCGTCAATCAGTTCGCCGACCGTCAGGCCGTGTTCGGCATGGACGTCGCGCTGAAGGCCGTGACCGAGCAGCGAAAACAGAGCGAATTGTCGCCGGTCATCGAGACGCCGTTACAGCTTGTCACGGCGCCGAAGCGCTAATTCGCCCGATACGTGCGGCTGGCTGTTCGAATTGACGATCAGAACGTATCCCAGCCCTCACCGTGACCCGTTGCCCCTGCGGAAGCCGTCGCCACAGCGACCGGCCGCAAGCTCGCCCCTGCCGCGCGTTTGTCCACCACAGAAGTCTTGCGCACAGAAGCAACCCGTGCACGCGGCTGCGCGGGCTGCACAGCGCCGGACGCATGCCGTGTCGCTGCGTCTGCACCGTCGAGACGGAAGAACGACACCGACTGATTCAACTGCTTACCCTGATCTTCAAGCGACTTCGAAGCGGCCGCCGCTTCTTCCACCAGGGCGGCGTTCTGTTGCGTGACTTCGTCCATCTGCGTGATGGCCAGGTTCACCTGTTCGATGCCGCGACTCTGTTCCGCCGACGCCGCCGCGATTTCACCCATGATGTCCGTCACGCGCGCCACGGCCTGCGTGACTTCTGCCATTGTCATGCCCGCTTTGTCGGCCAGTGACGAACCGTCCCGGATCTTTTCCACCGACGTGCTGATCAGGTCCTTGATCTCCTTTGCGGCGCTCGACGAGCGTTGCGCGAGGTTGCGCACCTCGCTCGCCACCACGGCGAAGCCGCGGCCCTGTTCGCCGGCACGCGCCGCTTCCACTGCCGCGTTGAGCGCGAGGATGTTGGTCTGGAACGCAATGCCTTCAATCAGGCCTGTGATTTCCGCAATGCGCGTGGAGTTCGCGCTGATCTCGCCCATCGTGCCGACCATTTCACCCACTACGCCATTGCCCTTCATCGCCACTTCAGACGCATTGGCCGACAAGGTGCTGGCCTGCTGCGCGTTCTCCGCGTTCTGTTTCACGGTGGCCGTCAATTCTTCCATGCTGGATGCGGTTTCCTGAAGAGACGACGCTTGCTGCTCCGTGCGCGACGACAGATCGACATTGCCCGACGCGATCTGGCTCGAACCGGTCGCAATGCTGTCGGCGGCGCTGCGGACATTGCCGATCAGGCGAACGAGGCTCGACTGCATCTCGCCCATCGAAGCCAGCACGCTGCCGGCCGGCGCCTCGCTCGCGCCGGGGACGCTGCGCAGATCGCCCTCGGCCACGCGCCGCGTGACTTCGGCGAGTGCCACAGGTTCGGCGCCGAGCGCGCGCATCAGGCCGCGTGTGATGACAATGCCGGCGGCGACGGCAAGGGCAATCGCGCCGATACAGAACGCGATCAACAGATTGCGCTGTTGCACAAAGCGCTCCTCCGACTCTTGCGCCATCATTTTCGCGCGTTCATGGGTCACGTCGAGGTATGCATTGGTCGCCTTCGTCAACGCAGTCAGCAACGGACGGCATTTCGAGGCGATGTCGGCAACGGCCGCATCGCGCTGACCGCTCAATGCCAGGCTATTGATCTGGAGTGCGACGGGGCGATAGAGCTGTTCGATGCGCGATATTTCACCGGCGAGCGAACGGGCGGTCTCGCTGATGTCCTTGGCTTCGGCCACCATCGCATTGAATTGTTGGAGCCTCGCTTCCACCTGCTTCTCGGCATCGACGACCGCGGCCTTTTCAATGTCGACGTCCGCAGGCGACGAAACGAGCACGAGGTTGCGCACCGCCATTGCACGGGCGTCGACCGCGTTGCGCAACGACTCCGCCATCTGCGCACGCGCATTGATGCCGCTGACAAAGCCGGCGAAGCGCTCGTTCGCGTCGTTGAGCGCAATCAGCGAGCTCGCGGAGACGATCAACACGACGACCGCAAGCGAACCAAACGCGGCAGTCAGCTTTGCCTTTTCCGACAGATGATGAAAGTTCATGATTCTGGACTCCAGTCGCCACTTGCTGGCCGAAAACTATTTGAGGGCTTCAGACGCCCGGGCAATGCCGGTCCGCAGCACACTATCGGATATCGGTTTCGCCGGTGCCACACTCAATAACGGCGCGCTCGCAGCATGTCTTAGGGCGGTTACCCCTGATGAAGTGCGCGCAAAGGTTTGCGGACGATTGAAATTTGCTATGAAGCATTCGCTCAATGGCAAATCGTTATGGCGGCCCGCCGGTTAAGGCAATATGACGGTCGCGTGAAGTGGCGATGGCGGCCATCGGCGCTTCATCTTCGGCTGGTAAATTGCGCGTGTGACGAACGGGATGCGGAAAACAAGCCTGAAAGACTTATGAAATCTGAACTCCTGCTGCAAACCTACGGCTCGGATTCGTCCGGCATTGTGTGCGGCTTTATCTTTTCGCCCACGCAGGCAGGCCGGCCCATTTCCGCCGACGACGCGCTCGACTGGCTGCGCGCGCACCAGGATGGGGCCGCCGCGCATGGGGACGAGTTCCTGTGGTTGCATTTCAACCTCGCGCACAGCGCGAGCGAGCGTTGGATGCGCGCGCAACTGAATTTGCCCGAGACGTTTTTCGATGCCTTGCGCGAAGGCTCGCACTCCACGCGCATCGAACAGGCGGACGGCGCACTGCGCGCGGTGGTGAACGACGTGATGTTCAATCTCGAGTTCATTCCGTCGGAGATCGCCACACTGTGGATTTACGCGCATCAGCGGATCATCGTGACGGCGCGATTGAAGCCGCTGCGCTCAGTGGACCGCTTGCGCGCGTCTGTAAAAGAAGGGGAAATATTTCGCTCGCCAGTGGAACTGCTGGTTCATCTGATGCGAGATCAGGCCGATCTGCTCGTGCAGATCGTTCGACGCACGAGCGCCGACGTCGATCGTATCGAAGACCGTTTCCTCTCGCAGCGCCCCACGCAAAACCGGCTCGATCTGGGCGCGATGCGACGCATGCTGACGCGCTTGCAGCGCATGCTGGCACCGGAACCGGGCGCGATTTTCCGCTTGCTCGCGAGACCGCCGCGTTGGCTTCAGCATGAGGACGTGCAGGACTTGCGCGAGTCGACGGAAGAGTTCTCCGTGGTACTTTCCGACATGGCGGGTCTGATCGAACGCGTGAGGCTGCTGCAGGAAGAGATCATTTCCCGGCTGGAAGAGCAGAATAACCGCACGCTGTTCACACTGACTCTCGTGACGGTTCTCGCGATGCCGATCAATATCGTTGCAGGTTTCTTCGGCATGAATGTGGGCGGTATTCCGTTTGCCGAGAACCATCACGGTTTCTGGGTGATGGTGGCGCTGGTCGCGTGCTTCACGGGATTGACGGCATGGTGGGCATTCCGTCGAAGGAAGGAACGTTAGCGCGATGAGCGATTAAAACGAAGTTTGTCCGTACGAGGGCTGCCGCAGTGGACGGCAGGAGCGGACACCATGTAAAGACCAAAGGCCGCACGCCGCAGAGGCGGCCCAAAAATAACGCCGAAGACCATGTCCAGTTCCGCCGCACTACTCGCCACCGTATTCGTTTCGTGCCTTTCCAGCGCAGCCGTGCTGGGCTATCTTGCACGCTACGAGGTGGCCGGACTGCGTCGCTGGCTTGCGGCGCATTGCCTGTTCGCGGCGGCATCGGGCGTGCTGTTCATCACGCAGGCTCGCCCGTCGTCGGTTGTCTTGCTCGCTTCGTGTCTGTTCGTGCTCGCGGGCGCGTCGCTCATGCTGCAAGGCTGCCGCGCCTTCGTCGGCAAGCGCACGGCGCCGGCCGCTGAGCACCTCGCATGGGGCGCAGCGGCGTTCGCCCTGGTGTACTGGACGTGGATCTCGCCCGATATCAATTCCCGCGCCGCGGTCATGTCGTTTGTGCTCGCGTATTCGCGCATCGCCGTGGGCTGGATCATCTGGAGTTCTCGCGTGGGCGGGCGGCCGCAGTACGGTCATTGGCTCGTGCTTTGCGCCGCGCTGATAGGCGGTGTGGTTTATTTCGCGCGCGGCATGCTGAATGCCTTTTTCGCCGATCCGTCGATGCAATGGCCGACGCACGTCGCGCCCGATTTCGGCTTTCTGGGCATCAGCATTCTTTCGCTGCCGGTTCTCTCTATCGGGCTCGTGATGCTGGCGAACGACCGGCTCATGCAGCAAGTCGAGAACCTCGCTACGTTCGACGACCTGACGGGCGCCCTCGTGCGCCGCGCATTCATCGCTCGCGGCGAGGCGCTTTCGCGCGTGGCCCGTAACGCGGGCGGGGAGCTGAGCGTCGCGATTATCGACATCGACGATTTCAAGGCGATCAACGACCGCCACGGGCACGCCGCGGGCGACCGCGTTCTCGCCGAGTTCGGCGGGGAAGTGCAGCGGCATATGCGCCCGGGCGACGTGTTTGGGCGGCTCGGCGGCGAAGAGTTCGCGATCCTTTTTCCGCAGACGTCGATGGCCGAGGCGGCCCAATGCATCGGCAACGTGCTCGCCGCGGTCAGATGCCCGGTGCCTGGGGCGAACGGCAAGCTGGCGTTTGCGTTTAGCGCCGGCATCAACGACTGCGCGCGAGCGGAGAGCCTGGGCGAAGCGCTGGCCGGCGCGGACGAAATGCTTTATCGCGCGAAACGAGCCGGCAAATGCCGCATCGAACTGGCGCAACGGGAACGCGCCGGCAACAGCTCGGCAGACATGGCGCAATCCGCGCTGTGACGCGTCGCCGGGAGCCGGCGCGCGCCGTCGCCGCGCCGCACAAAGAGGGCTGGCGTTCAAGCCGCAGCGCCGCCCCTCAGTGCGGTTGCTCGATCATCAGATAGCGGATGACCAGCGCAGGATCGGCGATATCGAGGATCAGGCGCCGCAATATGCGCTTGCGCATATGGTTTTCGTCCAGCATCCATGGGCCGCCTGCATCGCTCAGATAACGGCACAGCGCTGCGCGCGTGTCGGCGTCCGAGGGCAGGTTCAGGCGAACGGCAAGCAGGCCGGCCACCACGTCGTCGAGTTCCAGCGTCAAGGGACGCGAGTCGATAGTGAGCGTCAGTTCCATAGCTATTCGAGGTGTTCGAATGTCGCGCAACGCGGCCGCGGCACATGCAAAAAGCGGCTCCGCCGGCCGCGAGCGCAATGGCACAGCCGTCGCCGGCACGCCGGCGGAAAACGAAATAAGGCCTCTGCTCGGCGACTTCAAGAGCCGATTGCGCAGTGCGCATGTAACAAAGCTTTTCTATGGATAAAGACGCGCTGGCGGCCTGCATCGCCTGCAAAAAGCGTACTTGAAATTCGTTCGGCGCCGACCTATTTTATTTTCGGCTCCGCAGTCGCGTTGCGACGCGCTGCGTGTTTCGCGAGGCGCGCGTCAGCGCCGGTGTGCGGGTTTCGTATCGCACGCGAAGGAGGATGCGATGAACACCGATCCGAGAAAGTGGAACCCTTTCAAGTTTCTTCGCGGCTCCGGCCGCAAGCCCGAGGCGGAGAGTGCGCACGAGACCTCGGCAAACGAGCAGTGGCGGGCCGCGTGGCCTGACATTTCGCGGCTTTTTCCACGCGATCCGTGGCGCGCGGTGGAGGAGTTCTTTCACGATCCGTTTGCGGGCCGCGGCGCGCTCGAACGATGGTTCGGCGATTTCAGTTCGTCGCGCTTCCAGCCGCGTATCGACGTGGTCGATGAAGGCAAGGTGCTGCGCGTCACAGTAGAGTTGCCGGGCATGGCGCGCGAAGATTTGACCGTCAGTGTGGAAGACGGCGCGCTCGTATTGCGCGGCGAGAAAAAGCAGGACGTGCACAGCGAGGAGGACGGCTGTTACCGGCTCGAACGCGCATACGGAACGTTCGTGCGCACGATCCCGATGCCCGAGGAAGCAGACCCCGAGCGGGCACTGGCCAAGTTCGACAAAGGCGTGCTAACTTTAACGGTACCCAAGCGGGAGCCGCTGCGGCCTGCTAGCCGGACGATTGAGATCGGCTAGCAGCGGCGGCATTCGCTTCGCCGCGGTCCCATGGTCCCATGGTGCGCTAGTCCAATAGACGCTCGCGGTGACGGGCGCGCAGAGGCGGGTCGTTAGCTCAGCTGGTAGAGCAGCGGACTTTTAATCCGTTGGTCGGCGGTTCGAATCCGCCACGGCCTACCATCGAATTGCTTTGAGGAAGTCAGGCGGCGGCGCGGTCGGCGGCCGGCTCATCCCACCACGAGCGGCCGCAACAAGCACATCATGAATATCGATCCAAGTGTCGTCTCCGCTTTCGCGCCCACGGGCAAGCTGCGTGCGTCGATCAATCTCGGCAATCCGATCCTCGCGAACAAAGACCCGCAAACCGGCGAGCCCTTCGGCGTTTCCGTGGATCTCGCGCGTGCGTTGGCGAAGCAGCTCGGCGTGAAACTGGCGCTCGTGGTGTTCGACACGGCAGGCAAATCGGTGCAGGCGGTGAGCGAGGAGCGCGCCGACTGCGGCTTCTTTGCCGTCGATCCGTTGCGCGGCGAGACCATTGCCTTCACCGCGCCGTATGTGCTGATCGAAGGCTTTTACATGGTGCGCGACGACTCGTCGGTCCGCACGAACGAAGACGTCGATCAGCCGCACAACCGCGTCGCGGTCGGTAAAGGCAGTGCTTACGATCTCTTTCTGACCCGCCAGTTGAAAGCCGCGCAGATCGTGCGTGCACCCACCTCGCCGACCGTCGTGCGAACCTTCCTCGAACAGGGCCTCGAAGTGGCAGCGGGCGTGAAGCAGCAACTCGAGGCCGATGCGCGAAGCACGCCGGGGCTGCGTCTGCTCGACGAGCGCTTCATGGTGATTCAACAGGCGATGGGCACGCCGAAAAGCCGCGGCGAAGCGGCAGCCGCGGCGCTCTGCATGTTCGTCGAGGAAATGAAGGCCTCGGGCTTCGTTGCCGATTCGCTCGAGCGGCATGGCATTGCGGGCGCGTCCGTGGCGCCCGCGGCCTGACTGCCAACGCGCTCAGCGGCCTGACGCCCGCGGGCGTCTCCTGTCACGCGTCTTGCTGTCGCTCTGCATGGGCGGCCTGTTCGACGCGGCCGCGCCCCGCGGCTTTCGCGAGATAGAGCGCGTGATCGGCGGCACGCGTGAGCACCGTGGTCTCGGCGCCGGCATCGATAACACGGCTCGCGACGCCGACACTGATCGTGATCTTGCGAAAGGATGGTGAGCCTTCGTTAGGAATGCAGAGTGCCGTCACGGCGTCGCACATCCGCCGCGCGACGTGCGCCGCCGACGCGGCATTCGTGTCCGGCAACAGCACCACGAACTCTTCGCCGCCATAGCGCGCCACCAGATCGCTGCCGCGCCGCACGGCACGAGCGAGACATTCGGCGACGAGCACGAGGCAGCGGTCGCCTTCCACATGACCATAGCGGTCGTTGAAAAGCTTGAAGAAGTCGATGTCGATCATCAGCAACGACAGCGTGGACCGGTCGTGCAACGCGCGTTGCCAGTGCGCCGTCAATGCGGCTTCGAATGCGCGGCGGTTGGCGACGCCCGTCAGCGGGTCCGTCGTGGCGAGCCGCTTCAGTTCGTCGAGTGCCGCGGCAAGTCGAGAATGAAGAAAGGTATTTTCGACCAGCAGCAACAGCAGAACAAAGCTCGTCGCGCACATGCCGTAGATTCGCCCGACATAGAAGCCGAGGTCGTAACGGCCTTCGTTGAACACGGCACTGAGCGCGACGTCGCAGATCCACGCGCATAGCACGACCATGAGCCATAGGTCGATGGTCGAGCGCGACTTTTGCCGATACAGCACCACCAGCGCGAGAAGACAGAGGCCCCACGTCGATCCCGCGACCCACTGCATTGCCGGCGCGTAGTGGTGGTTCTGCATGATGTGGGGCAGCAGCGATTCGCCCGCCGTCGCCAGAGCGACCATGGCCGCCGCGAGACCGAGCACGGCGCCCACTGTCAGCGCCAGCGTGCTTGCCGCGACGGACTTTCCTGTCATGCGCGCCTCTTTGCTGTCCTTCAGCAGCGCATAGGCGATCACGAAGATCGGAAAACCGGCGTGCCAGAACATGTAGATCCAGGCCGTGCTTTGCGGTCCCGCGTTCAGAAGCCCTGTCGGCGAAAACAGGCCGGGAAAGCTCAGCATATGAAGAAGCGCCGTCGCCGACGTGTACAGGTAGCCGCTCGCCAACGCGCCGAGCGCCCGCGAACGGGCGATCACCGACTGGCCGAACAACAGCATGGCGGTAATCAGATCGTTGAGAACGAGCGCGGACTCATACACCGGGATAAAGGCCGGCACCTGAGCGAGCGGTATCTTCGCGAACGGCACGGCGACCAGAAAGACCACTACCGACATCAGCGCAACCGCGCCGGGAAGCACGCGCGCGCGTCGGCTCGAAGCATGCGCGTGCGGCGCATCGGTTCGCGCATCGATGAGTTCAGTCGCCAAGCTTTGTTCCGCCGCCATTGTCAACAGTCCAGTCGTGTCATGAGGGATCGGCGCACAGTCGGGCCGCCCGAAAACGCGCAAGACGCAGACTATGAGAGATGTCGTGAACGGACGCAAGCCCGGCACTGTAAGCGCGATCAGAATCGGGTAAGGAAAGCCTGAACGCATGCAGGGCCGCGCGCCACTGCTCGGGCGTGTGGGCAAAGGGCGGCACGATTCCTCACGGCAAATTCAGGAAAACCTGACGGCATTTGTTGTCGACGGAATGTAAGACTTTGGCGCAACCGTGCCGTTAACACGGGTTGAGTAGCTGGATCGCCGCGTGCCGGCGCGCCCCGAGGAAATGCGCTACCTCGCGGGCGGGCAGAACAAGGAAATGAACCATGAGTACGAATAGGGGAAAGCGCATGACCGGGAGCCCGTCCGCAACCATCGACATGTCATCATGAAGCTTCGCACGGTATTTCAGGCATGGAGGCGCAGGCGCGATGATGCGTCGCGCGCCTTGGCGCGCGAGCCGGCGGCGGACGGGTCGGGTCTTGAAGACATCAGGCGGCTTGAGACCGAGCTGGAACTCGAGGCGCAGCTCCATCAGGCCGTCGAGGCGTTGAACCGTTCCGAGCGCATTTTCCGCGCGGCTTTCGAGCATGCGCCGCTCGGGCTCGCGATCCACGACGGTACGCCCGGTGCGCGTCTGCTGGGCGTCAACGAGGCGTATTGCCGGATCGTCGGCGCGGCCCGCGATGAACTCATCGGTACCGAGGCCGGTCATCTGACGGCCGGCGACGATCCGCACGGCGGTTTCGAGCAGATCCGGCTGACGGCGCGCGAGCTGGGCGGGCGTCTCAGTCTCGTGAGGCGCCATCTGCGAAGCGACGGCAAGCCGCTCGACCTGCGCGTCCATGTATCGTTGCTCGAGGGCGCGCAAGACACCGCAGACGTGTCCGCGGTGTCGGTCGTCCAGGACGTGACGGAGCTGCTGGAAACCCGCGACGCGCTCGCCGTGTCCGAAACGCGCGCGACGCTCGCCATCGAGAACGCCCAAATCGGCTTGTGGGACTGGGATATCGAACTGGACAGCGTGTTCTACTCGGACCGCATGCTCGAAATTGTCGGTGCCTCGCACACAAATTTCACAAAGGCCGCGGACTGGCTCGCCCGTCTGCATCCCGATGACGTCGCGGCCTACCAGCGCGCGCAGACAGCCCACTTCGAGCGCCGCTGCGGCCACTACGAGTGCGAACTGCGCGTGCGGCACGGCGACGGGCATTACAAATGGGTCAGCGACCGCGGCAAGGTGGTCCGTTGGAACGACGCCGGGAAGCCGCTGCGCATCATCGGCACGCTGATGGATATCGACACGCGCAAGCGCGCCGATCAGGCGCTGCGCGAGAGCGAGGCGAGATTCCGCGGCATCTTCGAGACGACGCGGCGCTTCATTGCCGTGCTCGACCCCGACGGCAGGCATGTCGCCGTCAATCCGGTGGTCCACGCATTCACGGGGCTGAGCGCCGGAGAAACACGCTCGCTGTACCTGTGGGAAGGTCATTGGTGGCTCGACGACAGCGACCGCGCGCGCGTCAGGGACGGCGTGCGTCGCGCGGCCAGCGGCGAGTATGTTCAGTTCGAGATCGGCCAGCGTGCCGCCGATGGACGCATCATGAGCACCGACATGTCGATGTGGCCGCTGCGCGGCGAGAGCGGCGAGGTGGTGCGCATCTTCGCGGAGGCGCACGACATCACGTCGCTCAAGGACACGCAAGCCGCACTCGAAGATTCGCAGCGCTTCTTCCGTGCATCGTTCGAGAACACGCCGGTCGGATTCGCGATCGTGGTGGGCGAGGGCGTGATCGTCGACGCGAACAATGCGATGTGCGAGCTGCTGCGCTATGAGAAGGCCGACCTGATCGGCAGGTCGTTCCGGCAGATCACGGTGCACGACGACCCGACCCGGCCCTTATCGGCGATGCCCGATCGCGTCAAGTCGGGTAACGGGCGCGCGGTGATCGAGAAGCGCTACACGCGCGGCGACGGCGTCGTGATTCAGGTGCGCAGCCATCTCGTCGTCACCGCCTACGACGCCGATGATCAGCCATCCGAAGCATTTTTAATGGTCGAGGACATCACCGAGCGCGTGCAGCGCGATGCCGCGCTGTACGAAGCGCAGGAGCTCGCGCAAGTGACGCTGACCTCGCTCGCGGAAGGCGTAATCCGCACCGATCTGAACGGCACGGTGACGCTGTGCAATGTGGCGGCCGCGAAGCTCATGGGCATGGAGATCGCGGACATCGTGGATAAGCCGATCGCATCGGTTCTGCGACTGCTTGAAATCGGCACGGCCAGGGCGCTGCCGTGCCCGGCGGTATCGGTGCTCGCGTCGGGCGAACCCGTGCGCATCGACGATTTTGTCGGCCTGCGGGCAAGCGGTCAGCAAAGACGCGTCGTGACCATCTCCTGTTCTCCGCTTCATGCGATGGACGGCAAGATTCTCGGCACCGTTACCGTGCTGCAGGACGCCGAAAAGGTGCATGCGTTGACAGAAGCGCTGGCCACCCAAGCCATGCAGGATGAACTCACGGGACTGCTCAATCGACGCGGCTTCATGCGGCGGCTCGAACAGGCCGTCGGCGGCGCGGGCCGGCACGACGAGACACTTTGTCTGCTATATGTCGATCTCGACCGGTTCAAGGTTGTCAACGACGCTTGCGGCCATGACGCGGGCGACCGGCTGCTCGCCGAAGTTGCCCATTTGCTGCGCCAGCATGCCCGCTTGGCGGATACGGTGAGCCGGCTCGTCGGCGACGAGTTCGTGCTGCTGTTGCATGGCGTCGACGAGGAGCAGGCGCTCGCCGTCGCGAACCGCATCGTCACTGCGTTGAACGCCTATCGGTTTGTCCACGACGGGCGGCTCTTTGTGCCCGGAGCGAGTGTCGGTCTGGCGAGTGTGCTTGCAGGAACCGCGAGCGCCGCAGCCTGCCTGGCATGGGCCGACGCCGCCTGCCGCGCCGCGAAACGCGAGGGACGCGATCGCGTCTGCGTTTATCGGCCCGACGCGGCATCCATTGTCGACGCGCGTCTGACGACCGGATGGTCGTACCGCATTCAGGAGGGCCTCGAGAACGGTTATTTCAAGCTGTTTTTGCAGAAGATCGTGTCGGCGGACGGCGAGATATTCGGCTATGAAGCATTGGCGCGGTTCGTGGATTCGTCCGGCGAGCCTGTCGGTCCTCATATGTTTTTGTCAGCCGCCAAGCGTTTCGATCTGATGACGAGGATCGACCAGATGATCTTCAATCAGGCGCTGCCATTGCTGTATGGCCTGCGCGTCAAGCATCGGGGCACGCCGTGCCCGTATCTGTCGGTCAATCTCGGCGCGCGGTCGATTGCGGATCCGCTGTTTCGCAACTGGCTGATCGAGCGGCTGTCCGATAATCTCGGCGTGGCGGCAATGCTGTGGATCGAGATTACCGAACTCGAGGAAATCAACTGGACGGAAGAGGAGCTGGCCTTCGTTGCCATGGTCAGATCGTACGGTGTGCGAATTTATCTCGACGATTTCGGCACCGGCTACAACTCGTTCGATGTGCTCAAGCGGATCGCGGTGGACGGCATCAAGATCGATCGCTCGGTGACGTCCGACATCGTCTCCGGTCCGATCAGCCAGGCGCTGGTGAAGGCGGCAGTCTCCATTTCCGCCGACATGGAGATCGACCTCGTGGCCGAGGGCATCGAAAATCACGCGACGTTGCAGTTTCTGCGCCGGCTCGGCGTGTCTAAGTTCCAGGGGTATTTCTTTCATCGCCCGGAACCCGCGGCGCATGCGATCCGCGGCGGCAGACAAGGCGCGGCGCGAACCCCGAGTGTCGAGGCGAGCCCGGCCAGCGTTGTGCGGATGTGACACCGCCGCTGTGTCAGGTGTTGCAGCACGTCCGCCAAAAAAGTGCCGGGCGTGCCGGCAGCTCGCATGGCTTCCTCACCAGTTGTATCTGGCGCTGGCCAGCACAGTGCGCTCGTTGCCGAATACACAGACAGCGTACGATTGGCAGCCGCTCACATAGCGACGGTCGAACAGGTTCGCCGCGTTCAGTGCGAGACGCCAGTTGCGGGTGTCGTAGTGCAGCGCGGCGTCGTACACCGTGTAGCTCGCGATTCTCAGCGAGTTGTCGGGCGCGCCGGCCAGCGCGCTCTGATAGCGGATGCCAGCGCCCATGCCGAAGCCCGCTAACGCGCCCGTATGCCATGTCCAGTCGGTCCACAGCGACGCCATCTGACGCGGACGCGGAACGTCGACCGGCCAATGGTTTAGCGACGCGTCGTTGGCCTTGATGTTCTTCACGTCCTGATAGACGTACGACGCGATGATGGACAGATCGCGCGTTATATTGCCCACAGCGTTCAGCTCGACGCCGCGCGAACGCACCTCGCCCGTCTGCACGAACGAGGTGCCGGTCGGATCCAGATTCGCCGGGGCCGGCGTGACGACGTTCGTCTGATGGATCTCGTAGACGGCGGCGCTCAGCAGCACATTCCTGGCGGCAGGCTGCCAGCGCAGACCGGCCTCGATCTGGCGGCCGCGCGTCGGTTTGGGCAGACCGGCCCCGTTCATGTTGACGCCAATGACCGGATTGAACGAAGTCGAATAGCTGACGTAGGGCGACAACCCATAGTCGCCCTGATAGGTGAGCCCGACCCGGCCCGAGAACGCGCTGTCAGTCTGTTTGCTCCGGGTGCCGGTCTGACGGTTGTCCTCGTGCATGTCGACCCAATCCTCGCGGCCGCCGAGCGTCATGGTCCATCGCCCCGCCTTGATCTGGTCCTGCGCGTAGGTGGCGAATGTGTTCATCGCCGTATAGGTGTCGGTGTGACCGAACGACGTGCGGCCGGAAAAGATTGCAGTGCTAACCGGCGTATAGACCGGGTTGTAAAGATCGAGGTACGGCGCCTGGGCGAGCCACACGCTTTCGGTCGTCGTCTGCCTGTTGTACTGAAAGCCGAGCAGCAGCGTGTGTTCCAGTGGCCCTGTGCCGAAGCGCGCTTGCGCGTGGTTGTCCACGTCGAAACGGCTGTAGTTCATCTGGAACAGGCCTGCATAGCGCGTCATGTCGGTCATGCTGTGCGGTGCAAACCCAGCGCCGAAGACCGACCCGTCGTCGCCGGAAAGATGCATCCAGCGCAGGTTCTGATGCAGCGTCCAGATCGAATCCAGGTCATGAGAAAACTGGTAGCCGACCGACTGCTGCTTCTTCTGATAATGATTGAACGCCGGATCGCCCATATAGACGTCCGGTGACAATGGGCCGTTCGGATTCGGCAAGACAGTGCCTTGCGCCGGCAGGAAGTTATATGAAATGTCGCCGCGGTCTTGCAGGTACGTCGCGGTGAGTGTCAGCGAGGTGCTTGCGTTCGGCCGCCAGCGAAACGACGGCGCGAGCGCCACACGCTGGTCCATGTTCGGCCCGGTCAGTGCGTTGCCGTCGCGCGCCACGCCGAGAAAGCGATAGGCGTATTTGCCGTCGGCGTCGAGCGTGTCGCCGAGATCGATCATCGTTTGCTTGCGCGCGTAGTTGCCGAGTTGCACGCCGATTTCGCGCACGCGCGTGCCGTCGGCTTGCGCCGTCTGCACGTCGACGATCGCGCCCGGGTCGCCGGCGCCGTACAGTACCGAGGTCGGCCCGCGCAGCACGGTGGCACTGTCGATCATATAAGGGTCGACGCGCCAGGCGGCGAGGGCCGCGGTATTCGGCGTCTGCAATCCGTCGACGAACAACGTTGGCGTAAAGCCGCGCAGCGCCGCATACCAGTCCGTGCGCGCATCCGACCCGAAGGACGAGAAGCCAGGTATGTAGCGCAGCGCCTGGTTGATGTCGGTCGCGCCCGTCATCTCGATCTGCTCCGCGGTGACGACGTTGATTGTTTGAGGAATCTCAGCGATCGGCGTGTCTGTTTTGGTGCCGGTTTGGCTACGTTTGCCGACGAGTCCCACCGACGACTCATTGCGCGGGTCTTTCACCGTGATCGCAGGCAGCGAGATGCCGGGCGTCGCGTCGACTTGCGCGGTCGCGTCTTGTGCCGATTGCATCACCTGTGCGTGAGCATGGCCGGCGGCCGCGGCGAGCACCATGCCCTTCATCGCGGTCAAGATGGCATGGCGGCCCGCGCGCCTTGCCCGGAACGTTCCGCCTGTCACCAATTGCCCATGGTTCTGCGGGCGCGGGTGTTCATTGTTTAAACGCAATAAGGCCATGTGCTCGCTTTCATGAGACGTTGGTGGTGTCGTGCGGTGTGAGGGCGAGCGCTTCGACACCTGCGAAGTCCAGCGCTTCCACGCAATGGCGAACTTCGGTGAGAAACGCCGCGCATGACGGGTGAAGCGCGAGCATGTTCTCGATCCATTGTTCGATGTCAGTCAGGCGCCCGTCTTTTGCGAGCACGGCCAATTGCCGGCGATCGCTGTCAGGAGGAACGGCGTCGACACGCGGCCGCCCGATGTGAAGCCGCGGCGATGCAGCCCAGCTCGATGAATACGGTACGACGTTCCGCGGCGATGCCTCCCAATCGTCGGCAATGGCAACGACGAGTTCAAACGAGAATGACGTTCCCTCACGCGGCGCGCTCGCCACGCGCAACTGGCCGCCCATGGTCTTGACAATGCGCTGTGCGATAAAAAGGCCAAGCCCTGTGCTGCCGTTCACGCTTTGTATCTGGCGAAAGGCGGTGAACAGTTTGGACTGCTCTTCGAGTTCGATACCGATGCCGGTATCCGCGACCTCGAAGCCCATGTGCCAGTGCCGGCCACTTCGGCGCGCTCTGACTGTCATCATGACCGTGCCGTCGCGCGTGAACTTGGAGGCATTGGATAAGAGATTCAGCAGTACCTGTTGCAAGCGGCGGCCGTCGATCGTCAACTGGCGGGGCAACGAGGTCAATGCCTGATAGTGGAACTGGTTGTTCAATTGCGCGCAGAGCGCCACCGCGTACTCGGCGATGTCATCCAGCAACGAAGGCAGGTCGGTTTCGGTCGGCGCGATATCCAGCGGTTGCAATTCGGCCTTCGCATAGCCGATCAGCTCGTCGATCAGACCGAGCTGGTAATTCACACTGCGCTCAATGGCGTGGATCAACGTACTTTGCTTCGAATCCGCCGCATCCAGCAGCAGCCGTGCATAGCTGGAAATAGTGGCGAGCGGCGCGCGAAGATCGTGACTGACATAGCCAAGCGTTTCGATCTTTTGCTGGTTTCTCTCTTCCGCGTAAAGCAGCGCTTCATTGAGTTCCAATGTGCGCCGTTCGACTTGCTCGCGGAGCCGGTCGTGCTCGGTTCTCTGCCAATCGGCAAGTTCGGCTCTGGCCGCGAGGCGCTGTTTGCCGACGTGGTTGATCCATGCCGCCAGCACGATCAGGTGAGTGGCGAGCCCAATCACCGAGACGACCGGGTTCGGATGAATATCGGACTTCAACCAGGCGAGACCCGGCGGCAATGAGCCGAGTGTTTCGAGCATGCGCAATGCGAAATTGAATAGCGCGAAGATCACTGCCAGCAGCATGATGCGCGCAGTTGGCGTCGAGCGCCGGGCGAGCGTTGCAGCCACGCCGATCTGGACGATGCCGAAAACGGCGTTGCCGTACATGCCGAGTTGAACGAAGACGAACAGATTACCGAATGCCGCCCCCGCGGCCGCGATGCACTCGAACAACGCGAAGCTCAACAGAATGTAGCGCGCCGGCAGATTCGCTTTTTCGTTGCTTGCCATGCGCAGGATGAACACGATGAACAGAAAAACGGCCGTGCAGCCGAACACCGTCACACTTCTGGAGTTCCAGTCGGTTGCATGCGGCCAGAAGTATATTTTCGTGTACCCGCGATCTGCCGCGTCGAACAGCGCGGTCATGAAGCACATGGCCGCCAGCACGAGAAACGAGCCGCTGCGCGAAAAATAGGCGATCAGCAACGCACACCACGCCAATGCCAAAGTCCCGCCGATCAATCCGCCATCCCACAGCGCGGCGCGTTTTTCGAGCGCGTCGAACGCCGCCGTCGAATAAAGCACGGGTTCCAGCGCGAGCGCGGTATCGCTCGTTACGCGGATGAGAACAGGCAACTGTTCACCCGGCGCAAGCGTGAACTCCATTTGCGGATAGCGCGATAAAACTTGCGAGGAGGCTGGATTGTCTGGACTTGAATTGGAAGAGGTCCAATTACCGCTGCGCTTCACGTAAAAGTCCACGTGTTCGAGGCGCGCGTCGAGAAGCGCGAGAACGAGGGGAACGGCTGTCAGGCCGCGGTTGCTCGCGTCCACGCGCAGCCACCAGACAGAGCGAGTGAAGCCCGGTTTTAAGCGCTTGTCGTCCACAGTCACGAAGCGGTGCGGGTTGCCATCAGAGAAGGCGGCAATGTCCTGCCATGTCATCTTGCCGCTGACATCTTCGAATGCCTGTATTGGGCCCAACGCGAGCGCATGTTGTTCGTCGCCGCTCGTCGGGCTGAGGCCGGCGCCGAACGCGTGCGTGCTCCACCACATGAAGCACATGAAAAGGACGCACTGCCACAGGGCTGCACGTATGGTGAAGTCAGTCTGCATCGGCGGCTGGCTGGTTCGAGTCCGCGGCGCCTTGAATGCGATGTTCGTCGCGATACGCCGACGGCGTTACCCCGAATCGCTCGCGAAATGCCGTGGCGAAATTCGCGGCGCTGGAAAAGCCAATTTCTTCGGCGATGCTCGCAATACTCAAAGGCGTCGTGCTCAAGAGCGTTTGCGCGACCCGCAGGCGCTCTTCCCGAAGGTACTCGAACACCGTTTGGCCGAGGTTCTCGCGAAAGGCGCGCGACAGGCGCTTTTCATTCGTTCCCAGCAAACGCGCGAGATGCTCGACCGTCGGCGGATCGTTCAGTCTTTGCGACAGATGCTGGATGGCGGCGCGAACGAGTACGCCGTTGCCGGTGGTGTCGACGGCGAACCCGTCGTCCTGAACTTCCCGCTTGCCGCCTGCGCGCACAAGGTGCACGCGAATCCGCGCGAGCACCTCGGCGGCGTCGAATGGCTTTAACACATAGTCGACTGCGCCGATCTCCAGTCCGTTCAGACGCTCGTCCAGATCGCCGGCCACCGTGAGGAAAATGACGGGAATCGCGGACGTGCGAGCGTCCGCGGCCAGAAGCCGGCAAGCCGCGAAGCCATCCATGCGCGGCATGCGCACGTCCATCAGGATCAGATCGGGCGAAATGGCGAGCGCGCGTTCATAGGCCTGCGATCCGTCGAATCCCACGCTGATCCGGCATCCGGCATGTCGTAAAACGTCAATTAACAATCGAAGCTGGTCCGGCTGATCGTCCACAACAAGAAGATGGGCACCTGCGAGGGCGGTATTCAGAGGCGGCATCGTTAAAGGGGACACACCTTGCGGGTGACGTTCTCGGGGTTGATTGACGACCACATAGTGGGTTGAGCGTCGGCTGATATCGGCTCAGAGACCCAACAGCGGCGCGAAGAATAACAGATACATATTTCGGGCTGAATTTCGCGGCCTGGCGAGGTTCGTTGCGAACGACGCCGATTCGCTTCGCATGAGAACTCGCGAAGGATGGCGTTAGACGACCAGGTTCATGGCGGATGAAGAAAGAATTTTCTCTCCAGCAAAGCAATTTGCCGCTCGCGCAAACGAGTAGGCGAATTGCGCTACCCATAATTCCGCTGACTCTTACACGGCATTTCCAGAAGTTTCATGGGATGTCGCTGGTAAGGAATGGTTCCGGTCTGCAGCGATTCAGGCGGCGGACGCGGGCCATCGGAGGCGCGGGCATACGAGGTTGTTGCCATAGACGCCGCCACGGAGAGAGCGAAAGGAAATCCTTTTGTCCACTACAGAAGTCAGAACGGAAAACGCAATGAACATGAGCCGACACAGGGTGGTTTCGAATAGCGGAGTTGAGACGCGAGTCGCTGCAGGCGAGATGCAACGCGGCAGCCGGGCGGAAGGACCGAAAGTGGAGACGCGACGAGCGGCTACCCTGCTGCAATCAAAGCTGTCGCTAGCGATACTGGCGGCGGTGGCGTTTCTGCCCGCAGGGCAGGCATACGCAGACAACTATGCGTCGGGAGGTAGCAACGGGGCGAGCGTCTCCAACAGTGCAGGTCCTGCTGCAACTGGAGGCACCTCTCCCGCCACGGCGGGCAGCGATGGCAGTCAGAATAACGAGGCCTTCGGCATGGCGTCCAGTGCAAATGGAGGTAATGCCTTGTCGATTGGAGATGCGGCGACCGCGAATGGTGGCGGCGCTACGGCAGTAGGCGCTGATACAACTGCAATCGGAAACAACGCGGTAGCGTTCGGCGGCGGAGCGGCAGCGAATAACGCCGGTGCCACTGCGTTAGGCTCTCTGTCGAAGGCGTCTCAAGCAGCCACGGCAGTGGGTGTGTCGGCTACGGCAAGCGGCGGCAGCAGCACGGCAATCGGCAACTCGAGCTTGGCCAGCGGGGGATCGGCTATTGCACTTGGCCAGTCGACAACTGCATCAGCGGCTACTTCTATCGCGGTCGGATTTAGCGCGAATGCCGCATCGGCCAACGCGATTGCGCTGGGCACGCTCACACAGGCGACAGGGGCAAATTCGATCGCGATCGGTAACGCAGCCGTCGCTTCGACCAACGAATCGACCGCGCTCGGTTCCGGCGCGGTCACGCGCGCCGCAACGAACGTGAATAGCGTCACGCTGAATGGAGTGACGTTCAGTGGTTTCGCCGGCTCCACGCCGCTCGGCGTGGTGAGTATCGGCGCCGTCGGTCAGGAGCACCAGTTGCAAAACGTCGCCGCGGGTCAGATCAGCGCGACCAGCACGGACGCCGTGAACGGCTCGCAGCTTTTCTCGGTGGCCTCCCAGGTTGCGGCACTCTCCAATAACCTCACGTCGCTCACCACCACCGTCAACACGCTGTCGACCACCGGCTCGACCGGTACCACGGCTGATCCCACGGGCACTGCAGTGGGCACGAACTCGGTCGTGTCCGTGCAGAACGGCACCGCCATCGGCACCGGTTCGAATGTTTCGGGCAACGATGGAACGGCGATCGGCACGAACTCGACTGTCACGGCAGCGCGTGCAACGGCCATTGGCACAGGTTCCAAAGTCACGGCAACGAATGGAACCGCAATCGGCGATGGTGCGAGTGTCACCGGCGCGAACGGCACGGCAGTGGGCACGAACTCTCAGGTCACCGCGAACAATTCGGTTGCCCTGGGTGCAAATTCAGTCGCAGACCGGGACAACACGGTTTCGGTCGGTGCACCGGGTGCTGAGCGTCAGATCACCAACGTTGCGGACGGTACGGCTCCGACCGACGCTGTGAACGTGCGTCAATTGAATAGCGCAGTGAACAGCGTTCGCGACGACATGCAGAAGTATCGCCGCGACGCGAACGCCGGCTCGGCGAGCGCCATTGCAATGGCCAACCTGCCGCAGGCCGTGTTGCCCGGTGAGAAGGTTGTCGCGATGGGTGCCGGAACCTACGGCGGACAGAGCGCGATGGCCGTCGGGCTTTCTATCGCGACCGCCAAATGGATGGTCAAAGGCTCGGTGACGACGGGCGTGTCCGGTCACGGCTCCGTGGGCGCGGGCGCCGGCGTGGGCTATCGCTGGTAAGTCAAAATCAGCTTTGAGCATGGTATGACGCCACCGCGATGTCTCGCGTTATGCGGGCATCGCGGTGTACTTCTTTTCGCATCATTGCCATTTCCGTCACTGCAACGTGTCGCCTATCCGCGCAAAGCATGATGTAAAAAATACTGCTTGTGCGTTGCTCAAAATAGCGACAAAAAAGTATTAATCAACCGCTGCCATTTAGCTGGGAAATGTATTAAAAAATGCATACGCAGCGAACGGCACTTTGTAAGGTGACCGTTGGCGCAATAGCAATCCCGTACTCGCGCGTCGCACTCTCCCGACTCACAGTGAGGGTTCTCTCCCAATTCCACCCCGCCATGCATAACTGCGAGACAGTTTCGTGAATGAGCCCCAATTGCGACCGCTTCTTTAATTGTCAAATCTTGCAATACCCCGAAAATAGTCGCGGGCTTTCCGTGGACAAATAAAAAGTCTTATGAGAAAGTTGCCATGAGCACGCATCTTTCCTTTTCTTACGCAACACCTCGGGAGAGGCACCACATCTAACCCGGGCAGGTCGAAGCTCGTCTCACATAGTGCTCATTCATTTGATTAAAACAGCGCTTGCGCGTGGCAAAACACATGAAGCCATTAAGCGCCGGCGAAACGAAATGATGCGACATCAGGGGCAGGCAACCATGAGTATCCGAGGCGGAAAAAGTCCGGGCACATGCTCGGTAAAAAAACAATATCAAGGCCGGCAGTTGGCGCTTCTCGGCCCAATCGCAGCCGCTATGCCGTGTCCGTTCGGGCCTTCATAACGCGGCAGATTATTCGTCTCAGCGGTCAGCTCGTCGGAAAGCCAGCTCTCCGATCGAAGTCTGCATTTCCTTTCTGCACACGAACCGGGCGTGTGCGAAGCGTTCTTCGCTCGCATTCGCGGTTCGTCGTTCATCAAGGTCATAAGCGACTTCGGGAACCCCAGCGCTAAAGCAACGCACCACTGCAGACGTTTTAAGCACAGTAAATAGGCATCCTAAGCAACAGGAGGCGGGCGCACGCCTGTGCTTACGAGCATCGCGTTTCAATTATTCAGAGAGACAACGACATGAACAGGGCATATCGGACCATCTGGAACAAGGCGCTGGGTGCATTCGTCGCGGCGTCGGAGTTGGATACGTCGCGCGGCAAGGGAAAATCAGGGGCGGCTGCCTCGGTCTGCGATGGACGCCACGGTGAACGAGGCGAGTGCGCGCCGCTCGCGCCCCGCGGGGCGAATCCTCGCGTGCTCACCATGTTGCTCGCCATGGGCGTAGGCGGATGGAGCACGCAGGCGCTGGCGCAGGCAAGTTGCTCGACGGCGCCCTACAACTTTTATAGCGGCAGCACCACGTGCGTGGGCTACATGTCCGCGGCGACTGGGGGCGGCGCCACTGCCGTGGGCTATGGCGCGAGCAGTACGGGACTTAACGCAATATCGTTCGGCTTCCAGGCCATTGCATCGACGACCAACACCATTTACATGGGCGCGCGCACTGCTCCGGGTACGGGCGCGACCGCGGAGTCCGCCATCGGCATTGGTACCGATGTGACGGCCAGCGGAAACGGGGCCATCGGTATCGGCGTTGACGCAGTTTCAAGCGGCAACCTGTCGACCGCGGTCGGGCCGACGGCGAAGGCCACGGGAGACAACGGTGTCGCGATGGGCGCCAGTTCGAGCGCCGCCGCCTCGGGCGCGGTGGCAGTGGGCAGCGGCGCGGTCGGCTCGCAAACAAACGGTGTCGCGGTGGGTTCGGGAGCGAGTGCCACAGGTGTGAATGCGCTGTATCTCGGCGCGCGCACTGCCGCCGGCACGGGATCGAGCGGACAGTCGTCCATTGCCATCGGCACGGACGTGACGTCGACCGGCGACTATGCTGCCGCGTTTGGTTATCAGGCGGTGGGCAGCGGAGCCGCCGCCGTTGCGCTTGGCTATATCGCCAACGGCTCGGGGACGCATTCCATCGCCGTCGGCTTTCAGTCCATCGCCAGCGGGCTCAATGCCGTGTATCTGGGCGCGCGCACCGTCGCGGGCACTGGCGCAACGGCGGCGGGCGCCGTCGGCATCGGCACGGACGTGCGGGCGTCCGGTGCGTCGTCGCTGGCGGCCGGCACGGTGGCCTCGGCCACTGCGCAGAACGCAGTGGCGCTGGGAGCGGGAGCGGCTGCCTCGGGACTCAATTCGCTCGGCATGATGAACGGTTCGAGCGCGAGCGGTGCCAATGCAATCGCTCTCGGCGGGGCCGATTCAGTCGCGGAAGGCGGCTCGTCCGCGCCCGCGGCCGTCGGCGGCGCCGCGGCTTCGGGTATTCGCGCGGTGGCGATGGGCTCCGGCGCGAGTTCGGGCGGCGCGTCGTCGATTGCGATTGGCGATTCAGCCGCCACGGGCGCGAATGCGAACGCTATCGCGATGGGGACGAATGCAACGGCGTCGGCAAGCAGCGCGGTTGCGTTGGGCAACCAGGCAGCCGCGAGCAGCGGCAATGCTACGGCGATCGGCTTTACGTCGCAGGCGCTCGCTGCGTCGACGGTGGCTATCGGCGATAGCAACAAGGTCGCGGCGACCGCCGGTGCCGGTTCGATTGCCGGTGGCCACAGTTCTCAGGTGTTGAGCGGGACCGGCGCGGTCGCGCTCGGTCAGGCGCAGACAGTGAGCGGCAACGGCGCCGTCGCCATCGGCGATCCGAATAGCGCGACGGGCAACGGCGCAATCGCGGTGGGCGCGGACAACACGGCAACCGGCAACGGCGCGGTCGCGCAAGGCAACGGCAACACGGCGAGCGGCCAGGGCGCGGTGGCGCTCGGCAACGCGAGCAACGCAACGGGCGCGAGCGCCCTCGCGCTCGGCGATTCCGCCGTGGCGAACCTGGGCGGCGCGATTGCGTTGGGCGCGGGCGCATCGGCGACCAATGCAAACGCCGTGGCGCTCGGCGCCGGCAGCACGACCGCGGCGCCCGTCGATACGGCGACCGTCACCGTGGGCGGCGTCACGCGCGCCGTGCAAGGCACGACGCCCGGCAGCACGGTGAGCATCGGCTCGGTGGGCAATGAGCGCACGCTCACGAATCTCGCCGCGGGCCGCGTGAGCGCGACGAGCACGGACGCAGTGAACGGCAGCGAACTGTACGCGACCAACCAGGCGGTCGACAGCCTGACGAGCGGCAGCGTCGGCCCGTTCGTGTCCAACAACTCGGTCACGTCGACGCAACCGGTTTCCTCCGGCGCGAATGCGGCCGCGGGCGGCTTCGGCGCTTCGGCGAGCGGCGCGGCTTCGCTCGTCGTCGGCAATCAGTCCACGGATAACGGCGTGGCGAATTCCACCGTGCTCGGCCAGGGCGCGAGCATCGCAAGCGGCGTCAGCGGTTCGAATGTGGCGCTGGGCCAGGGGTCGACGGTCACGTCCGCCGCGGTGCCAACCGGTAGCGGCACCATCAACGGCACAAGTGTCATTTACGCAGGCGGTGCGCCCGCGGGCGTGGTCAGCGTCGGCACCGCGGGGGCGCCCCGTCAGCTGACCAATGTCGCCGCAGGGCGCGTGAGCGCGTCCAGCACGGACGCGGTGAACGGCTCCCAGCTTTTCGCCGCGGATACCGCCATCAACACGATTGGCGGCCAGGTGACGAACCTCGGCAACAGCGTGGCGTCGAGCCTCGGCGGCGGCACCACGTACAACAGCACGACCGGCGCGCTGACCACGAGCCTCAGCTATGGCGGCAACACCTATAGCTCGGTGCAGAATCTCATCACGGCTATTACCGGCGGCGGCAGCGCGCCCGGCATCAAGTATTTCCACGCGAACTCGACGGCGCCCGACAGCCAGGCGCTCGGAACCGACAGCGTCGCGATAGGCCCGAACGCGGTCGCCAACAACACGGGCGACGTCGCGCTCGGCTCGGGCTCGCAGACCGGGGCCGCCGCGCCGACCAGCAGCGCGACGATCAACGGCACCGTGTACAGTTTCGCGGGCGCGAATCCGACCAGCGTCGTGAGCGTGGGCGCGGCAGGCGCCGAGCGGCAGATCCAGAACGTGGCGGCGGGCAGCCTGAGCGGGAGCAGCACGGACGCCGTAAACGGCTCGCAGCTGTACCAGACCAACCAGGCGATCGACAGCCTCGCGACCACCGTCGCCGCCGACAAGACGCACTACTACAGCGTCAACGACGGCGGCACGCAAGGCGCCAACTACAACAACGACGGCGCGACGGGCCTCAACGCCCTGGCGGCGGGCGTGGCGGCCACGGCGAGCGGCGCGAGCAGCTTTG